>Ga0070681_10008223_pt1 | contig 10207 bp, 7 predicted proteins | sample KBSC83BmetaG_FD_65650 | JGI IMG/M metagenome (GOLD analysis project Ga0070681, IMG submission 65650) | Corn rhizosphere microbial communities from Kellogg Biological Station, Michigan, USA - KBS C8-3B metaG | ecosystem: Host-associated > Plants > Roots > Rhizosphere | place: USA: Michigan...
AGCGCCTCGCCGCTGACCGGATGCACGAATGCCAGCTTCTCCGCATGCAGGGCCTGCCGCCGAAAGCCACGCAGGGCCGCAGTGAGTTCCGCCGAGGCGCCCTTGGGCAATTTCAGGCCGCCGCCATACAAGGGGTCGCCCACCAGCGGATGATGGATATGCGTCAGATGCACGCGGATCTGGTGGGTGCGTCCGGTCTCAAGCTGGCACTGGAGCAAACTGTGCGCGCGAAAACGCTCGCGCAGGCGATAGTGGGTCACCGCGCGCTTGCCGTCTTCCTCATCGCGTACGGCCTGACGCAGGCGATCGCCCATGCTGCGGCCAATCGGCGCATCCACCGTACCGCCCGCCACCAGCGTACCCAGTACCACCGCTTCGTATTGGCGTTGCACCTCGTGCCGGGAGAGCAGATCCACCAGCGCGGTATAGGTCGGTAGCCGCTTGGCCACCACCATCAACCCGCTGGTGTCCTTGTCCAGCCGGTGCACGATGCCGGCGCGCGGCAGTTCGGCGAGCGTGGCGTCGTGATACAGCAACGCGTTGAGCAGGGTGCCGGCCGGGTTGCCGGCGCCCGGGTGCACCACCAGACCAGCAGGCTTGTTCACCACCAGCAGGTCATCGTCCTCATGCACGATATCGAGCGCGATGGCCTCTGCGGTGTTGCTGACCTCGTTTTCCAGCTCGACGTCCAGGCGCACCAGCTCGCCGCCACGCAGCAACTGGCGTGGCGCCACCTGCGCGCCGTCCAGTGTCAGCACGCCGGATTTGATCCAGCTGCTGAGCCGCGAGCGGGAAAAGTCCGGGAACATCCCGGCCACGGTCTGGTCAAAGCGGCGCCCGGCAATGTCCAGCGGGACGGCTGCCTCGCGCCGGATCGTGGTCACGACGACCTCCGCGGGCCGTCGCCGGTTTCAGCTATCATGCCTTTTCGTTCCGCTTGCTTCACTCTCTTTCCCATGCCGAATGTCTATCCTATGCGCGTAATCAAGCTGCCGCTGGCTCCACGATCTGCCGCGAAAATACTGATCATGTTCGTGCTGGTGGTGACGCTTGGCGCATGTTCCATCTTCGGCTCCAAACGTGCCACCGACGACAACCTGGCGGTGGATGCGTTGTACACGAAGGCGCACACGTCGCTGGAAAACGGTGACTACGCCGCGGCCACCAGGAGCTACGGCCGCCTGATAGCGCGCTTCCCGTCCGGTGCCTACAACGAACAGGCGCAGCTGGACATGGCCTACGCGCAGTACAAGGACAACAAGCCCGATGACGCCTTGTCGACGGTAAACCGCTTCATCAAGACCTACCCGGCCCAGCCGCATGTCGATTATGCCTACTACCTGCGTGGACTGATCAATTTTGATCGCACCACCGGCTTCCTCGAGCGTTTCACCGGCAACAACCGGTCACTGGCACGGCGCGATCAAGGCTACAACCTGCAGGCGTTCGATGATTTCTCCGAGCTGACACGACGCTTCCCGAACGGTGCCTACGCCGCCGATGCGCGCCAGCGCATGATTTACCTGCGCAACGTACTCGCGCAGTACGAGATCAACGTAGCCGAGTTCTACCTGCGCAACCATGCGTATATCGCATCCGCCAACCGCTCCCAGTACGTGATCGAGCATTACCAGCAGGCCCCGCAAACCGGCGACGCGCTGGCCATCCTCACCCGCAGCTATCTCGCCTTGAAGGAAGACTCACTGGCGGAGCAGAGCCGCAAGGTGCTGGCACTGAACTATCCTTCGCATCCCTACCTGACCGATACGAAGTGGCCCCACCCGCCATCGCTGTTGCGCAAGATGGTGCCATTCTCCGGCCACCATTGAGCAGCTGACTCGGCAAGGGCGCAGCCAAGGGCCGACGAGTGATCGTCGGCCTTTGCTTTTGGAACACGTCGCGGCCGGTCGTTTCCCGACACGTGCCGATACCCGACCGAGCAGAGCTGGCGGGCCGTGCCCGCCCTGCCAACACCCCGGTAGTCCTGAGCAGCTGCGACCTGTGGATCGCGGGGTCGGTCGACCGGTTCGTGTCCGCCGGCCGCAGTCACGGCGGTGGCTTCGACACTCTACTTCCAGGCCGAAGTAATTGGATATCGGCGCTCGCGCCCGAACGCGCGCACCGTGACCCGGGGGCCAGGAGCAGACTGGCGGCGTTTGAACTCGTTGAGCAGCACCAGTCGGGTCACGCGGCGCACGGTGTCTGCCGCAAAACCAGCGGCAATGATCTGCGCCTGTGACTGCTCGCCTTCGATGAAACGCTCGAGGATCGCATCCAGTTCGGCGTAGGGCGGCAGCGAGTCCTGATCGGTCTGGTTGTCACGCAGCTCGGCCGAGGGTGGGCGTTCGATTACCGCGGGCGGGATGGTCCAGGAACGGGAAGCGCAACTCGCGGGGCCGGTCACGAAAGTCGGCGGCGTGGCTGCCTCCGAAACAGCTTTTGGGGGATCGCTGGCAGGCCTGCCATTCGCCGTCGCCCACTGCGTGTTTCCCGCACCGTTGCGCCACCGCGCCAGACGGAACACCGCGGTCTTGTACACGTCTTTCAGCGGTGCGTAGGCCCCGCACATGTCGCCATACAGCGTGGCATAGCCCACCGCCAACTCGCTCTTGTTGCCCGTGGACAACAGAAAGCGCCGGTGCTTGTTGGACAACGCCATCAGCACCACGCCGCGCGTGCGCGCCTGCAGATTTTCCTCGGTGAGATCGGTCTGTTTGCCGGCAAATGCCGGTGCCAGCGCCGCCAACAAACTCCGGTAGGTGGGCTCGATGTCGATGACGTGGTAGTCCACGCCCAACTGCTCGGCCTGCTCGCGCGCGCCGTCCAATGACAACTGCGAGGTATAGCGGCTGGGCAGCATCACCGCGCTGACCCGCGCCGCGCCCAGCGCATCGACTGCCACCGCCAGCGTCAGCGCCGAATCAATGCCGCCGGACAGCCCCAGCAACACGCCGCCAGCGGCGTTCTTGTCGATGTAATCACGCGTGCCGCGTACCAACGCCGCATACAGCGTGGCTTCGGCCGAGGTGTCCGCCGGCTGCGGCCAGTGGTCGGCATGGAACGCACCAGTGAGCGGGTCAAACTCGGCCCACAACAACAGGTCGACGAAGGCTGGTGCGCGCGCCGCCACCGAGCCATCCGCATTGACCAGCAAGGATGCACCGTCATACACGACCTCATCCTGGCCACCCACCAGGTTGAGGTAGGCGATGGCGCAACCGGTTTCGCGCGCCCGCGCGACCAATACCGCCTCGCGCCCGGCCTGTTTGCCCGCATCCCAGGGCGAGGCGTTGATCACCAGCAGCAGCTGCGCACCGGCAACAGCGGCCTGCGCAGCCGGCACCACCTGCCAGATATCTTCGCAAATCAACACGCCGACCCGTACGCCGTCGATCCCGACCGTGGTGGTGCGGGTGCCGGCGGTGAAATAGCGTTTGTCGTCAAACACGCCGTAATTGGGCAGCGCCTGCTTGTGCGCCGAGACGTCGATGCGGCCCTCGCGCAACACGCTGGCGGCGTTGCACATCCCCCCGCCGGCACGTTGTGGATGACCGACGACGGCAACGACACCGTGAGCAACCGTTGCAAGCGCCGTCAGTTCGTCGTCGCACGCGACGGAAAAACTCGGACGCAACAACAAGTCTTCCGCCGGATAGCCACTCAAGGCCATCTCCGGAAACGCCACCAGCGCCGCCCCGCCGCTGCGGGCCTGCTCGATCAGCTCCCGCATCTTGCCGGCGTTGGCAGCCACTGCGCCCACGGCAAAATCGCATTGGGCCAGCGCCAGGCGCAACTTCGCCATCGTTGAATCCTTCGGGTGTCGGGCTGTCCGCATGATACCCATGCGTGGTGTCGCCCAGCTGAAAAAAAAGCCGCGCGGCGCGCGGCTTTCCCTTCCCTTGCGGGCAGACTTACTTCATCAGTTTGGCGAGCGCCGTGCCCAGGTCGGCAGGCGACTTCACCGTGGTGACGCCGGCCTTCTCCAGCGCGGCAAACTTGGCCGCGGCGGTACCCTTGCCACCCGAGATGATGGCGCCGGCGTGACCCATGCGCTTGCCGGCCGGAGCCGAGGCGCCGGCAATGAACGAGACCACCGGCTTGGTGACATATTCGCTGATGAACTCCGCGGCGTCTTCCTCGGCGCTGCCGCCGATCTCGCCGACCATGATGATGCCTTCGGTCTGCGGATCGTCCTGGAACAGCTTCAGGCAGTCGATGAAGCTGAGGCCGTTGATCGGGTCGCCGCCGATGCCGATCACCGTGCTCTGGCCCAGCCCCTCGTTGGTCGTCTGGAACACGGCTTCATAGGTGAGCGTGCCGGAGCGCGAGACCACGCCAACCTTGCCCGGCATGTGGATGTGTCCCGGCATGATGCCGATCTTGCACTCTCCCGGAGTGATGATACCGGGGCAGTTCGGGCCGATCAGTACGGTCTCCGGATGCTGCTGCAATACGTTCTTCACGCGCAGCATGTCGAGTACCGGGATGCCCTCGGTGATCGCCACGACGACACGAATGCCGCCATCAATCGCCTCAAGGATGGAATCGGCGGCAAACGGCGGTGGCACGAAAATGACCGATGCATCCGCACCGGTCGCGGCGACCGCTTCGTCCACCGAGTTGAATACCGGCAAGCCAATGTGCTGCTGGCCGCCCTTGCCCGGAACGACACCACCAACCACCTTGGTGCCGTAATCCAGCGCCTGTTGTGCGTGGAAGGTGCCCTGCTGGCCGGTGAAGCCCTGCACGATCACCTTGGTTTCTTTGTTGACGAGAACGCTCATGGATGTGTCCTGTGTTTTTCCGCGTAGGAGCCCGCTGGTGGGCGATGCGCTGGCTTCGATGCACTGCAGGGAAGCGCATCGCCCGCGAGCGGGCTCCTGCGGCGATAGGTGATTAGGCGGCTGCGGCCACGGCCTTGTGCGCCGCGTCGTTGAGATCGTCGGCCGGCGTGATCGCCAGGCCGGAACTGGCCAGCAGCTCGCGACCCTTCTTGACGTTGGTGCCCTGCAGGCGCACGACCACCGGAATCTTCAGGCCAACCTCCTTCACCGCGGCGATGATGCCCTCGGCGATCATGTCGCAGCGCACGATGCCGCCGAAGATGTTGACCAGGATGCAGCGCACCTTGTCCGAGGAGGTAATGAGCTTGAACGCTTCGGTCACGCGCTCCTTGGTGGCGCCGCCGCCCACGTCCAGGAAGTTCGCCGGCTCGCCACCGGCGAGCTTGATCACGTCCATCGTCGCCATCGCCAGGCCCGCGCCGTTGACCATGCAGCCGATCGAGCCGCCCATGGTCACGTAGTTGAGGTTGTACTGCACGGCAGTGGCCTCGGCGGCGTCTTCCTGGGTCAGGTCGCGCATTGCGGCCAGATCAGGATGACGATATTCCGCGTTGTCGTCGGAGTTGACCTTGCCGTCGAGCGCGGCGAGGTTGCCGTCTTCCAGCACCGCCAGCGGGTTCAGTTCGATCAACGACAAGTCCTTCTCGTTGAACAACTTGTACAGGCCCAGCATGATTTTCGTCAGCTGATTGACTTGCTTGGGATTGAGCTCCATGGCAAAACCAAGCTGGCGACACTGGTACGGCTGCAAGCCCTCGACGAAATCCACCACGATGGTGTGGATGTCCTGCGGCGTCTCGCGCGCGACCTGCTCGATGTCGACACCGCCATGCTTGGAGGCGATGAACGACACCGCCTTGGCATCGCGGTCGACCAGGATCGACAGGTACAGCTCACGGGCAATGTCAGTGGCGTCAGTCACCAGCACCAGGTTCACCGGCAGCGCGCGGCCGGCGGACTGATAGGTCGACAGGCGCGTGCCGAGCATGCCTTTGGCTGCCGCGCGGACGTCATCGAAACTCTTGCAGAACTTGACGCCGCCGGATTTGCCGCGACCACCGGCATGAATTTGGGCCTTGACCATCCACTGGCTGCCGCCCAGTGATTTGGCAACGTCGACAGCGGCGTCAGGGGAACTGGCGGTCCTGCCCGGTGGCACGGCAATGCCGTACTGTGCGAACAGCTCTTTGGCCTGATACTCGTGGAAATTCATTCGATACCTCGAGCGAACGGAAAGACGATGGCCGCACGCATGCGCGACGCGTGGGTCGGGAAAGTCGGCTGCATGCCCGGCGTGCAGGTGGAGCCTGCAGGCCGGCGAAACCGCATGATACGGCCGCCTATTTTCGCGGAAGCGGACGCCAATGGAAAGGCCAACGTGACACTGGCCGCCGGGAAAGCGGCGCCGGGGGCGTCGTACCGCGGTTGCGGGAACCCGCAAGATGCTGCATTTGCCGCCTGATCGCACCCTATAATCGGGCCAGAACGCATGGAGTGCCCGCCATTGTCCAAATCGCCGTTTGCCGCCATAGCGATCGCCGGGACCGGGATCGTCCGCCACGAGTTGTCGTTCCTCAACATCTTTCGCCTGATCCAGGCGGTGGTCTACGCCGGTCTGGCGTTCAGCACGGTGGTTGGCCAGGGGCTGCAAATCGGCGCCCCGAACTTCGCGCGCGGGCTGGCGGTCGCGTACACGTTGTTCGCATTGATCATGTTGTTGCTGAACCGGAGCAGCGCGCCGCATGCCGCGCCGACCGTGTCGACAGCGCTGGTGGTGGACATCGCGGCAGCGGTGCTCGCCATTGCGACGATGCACGACGCCCGCATCGGCATCGCCATGATGCTGGCGGTCAACCTCAGCGTCGGCGCGCTGATCCTGCCGCTACGGCTGTCCATGTTTTTTACTTCGCTGGCGACGCTCGGATTGCTGGGGCATACGTTCTTCGCCTCGGCGCTGGGCGGGATACCCGGGGACCGGGACCTGCTGGAGGCGGCGTTGTTTGGTCTGGCCTATTTCGCCAGCACGATGTTGTGCGACGTGCTGGGCCGCCAGCTGCGCGCGACCGAGGCGCTGGCCGAACAACGCAGCTCCGATCTCGTCAATCTGTCGCAGGTCAACGAGTTGATCATCCGCCGCATGAAGACCGGCGTGCTGCTGGTGGACGACGTCAACCACATCCACCAGATCAACGAATCAGCGTGGATGCTCCTGGGCAATCCGAGCGCCGAACAGCGCGACCTGGGTCAGCTGGCACCGGAGCTGTCGCGCCGGCTGTATCACTGGGTGACCTCGGGCAAGCTGGACGAAACCGCCACCCAGCTCGCCGATGGGGTGCCCGAGGTGATACCGCGCTTCACCCGGCTCGCACCCAACGACGACTCGCACGTGCTGATCTTTCTGGACGACACATCGCTGCTGTCGCGCCGCGCGGAAGAACTGACCCTGACCTCGCTGGGCCGCTTGTCCGCCTCCATTGCGCACGAAATCCGCAATCCACTCGCCGCGATCCGTTATTCCGCGCAACTCCTGGCCGAATCGAAAAGCATGGACGGTAGCGACCAGCGCATGGTCGAGATCATCAACAATCACTGCATCCGGCTGAATGAGATCATCGAAAACATCCTGCAGCTGTCGCGACGCGAACGCTCGCGGCCGGAAACGCTGGACCTGGACCGCTGGGCCCAGGCCTTCGTCGAGGAGTATTGCCAGGACAACGACATCGGCGCGGATTCGCTGCGCGTGATCACCAACAGTCCCTTGCCGGTCGCTGCCGTGGCCGATCCCCAGCAACTGCAGCAAGTGGTATGGAACCTGGTGCAGAACGCGTTGCGCTATGGGCGCATGCCCGGCGAACCGGCGCGGGTCATGGTGGTGACCCGGCAAGGCGAACACGGTGTGCCCGTCCTGGAGGTCATCGATCGCGGCCCCGGCATTGCACCGAAAGTTGCCGCGCAGATTTTCGAGCCGTTTTACACCACGCACGAATACGGCACCGGCCTCGGCCTGTACCTGGCGCGGCAAATGAGCGAGGCAAATCAGGCGGCACTGGAATATGTGCGCGTGGCTGGCGGCGGCAGCTGCTTCCGCTTGATCCTGACCCCGCCAGCGCACAACCTCATCGAGATCGGGGAACCCGCGCAGCCTATCGCGCGTTGACCTTTCTCCATGCCCTAGTAACCTGCGCATTATCTTCCAGCCTGGCCCATGGAAACTCATGACTGCACAGACCGTTCTGGTCATCGATGACGAGCGCGACATTCGCGAACTGCTGACCATCACCCTGGGTCGGATGGATCTGCAGGTGGACGCCGTGGGCACCGTCGCCGATGCGCGTACAGCGTTGGCCGAACGCGCCTATGACTTGTGCTTTACCGACATGCGCCTGCCCGACGGCAACGGTCAGGAGATCATCGAGCTGATCGCGGAAACCTGTCCGGATACGCCGGTAGCCATGATCACCGCGTACGGCAACGTCGACGCCGCAGTCAATGCGCTGAAAGCCGGTGCCTTCGATTTTGTGTCCAAACCTGTGGATATCCAGATGTTGCGCGGGCTGGTACGCAGTGCGCTGCGGCTGGCCGATGAGCGGCGCAATGACGGTGCGACAACCAGGCCGGACGCAAGCAGCAATCGCCTGATCGGCGATTCAAGCGCCATGGAACAGGTACGCACGACCATCGCCAAACTGGCGCGCAACCAGGCGCCGGTCTACATCGCCGGCGAATCGGGAGTGGGCAAGGAACTGGTGGCACGTCTGATCCACGAGCAAGGCCCGCGGGCTGGCGGACCATTCGTACCAGTCAATTGCGGTGCGATCCCGTCGGAGTTGATGGAAAGCGAATTCTTCGGCCACCGCAAGGGCAGTTTCACCGGCGCCGGTGCGGACAAGGAAGGCCTGTTCCAGGCCGCCCAGGGCGGTACTTTGTTTCTCGACGAAGTAGCCGAACTGCCGCTGCACATGCAGGTGAAACTCCTGCGCGCCATCCAGGAAAAAGCCGTGCGCCCGATTGGCGGCCACGACGAAATACCGGTGGACGTGCGCATCCTTTCGGCCACGCACAAGAACCTGGGGGAGCTGGTGGAACAGGGCCAATTTCGCCAGGATCTGTTCTACCGTATTAACGTGATCGAACTGCGCGTACCGCCCTTGCGCGAGCGCCGTGGCGACGTGCCGCAACTGGCCGCATTCATCCTCGCCGCGCTGGCGGCAAAAAGTGGCGACGGTGTCGGACAACTCTCGCCGGGCGCGCAGGAAGCACTGGCAGCATACGATTTCCCCGGCAATGTGCGCGAGCTGGAAAACATCCTTGAACGCGCCATGGCCATGTGCGAAGGCACGAACATTGATGCCGCCGACCTGATGCTGCCGCAGCGCAACGGGCATGTCGGCACCGACGCCACGGCCTTCGCCACGCATGGCCCGGGCACACCGGGCGGCACTGCTGCCGATGGCGGACTCGACGACTACATCAGCAATCTCGAACGCACCGCCATCGTCAAGGCACTGGAAGAGTCGCGCTACAACAAGACCGCAGCCGCACGCAAACTCGGCATCACCTTCCGCGCCTTGCGCTACAAGCTGAAGAAGCTCGGTATCGATTGACGCGCAATGTGCGTCCGCGCCATGACCGCGCGCCACCCGTACTCGACCTCACCCCCACCACGCCAGGGCGGACGCTTGCTCAGACCGACAAATCGGTCGCGTTGGTTGCCAACGCATCGCGCAAGGTACGCAACAACACCTGGGTGGTGACCGGTTTGTTGACGATACGCAGATGCTCCAGCGGTGGCAGCTCATGCAGGTCCGGCGGCGCATCCGGGCGTGCCAGCAGGATCACCCCGCCGGTGTACCCCAGTTCGGTCAACGCCAGCAGGGTGCGCACACCGGTAAACAGATTCATGTCGGCATCCATCACGGCAAGGTCAGGCAGGCCGTACGCGGCGATCCACTGCAGCGCGGCGGTACCACTCTGGCAGGCGTTGGACTGATATCCGTAGGCTTCCAGCGTGTCGGTCAGCAATGACAACTGGCCGGCTTCTTCCACCACCACCAGCACGCGCTCGGCGGCACCTTCGAGGTTCTCTTCGTCGGCACCCTCCTCGTCGGCATGCAGCGCATCCAGCGGAAAGAACACATCGAAGCGCGTGCCGTGGCCGAGTGTGCTGGCGACGCGGATCACGCCACCGTGGTTGTCGACGATGCGCTTGCACGATATCAAGCCCAGTCCGGTGCCCCCCTGCTTGGTGGTGAAAAAGGGCTCGAACAGACGTTGGAGAGCTTCCGGCGTAACGCCCAGACCGTTGTCGATCACGCTGATGCGCAGGTAGTTGCCGGCGCGTGACACTTCCACGGGCAGGAAGA
>Ga0070681_10008227_pt1 | contig 10206 bp, 11 predicted proteins | sample KBSC83BmetaG_FD_65650 | JGI IMG/M metagenome (GOLD analysis project Ga0070681, IMG submission 65650) | Corn rhizosphere microbial communities from Kellogg Biological Station, Michigan, USA - KBS C8-3B metaG | ecosystem: Host-associated > Plants > Roots > Rhizosphere | place: USA: Michigan...
CTGCGTCACGTCGAAGGAGACCTTCTGGCCTTCCTTGAGGGTCTTGAAGCCCTGCATCTGGATCGCGGAGAAATGCGCGAAGAGGTCTTCGCTGCCGTCGTCGGGCGTGATGAACCCGTATCCCTTCGCGTCATTGAACCACTTCACAGTTCCGGTTGCCATTCGATTGCTTGCCTCTTGTTAAACGGGTGGAGTCCCGCACGTCGTTCGGATCCAGGCTCCCCGCACGTCAAAAGGCGATGCGAAATGCTTGAAACCAAACTCCAAGGCGCTTTTTACGCGGGGTCCCCGGGAGTGTCAATAGCGCCCGGAACGCGGCTGAAAAGGGGCTTTTGGACGCTCCTCGCGGCCGTTCGGCGCCGATGAGCGGCGCTTCCAAGGGCTTGAAGGGGCTTGAAAAACCCCTCCTGCTTGTCCATATTAGGCATTGGACACACCCACCCGAGAGGGAATCCGGAGGTTCATCGCGTTGAGCGTCCTCCCCATTGCGCCATGGCAGAAAAATCCAGCGGCTCCGCGCTCGTCAAGCCAAGCGAGACGCAGACCAAGCCGCCGCCGATGTACCAGGTCGTGATGTACAACGACGATTACACGCCGATGGAATTCGTGGTCGAGGTGCTCCAGCTGTTCTTCGCCCTGCCGCGGGAACGGGCCACCCAGATCATGCTCAAAGTCCATACGGAAGGACGGGGGGTGTGCGGCATCTATCCGCGCGACGTCGCTTCGAGCAAAGTAGAACAGGTCACTGCATACTCGCGCCAACACCAGCATCCGCTGCAGTGCGCGATGGAGGAAACATGATTGCCCAGGAGTTGGAAGTCAGCCTGCACATGGCGTTCGTCGAGGCTCGCCAGAAGCGCCACGAGTTCATCACCGTGGAGCACCTGCTGCTCGCGCTCTGCGACAACCCGAGCGCCTCGGAAGTCCTGAAGGCGTGCGCGGCGAAGATCGACGAGCTGAAGAAGGCGCTGTCCGACTTCGTGATGCAGCACACGCCCACGGTCGCCGGCACCGGCGAGGTGGACACGCAGCCCACCCTGGGATTCCAGCGCGTCATCCAGCGCGCCATCCTGCACGTGCAGTCCTCGGGCAAGAAGGAGGTCACCGGGGCCAACGTCCTGGTCGCCATCTACGGCGAGAAGGACTCGCACGCCGTCTACTTCCTCCACCAGCAGGGCGTCTCGCGGCTGGACGTGGTGAACTACATCTCCCACGGCATCACCAAGAGCCCGCAGGCGCCCGGCCAGGGCCGCGAGGAGGGCGAGGGCGAGGCCGAGGCCCCCGAGGCGCAGTCCGGCGGGGCGCTGGAGAGCTTCACCCAGAACCTGAACCAGCTCGCCATCGACGGCAAGATCGATCCGCTGATCGGCCGCGAGGCCGAGCTCGAGCGCGTGGTGCAGATCCTCTGCCGGCGCCGCAAGAACAACCCGCTCCTGGTGGGCGAGGCGGGCGTGGGCAAGACCGCGATCGCCGAGGGCCTCGCCAAGCGCATCGTGGACGGGCAGGTGCCCGAGATCCTCGCCAAGGGTCAGGTGTACGCGCTCGACATGGGAGCGCTCCTCGCCGGCACCAAGTACCGCGGCGACTTCGAGCAGCGCCTGAAGGCGGTGCTGAAGCAGCTGGTCGACAACCCCAACGCCATCCTCTTCATCGACGAGATCCACACGCTGATCGGGGCGGGCAGCGCCTCGGGCGGCACGCTGGATGCGTCCAACCTGCTGAAGCCGGCGCTTTCCTCGGGCGCGCTCAAATGCATCGGGGCGACCACGTACCAGGAGTACCGCGGCATCTTCGAGAAGGACCACGCCCTCTCGCGGCGCTTCCAGAAGGTCGACATCAACGAGCCCTCGATCCAGGAGACGGTGGAGATCCTGAGAGGCCTCAAGTCGCGCTTCGAGCTGCACCACGGCGTGAAGTACACCGCGAACGCCCTCACCACCGCGGCGGAGCTCTCGGCGCGCTACATCAACGACCGCCACCTCCCGGACAAGGCGATCGACGTGATCGACGAGGCGGGCGCGCTGCAGCGCATCCTGCCCAAGAGCAAGCAGAAGAAGGTGATCGGCAAGCCCGAGATCGAGGAGATCGTCTCCAAGATCGCGCGGGTGCCGGCGCGCAACGTCTCCAACGACGACCGCTCGGCGCTGAAGAACCTCGACCGCGACCTCAAGGCCACCGTGTTCGGCCAGGACAAGGCGATCGACGCGCTCTCCGCGGCCATCAAGATGGCGAGGAGCGGCCTCGGCAACCCCCAGAAGCCGGTCGGCTGCTTCCTCTTCTCCGGGCCCACCGGCGTCGGCAAGACCGAGGTCGCGCGCCAGCTCGCGTTCATCATGGGCGTGGAGCTGATCCGCTTCGACATGTCCGAGTACATGGAGCGCCACGCGGTGAGCCGCCTCATCGGCGCGCCCCCGGGCTACGTGGGCTTCGACCAGGGCGGGCTCCTCACCGAGGCCATCACCAAGCATCCGTACTCGGTGCTCCTGCTCGACGAGATCGAGAAGGCGCACCCGGACATCTTCAACATCCTGCTGCAGGTGATGGACCACGGCACGCTCACCGACAACAACGGCCGCAAGGCCGACTTCCGCAACGTCGTGGTGGTGATGACCACCAACGCCGGCGCGGAGGGCTTGTCCAAGAACGCGATGGGCTTCACGCAGCAGCGCATGTCCGGCGACGAGATGGCGGAGATCAAGCGCATGTTCACGCCGGAGTTCCGCAACCGCCTGGACGCGGTGGTCTCCTTCGCCTCGCTCGACGAGGAGATCATCCTGCGCGTGGTCGACAAGTTCCTGATGCAGCTCGAGGCCCAGCTCTCGGAGAAGAAGGTGGAGGCGATCTTCACCGAGGAGCTGAAGAAGTTCCTCGCCAAGAACGGCTTCGATCCGCAGATGGGCGCGCGTCCCATGGCGCGCCTCATCCAGGACACGATCCGCCGCGCGCTCGCCGACGAGCTGCTGTTCGGCAAGCTCGCCAACGGCGGGCGGGTGACGATCGACGTCGACGCGAACGACCAGGTGAAGCTCGACATCGCGCAATCGCCCGCGCCCGCCGAGCCGGTGGAATCCGCCTGAGCGCTTCGATCGACCGTGTCCCCGGGAACGCCCGCCTCGCGCGGGCGTTTTCGCACGCGGCCGCGGCCGCGGCGGCCCTTTCGCTCGCCGGCGCCGCGTGCGCCCAGACCGCCCCGCCGCGCTTCGCCCCGCCCAACCTCACACCCGCTGGGGTGCGTGCGCTGGCCGCGAACTGTGCGCAATGTCACGGCACGGACGGGCGTCCCGTGGCAGGCTCGCAGATGCCGTGGCTCGCCGGGCGCGATCGGGCCGAGCTCGCCGCGCACCTCGCCGCGTTCAAGCAGGGCACGGCGCGTGCCACCGTGATGGACCAGGTCGCCAAGGGCTACAGTGACGAGGAGTTGGCGGCGCTCGCGGATTATTTCGCCCGCCTGCCCCGTTAACCGAGGTGGAAGAACCATGGACACGCGCCGCAGGGACCTGCTGAGGGCCGGGGCCGCCGGGCTCCTCGCGGGCCTGGCGGGCTGCGCCATGGCGCCCGCGCGCGCCGCGCCGCGCGTGGTGGTGGTGGGCGGGGGCTACGGCGGCGCCACCGCGGCCAAGTACCTGCGCCTGCTCGATCCCGGCATCGAGGTGACCCTGGTCGAGCCCGAGCCCGCGTTCGTGTCCTGCCCGCTCTCCAACCTGGTGATCGGCGGCTTCAACGCGCTCGCGGACGTGACCGTTGCCTACGACGGCCTCGTGCGCAACCACGGCGTGCGGCTGGTCCGGGATCGCGCGACGGCGATCGACATGGACCGGCGCGAGGTACGGCTCGGGGGTGGCACGCGGCTCGCGTTCGACCGCGTGATCGTCGCGCCGGGCATCGACTTCATCTGGGAGCAGATGCCCGCGATGAAGGATCCCGCCGTGCAGCAGCGCGTGCCCCACGCCTGGAAGGCCGGCGCGCAGACCGAGCAGCTGCGCCGCCAGCTCGAGGCCATGCCCGACGGCGGCGTGTTCGTGATCTCCATTCCCGAGACGCCGTACCGCTGCCCGCCCGGCCCCTACGAGCGGGCGTGCCAGGCGGCGGCCTACTTCAAGGCCCGCAAGCCCCGCGCCAAGGTCGTCATCCTCGATGCCAACGGCGACATCACGTCCAAGGGCGCGCTCTTCCGCCGCGCGTGGTCGGAGCTCTACGCCGGCATGATCGACTATCGCCCCAACAGCAAGGCGGTGGACGTGGACGCGGCCACGCTCACCGTGAAGCTCGAGCTGGAAGACGTGCGCGGGGACGTGCTGAACGTCCTGCCGCCGATGAAGGCCGCCGGCGTCGCCGATCCCTTCGTCACCGCCAACGGCCGCTGGTGCGAGGTCGACTGGCTCACCTACGAATCGAAGGCGGCGCCGCGCGCCCACGTGCTGGGCGACGCGCTCCTGCCGGCGCCGGTGATGCCCAAGAGCGCCCACATGGCCAACGCCCACGGCAAGGCCTGCGCCGCGGCGGTCGCCGCCCTCCTGCGCGGCGCGGCACCCAATCCCGCGCCGACGCTCACCAACACCTGCTACAGCTTCGTCTCCGACAAGCTCGCGGTGCACGTGGCCTCGGTGCACAAGTACGACCTCGGCGAGCGCACGATGAAGCCGGTGCCGGGAGCGGGCGGGCTCTCGGCGGCGATGAACGAGCGCGAGGCGCGCTACGCCTGGGGCTGGGCCCGCAACATCTGGGCCGACGGGTTCGCGTGACATGAAGCCCCGCGTCCTCGTCCTCTTCCCCGACGAATGGGACCGCGCCGCGGCCTGCGCCCGCGCGGCGGCGGCGCACTACGACGTGCGCTACGAGGGCTTCGACCTCTTCCGCTTTCCCGGCAACGCGCGCCTCTTCACCTTCGACGCGCTCGCGTTCGTCGATCGCATCGTGCGCAAGTACGCGAAGCTCGGCGTGCACGCGGTGGTGACCTCGGACGAGCAGTTCGGCCCGTTCATCGCGGCGCTCGTGGCGCAGCGCCTGGGGCTGCCGCACGCCGACCTCGACGCGGTGCTGCGCATCCAGCACAAGTACTACGCGCGCCGCGCCTTCGAGCGCATCGCCCCCGAGGCCAACACGCGCTTCGGCCTGCTGCGCCGCGGCTACTCGCAACCCGCCGACGTGCCGCTCGCCTACCCGTTCTACGTGAAGCCCGCCAAGGCCGCGTACTCGGTGCTCGCGCGGCGCGTGGATTCGTTCGAGGACCTGCGGCGCCACACGCGCTTCGGCGCCTTCGAGGCGGCGATCATCGAGCGGCTGGTCCAGCCGTTCGCCGACGTGATGCGCGCGCACTCGCACCTCGCCGAGGACCCGTTCGCCATGGTGTGCGAGGAGATCGCCCCGGGCCGCCAGGTCACCGCCAACGGCTACGTTCGCGAGGGGCGCGTCACCATGCTGGGCACCGTGGACTCGATCATGTACCCCGGCACGGACCAGTTCCAGCGCTTCCAGTACCCGTCGTCGCTGCCGCCCGACACGCTCGCCGGCGTCGACGCGCTCGCCGCCCGCCTGATCGAGGGCCTGGGAATGCGCCACGGCATGTTCAACGTGGAGATGCGCATCGACCCGCGCACCGGCGCCCCGCGCGTGATCGAGATCAACCCGCGCGCCGCCGGCCAGTTCTACGACCTCTTCGAGCGCGTCGACGGCTACTGCCTCTTCCGCGCGCTGATCGAGCTGGAAAGCGGCGCCGAGCCCGCGGTGCGCAAGGGCGCGGGGCCGCACCGGCACGCGGCGAGCTTCGTGCTGCGCGACCTCGCGGGCGCCGGCCTCGCCCGCTGGCCCGACGCGCGCGAGATCGCGGCGATCGTGGCGTCGCATCCCGATGCGCACGTCATGTTCTATCCCAAGCGCGGCGCCGACCTCGCGCGCGAGATGAAATGGCTGGGCAGCTACCGCTACGGCGTCTACAACGCGGGCGCCGAGAGCCGCGAGGAGCTGCAGGCGCGCTTCCGGCGCCTGTGCGCCCAGATCACCTTCCACCCCGCGGGACGCCCGTTCGCCTCCGACGAGGTCCTCGCCGCCGCGCGCGTCGGCGACGACTAGGAGCGGCCGGCGGGCTCGACCCAGTCCGGGTCGAACGCGGGGTGGGTGAGCGAGGTGAGCACGTGGTCGCGCCACGCCCCGTCGATGAAGAGGTAGTCGCGCGCGAGCCCTTCGCGCACGAAACCCAGCCGCTCCAGCACGCGCGCGCTGCGCTCGTTCTCGGGGCGGTAGTTGGCCATGATGCGGTGCACGCGCAGGTGCTCGAACGCCCACGCGTTGGTCGCGCGCAGCGCCTCGGCCATCAGGCCGCGCCCCTCGGAGTCGCGCGCGAGCTGGTAGCCCAGGTGGCAGGCCTGGAACGGCCCGCGCACGATGTTGGTGTAGTTGCAGGTGCCGAGGATGGGGCCCGACGCGGGGCCCCGGGCCTGCAGCACGAAGCGCGCGGCGCGCCCCGCCTGGTATTCCTCCACCGCGACGGCGAGGCGCTCGCGCCAGAACGCCTCGGTGAAGAAGGCGGGGGCGGCGGGCGGCGACCAGCGCTCCAGGTGGCCGGCGAAGTTGTCGGCGAGGAAGCGCGCCATCGCCGCCTCCATGCCGGGGCGGGCGAGGCGCACCGAGAGGCGCTCGGTCTGCAGCTCCGGCAGGCCGCTCGGCACGCCGGCTTCAGGACGCGAACACGCGCCACTGCTGCGGCCAGGCCTCCATGGGCGCGCGCTTGAAGCCGCTCTTCGCGTACTGGTGCCAGCGTCCCACCACGAAGGCGATGAGCGCGTTGGCGTAGGCGTTGACCTCCCAGTCGGGGGGGAGCTTGCCCGCGGTGACCGCGAGGCGCGCGCTCTGGCGCAGGCTCGCCTCCAGCCGGTCGAGGAGCTGGTTCACGCGCAGCTGCAGGCGCTCGTCCTCGTTCACCAGCGCATCCCCGATCAGCACGCGCGTCATGCCGGGATTCTTCTGCGCGAAGCCGAGCAGGGTGGCGACGGTGGCCTCGATCTGCTTCATCGCGTCGGCCTCGTCGGACTGGATCTTGTTCACGAGCGTGAAGACCGTCTGCTCGATGAACTCGATCAGTCCCTCGAACATCTGCGCCTTGCTCGCGAAATGGCGGTAGAGCGCGGCCTCGGAGACCTCGAGGCGCGCGGCGAGCAGCGCCGTGGTGATGCGCTCGCCCTTGGGATCCTCCAGCATCGCCGCGAGCGTCTGCAGGATCTGCGCCTTGCGCTCCCCGGTCTTCGCCATCTTGTGATTCTCCCCTTGTCCTGGCGCCGCGCCGCCCGCTTTTCGCTCTGGAGAAGGGCGGGAGGCGAATGTTACCATTACGTTTTCCCGCTCGTCTGCGAGCCGGCGCACAACCGAGACCCATATGGCAGGCCACAGCAAGTGGGCGAACATCCAGCACCGCAAGGGTCGCCAGGATGCGAAGCGCGGCAAGATCTTCACGCGGCTCATCAAGGAAATCACCGTCGCCGCGCGCATGGGCGGCGGCGACCCGGGCATGAACCCGCGCTTGAGGCTCGCGGTCGACAAGGCCACCGAGCACAACATGCCCAAGGACAACATCGAGCGCGCCATCAAGCGCGGCACGGGCGGGCTGGACGGCGTGAACTACGAGGAGATCCGCTACGAGGGCTACGGCCCGGCGGGCGCGGCGGTGATCGTGGACACCATGACCGACAACCGCACGCGCACGGTCGCCGAGGTGCGCCACGCCTTCACCAAGTTCGGCGGCAACATGGGGGCCGCGGGCTCGGTGGCGTTCCTCTTCAGGCACGTGGGCCAGCTCCTCTACGCGCCGGGCACGAGCGAGGACCGGGTGATGGAGGCCGCGCTCGAGGCGGGCGCCGAGGACGTGGTCGCCAACGACGACGGCTCGATCGAGGTGCTCACCGCGCCCTACGACTTCCCCGTGGTGAAGGCGGCGCTCGAGAAGGCCGGCCTCAAGGCCGAGCTCGCCGAGGTGACGATGAAGCCCGCCAACGAAACCGAGATGGGCCCCGACGATTCGGCGCGCATGCAGAAGCTCCTGGACGCGCTCGAGTCGCTGGACGACGTCCAGGAGGTGTACACGACGGCGGTCCTCGCCTAGTGACGGCGATCCTCGAGGTCCTGCTGCTCAACGTTCCCGAGGCGGTCGAGACCGACCGGCTCACGCTCAGGGCCACGCGCGCCGGCATGGGCCCGGCCATCTTCGAGGCGGTGCGCGAGTCCCGGCGCGAGCTCGAGCGCTGGATGCCGTGGGCGCCCGCGACGAAGAGCGCCACCGACACCGAGCGCCACTGCCGCGAGATGCAGCTCAAGTGGCACGCGCGCGAGGAGCTCGACTTCTGCTTCCACCGCCGCGAGGACGGCCTGCTGGTCGGCAAGGGCGGATTGCACACCATCGACTGGACCGTGCCGCGCTTCGAGATCGGCTACTGGATCCGCACTTCCTGCGCGCGGCGCGGCTACGCCACCGAGGCCACGCTGGGGCTGGTCGGGCTCGCGCGCGCGCTCAAGGCCTCGCGCGTCGAGATCAGCTCGGATGCGCGCAACGCCGCGAGCCGGCGCGTGGCCGAGAAGAGCGGCTTCGACCTGGAGGGCATCCGCCGCCGCAGCCGCCGCGACACCCGGGGCGAGCTCTCGGACTCCTGCATGTACGCGCGGGTGTTCGGCGCGTGAGCGCGGTCCGCATCCTCGGCATCGACCCGGGCCTCGGCATCACCGGCTACGGCGTGATCGAGAAGGAGCGCGGCAGCCTGCGCTACGTGGCGAGCGGCCGCGTGAGGAGCGACGGCGCGAAGCCGCTCTCCGAGCGCCTGTGCACGATCCTCGAGGGCCTGGCCGAGGTGATCGCGAGCTATCATCCCGCCGAGTGCGCCGTCGAGAAGGTGTTCGTGAACGTGAACCCGCAATCCACGCTGCTGCTGGGCCAGGCCCGCGGTGCCGCCATCTGCGCCGCCGTGCTGGCACGCCTGCCGGTGGCCGAGTACACCGCGCTGCAGGTGAAGCAGGCGGTGGTCGGGCAGGGCCACGCGCGCAAGGAGCAGGTGCAGGCGATGGTGGCGCGGCTGCTGAAGCTTCCCGGGGCGCCCGGCCCGGATGCCGCCGACGCGCTCGCCTGCGCCATCTGCCATGCCCACGGCGGCATGGGGCTGGGCGCCATCGCCACGCGCGGGCGGCGCGTGCGCGCGGGGCGCATCACATGATCGGCCGCATCCAGGGCGTCCTCACCGAGAAGAGCCCGCCGCAGGTCGTGGTCGTGGCGCACGGCGTGGGCTACGAGATCGACGTGCCGATGAGCACGTTCTATCACCTCCCGCGCACCGGCGACGAGGTGACGCTGCTCACCCACCTCGTGGTGCGCGAGGACGCGCACCTGCTCTACGGGTTCCTCACCGCCGGCGAGCGCGTGGCCTTCCGCCAGCTCCTCAAGGTGAGCGGGGTGGGTCCCAAGGTCGCGCTCGCGGTGCTCTCGGGGCTGTCGGTGGAGGACCTCGCGCTCGCCGTCGCCGGCCAGGACGCCGCCCGCCTCACCAAGGTGCCCGGCATCGGCAAGAAGACCGCCGACCGCCTCGTGCTCGAGCTGCGCGACAAGGTCGCGCCGATCCAGGGCAGCGCGCGCGCAGAGGCCATGCCGGCACGCGGCGACGTCGTGAATGCGCTGCTCGCCCTTGGCTATAATGACCGCGAGGCGCAGGCGGCGGTGAAGCAGCTGCCGGCGGAGCTCGCCCTCGCCGATGCGATCCGCCAGGCCCTGAAGCACCTCGCCAAGACGTGATGGATAACCCTTGATCGAAGCCGACCGCCTCATCTCGGGGGGCACCGCCTCGCCGGTGGAGGAGGGCGAGGAGCGGGCGCTGCGCCCGCGCCAGCTGGCCGAGTACGTCGGCCAGGCGAAGATCCGCGAGCAGCTCGAGATCTTCATCACCGCGGCGCGCAACCGCAAGGAGCCGCTCGACCACGCGCTCCTCTTCGGCCCGCCCGGCCTCGGCAAGACCACGCTCGCGCACATCATCGCGCGCGAGATGGGCGTGAACCTGAAGCAGACCTCGGGCCCGGTGCTCGAGCGCGCCGGCGACCTCGCCGCCATCCTCACCAACCTCGAGCCCAACGACGTCCTCTTCATCGACGAGATCCATCGGCTCTCGCCGGTCGTGGAGGAGATCCTCTATCCCGCGCTCGAGGACTACCAGATCGACATCATGATCGGCGAGGGGCCGG
>Ga0070681_10008228_pt1 | contig 10205 bp, 5 predicted proteins | sample KBSC83BmetaG_FD_65650 | JGI IMG/M metagenome (GOLD analysis project Ga0070681, IMG submission 65650) | Corn rhizosphere microbial communities from Kellogg Biological Station, Michigan, USA - KBS C8-3B metaG | ecosystem: Host-associated > Plants > Roots > Rhizosphere | place: USA: Michigan...
CCTGACATTCAAATCCTGAGCGGCATCGGCATCGCTTCGCAGGTCGGCGCGGGGAATGCTGGTCCATGGTTCACGAACACAGTGCTGGGCGTTAACTGCACTACAAACTGCGCCTGGGCGCCGGAAACAGGAGCGCGATTTGGCAGCGGCGGCCGCAACAATCTACGTGGCCCCGGGTTCTTCGAAACGGACTTGAGCGTGTTCCGCACGTTCGCGATTTCGGAGCAAGTCAAGTTACAGTTCCGCGCTGAAGCGCTGAACGCAACGAACCACGCAAACTTTGCGAACCCGGCTGCGGACGTCACCGGCGCGAACTTTGGCTTTGTCACTGGCACGTCTGGACCGAATCAATCGCGGCAGTGGCGTTTCGGACTACGTCTTAGTTTCTGAGTTGAATGAGCAAAAAAACACTAGCTAGCTTACTCTTCGTTTTCCTTCTGCTTTGTACGCCGGCCAACGGTCAGACGAGTTCTGATCGTTGGCTCGACTACGCTGCGGGCGACATCGACATCTTTCCCAACATCACCTACGCGAAGGCGAGCAACATCGAACTGAAGCTCGATCTTTATCTGCCGAAGAACAGGACCAACCCGACGCCGACGTTGATTCTTTTCCACGGCGGCGGCTGGGTCGACGGCCAGAAAGAGCGCAACGTGCTTTTTCTGTTGCCTTACCTGGCGATGGGTTGGTCGGCCATCAACGTTGAATATCGCAACGGTCACCAGGCGCCGGCGCCGGCCGCGGTTGAAGACACTCGCTGCGCGCTGCGGTGGATTACTTATCATGCGCGCGAGTATTCACTCGACAGTGCGAAGTTTGTGTTGACGGGCACATCAGCAGGCGGACATCTCGCTTTGATCACGGGGATGTTGCCGGCGAAGAATGTTTTCGATCGTCAATGCGTCGTTGACGGCGGCGATCGTTGGAACACCGCGAACGTTCCGGATTTGAAAGTCGCGGCGATCGTTAACTGGTTCGGGATCGGGGATGTGGCCGATTTGCTCGAAGGAGCAAATGCAAAGAATTACGTGCGCGAGTGGTTCGGCAGTATGAGTAACCCGGAACAGTTAGCGAAGCAGCTCTCGCCGGTTAATTACGTGCGCGCCGGGCTGCCGCCGATCATCACGATTCACGGCGAGAACGATGATATTGCGCCGTATAGTCACGCGGTTCGCTTGCATTCGCTGCTGGACAAGGCAGGCGTGCCGAACAAGTTGATCACGATCAAGGGTCGAAAGCACGGCGGCTTCAACCGCCAGGAACTGATCGATAGTTATGCGGCGATACGCGAGTTTCTACATCAACAGGGTCTTTAGTGGCGCGCTGATTTTCGGCGCGCTGCTGATTGTGCCGGTGGTGAAGGGAGATGACGGGTATCGTCTCTGGTTGCGCTACGACCAATTGCCGGCGCGATCGGCGCAGCTGTATCGCGAGCGCATCAAGTCGATTTCTGTTCAGGGAAACTCCGCCACGTTCGGTGCAATTCGCAACGAGCTGCGTTTGGGTTGTTCAGGCCTGCTCGGAACTTCAGTCGACGTCGAGGAAACGAGCGACGCTGCTTCGGTCGTCATCGGACTTCCCGCAAGTTCGGCCCTGATTCGAAAGCTGCGTTGGGACGCGGATCTAAAAAAACTCGGCCCGGAAGGATTTCGCATCCGCACGATTGCTGGTCCAAGCCGGCCGGTGATCGTGATCGCTGCGACCACTGACGTGGGTGCGCTCTACGGTGCGTTTCATTTCCTGCGTCTCCTGCAAACCGAACAGCCGATCGATCGTTTACAGATCGATCAAGCACCGCGGCTGAAGCTGCGCCTGCTCAATCACTGGGACAACCTCGACGGTTCGATCGAACGGGGCTACGCGGGAAAATCTTTGTGGCATTGGGACGAACTGCCAGGCCGCATCGATCCGCGCCTCGTCGACTACGCGCGCGCGAACGCTTCGATCGGCATCAACGGCGCTGACCTGAACAACGTCAACGCTGACTCGCTCATACTCACGCGCGAGTATCTCGACAAGGTGGCAGCGATCGCCAACGTGTTTCGCTCGTACGGCGTTCGCGTTTTTCTTTCTGCACGCTTTTCCGCGCCGATAGAGCTCGGAAAGTTGCCGACTGCCGATCCGCTCGATGCGGCTGTGACGCGCTGGTGGAAACAGAAAGCTGACGAGATCTACAAGGTGATCCCGGACTTCGGCGGTTTCGTGGTCAAGGCCAACAGCGAAGGGCAACCTGGCCCAAGAACTTACAACCGCACGCACGCTGACGGCGCGAACATGCTGGCCGCGGCTGTTGCGCCGCACCACGGCATCGTGATCTGGCGCGCTTTTGTTTACGACCAGAAGCCGGGTTACGACCGCGCCGGCGCGGCTTACGAAAATCTCCATCCGTTTGACGGAAAGTTTGCGCCAAACGTGTTGCTGCAAGTGAAGAATGGTCCTATCGACTTCCAGCCGCGCGAACCGTTTCATCCGCTGTTTGGCAGCATGCCGCACACGCCGTTGATGCCGGAGTTTCAGATCACGCAGGAGTATCTTGGCTTCGCGAACCACTTTGTTTTTCTGGCAACGATGTGGCGCGAGTTTCTCGACTCCGACACGTTTGCGCGCGGGCGTGGTTCGACGGTGACGAAGGTGGTTGACGGCACGTTGTATCGTCAACGTCTGACCGGAATCGCCGGGGTTGCCAATACGGGTTCGGATCGAAACTGGACTGGCTACGATCTTTTGCAAGCCAACTGGTACGCGTTTGGCCGCCTCGCGTGGAATCCAGACGCGCCGGCGGAGCAGCTTGCGCAGGAATGGACGCGGATGACGCTCACGCACGACGCGAAAGCCGTGAGCACGATCGTAAGGTTGATGCTGGAGTCGCATGAAGCGGTCGTGAATTACATGACGCCGCTCGGGCTGCATCACCTGTTTTGGGGCGGACATCATTATGGTCCAGCGCCGTGGTGGGACACCGAGAAGCGCGAGGATTGGAACCCGGTTTACTATCACAAGGCCGACGCGTTCGGCATCGGCTTCGATCGGACTCGAAGCGGCAGCAACACGGTGAGCCAGTATCATCCGGCGGTGCGCCGGCAGTTTGAAAACATAGATTCGTGTCCGGAAAAGTTTCTGCTTTGGTTTCATCACGTCTCGTGGAAATTTGTGCTGAAGAACGGTGACGCCCTGTGGGACGCGCTTGCATTTCATTATCAGAGCGGTGTTGATTGGGTGAGATCGACGCGCGCCACCTGGACGACGTTGTCCGATGCGATCGATCCTGAACGGCACGCGGCGATCAGTAAGAAGCTCGCGATTCAGGAGCGCGATGCGGTTTGGTGGCGTGATGCGTGTCTGGTTTATTTTCAGACTTTTTCAAAGCAACCGTTGCCGCACGGCGTTGAGCCTCCGGCCCATACACTTGAAGAGTACAAAGCGAAGGCCTTGGACTGGTGAGAGTTTTTAGACACGGATTTCACGGATGAAGATCACGGATCTACGCGCGACGACTGTGACTGTTCCGCTTGAGGCGCCGTTGCGCCATGCGAACGGCTGTCACTGGGGACGGTTCGTGCGGACGATCGTTGAAGTCGAAACTGATGAAGGTTTGATCGGGCTCGGTGAAATGGGCGGCGGCGGCGAATCCGCGGAAACCGTCTTTAAGTCGCTTAAGAGTTACCTGGTTGGACATGATGCTACGAAGTTAGAGGAGTTACGGTTTTTAATCGCGAATCCCACGGCGTCGCTCTACAACAACCGCACGCAAATGCTCGCGGCGATCGAGTTTGCGTGTCTTGATATTCTCGGACAGAAGTGGGGCGTGCCGGTTTCGGAGATTCTCGGCGGTCGTTTACGTGACCGCGTGCCTTTTGCCTCGTATCTCTTCTTTCGTTATCCGGATGCGCAAACGAAGAATGGCGAAGTGCGGACGGTCGAACAGCTGGTTGAGTCGGCGCAAGCGTTGAAGAAACTTTGCGGTTTCACTTCACACAAACTGAAAGGCGGCGTGTTTCCGCCTGCGTATGAGCTCGAGTGTTATCGCGCGCTAGGTTCCGCGCTCCACGGCGATCGCTTGCGGTTTGATCCAAACGGCGTCTGGTCCACTGAGACTGCGATCTGGTTTGGTCAACAGATCGAGGATCTGCACAACGACTATCTTGAAGATCCCGTGTTTGGCATGAATGGAATGCGACGCGTTCGGGAAAAGGTGCGGATGCCGCTCGCGACGAACACCGTCGTTATTAACTTCGAACAGCTCGCGGCGAACGTGTTGGACACCGCGGTTGACGTGGTGTTGCTGGACACAACATTTTGGGGCGGCATTCGTCCGTGCGTGAAAGCGGCGGGTATTTGTGAAGCGTTTCAACTCGGTGTCGCAGTGCATTCGTCAGGCGAACTCGGAATACAGCTCGCGACGATGTTGCACCTGGGCGCGGTGATTCCGAATCTGTCGTTTGCGGCCGATGCTCATTACCATCATTTGACTGACGACATCATCGAGGGCGGCAAGATGAAATATGTAGCAGGTGCGATCGCTGTACCCACTGCGCCCGGTTTGGGTGTTAAGCTGGATCGCGACAAGGTTGCTGAGTATCGAGAGTTGTATCTTCGTCTTGGCTCGTATCCGTACGACCAGGATCCGCTGCGTCCGGGCTGGACACCCACGATCCCGAACGATCGGTGGGCCGATCCCCACGACGCGCGTACACCTGAGATTCCGTTTTGAATGCGGCTACGCCGCCCGCTGTGAGGCGGGGCATAGCCCCGGGATTTTAAGGCGCGACCGGCCGGGCAAGCCCGGCCTCACATCCGGCGGCAGAGCCGGAGCGAGAGATTATGGTTACTTCCACCGAAATTCATTCTCCGTTGCTGACCGACGAAGAAGGCCTGCGCGCGGAGGTCGAGGCGATCGTCAACTCGACGCCGGTCACTGATGTGCACACGCATCTGTTCCCGCCGCAGTTTAATGAGCACTGTCTGTTTGGTATCGATGAACTGCTGACCTATCACTACCTTACTGCCGAGATGTTTCGTTCAGCCAAGATCTCCCCCGAACGTTTCTGGCAAATGTCGAAACTCGCTCGCGCGGATTTCGTCTGGCAGACTTTGTTCGTCGACAACTCGCCGACGTCAGAAGCAGCGCGCGGAGTGATCTCGGTCCTCGATGCTTTTGGTCTCGATACACGGGCACCCGATCTCAAAGAGGCGCGCGAGTTTTTCACCAGCAGAAACGTATCCGCCCACATCGAGCAAGTCTTTGACATTGCGCGCATCAGCGGCGTTGTAATGACGAACGATCCGTTAGACGAAACAGAAGCTCGATTTTGGAAAAGCGGCAGCGATCTCGATCCACGTTTCAAATCTTCCTTGCGCCTGGACCGTCTGCTAAGCAAGTCGTTCGATCGCGCTTTTCTCGACGAGTGGATTGAACGCCTGAAACCGCTTTACCTCGCAGTTTCGCTGCCGGCGGATTTCAAGTTTCCGAGCGACGACCTGCGCGATCGACTCTTGCGCGAAGTGGTCTTGCCGGCAGCGAAAGATCATCAACTCGCGTTGACGCTGATGATCGGCGTGCGTCGTCGCGTGAATCCGCAACTGCGCGAAGCGGGCGACAGTCTCGGCCGCGCGGACGTGACAGCAGTCGAACGGCTTTGCGCACAGTATCCGGACGTGAAGTTTCTCGTCACGTTTCTCTCGCGCGAAAACCAGCACGAGCTCTGCGTCGCGGCGCGCAAATTCAACAACCTGATGCCGTTTGGTTGCTGGTGGTTTCTGAACAATCCCTCGATCGTGTCGGAGATTACGCGCGAACGTTTCGAGCTCCTGGGCCAGAGCTTCATTCCGCAACACTCCGACGCACGCGTGCTGGAGCAGTTGATCTACAAATGGAAACACTCACGACAGCAGATCGCCGACGCGCTCTTTGCTTCGTATCGAGCGCTATTGAGCAGCGGTCGCGCTGTCACGACGGAAGAGATCTCACGAGACGTGAATCGTATGTTTTCGGGAAACTTTCATGAATGGATTGGCGCTGAAAATGAGTCGCTTGAAAAAGAACCGAGTCGTTGGACTTAGTATTTGCTTTACGATCATTTGCTCAGCAATTTATTTACCGGTTGCGCATATGAGCGCCCAGGACAACCGCCCGGATTACAAGAATCCCAGTCTTCCCGTCGAGCGGCGCGTTGCCGATCTGCTTGCGCGCATGACGCTGGAAGAGAAGGTGGCGCAACTCGTTTGTCTGTGGGGCAACCGGCCGCAGGTGGGACCACAAACAGATTTCTCGACTGATCGCGGCGACTTCGATCCAGCCAAGGCCGCGCAAGTAATGAAGTACGGCATCGGCCAGATCGCGCGGCAGCGAGAACGCAAAGGTCCGCGCGAAGCCGCCATGTTTGCCAACGCGGTGCAGAAATGGTTGGTGGAGAACACGCGACTCGGCATTCCCGCGATTCTTCACGACGAGATCCTGCACGGCAACATGGGCCAGGGAAGCACCAGCTTCCCGCAACCGATCGCGCTCGCCACGACGTGGGATCCGCAGTTCATCACGAAGGTCTTCACGGCCGGCGCCCTCGAAACACGCGCGCGCGGCAGCCAGCAGGTGCTTGGTCCAAACCTCGATCTCGCTCGCGACGCGCGTTGGGGCCGCACGGAAGAAACCTACGGCGAAGATCCGTATCTGACTTCGCGCATGGCGGTGGCGATTGTGAAAGCGTTGCAGGGACCTGGCCCAGGTGTCGACGAAGCCCACGTGATCGCGACGGCCAAACACTTCGCGGCGCACGGTCAGCCGGAAAGCGGCACAAACATCGCGCCGGTCAACTTTTCTGAACGAACGTTGCGCGAGTATTTTCTACCGAGTTTCAAAGCAGCCGTCACTGAAGGCGGCATCATGAGCGTGATGCCTTCGTACAACGAGATCGACGGCCTGCCGTCGCACGCGAATCGCTGGTTGCTGCAAAAAATCCTGCGCGAGGAGTGGGGCTTTGACGGTCACGTTGTTTCTGACTACTACGCAATTCCGCAGATGGTGGACCTGCATCACGTCGCCGCCGATAAAGCAGCCGCGGCGAAACTCGCGATCGAGGCCGGCGTCGATACGGAGCTGCCCGACCCGGACGCGTTTCCGACGCTCGTGCAGCTTGTGAAAGAAGGGCAGGTTGCGGAGCAGGCGATCGATCGCGCGGTTGCTCGTAATTTGCGCGCGAAGTTTTTGCTCGGCCTGTTTGAAAATCCTTACGTCGACGTCGAACGCGCGGTGCGGATCACGAATTCGGCTGAGCATCGAGCGTTGGCGGCGGAAGCGGCGCGGCGATCGATCACGTTGTTGAAGAACCAGAACAATTTGCTGCCGCTGAATGTGGGCGCGTTGAAGTCGATCGCGGTGATTGGTCCAAATGCCGCGCGCGTGCATCTGGGTGGTTACAGTGATAATCCGGGACGCGGCGTGAGCGTGCTCGACGGCATAAAAGAAAAAGTCGGAAACAGGATCAAAGTCGCGTACGCCGAAGGCTGCAAGATCACGAAAGAAGGCGGCGATTGGTTTGCTGACTCGGCGCACCTTAGCGATCCGGCGGAGGATCAGCGGCTGATTGCCGAGGCCGTGCAGGTGGCGCGGTCTGCGGACGTCGCCTTGCTCGTGCTCGGCGGCAATGAAGACACGAACAAGGAAGGTTGGGCTGACAATCATCTCGGCGATCGCGACAGTCTCGACCTGGTCGGACGGCAAAACGATCTCGTCAAAGCGGTGCTCGAAACCGGCAAGCCGGTGGTGGTGTTGCTAATCAACAGCGGTCCGCTTTCGATTAACTATATCGCCGAGAACGTGCCGGCGATTCTGGAAGGTTTTTATTTGGGCCAGGAAACCGGCGTCGGCGTTGCTGATGTGTTGTTCGGCGATTACAACCCGTCCGGCAAACTGACGATCAGTTTTCCGCGTTCGGTGGGCCAGTTGCCGCTCTACTACAACCGCAAGCCGACAGCGCGGCGCGGTTATCTCTTCGCGAACAAGGAGCCGCTGTTTCCGTTTGGCTTTGGTCTGAGTTATACGACGTTCGCCTATTCGAACTTGAAAGTCAGTCCGGCGCAAATCGGTATTGCAGGCGAGACGAAGGTCAGCGTCACGGTTACGAATACGGGCAAGCGCGCGGGTGATGAGGTCGTGCAACTCTACATTCACGATCTGGTGAGTTCGGTGACGCGGCCGATCATGGAGCTGAAGGATTTCAAACGCGTTTCGCTCGCGCCGGGCGATAGCAAGACGGTGGAGTTTGTGATTACGCCCGACAAGCTCTCGTTTCTCGATGTGAACATGAAGACCGTCGTCGAGCCGGGCTGGTTCGACATCATGGTGGGTACGAGTTCGGTAAAGTATGAGACTGCAAAACTCCAAGTGGTGGCGAAATAGTTTTGTTTTTTGTGTCCTCTGTGTCTCTGTGGTTATTTCGAAGAACACAGAGACACAGAGACACGGAGAGCCCGCGCTGAAGGAGGTCTTCCAGAACGACTTCATGATCGGCGCGGCGCTGAACCGCCGGCAGATTTTTGAAGACGACGCGCGCGGCGTCGCGATCGTGAGCAAACACTTCAACACGATCACGCCGGAGAACGTGCTGAAGTGGGCGCTGGTCCACCCCAAACCGGACGCTTACGACTTCACCGCCGCAGATCGTTTCGTAGCGTTTGGCGAAAAGCGCGGCCTGTTCATCGTTGGCCACACGCTGGTCTGGCATAACCAAACGCCGCGTTGGGTGTTTGCAGACGAGAAGGGAAACGCGGTCGATCGCGACACGCTGTTGAAGCGTTTGCGCGAACACATCTTTACCGTCGTCGGTCGTTACAAGGGCAGAATAAAAGGTTGGGACGTGGTCAACGAGGCGCTCAATCAGGACGGCACGATGCGCCAGTCGCCGTGGTACAAGATCATCGGTGAGGATTATCTCGCGCGTGCGTTCGAGTTTGCGCACGAGGCTGATCCGAGCGCTGAGCTTTATTACAACGACTACGATTTGGAACTGCCCGCGAAGCGCGCCGGCGCAGTCGAGCTACTCAAGAAACTGCAAGCGGCGGGCGTTCCGATCAAAGCAGTGGGTTTGCAGAATCACGATCTGATGGACTGGCCGTCTGTCGCTGATGAAGATGCGACCATCGATGCGTTTGCCAAACTCGGTTTGCACGTCAATATCACCGAGCTCGATGTTGACGTGTTGCCGCGGACGACCAAGCCGGGCGCGGATTACGCGGTTGACGTCGAGGTAACGCCGCAGTTGAATCCCTACACGGATCGTTTGCCGGACGCGCTGCAGTTGAGTCTGGCGAAGCGTTATGCCGAGTTGTTCAACGTGTACGTTAAGCATCGCGACGCGATCGATCGCGTGACGTTTTGGGGAGTCGCTGACGGCGACTCGTGGTTGAACAACTGGCCGATGAAGGGCCGCACGAACTATCCGCTGCTGTTCGATCGTTATGGACTAGCGAAGCCGGCACTCGCGGCGATCACGATGGCGAACACCGGCCGTTCGTCCAGCGAACTGAAATGGCCGGTCGAACTGAACGCCGAACAGGACCATCGCCGCTTACTCGATCTGCTACACATCAATGCTTTGCGGCCAGGCGTGAACGGCAACGATCCCAAAGCGGCCAACGCCGCGAACTACGACGAAGCGAAAGCAAATCCGTATCCCACTCTGCCTGATCCGTTGTTGCTGAAGAACGGCAAGCGCGTCGACGACGCGAAGACATGGTGGCATCAACGTCGCGCGGAGATCGTCGAAGACTTCGATCGCGAGATCTACGGGCGCGTACCGGCAAACGTGCCGAAAGTTAATTGGGAAGTTGTCGAAACGAAACGCGAAGTGAAGTACGACATTCCCGTCGTCTCGAAACGAATTGTCGGCCACGTCGACAACTCGGCGTATCCGCTGGTAAACGTCGACATTCAATTATCCTTAACGACGCCGGCCAGTGCGGTTGGACCAGTGCCGGTGATCATGGAACTGAGTTTCATCTTCCCGCCCGGCTTTCGCTTTCCGGCATCGATGGCGCCCGCTGGTCCACCGTGGCAACAACAGATTCTGAGTAAAGGTTGGGGATACGCGAGTCTGATCCCGACCAGTGTGCAAGCCGACAACGGCGCGGGCTTGACGCTTGGCATTATCGGACTTGCCAACAAAGGACAGCCGCGCGATCTCGACGATTGGGGCGCGTTGCGCGCGTGG
>Ga0070681_10008229_pt1 | contig 10205 bp, 11 predicted proteins | sample KBSC83BmetaG_FD_65650 | JGI IMG/M metagenome (GOLD analysis project Ga0070681, IMG submission 65650) | Corn rhizosphere microbial communities from Kellogg Biological Station, Michigan, USA - KBS C8-3B metaG | ecosystem: Host-associated > Plants > Roots > Rhizosphere | place: USA: Michigan...
GCAACTGGATTCGCGCCGCCGCAGGCTTTCCACTTGGGACGATCGTGATGCTCATCGTTGTCGCGGCCACCGCGTCTGAGTCGGTAGTCGAGATACACTAGAAGGTCGTGCGCGCCAAAACCGTTGAAGAGACGCAGGCCGGCTCGCTTGTGTTGTTATGCCTCGCGGCGTGGGCCATCCCTGGCGTCGGTCACCTCTGGCAGGGCCGCCGTGCGAAAGGCCTCCTCTTCCTGATCGTGCTTCCGGTGATGTTCGCGATCGGGTTAGGGATTCACGGACAGCTTTTTCCCTTCGACTTTTCGGATCCGCTGGTCGGTCTCGCGTGCCTCGCTGATTTCGGCATCGGTCTCCCGTATTTCATCGCCAGCGCGCTCGGGTTGGGCGTCGGCGACGTGCGTGCCGTCACGTACGAGTACGGCAACGCGTTCGTAATGACGGCGGGTTTGCTCAATTTCCTCGTCGTGATCGACGCCTACGACATCGCCCTCGGCCGCAAGTAATGCACAGCCACTTTCTTCTGCTGGTGCTCTTCGCGTTCTTCGTCTCGCTCGTGTTCGCGTTGCTGGCGAAAGATGATCCGAAAGAACAGCTGCGATTTGGCGGGATGATGTTTGCCGGCTTCGTGGGCGCCGCAGTAGTTCTCGGCTGGCTCATGTATCCGTTTCCGTTCTAGAGCCCACGCCTCTGCAGAACCAGTCGCACCCGTCGAACCTGTTTCTCTGGTCTCCGGTGATCGCCTATATGGCCTTCATCTTCGGGCTTTCATCGGTTTCGAGGACGCCCGCGTTCGTCGGCGGCATCGACAAATATCTGCACGCCACGTTGTATGCCGGGTTTGGTGCGCTGGTCGTCCACGCGCTGACCGGCGGACTCCGCCGCCGCGTCACGCTGGGGATTGTCGCCGCGACGATCGCGATCGGCGCCGCGTACGGCATCAGCGATGAATTCCATCAGTCGTTCGTGCCCATGCGAAGTGTCGAGGCGATGGACGTCGTTGCCGACACGGTGGGCACGTCCATCGCGGCAGTCGCCTTGTACGGCTGGGATATAATTCGGGCTCGATATGGCCTTTGACAACCTGCTGATCGAGCGCGATGCGGCGGTCGCCATCATCACGATCAACCGGCCAAAGGTCCTCAACGCGCTCGACGTTGCCACCCTCGACGATCTGCGCCGCGCCGTGCTGGAGTTCAAACGCGACGATGGTGTTCGGGCGATCGTCCTCACGGGCGCAGGTGACAAGTCGTTCGTCGCTGGTGCCGACATCACTGAGTTCGCCGCCAACTCGCCGGCATCCGGGCGCGACCAGGCGCTCGCCGGGCAGCATGTATTCGACCTCATCGAAAATCTCGGCAAACCGGTGATCGCAGCAGTCAACGGCTACGCGCTCGGTGGCGGGTGTGAGCTCGCCATGGCCTGCACGCTCAGAATCGCGGCGGATAGCGCCAGGTTCGGCCAGCCTGAGATCAATCTTGGTCTTGTGCCTGGATACGGCGGCACACAGCGGTTGCCACGATTGGTCGGGAAAGGCAAGGCGATGGAGTTGATTCTCACCGGTGCACCGATTACGGCGGCCGAAGCCGAGCGGATCGGCCTGGTGAATCGCGTCGTTCCGGCGTCAACATTGATGACCGAAGCACGAAGCCTGGCGTCCGTGCTCGCTGCGCAGGCCCCGTTGGCGACGGCCTACATCATTCACGCGATCAACCACGGCGTCGAGATGCCGTTCGCGCAGGCCTGCGCGTACGAAGCGACGCTCTTCGGTCTGGCGTTCGCCACCGAGGACATGCGCGAGGGTACGCGCGCGTTTCTCGAGAAGCGCAAGCCGGTCTTCCGCGGGAAGTAGCGTGTGGGGCGGACGGTGATTGAAGGAACGGGATCGGCTGCGGGCCGCCGCTTTGCGGTCGTCGTGTCCAAGTATCACGACTTCGTCACGAGTCGGCTGGAACGCGGTGCGCTTGCGGCATTCGACGCGGCTGGTGTTGCCGCCGACGACGTGACGGTGGTCCGCGTGCCGGGCGCCTTTGAGCTTCCGGCGGCGGCACACCTTGCCGCCAAGACTCGGAAGTTCGATGCAGTCGTTTGTCTCGGCTGTCTCGTTCGAGGCGCGACGCCGCACTTTGATTTCATCGCCGCAGCCGTGGCGCACGGACTGACGTCCGCATCGGCGGCGACCGGCGTGCCCATCGCGTTTGGCGTGCTCACGACGAATTCCGTGGAAGAGGCGCTCGAACGTGCCGCGGACGACCCGTCCAACAAGGGATGGGAAGCGGCCGCTGCGGCCATTGAGATGGCAGCGGTCGCGCAGCACATCAACCGCGCCAGCGCGCCATGAGCGCGGTTCGCAAGGATCTGCGTCATCGCGCCCGCGAAACGGCGCTGCAGATCCTTTACGCGTGGGACATCGGCCACACGGACGTGGATCAGGCCGCGAACACGTTTTTCACGCACCAGTGGGTCGGCGATGGTCCACCGGACGACCTGAAACAATGGGCGACCGCACTGGCGCGGGAGACGGTCGATCGACTGGATGCGATCGATCCGCTAATCGCCGATACGACGGAGCGGTGGCGTCCCGAACGGATGGCGGTGCTCGACCGCCTGATTCTCAGAATGGCAGTGTGTGAGCTGTTGCGGAAGAGCGGCACGCCGGCGCCCGTGATCATCAACGAGGCGCTCGAGCTCGCAAGGACGTTCAGCACCGAGGACGCGGTGAAGTTCATCAACGGGATGCTGGACGGTGTACGAAAAAAGATCGAGCAGTGAACGGCTTGTCTAAGATCGCTTGTCAAAAAGCTTCACCACGGAGGACACGGAGGGCGCGGAGCCCCAACAGCACGGCCCTGCGAAAGGCTCGCTGCAAGTTCTGCGTGCTCCGCGTTAGTTTGTTGAGCGTCGGCCTTCGTGCCTTCGTGGCGAACAGGCGTCGGTAGCGATCGGTGAACGTGACTTATGACTTCGGAAGAAGAACAATTCGAACAACGGAAAGCCAATCTGGCAGCGCTGAAAGCGCTCGGTGTCGAGGTCTATCCGCACCAATTCAAACGTCGGGACACGGTGTCCGAGCTCGTCGCGGCACACGGCGAACACTCGCACGACGAACTCGAGCAGAGCCGCCCCGAAACGATCACGAGCGGCCGTATCCTCGCGATTCGCTCGTTCGGGAAGGCCAACTTCCTGGCGGTGTCGGATGGTCACGCGCGGATGCAGATTTACATCCGTCAGGACTCGCTGCCGCCGCTCGACTTCGAGATCTTCAAGCTGTTGGATTTCGGCGACTGGGTCGGCGTCGAAGGACGGCTGTTTCGCACCCGCACGAACGAGCTGACCATCTGGGCGTCGCGCCTCCACTTCCTGGCGAAGTGTCTCCTTCCACTCCCCGAGAAGTGGCACGGCCTGACGGACGTCGAGATTCGCTATCGCCAGCGCTACCTGGATCTCACGGTCAATCCAGAGTCCCGCCGTGTCTTCGAGGTGAGGAGCCGCGTGATTGCCGCGATCCGCGACTTCATGACCACGCGCGGCTACCTCGAAGTCGAAACGCCGATGATGCAGCCCATCGCGGGCGGTGCGCTGGCGCGCCCGTTCGTCACGCATCACAACGCGATGGACATGGATCTGTTCCTTCGCATCGCGCCCGAGTTGTACCTGAAACGCCTCACGGTGGGCGGTCTCGAGCGGGTCTTCGAGATCAATCGCAACTTCAGAAACGAAGGGATCTCGACGCAGCACAACCCCGAGTTCACGATGATGGAGTTCTACCAGGCGTACTCGGACTACCAGGATCTCATGGTGATGACCGAGGAACTGATTGGGTCAGTGGCACGCCAGGCAGTCGGCACCGACCAGGTGACGTTCAACAACCATCCAATCTCGCTGGCGGCGCCCTTTGCACGCGTGTCGCTGCGCGAGGGCGCGAGGGACGGCGCGTCGAGGCGCCTGGGGCGTGACGTCGCCGAAGCCGAGTTGCGCGATCGTGACCGCGCCGCCGCGCTCGCCCGCGAGCTCGGCGTCGAGGTCCTGCCCGGGCAGGGTGCCGGAAAGATCGCAACCTCGATCTTCGAGGCCCTCTGTGAAGATCGGCTGATTCAACCGACATTCGTGTACGATTTTCCTACGGAGGTTTCGCCGCTTTCGAAGCAGAAACCTGACGACCTGGACACCGTCGAACGGTTCGAGCTTTACATCGCGGGATTCGAGGTCGCGAACGCATTCAGCGAGCTGAACGATCCCGTGGAGCAGCGGCGGCGATTCGAGGATCAGCTGAAAGAGCGGGCACATGGCGATCTCGAAGCGCATCAGATGGACGAGGATTACATTCGAGCGCTCGAATACGGGCTGCCGCCCACCGCCGGCGAAGGCGTTGGCATCGATCGTCTCGTGATGGTGCTGACCAACAGTCCGTCGATTCGCGACGTGATTCTGTTTCCCCTCATGCGTCCGCGCGACTGAGAGGGGCATCCGGGCGTCCTAATGACTGACGACTGACGGACTGACGGACTGACGACTGACGACTGACGACTGACGACTGACGACTGACGACTGACGACTGATTATCGACTCCATGAACGTGCCCTTCGAGCTTCACGTAGCCCTGCGGTATCTGCTCGCTAAGCGGAAGCAGGCATTTATCTCGGTGATCTCGTTGATCTCGACGCTGGGCGTCACGGTCGGCGTGATGGCGCTCGTCATTGCATTGGCACTGATGACCGGCCTGCAGAGCGAATTGCGCGATCGCATTCTCGGCGCCAACCCGCATGTCTTCGTCTGGAAACCGGGCGGCTTCACGGATCCGCGGGCTGAGACCGATCGCCTCCGCCAGGTGCCGCACGTGGTTGGCGCGGCGCCGACCATTATCGGTAAGGCACTCGTCCAGGCAGCAGGCGAAGATGCCTTTCTGAACGTAAAGGGTGTCGATCCACTTCAGGAACCGAGCGTGATCGACATCGCCGGCGCGATGCGGAGCGGCAACATCGAGTCGCTCTCCAATCACGATCCGGAGCGGCTGCCGGGTATCCTCCTCGGCACAGATGCAGCCAGGCAACTCGGCGTCGCCGTCGGCGACGAGCTCAGCCTGCTGACTGGCGAACGGTTCGTGCTCACGCCGTCAGGCATGATGCCGCGTGCAGGCCTCAAAGTCCGGGTCACCGGCACTTTCAATCTCGGCGTCTACGAAATCGATTCGGAAACCGGTCTCGTTTCGATGAACACCGCCAAGCAGTTGTTCAACAAGGAAGGGCCGGAGGCGATTCAGCTGCGCCTCGACGACATCTACCAGGCGCAGAAAGTGTCCGACGATCTCGGTCACACGCTCGGTCCCGACTATGTTGTTCAGGACTGGGGTGATCAGAACCGCTCGCTCTTCGACGCGCTGTGGTTGGAAAAGATGGCGGTCTCACTCACCATTTTTCTCATCGTGATGGTGGCGGCGCTCAACATCGTCGCATCGCTGATCTTGCTGGTTATGGAGAAGCATCGCGACATCGCCATTCTGAAGACGATGGGCGCCAGCGCCCGCAGCGTCACGACCGTCTTCATGATGCAGGGTCTCATCATCGGCATCATCGGAACGGCGGTCGGCGCGACCGCGGGCTACGTGATCGCCGATGTGCTGAATCGCTACAAGATCATTCACATTCCAGGCGACGTCTATCAGATCACCTATGTGCCGTTCCGAATCGAAACGCTGGATTTTGCGATGGTGATCGCCGCGGCCGTCGCCGTCTGTTTCTTCTCGACGATCTATCCGGCGAGGCAGGCTGCCAAACTCGATCCTGCGCAAGCACTCCGATACGAATGACGCGTCTGATCTCGAATGGATGGGACGCCCCTCAGGGCTTCCCTAGGGACGGCCTAAAGGCCGTCCCCTGCCAATTTCGCTGAACATGTCGTTCCTCGAGGCGCGTGGAATCGTCAAGCGTTACGCGGTCGGCGGCAACGGACTGACCGTACTGCGCGATCTCGATCTCAGTGTCGAAGCCGGCGAGATGCTCGCCATCATGGGGGCGTCGGGGGTGGGGAAGAGCACGCTGCTGCACATCCTGGGCGGACTCGATCGCGCGAATCAGGGCGACGTGACGGTGGGCGGCACCAACCTGACGTCGCTGCCCGATGCTGATGTGGTGGCGTTCAGGAACCGTCACGTTGGATTCGTGTTTCAGTTTCACCATCTCCTCCCCGAGTTCAGCGCGGTCGAGAACGTCGAGATGCCGATGCGTATCGCCCGGATTCCTGTGGTTGAGGCGCGCCCGCGTGCGGAAGAGCTGCTGAACCGCGTGGGCCTGGCCGAGCGCACGACGCATCGTCCGGGAATGTTGTCGGGTGGCGAGCAGCAGCGCGTTGCGGTCGCGCGTGCGCTGGTCATGCGGCCAGCACTCCTCCTGGCCGACGAGCCAACGGGTGATCTCGACGAGCAGACAGCCGAGTCGCTCCACAGTCTGCTTCGTGAAATGCACGCGGCATACGGGCTGACGTCCGTCATCGCGACCCACAACCCCAGACTGGCCGGGGCGTGCGATCGCGTTCTCCGGCTCGAAGGCGGTCGGCTTACGTCAGCATAGGCCTAAGGCTGGAGCTGCTGCTCCAGATTCCAGGCTCTGGAGTACGCCTTCGGCACTTGCCTTAAGTTCTTTCCGGATCCCGCAGAGTCGGGAAGCCACGGCGCCCGAAACCCCGGAGCCCGGCGCGAAAACCCGCACTGTAAAGCGCTGCCGAAGGCCCAAGAGCAAAGCCAGCGGGGTTCCAACCGATAAGTCTCCCCAGAGGAGACATCTGATGACCGGGTTTGCGCGAATGACGGGTGTGACTGCCCTCGCATGCGTCGTTGTCGCGTGTGGTCAGTCGCCGCAGCAACGGCACGCGGAACAGATTGAGAAGAACGCCCAGCGGCTGGCAGAAAACGCCGCGCAGATGTCGGGCAACGCGCAGGAGGTTGCCAAGGGCTTCGCGGCGATGGCCCGAGGCATGGCCGCCGCGGCCACAGGCGCCGCCGACGTCAAACCGGTGGACCCGGTGGATTTCAAAGAGCTGCAATCGATTCTGCCGGAAGTTCCGGGATGGGAGAAAAACCATCCGGAAGCCGAGCGGATGACGTCGCCAGTAAGCTTCTCCTTCGCCTCGACCAAGTACAAGAAGAACGACCTCGAGGTTACCGAGAAGATTACCGATTCAGGGTTCAATCAGCTGCTCGTCGCCCCGATCTCGATGATGCTCGCCGCAGGCTACGCGAAGCAGTCGACCCAAGGCTTCGAAAAGTCGACGACCGTAGCGGGCTATCCAGCGTTCGAAAAATGGGACAAGAGCGAGAAGAGCGGCCAGCTCACCGTCTTCGTGAACCAGCGGTTTCTCGTTGAGCTCGAAGGCAGCGGAATGTCCGACAACAAGGAACTGCAAGCGTTTCTGGCGCGGACAGATCTGAAGAAGCTGGCGGCGATGCAGTGAGAATCCCCGGCATGCTCGCGGCAACTGCTCGGCACGTTGAATGCAGATGGAGCGTCCAACTTAGAGTGCGGCGCGACAACGCGGCGTTATTCGGTTGTTCTGTAGCGGTTTCGCTATAGGGGTCCTGATGAGGATGCCTTATAATGTTCGTATCGGAAACGCGATCTCCAAAGCAGTGGTTTTTACCTAGGTAGAAGATGTTCGAACGCTACACCGAAAGGGCGAGACGAGTTCTCTTCTTCGCCCGTTACGAGGCTAGTCAACTCGGCAGTATTTCTATTGAGACCGAACATCTCCTTCTGGGGCTGATTCGCGAAGGCAAGGGCCTCACCAGCCGCATCTTCGCGCGGTCCCATCTCTCGCTCGAAAACATCCGGAAGGAAATCGAAGGCCGAACCGTTTTCCGCGAGAAGGTCTCCACGTCGGTTGAGATCCCCTTCAGCGCTGAAACCAAGCGTGTGCTGCAGTTCGCCGCCGAAGAGGCAGACCGCCTGCTGCACAACTACATCGGCACCGAGCACTTGCTGCTCGGCATCCTCCGTGAGGAGCGCTCCGTCGCGGCGTCGATCCTCATGGAAAAGGGGATGCGCCTGAACGCGGTCCGCGAAGATATCGTCCAGCTGCTGAACGAAAAGACGACGCTCACGCGCGTCAAGGAAACGCCGCTGTTGGCGGAGTTCAGCCGCGACCTTACCGAATCGGCGATGAAGAACCAGCTCGATCCGCTGGTGGGCCGCGAGCACGAGCTCGAGCGCGTGCAGCAGGTTCTCTGCCGCCGCACCAAGAACAACGCAGTACTCATCGGCGAGCCCGGCGTCGGCAAGACGGCAATCGTCGAAGGGCTGGCGCAGAAGATCGTCTACGGCGACGTTCCGCACTTCCTGGCCGACAAGCGGATTCTCGCGCTCGACATCTCGTTGATCGTCGCCGGCACGAAGTACCGCGGTCAGTTCGAAGAACGCCTGAAGGCGATCATGAAGGAGCTGACCGACAACCCGAACATCATCGTCTTCATCGACGAGTTGCACACGCTGGTCGGTGCAGGATCGGCCGAAGGTTCGCTCGATGCGGCGAACATCCTGAAGCCGGCGTTGAGCCGCGGCGAAATCCGCTGCATCGGCGCGACGACACCGGCGGAGTACCGCAAGTACATCGAGAAGGATCGCTCACTCGAGCGCCGCTTCCAGGCGATCAAGGTCGATCCGCCGGGAGAGCGTGAGACCATCGAGATCTTGATTGGCGTGAAGGATCGCTACGAGACGTTCCATCACGTCGAATACACCCGCGAAGCCATCGAGGCTGCGGTGTATCAATCGAACCGGTACATCACCGACCGCTTCCTGCCTGACAAGGCGATCGATCTGGTCGACGAAGCCGGCGCCCGCGCCAAGCTGCGCGAAGCGGGTTACAGCGAAGAGTTCGGCGAAATCAACAAGAGCATCCGTGTCGCCGTCGAGCAGTGGGAAAGCGCGTCCTCGCAGAAAGATTTCGAGAAAGCGCAGTTCTATCGCGAGCAGGAAATGGCAGCACGCGAGAACCTGCAGTTCGTCCGCGAGAAGTTCGACGTGAAGTCGAGCGCGCGCAAGGTCGTTGTCGGTAAACAGGAGATCGACGAGGTCGTCTCCAAGTGGACCGGCGTGCCGATGACGTCGATCAACCAGGATGAAGGCGACAAGCTGCTGCGGATGGAGGCCGAACTTCATCGTCGGGTGATCAGCCAGGACAAAGCGATTTCGGCCATCTCGCGCGCCATCCGCCGATCCCGCGCCGGCTTGAAGAATCCGAATCGTCCAGTTGGCAGCTTTGTTTTCCTCGGTCCGACCGGCGTCGGCAAGACCGAGTTGGCGCGAGCGCTCGCCAATTTCCTGTTCGGCAGCGATCACGCGCTGATCCGCTTCGACATGTCCGAGTACATGGAGAAGCACTCGGTGTCGAAGCTGATTGGTTCACCGCCTGGATATGTCGGTCACGAAGAAGGTGGTCAGCTCACCGAAAAGGTGAAGCGCAATCCCTACTCCGTGGTGCTGCTCGACGAAATCGAGAAGGCGCATCCCGATATCTTCAACATCCTGCTGCAGGTGTTCGAAGACGGCCATCTCACTGACGGCCTCGGGAATCGTGTGAACTTCAAGAACACGATCATCATCATGACGTCGAACATCGGCGCGCGTTTCATCCAGAAGAAGAGCGCGCTCGGGTTCCAGTCATCGGACATCGGAACGATCGACAAGAGTGTCTCGGAGATGGTGCTGGGTGAGGTCAAGCGCACCTTCAACCCGGAATTCATCAACCGCATCGACGAGATCATCGTGTTCGAGGCGCTGTCGGACGACGACTTGCGGCGGATTATGGCGTTGCTCGTCCAGCAGTTGAACGACAACCTGGTCGATCGCAAGCTGCGGATCAGCCTCACCCCGGAAGTCGTGGACTGGATCATCGAGGTCACCTGCAAAGACCGCTCGTACGGCGCTCGTCCGCTGCGCCGGGCCATTCAACGTCACGTGGAGGATCCGCTCTCGGAAGAGCTCATTCGCGGACATCTCCATGGTGGGGACATCGAGGTCTACCTCGAGGCCGGAGCGCTCGCGTATCGTCCGGCCGGGGAACTCGAAGCAGGCCGGAAGCTAGCCTGAACGAGCCGATCGTAGGGGACGCCCTTCCGGGGCGTCCAGTCCTCAGGGTGTGTCAGTGGGTGCGCTGGCACTCGAGCAGACGGCGGTGCTCGATCGGCCCGTGGTCGATCGAACCGGCCTCGCCGGCCGATA
>Ga0070681_10008232_pt1 | contig 10204 bp, 5 predicted proteins | sample KBSC83BmetaG_FD_65650 | JGI IMG/M metagenome (GOLD analysis project Ga0070681, IMG submission 65650) | Corn rhizosphere microbial communities from Kellogg Biological Station, Michigan, USA - KBS C8-3B metaG | ecosystem: Host-associated > Plants > Roots > Rhizosphere | place: USA: Michigan...
GACCGGCGGCGGCCACCAGATGCTGGACCGCGGCGGCCGCGTCTCGCGCTTCAACGCCAAGTTCGGCGGCTTTACGCGGAAGTGAGCGCGTAGCGACTCATCCCCGCGCAGGCGGGGATCGGGTTCGCACAACGCACTATCCCAAACGAGAACGCCGCGGGGCAGGCTCCGCGGCGTTTTCGCATGTGGATCCTTTCACCTCCCCGGTTGCGGCAGCGACGGCCGGAGGGGGACCGCTCGCCGCAGAGCGAGCGGTCCGCCTCCGGCCGCTGCGCGGGGAGGTGAGGCGCGTCGGGGGAGAGGCGCTAGGTCCCGAAGGCGTTCTTCAGGCGGTCGTGCTGGGAGAGCACCGGATGCGGGGCCTCGTCGGCCTCGTTCTCCACGTACATGCGGCGGTCGAGGTGGCGGACGCGCTCGTAGAGCCGCTCGGAGCGGTCGAGCAGGACGTTGAGCGCGGCCGGCAGGCCTTCGGCGTCGCCGGCGGTGCGGCAGACCTCCTCGCCGGCCAGGCGGTAGCGTTCCTCGCAGGCCGCGTGCGGCGGCATGTCGCCCTCGCGCACCGCGCGCTGCACCAAGAGCCAGGAGGCCACCTGCATCAGCCGCGTGGTGAGCCGCATGCTCTCGGCGGCGTAGGCCAGGGCGGCGTTGCGCGACAGGAGCTTGGAGGCCTGGCGGCCGGCGCCGTCCAGATAGCCGGCGGTTTCCTCCACGAGGTCCATGCCCTCCTGGAAGGTCCGCTGGAAGAGCTCCGAGCGGGCGAAGTCCTGGATGACCTCGGCCCGCCAGATCGCGGCGGACTTCGGCGACGCCATGGGGTTCAGATCGCTCATCTACTCGTCAACCTACACTCAGCCCGCCGGGCGGTCGCCAAGAAAGCGACACTGCAACCGCCATGCCAGAGCGGCTGTGCCATGACATATGGGCCATTTTGGGCCTTCGCACGTGCGGCAAACCGGCTCGCCGCGCTAGTTCGGCCCGGCGCCGAACAGGGCGTCGGCCGCCGCGCGGCCGGCCCGCTTGCGGTCGATCTGCGCCTGCGCCCGGGCGATTTCCGACTGCAGGATCTCGATGCGCTCTTCCAGCTCGGCCACGCCGAACAGCTCCAGGTCCTCGCGCACCGCCTCGATGAGGCGCTGGCCGCGGCCAACACGGACTTCCGCAGGCTCTTCCATGACGGGCTTTGCCTTTCCGGTTGCTCTCAGGGGCGCTATCCAACCGCGCGACGCCGCGAAGCGCAAGTTTCGCAGGCCGCACGCCGTCCCTTCCGGAGCCCGCCCGATGACCGAGATGATGACCGCGATCGCCATCGAGGGCGGCAAGGGACCGGCCCAGGCGCTGAAAGCCGTGCGGATCGCCCGCCCCGAGCCGAAGGACGGCCAGATCCTCATCCGGGTGCGGGCCGCGGGGATCAACCGGCCGGACATCATCCAGCGGATGGGCTTCTATCCGCCGCCGCCGGGCGCGCCGGAGACCCTGGGCCTGGAGGTGGCCGGCGAGGTGGTGGCCATGAACGACAAAGGGGGCGCGGGCCGCTGGCGGGCGGGCGACCGGGTCTGCGCCCTGCTGGGCGGCGGCGGCTATGCGGAATACGCCGTCTGCGACGCGCGCCACGCCCTGCCTATCCCCAAGGGGCTGGACTTCGTGCAGGCCGCGGGCCTGCCCGAGACCGTCTTCACCGTGTTCGCCAACGTTTTCGAACATGGCCGGCTGAAGCCGGGCGAGACCCTGATGGTGCACGGCGCCACCTCCGGCATCGGCACCACGGCGATCCAGATGGCCAAGGCCCACGGCGCCAAGGTGATCGCCACCGCCCGGGGCGCCGACAAGGCCGCCGCCGCGCGCAAGCTGGGGGCGGACCTGGCGGTGGACGCCAAGGCCGAGGACTTCGCCGAGGCCGCCAAGGGCTTCGGCGGCGCCGACGTGGTGCTGGACATGGTCGGCGGCGACTATTTCGCCAAGGACCTGGACGCGCTGAAGACCGACGGGCGCATCGTCTTCATCGCCAGCCTGGGCGGTGGCGAGGTGAGCCTCCCCATCGGGCGGCTGATGCAGAAGCGCGGCGTGGTCACCGGCTCGACGCTGCGTCCGCGCAGCGCCGACGAGAAGGCGCGGCTGGCGGCGGCGGTGGAGGCCACGGTCTGGCCGTGGATCGAGGCCGGCAAGGTCGTCCCGCAGGTGGACGCGACGTTCCCGCTGGAAGAGGCCGCGCAGGCCCACGCCCACCTCGAAGGCGGCGAACACCTGGGCAAGGTGGTGCTGGTGACGGACCCAGCCCAGGGTTGAGCCCGCGATCCGACTGAGGCCGGTCATATCCAACCTTGTTTTTTGAAAACGACGATAAAAACCTTTGTTATTCGGCAAAAATACCAGACCTGACCTTCGAAAACAGGTTGCAGGTCGCGTCCTAGATTGACGCCGCCGTACGGCTGCGCCAGTGGGAAAAGAAACGAACGCCCGTTTCAATCCTGGCCCCGAAGGGGTCCCTGGGGAGGTCAATTTGCATACCAAAGTTCGCCTGTTGGCGTCGGCCGCCATGTTGTCCGCCGCGGCCCTCGGAACGTCCGTCCATGCCCAGACCCAGCCTGCCGCCACGGCCGCGGCGGCCAACACCATCGAAGAGCTGGTGGTCACCGCCGAAAAGCGTTCGCAGAGCCTGCAGGACGTGCCGGTGGCGATCTCGGCCTACACGTCGGAGAAGCGCGACCTCCTGGGGATCAACTCCGTCCAGGACATGACCAACTTCACCCCGGGCCTGGCCTATTCCAGCCAGCTCGACCGCATCAGCCTGCGCGGCGTCGGCCGCCTGACCAACGTGCAGTCCGCCGACCCGGGCGTGGCCACCTATTCCGACGGCGTCTACACCTCGTCCACGGTGGAAGCCGGCAAGACCCCGATCTTCGTCGACCGGGTGGAGGTGCTGCGCGGCCCGCAGGGCACCCTCTACGGCCGCAACTCCATCGGCGGCGCGATCAACGTGATCTCCAAGCACCCGACGGAAGAGCCCTACGCCGAAGTGCGCGCCACCGTGGCCAACTACGGCCGCACCCTCTTGGAAGCCGCCGTCTCCGGCCCGTTGGCCCCCGACCTTCAGTTCCGCCTCGGCGGCAACTGGGAGAAGCAGCGTGACGGCTACTTCAAGAACATCGTCCCGGGCATGCCCTCCGAGGGCAACGTCATCGACCAGTACTACATCGAGGGCCAGCTGCAGGCGAAGTTCGGCGAGCACCTCGACGGCTGGGTGAAGGCCTCGGTGGCCGGCTGGAACAACGGCGGCGGCGGCCCCGGCGCGCGGGCGACCTACACCACCGGCCCGCTGAACACGACGGAGTTCGCGCCCGCGGCGCTGTTCGTGAACCCGAACTTCGCCTGCAGCGGCCGCGCGACCAATGTGGTGAACCTGTCGCCGGCCGGCTGCGTCAACCCGGCCAACAGCGATCCGCGCAAGTTCGCGGCCGATACGGCGAACTCGGTGTCCCTCGACGAGACCTACATCTTCTCGACCCAGTGGACCTACCACTTCGACGGCGCCGACCTGAAGTACATCGGCGGCTACGACAACTACCACTACACCCTGATCGCCGATCAGGACTTCACCGCGGTCGAGGGCTTCACCCTGCCGGTGGCCCCGTTCTTCAGCGCCCTGGGCGCGGGCGTCGGCGCGGCGCTCACCCCCTGCTCGGTGGTGCCGGGCTGCACCGGCGTGCCGGTGCGGCCGCGCTACGCCTCCACCTACCAGGAGGACAAGCACTGGGTCAGCCACGAGCTGAACCTGTCGTCCACCGGCGACGGCCCCCTGCAGTGGCTGGCGGGCGCCTACTACTACAAGGAAGGCTACAAGCAGCCGGTCTTCACCACCCTGTTCGACCAGGCGCAGCTGGCGTCCCCCGGCATCGCCGGCGCGGTGCCCGCGCTGACCGGCCCGGTGGCGGCGGACAACCTCCTGCGCCCCTACGACGACCGGCCGGAGCTGCATGACGAGTCCTACGCCGGCTTCGGCCAGATCGACTGGAAGTTCGCCGACGCCTGGAAGATGACGCTGGGCCTGCGCTACAGCCACGACCACAAGTACGGGACCGAGGATGTGCGCGTCGTCTGCTTCGCGGCGCCGGCCTGCCTCAACGCCCCCGGCGCGCCCCTGCTGGCCACGGCCGAGGGTCTGGGGACCTTCACCCCGCCGGTGGACGTGACCGCGGGCGTCGTGAACCTCACCGGCCTGCCGCCGGGCGTCGTCGCGGGCGGTCCGACCGGCAGCGGCGTGACCTTCCAGCCGGGCGGCTTCGCCCACCGGGCCTACGACGCCAACTGGTCGGCGGTGACCGGCACCTTCGGCGTGCAATGGGATCCCGACCGGGACACCATGATGTACGCCCGCTACAGCCGCGGCTATAAGGCCGGCGGCTTCCGGGTGGGCATCGACACCACCGAAGGCGGCTCCCCGGAGACCGGGCCCGAGCACGCCAACAACTACGAAGTCGGCCTGAAGAAGGAGCTGTTCGAGCGCCGGCTGCAGACCAACATCGCGGTCTTCTACCTGGACTACCAGGACTTCCAGGCGCCGGTGACCATCCCGGCGGTGGGCGGCGGCCTGGCCCAGCCGCAGGGCGTGTTCCTGAACGTGCCCAAGGCGGTCAGCTACGGCGTCGAGCTGGAGGCCATCTGGTCGCCGATCGACAAGCTGCAGATCCTGTTCAACTACAGCTACGACGACGCCCACATCCGCCAGCTGTCCGGCGTCATCGACCCGGCCGACCCCACGGCGGTGCAGCCGGGCGCCCGGCCGATCGGCGCGCTGGTGGCCTGCAGCGGCATCGGCACGCCGGCCCAGACGCCCAACTGCGACATCTTCTCGGGCTTCGTGCAGCGCGGCCAGAACCTGAGCGGCAACCAGCTGCCCCAGTCGACCAAGAACAAGGTGGCGGTCAACGCGACCTACACCTGGGACTTCGACCGCGGCTCGCTGACCCCCTCGGTGAGCTACGTCTGGCGCGACAAGCAGTACGGCTCGATCTTCCAGCGCTTCTACAACGAGGCGCCGTCCTGGAGTCAGGTGGACGCCCGGGTGACCTGGAAGGACAAGGACAACAAGTACTCGGTCATCGCCTATGTGAAGAACCTGTTCGACCGCCTGGGCTACGACGGCGGCGCGGTCGGCGGCCGCATCGCCGGAACCAACGTCAACCCCAACGGGGTGTCGGTGACCAACCTGGTGCAGCCGGGCTTCAACATCACCTACCCGCTGACGCCGCCGCGCACCTATGGCGTGGAGCTGCAGTACCGCTTCTAGGGGCATTTCCTGCCGGCCGGGAGGGCGCGTCCGCAGGGGCGCGCCCTTTCGTTTGGGCGTTTCGCCCTGTTGCAGCCATGCCGACATTGCAAACGTTGCGCACCCGCAAGGTCCGAAAAACGTTGACGCAAAGGTAGCCCTCCCGCAGGTTCAGCGAACCGAGTGATCGGGCGGCCGCGGGTCTTACCGCGGAAACGCCCGGCGCGGGCCGCCTACGCGCGGCAGGGAGGACGTTCAATGGGGGCAAGTCGGCGGGCCTTGGCCGAGCGCGCGGATGCGGATTCGCGTCGCGGCGCGATCGTCCGTTCGCGCCTTTCCTCCCCCGTATTCCCGCTCGGCCCGTCGGCAATGTCCTGCGCCATTTCGGCCAGGGCGCGGGCCGGGGCGATTTCGAAGCAAGGACAGCGCTGAATTCAATCGATGACCCGATCGGTCACTGGGGAGGTTAAATTGCAACACAAGGTTCGCCTGCTGGCGTCCAGCGCACTGCTGGTGGCTGTCACCGCGTTTGGTCCCTCGGCCATCGCCCAAACCCGCCCCGCGGCCGCCGCCGCGGCCAGCAACACCATCGAAGAGCTGGTGGTCACCGCCGAAAAGCGCGCCCAGAGCCTGCAGGACGTGCCGGTGGCGATCTCGGCCTTCACCTCGGCGAACCGCGACCTGGTGGGGATCAACACCATCCAGGACATGACCAACTTCACGCCGGGCCTGAACTATTCGTCATCCAACGACCGGAACTCGATCCGGGGCCTGGCGCGCCTGACCAACTCCCACCCGATCGCCAACTCGGTGGCCCTCTACGACGACGGCATCTTCAGCTCCTCGACGGTCCCGGCCGGCAAGACGCCGATCTTCACGGACCGCGTGGAAGTGCTGCGGGGCCCGCAGGGCACCCTCTACGGCCGCAACTCGATCGGCGGCGCGATCAACGTGATCTCCAAGCACCCGACGGAAGAGTTCTACGCCGAGGTGCGCGCCACGGTGGCCAACTACAAGCGCACCCTGCTGGAGGCCGCGATCTCCGGGCCGCTGGCCCCCGACCTGCAGTTCCGCCTGGTCGGCAACTGGGAGAAGCAGAAGGACGGCTATTTCAAGAACATCGTCCCGGGCAAACCGTCCGAAGGCAACGTCATCGACCAGTACTTCCTGGAAGGGCAGCTGCAGGCGAAGTTCGGCGAGCATATGGACGGCTGGGCGAAGGTCGACATCGTCGGCTGGAACAACGGCGGCGGCGGACCGGGCGCCCGCTCCGGCTATTCCGCCGGACCCACCGGCTTCGGCGAGTTCGGCGCCTCCAACGTCAGCGCGGGCTTCGCCTGCGCGCCCGGCGGCGTGGTCTCCAACGTGGTCAACACCTCGCCGATCGGCTGCGTGAACCCGGCCATCGCGGATCCCCGCAAGTTCGCCTCGAACTTCCCGCAGACGGTGTCCCTGGACGACACCTACATCGTCTCCTGGAACCTGACCTATCACTTCGACGACTTCGACGTGAAGTACATCGCGGGCGGCAGCAACTACCACTACACCCTGCGCACGGATAACGGCGGCGGCTCGATCAGCTCCTTCACGATCAACCCCGCGCCCTTCAATCCGCTGCTGCCGGCGTCGAGCAGCGTCCAGCCCTGCGCTCTGGTCAACACCTTCGTCGCGCCCGGCGGCTGCGCCGGCCTGCAGGTGTTCCCGACCCAGATCCAGACCTACCAGGAGAAGTTCCACAACTTCAGCCACGAGCTGAACATCGCCTCGACCGGCAACAGTCCGTTCCAGTGGCTGGGCGGCCTCTACTACTATGAGGAAGGCACCATCCAGCCGGTGTTCATCGAGGAGCCGCAGCAGCCGCAGCTCGCCGCGACGCCGATCCCCGCCGCGGGGCCGGCGGTGCCGCAGAACTTCGGCAACCGCACCTTCGACGACCGGCCCGACGTGCACGACACCTCCTACGCGGTGTTCGGCCAGATCGACTGGAAGTTCACCGACACCCTGAAGGCCACGCTCGGCCTGCGCTGGAGCCACGACCGCACCTTCGGCACCGAGTCCCTGCGCAGCGTCTGCTTCGCGACCACGGCCTGCGCGAGCACGCCGCAACTGTTCGGCCAGTTCTCGTTCCCGCTGGACGTCACGCGCGCCATCACCTTCCAGGGGCCCGGCATACCGGTGGGCGTGGTGCCGAACGGCCAGCCTGGCGGCTTCACCTTCCAGGCCGACGGCTTCGCCCGCCGCGACTTCGACATCACCTCCGAGGCCACCACGGGCACGGCCGGCATCCAGTGGGATCCGGACCGCGACACCATGGTCTATTTCCGCTACAGCCGCGGCTACAAACAGGCTGGCCTGTTCGTCGGCGCCGGGTCCACCGGCGGCAACTTCCCGGCCACCGGGGCGGAACACCTGAACGACTACGAGATCGGCCTGAAGAAGGACTTCGGCCGCACCCTGCAGACCAATTTGGCGCTGTTCTACTACGACTACCTGGGCTTCCAGGCCCCGCTGACCGTGACCAACACCTCGGGCGCGCTGGCGGTGAACGAAAGCCGGTTCCTCAACGTGCCGAAAGCCTACAGCTATGGCGTGGAACTGGAGACGACCTGGGCGCCGATCGACAACCTGCGGATCCTGTTCAACTATTCGTTCAACCCGACGGGCATCAAGTCGCTCTCCGGCATCGTCGATCCGCAGGACCCCGAGGCCCTGCAGCCCGGCGCCAGCCCGCTGAGCGCGCTGCAGACCTGCACGGGCACGGGAAGCACGCCCAGCGCGACCAACCCCAACCCGAACCCGCTCTGCGACGTCTCCACCGGCCTCGTCCAGCGGCCGCAGAACCTGAAGGGCAACACCCTGCCGCAGCAACCGCGCAACAAGGTGGCGCTCAACGTCCTCTACACCTTCAACTTCGAGAAGGGCTCGCTCACCCCGTCGGTCAGCTACGTGTGGCGCGACAAGCAGTACTCGAGCATCTTCAAGCGCGCCTACGACGCCACCCCATCCTGGGACCAGACGGACGCCCGCCTCACCTGGAAGGACAAGGACGACAAGTACACGATCATCGCCTACGTGAAGAACCTGTTCGACGACCTCGGCTACGACGCCGCGGCCACCGGCACCCGCAACACCGGGGTCTTCCCCCTGGCGACGGTGGCGGCCGCGAACGGGGTGATCACCCCTGGCCTGGTCAGCACCCCTGGCCTGTCGGTCAACGGCCTGGCCACTGGCTTTGGTCCGGGAGGAATCACCAGGAACTACCTGCTGACCCCGCCGAGGACCTACGGCATCGAGTTCCAGTACCGCTTCTAGACGATCCGGTTTTCCGGTTCGCCGGAACCCGGCAGGGGCGCGTCCGCAAGGGCGCGCCCCTTGTTTTTGCCGATAATTCCGCTCGGCCGCATCCCGGATCTTCGAACATGTCTACGATGTAAGATCAAAGCCGTTGACGGCCTTGTGAGCCTACCCCACGGTCCATGGGGCCCCGGGGGCGCGGCGGAGGAAAGCGCTATGGCGGCAGGCGGCGAACAGCCCGCGGGGCTGGAAAATCCAACCGGCGCGCCGCCGCCTCTTACGACCCCGATCAAGATCACCTACGGCGTCGGTTCGGCGGCCATGGGCGTGGTGCTGGCGATCCTCTCGGCCTCGGTGGTGCAGCTCTATTTCAGCCGCGTGCTGGGCGTGCCGGCGATCTGGGTCGGCGCGGCGTTCCTGATCTCGCTCTCGGCCGACGCGGTGATCGACCCGCTGATCGGCCAGTGGACCGACAACCACCGCTCACGGCTCGGGCGCCGGCACCCGTTCATGTATGCCGCGGCCATACCGGCGGCCGTGTTCTTCTACATCCTGTGGCACGCGCCCGCCGGGCTCGACACCCGGGCGATCTTCGCCTTCTCCATTCTCATGATGCTGGGCGTGCGGCTCTCGCTGTCGCTCTACGAGGTGCCTTCCAATGCGCTCGCCCCCGAGCTGGCGCCGGACTACGACCAGCGCACCTCGCTCTTCGCCTGGCGCTGGTTCTTCCTGATCTTCACCACCGCGGCGATGGAGTTCACCCTCTACTACGTCTTCCTGCGCAAGGACGCCGCCAACCCGCTGGGGGTGATGAACCGCGAGCGCTACGCCGAGTTCGGGACCCTGGGCGCGGTGATCATGCTCGCGTGCATCCTGGTCTCCAGCGCGGCCACCCACGACCGCATCCGCTTCCTGCACCGCCCGCCCAAACGCACCGTGACCGTCCTCGGCACGATCAAGGAAATCGTCAGCGCCATCCTCAACCCGGCGCTGCTTTCGGTGATCTTCGCCAGCATCCTGGGCGGCGCGTCCTTCGGCATGACCACCGGGCTTTCCAGCTATTTCTATCTCGATCTGTGGGGGCTTTCGCCCCAGACCATCGCCCTCTTGGCGCCGGGCGGCCTGGCGGCCTCGGTGATCGGTGTCTTCGCCGCCCCCTACCTGTCGCGGGTGTTCGGCAAGAAGCGTTCGATGATCTTCTTTTTCGCCACCTCGCTGCTGGTGCAGATGACGCCCATCTCGCTGCGCCTGCTGGGTCTGATGCCGCCGAACGGTTCAAAGGCGCTGTTCGCGGCGCTCTTCGCCAGCGTGCTGCTCACCTACCTGCTGGCGCTGATGGGCTATGTGGTCATCTCCTCGATGATCGCCGATGTGGCCGAGGACCAGTCCGCCCGCTCGGGCACACGATCCGAAGGCGTGGTGTTCGCCACCAACGGCCTGGTGCCGAAGGTCACCGCCGGGCTCGGCGCCTTCCTGGCCGGCGTCATCCTGACCGCGGTCCACTATCCGCTGGGCGCCGCGCCCGGGACCGTGCCGATGGAGACGGTGCGCCACCTGGCGATGGTCTACCTGCCGGCCCTGTTGCTGCTCAGCGGCTCTTCGATCGCGGTGCTCAACCTCTACAAGATCGACCGCGCCACCCACGAG
>Ga0070681_10008235_pt1 | contig 10202 bp, 7 predicted proteins | sample KBSC83BmetaG_FD_65650 | JGI IMG/M metagenome (GOLD analysis project Ga0070681, IMG submission 65650) | Corn rhizosphere microbial communities from Kellogg Biological Station, Michigan, USA - KBS C8-3B metaG | ecosystem: Host-associated > Plants > Roots > Rhizosphere | place: USA: Michigan...
AAATCACCGAAAGTCTGTCCAGCCCTTGGCGTGAAAATATTTCTATTGAGTCGTCGGGCAAATCGGATTTACGACTCCCGCCATCCTGTCCCACCAAGGGGCGTCGGCCGTCGTCGCAAACGCGGGGCAGGGAGCGGTGGACGCGATGGTGCGAAAGACGAGCGCATCCGTTGCGTACGGTGAAATCGTTTGGGTCCGACGCCCCGATGCAGGCGTCAAGCTCGAAGGCAGCCAACGCTGCCCAAAAGCGATGGTGTCACAAAAAGCAGGGTCACCAGGACGATCTCGTATAAGCCGTAAAACCATTGCGCAGGGAAGGCCGGAGGCTTCCGCCAAACCTGTATGCTCATGTGCAGCATTTTGTTGCGTCTATCGCACATGAGACCGCGGGTGCGGCGCGCACCCGGTCTTCCCTGCGCCCTCTGATTTCGAGGGCAAGGTTTCCAGCAAAACTTCGGGCGCATCGCGCCGCGAGACTAATTTTCGTCGTCCCGGACAAGCGAAGCGCGATCCGGGATCCATAACCACCGATTTTCGAGATGAAACAAGTTGGAGCTACAACTTTGTTCGCAACCAGCGATGGTGGTTATGGGTCCCGGCCTCCGCCGGGACGACGCAGGAATGTTGTCGCGCTAACCAATCAATTTCACCGTCCCCGCCAGCACGCGCCACTTGAACAGCGGCGAGTCCGGCGGCGGCGCGAGGTCGGGGGTCCAGCCGGTGATTTTTTCCAGCGCATAGGTATCCATCACGATGCCGCGCCAGCTGCGTTCGACCCGTTCGAGCGGCTGCCGCGTCGCCGTGGTCAGGTTCCACAGCGGCAACTGATCGTCCGGCTCGCGCGCGACATAGAGGCCGGTGTGGTCCTTGATGTCTGCCATGCCCGGATCGCGAAAATCCTGGAACCGGCCGCGCTCGTTGATCTGAATGATTGGCACGCCGCTGCCGTTGAAATACCAGCACAGCATCGCATAGGTGCGATAATCCGTGGTCGCGATCCAGCTCGCACCGGTCTTCTGCAACTGGTCGCGCGCGCGCGCTACGACCTGCTGATAGCCGGCCTCGCCGCCGACCGGGTCGGCCCGGCCGATGAAATTCCAGGGGGCTGCGACGTAATAGAGGAACACGGCGACGACAAAGGCGATGCCGGAAATGACGGCCACCCTCGCCCAGGCGAACGAGGACTTCACCATCCAGTCCGGCCAGCCCTCGCGGGACAGCATGAACAGGTTGATCGCGGTAGCGGCAAAGCCGGCCGGCCACAGGAACATCGGCCAGGTGTCACCGACCCGCAACGTCAGCGACTTCCAGAAGAAATACAGAAACGGCACCAGCGTCGCGGTCGACAGCAGGATCGCGACCGGTTCGCGACTGCGATAGCCGCGCCACGCCGTCAAGGTCACTCCGGACAGCACCACCGGCAGCAGCACGAACCCGACAAGACCGAACTGCAGACCGATGAAGTCGCCAACGGTGCGGAACGACAACTCATGGACCGCCACGGCGCGCACGAACTGAAAGCGGAACGAGGCCCAGTCATGCTGCGCGTTCCAGATCAGCACCGGCAGGAACACGATCACCGCGATCAGCGCCGCCAGCCAGGGATAGGGGCTGAGCAGCCAGCGCCGCCGCCAGTCCGGCACCAGCGCAAAAGCTACGACCGCCGGCGCCAGCATCACGGCGGTGAATTTCGACAGCAGCGCCAGTCCGGCAAACAGGCCCGCGGCGAGCCACCAGCGCGGGTTATCGCTCTCGACGAGCCGAACCAGCGCCCACAGCATCGCGACCGCAAACGGGATCATCGCCGTGTCCGGCGCCACCTTGGCCATCAGCAGGCCGTAGTAAAGTGCGGCCTCCGGCATCAGCACCGCGAATACGACGGCGCGAAAATCATGGGTCACGCGGCGGACGATATCGGCCAGCAGCACCTGTGTGACCAGCATCGCCACGATGCCACCAAAGCGCACCCCGAGATTGGTGTCGCCGAAAATGGCGGTGCCGAACCGGATCAGCCAGGCGATGCCGGGCGGATGATCGAGGAAGGAAAGCGCGCTCTCTTTCGACCAGGTCCAGTAATAGGCCTCGTCGGTGCGCAGCTCCATGACCCCGGCATAGACCATCCGCATCGCAGTCAGCGCGGCGATCAACGCCACCACGCCAAGCCATCCCGCACCCAGCCATGGCGGCATGGCCGGACGGGTCGGTCTCATGGGGCTGCTATCGGGCGGGGCAATCGTCACGGCGCTTTCTCCTCGACTCCCCGGGGGGTGTCAACGTGCCGCGACCGAAAAAGCCTGCCGTCATCCCTGCCCTTTGCGCATCAGGCAGCGACAAGAAGTGAAATTACGTGATGGAATTACCCACCGTTATCGGCGATATCTTATCCATGGATCACATGCCAACCCTAAGCCGTGAACGGCTCGTGACATTCGTCCGCGGCATCAGCCTTCGGCAGGTCCGCCTCGTCAGCGGCGGCATCCTGCTGGCCTATCTGGTCAGCCATTTTGTCAACCACGCGCTCGGCAATATCTCGATGGCGGCGCTGGCGACCGGCGTCTATTTCCACATGCTGTTCTGGCAATTCCTCCCCGTCGCGATCCTGTTCTACACCGCCTGCTTCGTGCACACCGGGCTCGGCATCTGGGCGCTGTACGAGCGTCGGCAGTTTCGCTGGAAGGCGATCGAGCCGATCCAGCTCGTGCTCGGCTTGAGCATCCCGGCGATGGTGATCGCGCATATCATCGGGGTGCGGCTTGGCCAGGCGCTGTACGGTCACGAAAAACTCTACCCGCAGGTATTCTTCGCGTACTGGATCTCGACGCCCTACAAGGCCTGGATGCTGAGCGCCGTCATGGTCGTGTCGTGGGTTCATGCCTGCATCGGCCTGCACTTCTGGCTGCGGATGAAGCCGTTCTACCAGAAAGCCGCGCCGTATCTGCTCGCCGCCGCGTTGCTGGTTCCGACGCTTTCGCTACTCGGCATCTACCAGGGCGGGCGAAACGTCATGGACAGCGACAGCCTCGAATGGCGGCAGGAAAATCTGACGCGACGCGCGATGGGCACACGCGAACAGGGGCAGGTGCTCGATCGCGTCACAGAGTATTTCCTGATCGGCTATCTCGGCCTCGTCGGCCTCGCGCTACTCGCCAGAGCCGCGCGCATCGTTCTCGAGCGCCGCGGCGGCATGATCAACCTGTCCTACGGCAACGGCCGGACGGTGCGGGTGCCGCGGGGACTGACCGTGCTCGAAGCCAGCCTGCGCAACAACGTCCCCCATGCCAGCGTCTGCGGCGGCCGCGCCCGCTGCTCGACCTGCCGCATCCGCATCATCGGCGACTGCAGCGCGCTGCCCGAACCGTCGCAGCGCGAAGCGTTCGTGCTCAGGCGGGTCGGCACCACGGATCCTTCGATCCGCCTCGCCTGCCAGTTGCGGCCGGCAAACGATCTTTCCTTCTTCCAGCTGTTCCTGCCGCAGACGATGTCGGCCAGTGCGCATGCGTCGAACCCGGCGCGGATCGGCCAGGAGCGCTATCTCGTCAGCATGTTCGTCGACATGCGCGGCTCGACCAAACTGGCGGAGAAGCGGCTGCCGTTCGACACCGTGTTCATCGTCAACCGCTTCCTCGGCGCAGTATCGCAGGCGGTGATCGAGAGCGGCGGCAGGCCTAACCAGTTCGTCGGCGACGGCATGCTGGCGCTGTTCGGGCTTTCCGCGAGCCGCCAGGAAGCCTGCCGCCAGGCCTTGAAGGCGGCAACCCTGATCGCTGCCAATGTCGACGAACTGAACAGGTTTCTCGAGCACGACCTGCGTGAGCCGATCCGCTTCGGCATCGGCATTCACGGCGGCGAAGTAATCGTCGGCGACATCGGCTACCGCGACCACATGGTGTTCACGGCGCTCGGCGACGCCGTCAATGTCGCAGCAAGGCTGCAGGACATGACCAAGGGCCTTGCCTGCGAGGCCGTCATCTCCGACGAGGTTCGCGTCACCGCGGGAATAGATGCCGATGCGCTGCCGCAGCAGCAGGTCGAGATCCGCGGCCGTAACGAGCCGATGATCGTGCGCACCGTCGCCGATACGCGCACGCTGGCGGCGCTGGTTGGCGGCGAGCAAAGCGCCGCCGCGTAACATCGCTTCGCCAGGCGTGGCGCGAAGCCAACGTGATCTTTCTCACACCTGAACGGATATTCAGAAAAATGTAAGCGTATTCAATGGCGTCTCCTCGAACCCGGTTTCCGGCACGCACGACTGATGGACGATGGGCAAGACTGAAACCGAGCCCTGAAACTGAGCCTGAAACTGAAACCCGCGCCGAGACGAAACGATCAACGCGCACATTGAAGGAGAACGACCATGCTTCGCAAAGTAACTCTCGCACTTGTTGCCGCCGCTTCCCTCAGCGCGATGGCGCTGGCTCCCACTGCCGCCTCGGCGGGACCGTGGGGCGGTGGATGGGGTGGTGGCTTCGGTGGCTATCATCATCATCACTGGGGCCACGGCTTCGGCATCGGCTTCATCGGTGGCGGCGTCGACAGCGGCTGCTACGTGACCCGCCCGGTGATGACGCCGTTCGGCTATCGCTATCGTACCGTCAACGTCTGCGGCTACTGATACAACCGCGGCTCATCTGGTTCGGAAGCCCCGGTCGCTCACGCGGCCGGGGCTTTCCGTTGCCTATGCTGCAACGCAAATGTGAGGAGCTCGCTCCGAAAGCATCAATTGACACCGCCTCCTCCGATGCGACACCTTCGCACCCATGAGTCAGGTGACGACCGGCTCAACAGAAAAGCTTCGGAGGAAGCACGATGTTCGATCGACGAGAATTGCTGAAGCGCGCCGGTATGGCGGCGCTGGTTACCGGCCTCGGTTCACAGCGGGCGTTCGCGCTCGATACCGTGACGCTGCCATTCGACAATGGCGAGCGGCCGCTGGTGCGATACCCGCAGAAGCGCCCGATGATCGGCCTGACCGAACGGCCGCCGCAGCTCGAAACCCCGTTCGCGATCTTCAACGACGGCGCGATCACGCCCAACAACGCATTTTTCGTCCGCTACCATCTGGCCGGTGTGCCCTACGACATCGATCCGGACAAGTTCACGCTGGAAATCAAGGGCAAGGTCGACAAGCCGCTCAAGCTGTCCTTGAAGGACATCAAGAAGCTGAAGGCCGTCGAGCTGGTCGCGGTCAACCAGTGCTCCGGCAACAGCCGCGGGCTCTTCAATCCGCGTGTCGCCGGCGGGCAATTGGGCAATGGCGCCATGGGCAATGCGCGCTGGCGCGGCGTGCCGCTGAAGGCCGTGCTCGACATGGCCGGCGTGCAGCAGGGCGCTAGGCAGGTCACCTTCAACGGCATGGACGGTCCGGTCAGCGACAAGACGCCGGATTTCGTCAAGGCGCTCGATATCGACCACGCCCGCGACGGCGAGGTGATGCTGGCCTATGGCATGAACGGTGACGACCTGCCGTTCCTGAACGGCTTTCCGCTGCGCCTCGTGGTGCCCGGCTATTACGGCACCTACTGGGTCAAGCATCTCAATGAAATCACCGTCGTCGACAATGTGTTCGATGGCTTCTGGATGAAGTCCGCCTACCGGATTCCGGATACGCCCAACAACAGCATCGAACCCGGCACGGCGCCGAAGGCGACGATACCGATCAACCGCTTCACCGTGCGCTCCTTCATCACCAACGTCAGTGATGGCGCCAAGCTGAAGCCGGGCTCGACCACGCTGAAGGGCATCGCCTTCGACGGCGGCAAGGGCATCAAGGAGGTCGCGGTCTCCATCGACGGCGGCAAGACCTGGACGCCGGCAAAACTCGGCAAGGATCTCGGCAAATATTCGTTCCGCGAATGGAAACTGCCGGTCAAGCTCGCAGCGGGTTCATACGAACTCAAGGTGCGCGCCACCGGCAATGGCGGCGACGTACAGCCGATGACGGCGTTCTGGAATCCGGCCGGCTATCTGCGCAACGTCGTCGAAACCGTTCGCGTCACGGCGGCCTGAGGGGAATGATCATGCGATACCGGATCCTCGCGAGCCTCATTGTCACAGCAAGCCTTGGCTTCGCCGCCGCCTATGCAGCCCCGGTCGGCTACAAACTTCCCGAGGAAGCCTCAGCCTTCAAGCCGGGCGCAGGTCTCGAGGTGGTGCAGGGCAACTGCACCGCCTGTCACTCCGCCGATTACATCAAGACCCAGCCGCGCGGCGAAAAATTCAAGAAGGACTTCTGGGCCGCCGAAGTCACCAAGATGATCAAGGTCTACGGCGCGCCGATCGACGACGCGGATGTCGGCAAGATCGTCGATTATCTCGCCGCGAATTACTGAGAGAAAGCGGCTTGGCGAGCGCGGCAATTTGAGGAAATTGCCGGCTTCGGCAGACCGGTTGTAGAGGCGCCACGCGCCACCCCTTGCTCAGCACGCGGGTCCGCCTGCCGCGATTTCGCCGCGTCAAATGACCGCGAATCCAGCAAAAAGGCGAAAATGCGGTGCAACATGCCGCTTTTTTGCCGAAACGACGATGCCGTTTGCGCTACCCAGTCCGCCACAACCCGCGTATCCTGATGCCTCGGGCAGGCCGGTATGTGCGGGGACCGGCGGCTCGTTTTATTTTTTGATTCCGCGGAGACGACGTGAATGGCTAAAGGTACGGTGAAGTGGTTCAACCCGACCAAGGGTTATGGGTTCATCCAGCCCAGCAGTGGCGGCAAGGACGTTTTCGTTCATATTTCGGCAGTTGAGAAAGCTGGGCTTTCGACGCTCAATGAAGGGCAGACCGTCGAATACGAAGAGATCGCCAACCGCGGCAAGACCTCGGCCGAGAACCTCAAGGTTTAGCGCGTTAGCGCGTTCGGCAACGGCAAACTCTCGGACGCCATCCGGGAGTTGGGCTGACAAGGATCTCCAGAAAAAACTGTGAGCGTTCGGCGGAGCGGGCACCGCTTCGACGCGCACTCGAATAGGCCACCATGCCATTCCGTTCTGATCGCATCAGGACGGATTTTTTTTGACCGCACGCGCCAAACGAACGCGTCGCCGCGCTCAATCCTCCGTCACCCATTTCTGAACCGTCATGACATCGGGCGGCTGCAGATAGCCGCGCGGCCAGAGATCGACGACCCATTCGATCTTGGTGGCGCGATCGACCAGCACCGCGGTGTTGTGCGGGGTCTGCAGCACCAGCGTGTTGCCGCGATAATGCGGATCGCCGACGGTGTGGAACTTCAGCAGGCGCCACTCCTGCAGCACCAGCAGCAGGCTGGTGGTGTTGCGGGTGGTGTCCCAGCAGTCGTAATTGTGCTTGTCGTCGAAATAGCGGAAATCCGCTTTCGCCACCCGCTTGTTGGTGCCGATGATCGGCCCCATGCGGCGGTCGAGCCATACCACCGCCTTCTGCGCCGCCGCGCGCTCGGCCGCCGCCGACGCATGCCCCGCGTTCAGTATCTGCGTCAGCGCGGCGCGATCGCCGGGCGTGAAAGTGAGTATCTCGCGGCGCCGGCAGACGAAGCCGTAGCAGACCGTCATCGACGTGGCCGAGGGCGGATAGATCGATACCGTGCTGTAGAGTGCGGCGACTTCCCGGCTCAGCTCGGCCGCCGCCGACTGCGGCGCACCGAGCAAGAGCGCGAACATAATGCCAGGTAAGGTCGCAAGCCTTGCAAGCGCATTTCCGAATCTCGGTAGACTGGCGTCTCGCATCATCCCTGCAATCCCACGCGACGGCGTGGCCCAGAATTAGCGCGACGCTTTGGCGCTGCCAAGGCGCAAGCCCATAGCCTGTGGATCATCTGCACCTCGTTGGTTTCTAAAGAAGAATCACAATTTTGTCTATCGAACTACGGTTCGCCCACGCTAGATTTCGCAAAGCGAGGAAAATCAGATGTCAAACGATCCATCGCCTCTTCCACCCTTCAGCGCGCCCTACGCGCCCGATGACTTCGCGCTCGCAGCTGGTCTGCTCAAGTCCGCACGGCTGGATGCGGCCGGGGAACGGCGCGTGGACCGCACGGCCACGCGGCTGATCGAGGCCATCCGGGCCAATGACGATCCGCTTGGCGGCGTCGAGGACATGCTGCGCGAGTTCGCGCTGTCGACCAAAGAAGGGCTGGCGCTGATGGTGCTCGCCGAGGCGCTGCTGCGGGTTCCCGACGCCCGCACCGCCGACCAGTTCATCGAGGACAAGCTCGGCCAGGGCGATTTCATCCATCACGAGACCAGATCCAGCGCCTTCCTCGTCAACGCCTCGGCGTGGGCGCTCGGAATGTCGGCGCGTGTGATCCAGCCCGGCGAAACCACGCAGGGAACCATCGGCCGGCTGACCAAGCGGCTGGGCGCGCCGGCGGTGCGGGCTGCCACGCGCCAGGCGATGCGGCTGATGGGCAACCATTTCGTGCTCGGCGAGACCATCGAGGCCGCGCTGGCCCGTGCGCAACCGCATTCGTCGCGGCACCGGCGCTATTCCTTCGACATGCTCGGCGAAGGCGCGCGCACCGCCGAGGATGCGACGCGCTATTTCAATTCCTACGCCAGCGCGATCGAGGCGATCGGCCGCACCGCCGGCGATCGCTCCCTGCCCGACCGGCCCGGCATCTCCGTCAAACTATCCGCGTTGCACCCTCGCTTCGAGGCCGTGAGCCGCGCGCGCGTGATGACCGAACTGGTCCCACGCCTGATCGATCTTGCGCGGCAAGCCAAAACGTCTGACCTGAATTTCACCGTCGATGCCGAAGAAGCCGACCGGCTGGAACTCTCGCTCGATGTGATTGCTGCAGCGTTCAGTGATCCGTCCCTTGCGGGCTGGGACGGCTTTGGCCTCGCGATCCAGGCTTACCAGAAGCGCGCATCCGCCGTGATCGACCATGTCGGCCAACTCGCGCAAAGCCTCAACCGGCGAATGATGATCCGCCTCGTCAAGGGCGCCTATTGGGACACCGAGATCAAGCGCGCGCAGGAACGCGGTCTCGACGGCTATCCGGTATTCACCCGCAAGGCGATGACGGATTTGAACTACGTCGCCTGCGCGCGGCAATTGCTGGCGCTGCGGCCGCGGATATTTCCGCAATTCGCCACCCACAATGCGCTGACGGTCGCGACGTTGCTCGAACTGGCCGGTGGCGAAGACGGCTTTGAGTTCCAGCGGCTGCATGGCATGGGCGAAGCGCTCTATGCGAAACTCGCCGAAGACCGCCCTGGCATCGCCTGTCGCACTTACGCCCCGGTCGGCAGCCATCGCGATCTGCTGGCTTATCTGGTGCGGCGACTGCTCGAGAACGGCGCCAACTCGTCCTTTGTCTCGCTAGCCGCCGACGAGACGGTGCCGGTGACGGCGCTGCTACGCCGTCCGGCCGATATCATCGGCAGCGCCGACCATGCCGGGCATCCCAACATTCCGCTGCCGCACGATCTCTACCGGCCACAGCGGACGAACTCGCGCGGGCTGGAATTCGGCGAGCGCGCGGCACTCGACCAACTCGTCTCGGCGGTCGCCGCGGCGCGGTTGCGCGCAGCGGCAAGCATCGTCGATGCGACGCCGGCAGAGGCCAATGCGGCGATCGCAGCCGCACGCGAAGGATTCAAGAACTGGAGCCGGACGCCGGCCGATACGCGCGCCTCCGCCCTTGAAAACGCCGCCGACCTGCTGGAGCAACGCGCGGCACATTTCATCGCACTGTTGCAGCGTGAGGGCGGCAAGACGCTGGATGACGCGCTGTCGGAAGTCCGCGAGGCCGTGGATTTCTGCCGCTACTATGCTGCGGAAGGCCGCGACCAATTCGGTGACGGCAAGGCGATGCCCGGCCCGACCGGTGAAAGCAATGTGCTCCGGTTGCGTGGCCGTGGCGTCTTCGTCGCGATCTCGCCGTGGAATTTTCCGCTGGCGATATTCCTGGGACAAGTCACGGCGGCGTTGATGGCCGGCAATGCTGTCGCGGCAAAACCCGCGGAACAGACGCCGTTGATTGCGGCGGAAGCCGTTCGGCTTCTGCATGAGGCCGGCGTGCCGGCGTCCGCGCTGCATCTCGTACGGGGCGATGGCCGGGTCGGCGCTGCGCTGGTGGCACATGCCGACATCGCCGGCATCGTCTTCACCGGCTCGACCGAGGTCGCGCGTTCGATCAACCGCACTTTGGCCGCCAAGGACGAGCCGATAGTGCCGCTGATCGCGGAAACCGGCGGCATCAACGCGATGATCGTCGATGCGAC
>Ga0070681_10008238_pt1 | contig 10200 bp, 9 predicted proteins | sample KBSC83BmetaG_FD_65650 | JGI IMG/M metagenome (GOLD analysis project Ga0070681, IMG submission 65650) | Corn rhizosphere microbial communities from Kellogg Biological Station, Michigan, USA - KBS C8-3B metaG | ecosystem: Host-associated > Plants > Roots > Rhizosphere | place: USA: Michigan...
TGGTCGGCGCGTCCGGCGGGATCCTCACCAAGCTGATGGCCGACGCGATGAACCGCTCGCTCGCCAACATCATCATCGGCGGGTTCGGCACCGGGGACAGCGTCGTGGCCGCGGCCGTGGCCGCCGACGCCCAGATCCGGTCGATCGCCGCCGACGACGCCGCGATCCAGCTCGCCTACGCGTCCAAGGTGATCATCGTGCCCGGTTACGGCCTGGCCGCCGCGCAGGCGCAGCACGGCGTCGCCGAGCTCGCGTCGCTGCTCGAGTCGCGGGGCATCGACGTGTCCTACGCGATCCACCCGGTCGCCGGCCGGATGCCCGGCCACATGAACGTCCTGCTCGCCGAGGCCAACGTGCCGTACCCACTGCTGAAGGAGATGGACGAGGTCAACCCGGAGTTCGCCCGCGCCGACGTGGCGCTGGTGATCGGCGCGAACGACGTGACCAACCCGGCCGCCCGCAGGCCGGGGACGGCGATCTCCGGCATGCCGATCCTCGACGTCGACCAGGCCAAGTCGATCATCGTGATCAAGCGCTCGATGGGCACCGGCTACGCGGGCATCGACAACGAGCTCTACGCCAACTCCAAGACCAGCATGTACTTCGCCGACGCGAAGAAGGCACTGGCCGAGATGACGGCGGCGGTGAAGACGCTTGTGGGGTAGCCGCTCAGGACTGTCGGGCGAAGCCCGACAGCCGGGGGTCCGGGGGTCGCCCCCCGGAGAAGCACCGTGGGGTAGCCGCTCAGGACCGTCGCGCGAAGCCCAACAGCGGGGTCCGGGGGTCGCCCCCGGGGAAGCAGGTGGGATAGCAGACCTTACGTTGTCATTAGATTCGCTGGTACTGGAGTTTCCGGCCGGGGAACCTGGGAAGCAGGTACAGCAGCCCGTACGACCGCCGCCATACGGCCGTCATTGGCCCTACAACACAATCCAGAAGATCCCACCACCCGCCGCCCGCAGGGCAACGAGCACGCCATGCCCCTCCCGTGCCATGGGCGTGCCGGAGTCACCCGCAGCTCTTACCCGTGCTGACGGGCCTGATACGATCTCGGTTTTGCGATCAGATCCGCTAGCGCGGACATCGGGGGGTTACGAGGGTTGCCCTCCGGGAGACAACAGCATGCCTTTCGTCTACACCACGAATCTGTCTGAGGTGCGCGCCCTGGCGGAGAAGCAGGCCAGGGTGGCAGGCCTGCCGGACGACCGCGTCGTCGACTTCGTGATCGCGGTGAGCGAGGTCGCGGGGAACACGGTTCGGCATGCGAAGTCGCCGGGGTCGATTGAGATCTGGTCGGACAGCGACGAGATCGTCTGCGAGATTCGCGACGGGGGCGTCATCGCGAACCCGCTGGCTGGCCGGCAGCCGCCGTCACCGGACGCCAACGGAGGCCACGGCCTCTGGCTCGTCCACCAGGTCTGCGACCGGGTGGACCTGCGCTCCGACAAGAACGGCACGGTCATCCGGATGCACATGTCCCTGCGATAGGGCCGTGACCAGGCGGGTATTTCGCCTGGCACTCCGGCTAGTACTGCTGCCGAAACCGCCCTCCGATGTAGCCTTGGGGCGAACGCTACTTACCAGTTACTAATGCTTAGGAATACACATCGATGGACGTTGGCGGTACTAGTGAGCGCATGGCGGAATACCTGCGTGACCACCATGACAAGGTTGTCGGGCGCTGGAGCGAACTGGTCACCGCCCGCGTGCGCGGCCGGACCTCGCCTGACGAAGTGCGGCGCGAGGTTGGCGACCTTTACTCGCTGATCATCAGGGTGCTGTCGGACGCCGACGATCACGCACTTGGCGAGCTGCGGGCCGCCCTTGACGAACTCTCGCGGAGCCGCGCCAGGGACGGCTTCACGCCCAGTGAGACCGCGCTCGGAGTGTTCTCACTCAAGGAGGCCGTGTACGAGCTCGTGGCGGACACCGCCGACCTGGTGCCCGAGTTCCTCGTGTTCTCCCGCCTGATCGACGACCTGGGCCTGCGGACCTTCGAGGCGTACTCGGCGGCGCGCGAGCAGATCATCTCCGACCAGTCGAACGCGATGCTTGAGCTCTCGACACCGGTCGTACGGCTATGGGAAGGGATCATCGCGGTGCCGCTCGTCGGCACGCTCGACTCGGCGCGCACTCAACTAGTAATGGAGAAGCTTCTGGATACGCTCGTGACGACGGGCGCCGACCACGCGGTGATCGACATCACCGGCGTGTCGACCGTGGACACCGAGGTCGCGCAGCACCTGCTCAAGACCGTCAGCGCGGCCCGCCTGCTCGGGGCCGAGTGCACAATCTCCGGCATCCGGCCGCAGGTCGCGCAGACGATCGTGTCGCTCGGCATCGAGTTCGGCGACATCGCCACCAAGGCGACGCTCGCCGACGCGCTCGCGCTCGCGCTCGCCAAGGCCGGGATGAAAGTCGTGCCTCAGTTATGGAGCGGGTGCCGATCCTCCAGATCGGGCGGACACTGTTCGTCTCCATCCAGATCGACCTGCAAGACGACACCGTCGTCCGCCTTCAGGAGGACCTGGCTGACGAGCTGGCCGTCACGGGAGCGCGCGGGGTGATCATCGACATCACCGCCGTCGAGATCGTCGACTCGTTCATCGGCCGGATGCTGACCATGATCGGCTCGATATCGAGGCTGTTCGACGCCGAGACGGTCATCGTCGGCATGCGCCCGGCGGTGGCGATCACGCTGACCGAACTCGGGCTGTCCCTGAGCGGGGTCCGCACCGCGCTCAACGCCGAGAAGGGTCTGGAGATCCTGAACGGGAAATCCTGATGGATGAGCTGCCCATCCAGTCGGGAGACGACGTCGTCCGCGTCCGCCAGCAGGTCCGCGGCGCGGCGGCGGAAAACGGGTTGTCGCTCGTGGACCAGACCAAGCTGGTGACGGCCGCGAGCGAGCTTGCGCGGAACACGCTGGTGCACGGCGGCGGCGGTGTGGCCCGGATCGAAGTGGTCAAGTCGCCGAACGGGCGGACCGGCGTCAAGCTTCACTTCACCGACGAGGGGCCTGGTATCGCCGACGTCGACCTGGCGCTCACCGACGGCTGGACGTCGGGTACCGGCCTCGGGCTCGGGCTGTCCGGCGCCCGGCGGCTTGTGGATGAGTTCGAGCTGAATTCGAAGCCCGGTAAGGGCACGAGTGTCGTGGTGGTCAAGTGGTCGCGTTGAGCCGGTCGCTCGTCGCCCAGACCCCGAGTGACCTGCGCTGGCTACGGGTCGAGGATCCCAGCGCGGCCGCCGCCTGCCGCGGCGCCGCCCAGGCGCTGGCCGGACGACTGCGGTTCCCCGAGCCGCGCACCGACCAGCTGACGCTCGCGGTCACCGAAGCGGCGTCCAACCTCCACAAGCACGCCAGCCAGGGGTCGATGCTGCTGCGTATCGCCAGGCCCGACGGCAGGCCGGGGATCGAGATGGTGACCATCGACGCCGGGCCCGGGTTGCGCGACGCGGACGCGGCGCTGCGCGACGGCCACTCCACGAGCGGCACCCTGGGCATCGGGCTCGGCGCCATTCGCCGCCTGGCCGACTTCTGCGACCTGTACTCGGTGCCTAACCACGGGACGGCGCTCGTGGCCAGGTTTTGGCCCGAGTCACATCCCGGTACCATCCCGTTTGCCGGGCTGGTCAGGCCGATCACCGGGGAGAGCGAGTGCGGCGACGTCTTCGGTGCGGTCGAGGCGGGAGGCCGTCTGACCGGCGTCCTGTGCGACGGGCTCGGGCACGGCCCGCTCGCCGCGAGCGCCGCGATGGAGGCGGTCACGGCGGTACTCGAGGATCCGGCGAGTCAGCCTGCCGTGCTCGTCGAGCGCGCGCACCGCCGGATGACGCACACGCGCGGCGGCGCCCTCGCCGTGGTCCAGGCGACGGGCCAGGCCGTCAGGTTCGCGGGCCTCGGCAACATCGCGGCGGTGATCCTGGCCGACGGCACGCGCCAGGGCATGCTCTCCGTGCCGGGAATCGCGGGCCACCAGGCGCGCACCATCCGCCAGTTCGAGTACACCGCGCGGCCTGGCGCGGCGATCATCCTCCACTCGGACGGGATCAGCGGCCGCTGGAACCCCGCCGCCCTGCCCGGCCTGAACACAAGGGATCCGCTGGTCGTGGCGGCCACGCTGCTGGCTCAGGCCGGGTCGCGGCGCGATGACGCGGGAGTGCTGGTGCTCAAGCCATGACCGACGAGCTTGCCAGCCTGCGCGTCCGGGACCTGCCCGGCGTGTTCGCCGCGCGCAGGCTCGGCCGGGAGCTTGCCGCCGAGCTCGGCCTCGAACACCCGGACCAGGTGCGGGTCGCCACCGCGCTCAGCGAGATAACCCGGAGCGCGGTCACCCTCGGCCAGACCGCCCTCATCGCGTTCGGAGCGGACGAGACCAGCCTCGTGCTGACCGTCACGATCGACGGCGCGCCGCCCGAGGAGGGCATCGCCGCGGCGGGCCGACTGATGGACACCGTAATATCCGATGATCAGGTCATCCAGATGATGAAACAGCGACCGCGGCATTCCACCCTTGACGTACAGGCGGTCAGCGAACGGCTGGCGGCGATGCTTCCGGAGTCCACGCTGGACGAATTGCGACGTAACAACCAGGATCTCATCGCGACGCTCGAGGACGTCACGCGGCAGAAGGAGCAGCTCCAGCTGCTCAACGCCGAACTCCAGGAGACCAACCGCGGCGTGATGGCCCTCTACAGCGAGCTTTCTGAGGAGCTTGAGCAGACCAACCGCGGCGTCGTCGCGCTGTACGCGGAACTTGACGAGAAATCCGAGCAGCTGAGGGCGGCGTCCGAGTCCAAGAACCGGTTCTGGGCCAACGTCAGCCACGAGCTGCGGACGCCACTGAACTCGATCGTCGGGCTTACCCGGCTGCTCGCCGACCCGGTGGAAGGCCTCAACGCTGAGCAGCGGTACCAGGTGGGGCTGATCAGGAGCACCACGGGGACGCTGCTCACCCTGGTCAACGACCTCCTTGACGTCGCCAAGGCCGAGTCGGGACAGCTCCCCATCAATCCCGCGGAGGTAAGCCTGCCCGCGCTGCTCGCCACGTTGCGCGGGCTCACCCGGCCGATGACCGAGGGCAAGCCGGTGGACGTGGTGATCAGTGCCGAAGGGGCACCCGCCGCGATACTGACTGACGAGATGGCGCTGACCGCCATCCTGCGCAACCTGCTGTCCAACGCGATCAAGTACACCGACAGCGGCGAAGTGCGGCTGACCGTGCGGACCGTTCCCGGGAGGATCGAGCTGCAGGTCTCCGACACCGGCACCGGGATTCCCGCCGGGCAGCTTGAGCGCGTGTTCGAAGAGTTCTACCAGGTGCCCGGAACCAGACGGGGCGGCACTGGCCTCGGGCTGCCCTACGCACGGCAGCTTTCCAAGCTGCTCGGCGGCGAGCTGACGCTGACCAGCGAGGCCGGCCGGGGCACCACCGCGGTGCTCAGCCTGCCGCACGGCACCCCGTCCGTCGGCACGGTCGTCGTCGCGGACGACGACCCGGGCTTCCGCCAGGTAGTGAAATCGATGCTCGCCGGCATCGCTGACCGCCTCATCGAGGCCGAGGACGGCGCGCAGGCGCTGTCCGCTATCGCCGCCGACCGTGTCGACCTCGTGCTCGCCGACCTGGGAATGCCGGGCGTGGACGGGAACACGCTCCTTGACCGGTTGCCCGCCGCCCTGCCCGCGATCATCATCACCGGGCTCGACGTTGAGGCCCCGCCGCGCGCCGCGGCGCTACTGCGCAAGGAAGAACTCACCAGGGAGCGGCTAGCGTTCGCTATCCGCCAGGTTAGCGAGGTGACGCGATGAGCGATTTCGCGGGAAACCTGCTCCTCGTGGACGACGACGAGGCCAAGCGCTACGTCCTCGCGACCTGGCTGCGCCGGGCCGGCCACAACGTCACCGAAGCCCACACCGGACAGGACGCGCTCAGCCGGGTCAGCGCCGCCGAGCTGGTGCTGCTCGACGTGAACCTGCCCGACATGAGCGGCTTCGAGGTCTGCCGACTGATCAAGTCAGACCCGCGGACGGCCGCCATCCCGGTGATCCAGGTGTCCGCCACCGCCGTGGAGGTCGCCGACCGCGCGCACGGCCTGACCCAGGGGGCGGACGCCTACCTGATAGATCCCACCGAGCCGGCGGAGCTGCTCGCGACCGTGACGGCCGCCTTGCGCTACTCCCGCGCCAGGCAGCGCGCGGAACGGACCGCGTCCATGCTGAGCAAGCTGGCCGCCGTCACCTTGGCCATCAACGCCGCCGAGACCTTTGACGGCCTGGCCGCGGCGGCCGTGTCCGGTGCCGCGGCGATCTTCTCCGCGGAGGCCATCTTGACCCTTGAGATGCCGGACGGGCAGAGCCGCCGGACGTCGGCTCGGCCGGGCAGGCCGGGCACGGAACGACGCGGCGGGCCGCAGGGGCTGGCAGCCCGGGTCGCGGACCACGTGCTCGGCCCCGGACAGGCCAGCGCGACCGCGGCCGTGAACCGGGATGACTGGCTGCGTGTCACCCCAGACAGCACCCTGCGCACCGATGTCTACCTGGCTGCCGCGCGGACCAGGGCCGGCAGGACGGCCGCGGCCATCACCGTGGACCGCGCGGGCATCTCCGGCGACGAAGACGTGCACATCCTCAGTCAGCTCGCGCAGTCGGTCGCGATCGGCGTCGAGGCGCTGCGGTCGTCCGCGGAAGACCACCTGGTGGCGCTGACCCTGCAGCGGAGCTTCCTGCCCGTGGCCCTGCCCGCGATACCCGGCATGGAGATGGCGGTGCGCTACCTGCCCGCCAGCGACCACGCCGAGGTCGGCGGCGACTTCTACGAGGCGCTGCCCTGGCGGGACGGGGTCCTTATCGCCATCGGCGACGTCCAGGGGCACTCCTTGCAGGCCGCGACCGTGATGGGGGAACTCCGGCACGCGCTGCGCGCCTACGTCAGCGAGGGGCATCCGCCGCTTGCGATCACCGGCCTGGTCAACGAGGTGCTGCGGCGCTTCCACCCGGGCATCATCGCCACCTTGTGCCTGGTGCTCGCCGACCCGGCGACCGGCGAACTCGACATCGTCAACTGCGGGCACATGCCGCTGCTGCTCGTTGACGGCACCGGAGCACGGTACGTCGGCGAGGGAGGGCTGCTGCTCGGACTGACCCGCCACCAGCCGCACGTCGAGACCGCCGTCCTGCCGGCCGGCGGCACCGTCCTGCTCTTTACCGACGGCCTGGTCGAGGACCGACGGGTGCTGCTCGACGACAACCTCGAGAAGCTGCGCGCCGTCGCGGCCGAGGCCGCCGACGCCGCCGTCGAGGCATTCGCCAATCATGTGTTGTCGCTCTTCGGAAACCGGGAGGACGACGTCGCGATGATCGCGGTGCGCCGGACGGACTAAGCCGCGTCCATGGCTTCGGAGAGGCTCGAGTACATTGGCATCAGGCGGCCGACACCGATCAACTCGAGCACGCGGCGCACCGACGTGGCCGGCGACACGGCAAGCAGCATCCGGCCGCCGCGCTCGGCGCCGCTCTCGTAGGCGTGCATGATCGCGTGCACGCCGGATGAGTCGCAGAACACCGTGGACATCAGGTCCGCGATCACGATGTCCACCCCGGGCGCGAACGCCGCGACCAGCTGCTGGTAGACCTCTTCGGAATTGGTGACGTCGATCTCGGCTGGGAGCGCCACGACGACGGGCTCGTTCGGCGCCGCCTGATCACCCATGACTTAGTCACTCCTGCCACAGCCAACGCATTTGCGCAGCAAACATTACCGTGTTGCCAGCCACCGGGCATTAACTACGGCGCGAGCACTTGAGCGGAACGGTCCCGGCCGTGTTCCTGTTACAGGCCGACGACCGTGACCTGAGCGGGGTGCTCGACCGTGAAGCGGTGGCGGACCGCCGCCGACTCCCCGGGCGGCAAGGTCAGGGTCCAGGTGAGCTCGCCCAGGTCATCGGTGCTGTCCGGGGCCGGGGTGGTCTCGCGGGGCCGCACCTTGATGTCGCCGTCGGTGGAGACCGGGATGTGGTCGTGGACGCTGACGGTGGCCTTGCGGTCGCGGTGGTTCTCCACCGTGATCTCGTAGCCGATGTCAACCGTCCGCGTGCTGCCGAGGACGGCCTTGCCCGTGGTGCGGCGGCGCAGCTTGCGCTCGACCTTGATCTGGTCGTCGACGCCGAGCTGGACCTCGAACTCCTCGCCAGGGGCGACCGAGTCCAGGTGCGTTTCCCCGACGAACTGCGGGCCGTGGAAGATCCTGGCCTGGCCGGGCAGCAGCAGGAGCGGTCCGTTGGTGACGGTTGCCCGCAGGTAGGCCTCGGGGGCAAGCACGGGGACCGTGAGGTAGTCGAGCCGCGCGTCCGCCGCCGACTTCGCCACCAGGGTCTTGTGCGGGCCGCCGTCGCTCGGCACGGCAAGCGGGCGGGCCACCGTGTAGACGAGGCCCGCGCCGGACTCGCTCTGCCCGGGCGCGGCGGAGTGCTCCTTGGCCTGGGGAAGCGCCGTCGCGAACGCCATCGCGGGAGGGGCGGGCGCCGGGGCGGGCGCGCCGAACGAGTCACCGGAACCGGACCCGGCGGCGGCCGCCATCGCCGCGCCCGGGGCCGACCTGGCCCGCGCGGCGTGCACGCGGGGCGGCTGGAGGCGGCCGATGTACCACGGGCTCAGCTCCGGCAGCGTCTGGCGCAGACCCTGCCGCGTCGTGGACAAGACCAGCGTGACCTCCGGCCAGTCCTCGCCGGTCCGCTGGGTGATCTCCGCGAGGTAGGAGACGTTGAGCCGCTCGCCGTCGAGCACCAGGTCGTACAGCGGCCGCCAGGAGGCGCCCGCCACGTGGTAGGTCAGCTCGATCTCCGCGTCGGTGGCCGCCGCCGCCTCAAGGAGCACCAAGACCTCGGTGAACACGACCGGCTCGCCGGGCTGCTCGGCGCCCGCCAGGCGTTCCTCCGCGGCGTCGAGTTCCCGCTGCGCGACGCGCCTGCGGGCGGCGATCTCGCGCCGCCGGGCGAGTGCGGCGGCGGTGGACGCGGACAGGTGGCCCGCCATGCCGGCCAGCTCGTCGTAGCCGGCCCGCCCGGCGCTCAGCGCCCGGGCCAGTGCGGTCGCCGCCGCTTCCGACAGGTGGCCGAGGAAGCCGAGCCCGGCCCGTTCGGCCTCGTCGGCGTCGTCGAGTTCCTTGACCGCCTCACGACAGCGTTCAACGTCCGCCCGCAGCTTGGCGAGCGACTCTCGTCGTGACTCGGTGCCGACGCGGCGCTGCACCTCGACGTTGAGCAGGGCCAGGTCATGGCCCCTGGCGGCGACCCGCACGGAGGACGGGTCCGCGCTTTCCGTAAGGCTCGCGACCACGACCGGGTGCACGCCGGGCTGAACCTGGCGTACCCCGGCGCGCGTTACCCGCGCCCCGTCGGTGAAGACCGTGACGCCAGTGATCGGCGTGTCGGCGCTCTCCTGCCCAGTGTTCACCAGGACCCCAGTGTCCGTCATAGGGACAGCTTGCCACGATCTCCCGTCGCGGTGGCGAGCTGCGCCCACGCGGTCGCGATCTGGCCGGCGAGCGTGATGTTGCCGCGGGCCACGTCCAGGTTGACGGCCACGCTCGCGCCCTGGGTCGCGCGCTGCATGTGCGAGAGCAGGTACGGGGTGACCGCCTTGCCGTGGATGCCCTCGGCCTCCGCAGCCGCCAGCGCCTCGGCGAGAACCCGGTCGTGCGTGGCCGGGTCGAGCTGCCTGGCCGGCGGGAGCGGGTTCGCCACCAGCAGCGCCGACGCGTCGCCGAGCCGGTCCCGCGCCGCCATCACGGCGGCGATCTCTTCCGGTGAGTCGAGGCGCCAGTCGAGGTCCTGGCCGGAGTCGGTCAGGTAGAACGCGGGGAAGCGGTTCGTCCGGTAGCCGACGACCGCGACCCCGAGAGTTTCCAGCCGCTCCAGGGTCGCCGGAATGTCGAGGATCGACTTGACGCCCGCGCTGATCACGGTGATCCGCGTCCGCGACAGTGCGGTGAGGTCGGCGGACTCGTCGAGCGAGTCGGCGAAGCCCCGGTGCACCCCGCCGAGGCCGCCGGTGGCGAACACCCGGATCCCCGCCCTGGCCGCCAGGGCGGACGTGGCCGCGACCGTCGTGCCCGCCGTCCGCTTGCCCGCCACGGCGAGGGCCAGGTCGCGGCTGCTCACCTTGATCACGCTGTCGTCAAGCGCGATGCGTTCGAGGTC
>Ga0070681_10008241_pt1 | contig 10196 bp, 11 predicted proteins | sample KBSC83BmetaG_FD_65650 | JGI IMG/M metagenome (GOLD analysis project Ga0070681, IMG submission 65650) | Corn rhizosphere microbial communities from Kellogg Biological Station, Michigan, USA - KBS C8-3B metaG | ecosystem: Host-associated > Plants > Roots > Rhizosphere | place: USA: Michigan...
GTGCAGCCCCCATCATTCAGCCGCGCGGAGTGCCAGACGACTGCACGAGGCCGATGTTGTGCAGGACTCCTCCGGGCGCGGCCATGCGCTTGACAGCATTACGGGTGAGAATGTGCAATGCGGGTCCGGAGCTTGCTGGCAGGCAAAGGATCGTAAGTCGGGTAAGCGCATGCATCTGGTCGACACGACTCTGTTCTATTCGCCCACCAGTGGCGGCGTCAAACGATACCTGTCGGCGAAGCACGCCTGGTTGGGCGCGCACACCTCCTGGGAGCACTCGATCGTAGTGCCCGGACCGCGCACCGAGGTGCAGCGGGGAGAGGTTTCCACCCTGGCCGCCCTGACGATACCGGGGACGTTCAATTATCGCCTGCCGCTGAGTCCGCTCGCCTGGAATCGCGTTCTGGACTCGCTCGAGCCCGACCTCATCGAGGCTGGCGATGCCTTCCATCCGGCCTGGAGCGCGTGGATCGTCGCGCGGCGCCGCGGCGTGCCGGTCGCTGCTTTCTACCATTCCAATTTTCCGCAGCTGGTCGGCCGGCGGATCGGCTCGCTCAGCGAGCGCGTCGTCGGCCGCTATGTCCGTTGGCTCTACGAGCATTTCGACATCGTATTTGCCCCCAGCCGCTCGATGTGCGCATTCCTCAACAGCCTGGGAGTTCGACACGCGGTCCATCAGCCGCTCGGCGTGGATGCCGACATCTTCAGGCCCGAGCGCCGCTCGCCCGACCTGCGCGCCCGGCTCGGTTTGTCCGCGGATGTGCGTCTCCTTGCGTATGCCGGCCGGTTCGCCGGCGAGAAGAATCTCCCCGTGCTCCTGCACGCGTTTGCGCGGCTCGGCGCGCCTTACCACCTGGTGCTGATCGGCGGCGACCGGGAAGCAAGGCCCAGCGCCAACGTGTCGCTGCTGCCCTACCGCAGAGATAGCCTGGAGCTGGCGCGCTGGCTCGCGTCCGCCGATGCGCTCGTGCACGCGGGCACCAAGGAGACCTTCGGGCTGGTGATTCTCGAAGCAATGGCCTGCGGACGTCCCGTCGTGGCCGCTCGCGCCGGCGCCATCCCGGAATTCGTGGACAACACGGTTGGTGTGCTTGCAGAGCCCAACAGCGGCGAGCGGATGGCTGAGGCCATCAGTGCCCTGTTCGAGCGCGACGTCGATGCCCTCGGCGCGGCAGCCCGGGCGCGCGTGTTGCGTCAATTCACCTGGCAAAAGGCCTTTCAGGCACAGACCGCCGTGTATGCGTCGCTCGTCGGTGCGCGGCGTGCGAAGCCTGTTCCGGCTCGCTCGGCGTTCGAGCTGCGCTGGCCGATGTCGTAGTCGAGGGTGGCTTTGGGGCGAGTCGCGCGCCACGGGAGAAATGTTTTTCGACGTCCCCGGTCCGGGCGCACGCGGCGAGACGAGAAGAGCGCCGGCTACCCCGTACGGCGATGATGGCGCCAAGCGCGCGGGGGCTAGCGCACGGTGAGCACCACGCCCGCAAGCAAGAGCACCGCGCCGACGAGGCGAGTCAGCGTCAACGGTTGTTGCGGGAATCCGAGCCAGCCGTAGTTGTCCACTACGAGTGAGGCCACGAGCTGCCCGAACACGGTGAGCGCAAGCAACGCGGCGGCGCCGAGTCGCGGGCCCACTATGACGCTCGAGACGACATAGAACGCACCCAACAGTCCGCCGAGCCATGCCCACGCCGGCGCGCCGGCCAGCACTGCCCTGGCGGGCCATTCCGCGCGAGTGATCAAGAGGTAGGCGAACAGGCCGGCGCTGCCCACCATGAAATTCGCCAGCGCTGCCGTTCCCGGATTTCCGAACGCGTTGCGCAACGCCGCATTCAGACCCACCTGGACCGTCAGCAAGAGGCCCGACACGAAGGCGAGAGTGTACAAACCGGTCTGCATCGGCGGGAGGCTCCTGGTTGATCAACCCAATGGCGTGCTGCAATTTCCGCGTTGCGGCCCTCAGCCGCGGCGCCGCAGCGCAAACAGCAACCAACGGCCGGCGGGACGGCGCGCGAGGCTCAGCACGACGCGCCAGAAAACGCGCCGGCTCCATCGCGGCCGCCTCGGCGGCACCACACGGTAAAAGGCAGTCGCCACCTCGCGATGCAGATGAGCAACGGTTGCGGACACCCGCCACTCCGCGCCCTCGCAAGCGATCCGGTAAGTGCCGTCCTCGAGCTGCTCGACGGTGGCGGCTTCCAGCGCTTCGGGCAATCCTTCCGGTGCAGGTCCGGAGAAGGCTACCGAGGCCATCTCATCGGGGCGGTCGCGAGTGCGGCCATAAAGCGTGAGGCCAAGCGGCCCCTCGGGCTCACGCCTGCAACTGACACCGTCGCGAAAGTTGACGAGAGTGCGCGCACTCAAGGCTTGCGTCCCACCCGCACGGCCAGCGGCCATTCCACCCAACGCTCGCGCCGGGCATCTCCCCAGGCGGGCGCGAGTTGCGCTTCCAGCTCGATGACCGGATCGATCCCGCGCTGCTCGAGGTAGCGGCCGGTGGCGGACCAGCTGCGCACGTAACCAACGAGCCGCGCGAGCGGCCAGCGCTGCTGCATCCGCAGGGAGGGCGGTGCAATCTCGGGGTAAGGGAAAGAGATCCCGCGGTAGCCGTCATCGACGAGCTGTCGTTCGGGCGGCCAGAAGGGTCCGACAATGTCGTGATAGAAACTCTGCAGTGGACGGTCGACCTCCGCGGACTCGACGTGCAGGGGCCCATACGACCACAGGGCCAATATTCCTCCCGTACGCAACACGCGGTGGGCTTCGGCGTAGAAGCGGGGCAAGTCGAACCAGTGCGCCGCCTGCGCCACGGTCACGAGATCGACCGAGGCGTCACCCAGGCCGCTGCTGTCAGCTTTGCCGACACTGTAAGAGACGCGTGGATGAGGTCGGGCGCCGGCGATCTGCTGCGCGCTCGCATCGGTCGCGAACACTTTCGCGAAGCGCTCGGCCAGGTCGATCGAGGCCTGCCCGCTTCCGCAGGCGCAATCCCAGACTGCTTCGCGCGCGCCGCACAGGCCGGCCACGAAGTCCAGCAGCTCGGGCGGATAGGTCGGCCGGAACTCCGAGTAGACCGATGCCAGGGGCGAGAAATGATCCTTGAAAGGCTGGCGTCCGCTCACGTCGCGACCCCGGGGTCATGAACGGGCTCGCAGCGCACGTCGGTGTGTACGGAGCTGGCGATATAACAGTCCTCGTGTGCCTGGTGGTGCATCTGATCGAGCTCCGCCCGGCTGGGACGCTTGTCTCCGGAGAAGTCCACCCTGGGATGCAGAGTCACACTCGTCATGGCGAGCTTGCCCGCGGCGTTCTTGCTGAGGACTCCAACCGCCTCGTCGGCGTAGCGATCGGCTCGGAAGCCTCGCTTCGCGGCCACGTACAGGAACGAGAGCATGTGGCAGCTCGAAAGGGCTGCGACGAACGCTTCCTCCGGGTCCACTGCCGCCTCGATCGAGAACGGCACCCTCACCACCTGCGGCGATGAAGACGCCGGTACCTCGATGCCGCCGTCGAAGCGCCACACATGCGCACGGCTGTAACGGTTGTCGGTGAAAACCGCATCCCCCCGCTCCCAGCGGACGGCGGCGGTATAGCGGTGTTCGGTCATGGCGGCTGCCTCGAGTAAGAGTCGGCCGTCAATGGTATACCGATCGGCGCCACGGCACTCCCTGGCGCGCGTTAGATCGACTCCAGCTCCCACATGGTGAGCGGCGCGCCGCGGCGGATCCAGAAACCCGCGCCGGCCTCGTTGAACGAGCGGCGCAGGTGATTGCGGTACCAGCGGCCACTGCGCAAGTGCACGTCGGAGTCTGTCCGGGTGCGATCGCAGTTGTGCTCCCAGTCGAAGCGCGTGAGCGCGGTGAAGTACAACACGCCACGACACAGGCGAGAGAAGTTTGCGAGGGCGCGCTGAGCTGCGCTCGAGTCCAGGTACTGCAGCACGTCATAACAGATCACGAGGTCGAACGGCAGCGAGGGACGGAAGCCCTCGATGGTGCCGTGCTGCCACCCGTAACGCCGGCAAAGATAATCGCTGGCCTCCAGCCCGGTGTAGGTCGCCCGAGGCAGCCAGCGCAGCAGAGGGGCACGCATCAGACCGGTCCCGCACCCTGCATCCAGAACGCGCCGCACAGGCAAATTGACGTGCTCGCAATAGGCCGCGATGAGCCGCGCACGGGCGCGCATCTCGCGCCGATCGGTCACCGCGGTGCGCGGATCGTAGTAGTAGCGTTGGTAGTAGGCTCGGTCAAAAGGCATCACACGGGCCGGCGCCGGGTCAGCAGTGCCGCCGCGCGGGCCCGGCCCACCAGTCCGACTTCGCGGCGGTGCGGGGCGCTCAGCTGGCGGATCTGTAACGGGATCTGAGAACGCCTCACTCCGCGGCTTCGGGAGCCGGCGCCGCCAGTCCCAGCTCGGCGACCAGGCGGTCGGCATCGAGCGGCTTGGGTAGACAGGCGTCTGCGCCGGCCGCCAGCACGCGCTCGACATTCTCGGTGCTCGGAAAACCCGTGATCGCGATGATCCGGATGTGATTGAGCGTCGGGCGCTCGCGCAGCTTGCGGCAAACCTCGAATCCATCCATGCCGGGCATCATCAGGTCGAGCACCAGCGCGTGCGGGCGAAACGACTCGACTTTCACGCCGGCCTCGAACCCATCGCGCGCGATCTCGGTCTCCACTTGCGGCGCATGTCGGCGGATCAAGTCCGCAATGGAACGACAGATCTGCGGATCGTCGTCCACGACCAACACCCGATCGGGACGGCCCGACTTGCGGGGTACCGGCGTCGCACCGCGGCTGCGCGCGAACTCCTCGACATCGCTGAGGAGGAAGCGGCGGTGGCCGCCCGGCGTGGTGAGCGATCGCAATAAACCGCGTGCCGCCCACTGACGGACGGTGACTGGATTCACCATCAGCAGCTCGGCAACCTCGTTTGGAGTGAGGTGAGTTTTTTGTCTGGTTTTCCTCATGGCCATTCCCGTGCGTCCCCGTTGAGACCTGCGGCACCCGTGGCGCCCTCGGCCTTCCTTCTGTGATTTTCACGTTTCCATCGAATGCAGCGATCAGTGCGAGACCGCTTGAAACCGGAACCCAATGATTTAACAGAATATCAGGAGATTGCGTGGTGTCGTCGGTCAGATAGTCACGCGCTCTCAGTGCCAGCAAAAACAAAGACGGCCGTCCGCTACGCGAGCGCCCGGCTCCGCATCCTGACGCAGCATTTTGGTGCGTTGCTTCAAACACGGAACACTCGCTCCATCAAAGCTCCGGCATCCACTCCGGCAGGCAGCGTCCCGAACGCCGCCGGAGGCCCCGCGCACAGACGGGATGCGAGAAACGCTTCCGCCGATGCGGCTGGCCCGTGTGTCAAAAACACCGACGCCTGCACCGCCAAGGCGATCATCTCGCTCAAACGTCTGGCGCGCAGCTCGACATCCTGCGTTGAATCGAGCTCTGTTGAAAGCCTCGCGATGAAAGAATCGAAACGCGTATCGCGCCCACGTGCCGCCGCAAGAGTGGCATCCAGCGCTTCGCGCGCTCGCGGCTCGCGCGCCAGCGCGCGCAGCACATCCAGGCACATGATGTTGCCCGATCCTTCCCAGATCGAGTTGAGGGGTGTTTCCCGGAAGCGGCGGGCGATGGGGCCTTCCTCCACGTAACCGTTGCCGCCGAACACTTCCATCGCTTCCGCGCCAACCGCCGGAGCGCGCTTGCAGATCCAGTACTTCGCCACGGGAGTCAGAACGCGGCGCAGCAGATTCTCGGCCTCATCGTCCTTCGCGTCGAAAGCACGTGCCAGCCGCATGGCCAGCACCACGGCGGACTCACACTCCAGAGCCATGTCCGCAAGGACGTTGCGCATCAACGGCTGCTCGATCAGCGGCCGCCCGAACGCGGCACGCTGTTTCGCGTGGTGGATGGCCTGCGACACGCATTGCCGCATGAGTCCCGCGGAAGCGACGGCATTGTCCAGCCGCGTATACACGCCCATTTCGAGAATCGTCGGAATGCCTCGTCCCTCCTCGGCGACCAGCACCGCGTACGCGGCGTCGAACTCCACTTCGCTGGAGGCATTCGAACGGTTGCCGACTTTGTCCTTCAGCCTCTGCAGTCGCAAGGTGTTGCGGCTGCCATCCGGCAGATGCCGGGGCATGAAGAAGCAGGACAGGCCTCCCGCCGCCTGCGCGAGCACCAGAAACGCATCGCACATCGGTGCGGAGAAGAACCACTTGTGCCCGGTGAGGCGATACTCCCTGCCCGGTCCGCGAGCGGCGGTGGGCTCGGCGCGCGTGGTATTGGATCTTACGTCCGAGCCCCCCTGCTTCTCCGTCATACCCATGCCGACGAGCGCGCCTCTCTTCAACTTCGCCGGGATGAACCGCGGGTCGTACTCGCGTGACAACAGCAGCGGAAGCCATTCTCCGAAATCTTCCGGTTGGTGCGCCAGAGCGGGGACGGCGCCGTATGTCATCGTGGCGGGGCACTGTGTTCCATTCTCGACCTCGGCCCAGAGCATGTAGCCAGCCGCGCGTGCGGCATGCGCACCGGGCCCGGAGGTGTTCCACGGCCCGGTGTGCAGCCCTTCCGCGACCAGGCGCTTCAGCAACTCATGCCAGGCCGGGTGAAACCCGACCTCGTCACGCCGCCGACCGAAGCGATCGAACAGCTCCAGGACCGGCGGGTTGCGATTGGCTGCGTCAGCCAGCGCAAACATTTCCGCCCGGCCCAGCCGCTCCCCCAGAGCCACGAGCCGCTCGTGATCGGCCGCGGCCGCCTCGCGAGCCAGGGCGTCCACCAGAGCGGGATTCGAGGTAAACAGGTTGTAGTCCACCAGCTCGGTGGATTGATTCGTGACTTCGTTCGTTGGACGCGTCATGACCGTCACTTCGGGCCGAGTCCCGCCAGCTCGCGACTCATCATACGCAGCCGCGCGCGTGCAGCCTCGTCATAAGCCTGCTCCTGAGCGCGGGCCGGCTGTGTACCGTTGAGATACATGCCGGTCCGCCCCTCCGAGGCCAGGGCCAGGGCCACAACGGCGCGAGCGCCTTCTTCGACGGTGCTGGTGGGTTCGATACCGGCCTCGCGCACCATGTGCGTATCCATCAGGCTGGCAGGGTGCAGACAATTGGCAGTGACCCCGGTGCCGGCGAGCTGCTGCGCGAGATCGAAGGTGAACATCACTTGCGCAAGCTTGCTTTGCGCATAGGCACGCATTCCGCTGTACGCGCGCGTCAGCATGAGGTTGGTGAAATCCAGCGGATACTGGCCGACGGAAGCCACCTGGACGATCTGCGCCGGAGCGCTCTTCGCCATCCATGGAAGAAGCAGCTCCGTCAGCAGGAAGCCGGCGAGATAGTTCACTGCAAACCTGAGCTCGTATCCCTCGACGCTCGTGGCGCGCGCCGCCCCGCGCGCGCCCGTCCCGATTCCCGCGTTGTTGATGAGCAGCTCCAACCCGGCCGACTCACGCATCACCTGTGCCGCCAGCGCGCGTACCGCCGCCAGCGATGCAAAGTCTGCCTCCAGGAAGCGCGCACTCCCGCCAGCAGCACGAACCTCCTCCGCCACGATTCTGCCACGCTCGCGGTCACGGCCATGAACCAGCACGTGGAACCCAGACTCGGCCAAGCGCAGGGCAACCTGCCTTCCGAGGCCGTCCGTAGAGCCCGTGATCAGCGCCGTCTTGGCTCGCATCATTCCCGGGACTATGCCCGATGAAACGCGGTCGAGATAGCGCGTTTGCACGCGCAGCGCGCGCCATTGCACACTAACGCGGCGTGCCAGGGGCGCCGGCCCGGTGCGGCGGGAAGATTGGGATTTTCGCGCGCCCGCTCGGCCTTCGGCGTGGTGTGCGCGTCTGACAGCGCTAAGGCAAAGAGCACTTGCTCAGGCAAGCATGTAGTCGGATCAGAGGACCTGCGCCGGCTCGCCGGGCGCGCAGCCCGGGGTGACCATGGACTCGCAGGAAATTCCCGATCACTTCATCACAGAAGGAGCCCGCCTGGTCTACCGCGCCCGGCGGTCCTCGTGGGAGGTCACACCCGAACGCATCTTCTGCGTCGGGGAAGCCACCAGCGAGTCACCCGAGGAGGACTGGTTGCTCTGCCTCATCACAGACGTCCGTGGCAGCTGGGTCGAAGCGTCGTTGTACTCTCAGGGTCGCAACGATGCCCTGCAATGGCTGAGCCAGGCCCTCGGCACCTCGCTGGAGGTGAAGCTCGCCCACGCGCCTCCCTTCCGCAGCCGTGTCATGTGGCCGCCGCCTCTGCAGGAGCGCGCCCTGTTTGCCTACCAGGCGTCCCTGTTCCGTCGGACCTTCAGCCGTGGGCTGCGGCGCCTGGGCGTGTCGCTGCAAAGTCCGGTGCAGACCGTGCACCCGCAAGTGATGGACTCGTTGTGGCGAACCCGTCGGTTCTCACGGTCGGCCTGATCTCCGACACCCACGGCCTGCTTCGGCCACAGGCGGTCGAGGCGCTGCGGGGTGTGCACAGGATCATCCACGCCGGGGATATTGGCGGAGAGGAGATTACTCGGCGCTCACGCGCCTCGCCCTCCGGGCCGCCCTGCCGGGCGTTATCAGAGATTCTCGCAGCGCTGCGCGCCCTCGCTCCCGTGGATGCCGTCAGAGGCAACAACGACCGCGGCTCCTGGGCGGAGCGCATCCCGACGGAGCTGACATTGGAGATTGGCGGTGTTGCCGTGCACGTTCTGCACGACCTGAAGGAGTTGGAGATGGATCCGGTGCAGGCGGGCGTCAAGGTGGTGATCGCGGGACACTCCCATAAGCCGGACGTGCGGGAACAGGCAGGGGTGTTGTACGTGAACCCGGGCAGCGCGGGTCCGCGACGCTTTCGGCTCCCCGTGACAGTTGCGCATCTGCATATCGCCTCGGGCACGGCCACGGCGCGGATTTGTTACATTCTGTGAACCGTGATCGGTAACACAGGCGTTGGCGTTGGACGCTATTGCCCGCCAACACGCCCGGGGGGTAGATTGCCGATCCATGACTCCAGAGCATTCCAACCCCTCGCTTGCGCACGCGCCCGAGCGTCGCCCCGCCATGTGGCCGTGGCTGCTCATGCCGCTGGCGGCACTGGCCCTGTACTTCGCCCTGCACTCGGTGCGCGAGAACGCTCCTCAGGTGGGCAGCCCAACCCAGAGCGCGCAGCCCGCCCAGGACGACGGCTCCGAGCCTTGAGGAGCCCCGAGGCGCCCTCCCGAGGCGGCCGAGCGGGGACACGCCCTCACTGAGGCTCCCGATGCGGGCCCTCCGGCCCCTCCACGAGCCCTCCCGAGCGCCGAGCCTCGATTCAGGTGGCGCCGCTGCCCCGCCGCGTCTAGCATAGCGGCCCTTTTTTTATTCCCGCCCGGCGCGCGACCGTCCGGGCTCACGGCCCGATACCGAGCATGTCCCGCCGCCGCGCACCGAAAATCGGATTCGTCAGCCTCGGCTGCCCCAAGGCCCTGGTGGATTCCGAGCGGATCCTTACGCAGCTGCGGGCTGAAGGGTATGAGGTGGCTCCCAGCTACGACGCCGCCGATGTCGTTGTCGTCAACACCTGCGGCTTTATCGACGCCGCGGTCGATGAGTCTCTGGAGGCTATAGGGGAGGCGCTGGAGCAGAACGGCCGCGTCATCGTCACGGGTTGCCTGGGCGCGCGACCTGAGCGAATACTCGAGCGTCACCCCAGAGTTCTGAAGGTAACCGGACCGCACGCGTATGAGGACGTGCTCGGCGCAGTGCATGAGCATCTGCCGCCGCAGCACGATCCCTTCTTCGACCTGGTCCCCCCCCAGGGCGTGCGGCTGACACCCCGTCACTACGCGTACCTGAAGATCTCCGAGGGCTGCAACAACAAGTGCAGCTTCTGCATCATTCCCGCCCTGCGGGGCAAGCTCGCCAGCCGCCCGATCGATGAGGTTCTGCGCGAAGGCGAGCGGCTCGTCAATGCAGGGGTGAAGGAGTTGCTCGTCATCTCCCAGGATACGAGCGCCTACGGCTCCGACATCCGCTACGTGTCGCGCACCTGGCGTGAGCAGCAGTACGAGACGCGCTTCATCGACCTGGCCCGAGGACTGGGATCGCTCGGTGCCTGGGTCCGCCTGCACTACGTGTATCCCTATCCGCACGTGGATGCAGTGATTGCGCTGATGGCCCGGCGGGAAGTGCTGCCCTATCTGGACATTCCGTTTCAGCACGGC
>Ga0070681_10008242_pt1 | contig 10196 bp, 11 predicted proteins | sample KBSC83BmetaG_FD_65650 | JGI IMG/M metagenome (GOLD analysis project Ga0070681, IMG submission 65650) | Corn rhizosphere microbial communities from Kellogg Biological Station, Michigan, USA - KBS C8-3B metaG | ecosystem: Host-associated > Plants > Roots > Rhizosphere | place: USA: Michigan...
CGCAGCCGCTGGTAGCCGCCGGCGTAGCGCTCGAGGTACTCGACGCGCGCCACCTCGAACCAGATGAAGTAGTTCGAGTTGTGGACGATCCCTTGCGCGTCGGTCTCGGCGAACCGGACCCGCACGTCGGTTGAGAAACTGAAGCCATCGCGATGCACGACGCATCCATGCTCGCAGAACTCATCCGCGCGAATCAGCCGTGCGTCGCACTGACCGGAGCGGGGGTGAGCACCGAGAGCGGCATCCCCGATTTTCGAAGCGCGGGCGGCATCTGGTCGCACTACGACCCGTACGAGGTCGGCTCGATCGACGCCTTCCGTCGCGACCCGGCGAGGGTCTGGGAGTTCTATGGGCTCCGCCTCGGCGTCCTCGCCGACGCGGAGCCGAACGCCGCGCACCATGCGCTGGCGCGCCTCGAGGCGGCGGGTCTCCTCGATGCGGTGATCACCCAGAACGTCGACCGCCTGCACGCTGCCGCCGGCTCACGCGACGTCGTCGAGGTGCACGGCTCCATCGAGCGGGCGGAGTGCATTGCCTGCGGCGCGGAAGTCGCGCCCGACGAGCTTCGGCGCCTATTACCGCTGCCGGTGTGCCCGCGCTGCGGCGCGGTGCTGAAGCCGGGCGTCGTCATGTTCGGCGAGCTGCTGCCGGAGGCGGCGATCGACCGCGCCGTCGAGCTCGCGCGCGGAGCAGCGCTTCTCCTCGTCGTCGGCTCGTCGCTCGAGGTGTGGCCGGTCGCCGGCCTCCCGGAGGAGACGCTCGGCCACGGCGGCAAGCTTGCGATCGTGAACCGCGACCCGACGCGCTACGACGCCCGCGCGGCGCTCGTCGTTCACCGCTCGGCCGGTGACGTGCTCAAGCCGTTGTGCGTTTGAGGGGCCGCTCGACGAGGACGTGCGAGCAACCCGCGCAGACCTGCCGCTCGACCTCGTAGGGAACCCCTGCGCGCTGCAGGACCACGTGCACCCGCTTGGCGACGTGCTGGTGGGGAGGACGCTGGGCCATCGTCATCACTAACGGTAATTTCATCGGCCCCGTTCGGCTCGACCGAAAGGGTGAAATCACCGCTACTTCTCGGTGACAATTCAGCCGAGCGACGCGAGGGAAAGTTGCACGTGCTCGTCCAGCCCAGACACACCGACGCCGACCAGCCGGAGTGGCGCGGGACGGTCGCGGAGGGCGCGGTCGAGCAGCCCGCAGGCGAGCTCCCCGATGCGCTCGGCGTCGCCGGTCCCGACCGGCAGCGAGGTCGATCTCGTCCGGATCGCGAAGTCGGGATAGCGCACCTTCGTGGTCACCGTGCGCGCGACCTGGCCGCGCGCTTCGAGATAGCCCGCGATCTTCACCGCCATGCGCCGAAGCTCGTCATGCAGCCGTTCAGGATCTGAGATGTCGCGCGAGAACGTCTCCTCCTGCGAGATCGAGATCCGTTCGACGGACATCTCGAGCGGCCGCGGATCGATGCCGCGTGCGCGATCGCGCATCTCGCGACCGACCTTCCCACGCAGGACGCCGGCGAGCTCGTCATCGCCGATCGCCGCGAGCTGTCCGATCGTCTCGATACCGAACACGTTCAGGCGCTCCTCCGCCTTCGGCCCGACGCCGGGGAGCAGCCGGATCGGAAACGGCGCGAGGAAGGCCGCCTCGCGTCCGGGCCGAACGACGGTGAGGCCACCCGGCTTGCGACGGTCCGAGGCGACCTTCGCGACGACCTTCGACGTCGCGAGCCCGAGTGAGCACGACAGTCGTGTGCGCGCACGGACGACTGCGCGCACCGCCTCGGCGACCGCGCGAGCGTCGTCGAATGCTGCGGCCACGCTCGCCAGGTCGAGGTAGCCCTCGTCGATCCCGGTCTGCTCGACGGCCGGCACGATCTCCCGCACGGTCGACCAGACCTCCCGCGAGTAGTCGCGGTAGAGGGTGTGTCGGGGCCGGACGAACACGGCGTGCGGGCAGCGGCGAAGGGCCTCGGCAGCCGACATCGCCGAGTGGATCCCGAACGAGCGGGCGACATAGTTCGCCGTAGCGACCACGCCGCGGCCGTGTGGGTCGCCGCCGACGATCAGGGGAACCGTTCGTAACGCAGGGTTTTCGAGCTCCTCGACCGCTGCGAAGAACGCATCCAGGTCGAGATGAGCGACAATCATGCGGGGAGAGTAGAGATGCGAGTGGCGGTTCTCGGATGCGGGATGGTCATGGTGCTCGTCGCGGGCTGCGGCAGCGAGCGGACTCGGCCGGTGGCGACGAAGCCGCCGCCTGTTTACACAGCGCCCAAGCCGAAGCCCGTGGTCTCGAAGCCTGCCGCGCCGCACTGCTCGGTCACGTCGGAACGCGAGCTCACCTCCGCGCGCATCTCGTACGCAGGCTTGGCGCCGCGCGGCGCGGTCGCCTACCGGACGCCGGGCGGCGCCGTGCTCTCGCGCTTCGGCCGCGAGAACGTCAACGGCTACCCGACCTACTTCGGCGTGCTCGGCAAGCGCGTCTCGAAGGACTGCCGCGCGCTCTGGTACCGCGTGCAGCTGCCGATCCGCCCGAACGGCGCGATCGGCTGGGTCCGCGCTTCGGCGATCCGGCTCGAGCCGGTCGACCTTCGCATCGAGGTGGACGTCTCACGGCGGCACCTGACGCTGTTCCGCTCAGGCACGCGCGTGCTCGAGGCAACGGTCGCGGTCGGTGCGTCTGCGACGCCGACGCCGATCGGCCGCTACTACGTGAACCAGCGCCTCGTCCCGGACGACACGAGCGGTCCGTTCGGGCCGGGCGCGATCGGCATCTCGGCGTTCTCCCCCGTCCTCACCGGCTGGGTTCAAGGCGGCCCGGTCGCGATTCACGGCACGAACGAGCCGTGGTCGATCGGCCACGCGGTCTCGAACGGCTGCATCAGGCTCCCGAACGACACGCTCGAGCGGCTCTTCAAGATCGTCCCACCTGGGACGCAGGTGATAATCCACCCGTGACCTCAGCGACCGAAGGAGCCTGATGGCGACGAAGAGCACACTCGACCGGTTGACGAGCCTCGGCGAAGAGGTGATCGGCAAGGCGTCGCAGAACCCGAGCCTCGCGCGCGTCGTCGGCGCGGCGACGCAGCTGAAGGATCGCGTCGACGACCTCTCGAAGCGCGTGCGCGGACTCGAGGGGATGGAGAAGCGCATCGGCGAGCTCGACCAGCGGCTCAAGAAGCTCGAGAGCGCGCAGAAGCGCGCCGCAACGGCCGCGAAGAAGCCCGCCGAGCCCAAGAGCCCCTAAGAGCGAGGGACGCGCACGCGCAGAGCCGCCGGGACGACCTCGAAGGTCGCCGGCGTCGTCCCGACCTGCTCGCCCTCGAGCTCGATCGGCAGCTGGACGGGAGCATCCACCTCGACGCGCTTCGACCGCAGCACTTCCACCTTCGGGTGGTGGACGTGCTTGCCCTTGTAGATCTTCGGCGCGGTCGTCAGGAAGTCCACCTTCGACACGTCGCCGATGAGAACGACGTCGAACTGCCCGTCGTCGGGCGCCGCGTCCGGAGCGAGCTTCATCCCGCCGCCGTGCCACACGCCATTGGCGACGATCACGTCGTGCATGCGGCCGCGGCGCTCGGTCTCGTCGAGCCGCACCGTGACCTCGGTGTTCTCCCATTCGAGGAAGACGCGCGTGAGTGCGTAGAAGAACGTCACCTTGCCGCCGAGCGCCTTCGACATTCCGTTCGCGCGCTGCGCGACCGCGCCGCTCATCCCGACCGACGAGACGTTCGCGAAGTAGCGCTCGGACGTCTCACCCGCCCACGTGCGGTACGTGACCCGCCCGGCATCGATCGTCCGCACCTCGCCCTCGAGCGCGACGCGGACTGCCTCGTCGAACTTCGTCGGGATGCCGTATGTGCGCCCGAAGTCCATCCCTGTGCCGAGCGGGATCGTCGCCAGTTCGACGTCGCGTCCGGCGACGCCGTTCACGACTTCGTTCAGCGTCCCGTCGCCGCCGACCGCGACGACGAGTGTCGCGCCGCCGTCGACGGCTTCACGAGCGAGCTCGATCAGGTGGCCGGGCCGCTCCGAGAGAAGCGTGCCGCCCTGCAGGCCGAGCGCGGACGCCCGCCGCGCGAGCTCGGGCCAGCGCTTGCCGGTGGCGCCGTTCCCGGACGCCGGGTTGACCAGGAAGACGGTCGACTGGTTAATGGTCGGAGATCGCCACGTCCAGGGCGATCCGCGTCATCCGGTCGACGGCAGCGCGCAGGTCGTCGTCGGAGATGCGCTTGAACTCGCCCTCGACGACGATGTCGCTGACCGTGAGCAGGCAGCCGGTCTCGACGCCGCGCAGCGCGCCGACGGTGAAGAGCGCCGAGGCCTCCATCTCGACGGCGAGCACGCCCCGCTTCGACCAGCGCTCGTACTGCCCCTCGTCTGAGTTGTAGAAGACGTCGCTCGAGACGATCGGCCCGACGTGCAGCTCCTGCCCGGTCTCCTTCGCGGTGTGGACCGCGCCGTGGATGATCGACCAGGACGCGGTGGGGCAGTGCGGCTCGTTCCCGACGAGGTGCATCGCGGTCGAGTCGGCCGGAACTGCGGTCAGCGCGACGATCAGGTCGCCGAGCTGGTGGTGCGGCTGGAGCCCGCCGCACGTGCCGACGCGGATCAGCTTCTTGCAGCCGAGTTGAATCAGCTCCTCGAAGACGATCGTCGCGCCGGGGCAGCCCATCCCGGTGCCCTGGACGGAGACCGGCTTCCCCTTGTAGGTGCCCGTGTATCCGAGCAGGCCGCGCTCACCGTTGCGCTGGACGGCGTCATCGAAGTACGTCTCGGCAATGTATTTGGCGCGAAGCGGATCGCCGGGGAGGAGGACCGCCTCCGCGTACTGTCCCGGTTCGGCGCGAACGTGGATCGGCATGGCGCCCCACCCTATAGAAGTATTCGCCCGTGACTAGATGGATTCGCCCGTGACTCTCGTCGAGCCGACGCGCGAACAGGTGCTGGAGTACTGCGCGCTCGATCCCATCGAGCGCGTGTTCCTCGAGGACGCTGCGCGGCGTGGATTCGGCCACTTCGCAGCCGTCGCCAACGTTCACGGATCGATCTCCGCGCTCTGCCACAGCGGTGCGAACCTCGTGCCGTCGGGCGAAGGCTGTGAGGCGTTCGCGCCGCTCGCGATCCGCTCGCAGGCGCGCATGATCATCGGCGAGGCGCGCGCCGTGGACGCGGTCTGGCGTGCGGCGGAGGGCCGGTTGCCGCCGGCCCGCGAGGACCGGCCGCACCAGCCCGTGTACGCGATCAGCGAGCCGCCGCCGTCCGGGGACTCCGGCCTGCGCGCGGCGCGCGAGGACGACCTCGAGATCCTCGTGCCGGCGTCAGCGGCGGCGCACGAGCTCGAGCTCGGCATCGATCCGCTGAGCCGCGACGCCGACGGGTTCCGCTGGCGCACATCGACGCAGATCGACGAGGGACGATCGTGGCTCTGGGTCGAGGACGGCGTCGTGCTGTTCAAGGCCGAGGCGTCGGCGTGGACGCCTCATGCCGTGCAGCTCGCGCAGGTCTGGACGGATCCCCAAGCGCGCGGTCACGGCTACGCGACGCGCGGGCTGGCCGACCTCTGTCGCCTGCTGCTGGACTGGGTGCCGGTCGTTACGCTGTTCGTCCGCAGCGAGAACGACGCAGCGATCGGGCTGTACGAGAAGGTCGGGATGCGAAAGGTGCTCGAGTACCGGAGCGTGCTGTTTTGAGACGGATCCTCAAGTACGCATTTCTCCTTTGGGTCGCGCGGTGGCTCGGGCGGGAGATCGCGGCTCGGCTCGAAAACCGCGCACGCGTGGTTGAATGACGACCTGAGCGTTCTCGAGCGCATCGAGCAGCACATCCAGCGCCACGAGCTGATCGAGCCGGGCGGAGCCGTGCTCTGCCTTGTCTCCGGCGGCGCCGACTCCACCTGTCTCTACCACGCACTCGGTGAGCTCGGCTACCGGGTCTCGGCGCTGCACGTCGACCACGGCCTGCGCGGCGCGGAGTCCGACGCGGACGCGGTGTGGTGCGCCGAGCGGTTCGGCGCCGAGGTGGTGCAGGGCGCCGCGCGCTGCGTGACGGAGGCTGAGCTTCGCGACGTGCGCTACTCCTTTCGCGCGAGGGAGTTGCGCGCGACCGGTCACACGCTCTCCGATCAGGTCGAGACGATTCTGTTCCGGCTCGCCGCGCGCGGGACGACGAAAGGGATCGAGGTCCGCCGCGACGACGGCGTCGTTCGCCCGCTGCTCTGCGTGTGGCGCGAGGAGACCGAAGAGTTCTGCCGCGAGCGCGGGCTCGCCTGGCGCACCGACTCCTCGAACCCGGCGACGCTGCGGGGGCTGATCCGCAACGAGATCATGCCGCTGCTCGAGCGCATCCATCCGGCGGCGCGCGAGAACGTTCTTCGCGTCCTCGACGCGCGGCAGACGATGCCGCCTGCGCTTGCCGAGCTGTTCTCCGCGCCGATCGGGTCGAAGCGCGTCGATCTCGGAAACGGTTTGCAGGCGGTGCGCGAGCACGACCGCCTCTGGCTCGAGTCGGTGCCGCGCGATCTCGATCGCCCGGTCGTCTGGGGCGGCTGGCGGATCGAATCGCGGCTGCCCGGCCTTAAAGTACGAGGCTGGCGGCCGGGCGACCGGCTTGCCGGTCGAACGAAGAAGGTGCAGGACGTGTTCGTCGACGCCAAGATCCCGCGTTCCGACCGCGACGGCTGGCCGCTCGTCGTGCGGGGTGACGAGGTCGTGGCGGTACCCGGAATCGTCGACGTAGAGGGGGTGAGTGCTGCTCGTGTCGCAGACTGAGCTCGAACGGGGAGTGGGCGAGGTGCTGATCGACGAGGACCGGCTCCAGGAACGGATCCGCGAGCTCGGTCGTGAGCTGTCGTCGGACTACGCCGGGCGCGAGCTGCTGCTCGTCGGCGTGCTGAAGGGCGCCGTGTTCTTCATGGCAGACCTGATGCGGTCGCTGACGGTGCCGTGCGAGATCGACTTCATGGCGATCTCGAGCTACGGCGCCGCGACCGACTCCTCGGGGGTCGTCCGGATCCTCAAGGACCTCGACATCAACATCGAGGGACGCCACGTCCTCGTGGTCGAGGACATCATCGATTCCGGCCTGACGCTCTCCTACCTCCTCCGGAACCTCGAGTCGCGCGAACCCGCCAGCCTGGAGATCTGCGCCCTCCTGACGAAGCCCGACCGGCGGGAGATCGAGGTGCCCGTCCGGTACGTCGGGTTCGAGATCCCGAACCGGTTCGTGATCGGCTACGGGCTCGACTTTGCCGAGCGGTACCGGAATCTCCCCTACGTGGGGGTCTTGCACCCCGATCTGATGCCGGAAGGGGCGTAACGCCTCGTATTTGAGAAAGGTAATGCCGATACCCCCAAGAACATCCACTCGGCTACCCTGAGCGAAGAGATTACGACGTGAATCGTTTCTTCCGCAGCGCGTTCTTCCCGCTTCTCGTGATCGTCCTGCTGGTCTGGCTCGCGAGCCAGACGCTGATCCCGAAGTCGTCGAACGCCCACAAGCTGACGACCTCCGAGGCAATCCAGCGGGTGAAGACCGGCCAGGTGACCGAGGCGGTCTTCAACCCAGGCAAGCGGTCGATCGCGATGAAGCTCTCGGATGGGTCGAAAGCGACGGTTCACTACGCGTCGGACCAGGCGCAGCTCCAGTTCCAGAACGACCTGACCCAGGCCGGCGTCGAGTGGGACTCGAAGGGGACGGGCGGGTTCTCGTGGACGGCGCTGATCGGATCGTTCCTGCCCTTCCTGCTGTTGATCGGGTTCTGGATCTTCCTGATGAACCAGGTGCAGGGCGGCGGCTCGAAGGTGATGAGCTTCGGCAAGTCGCGCGCGAAGCGGATGGCGCCGGACTCGCCGAAGATCGGCTTCAAGGACGTCGCGGGCGTCGATGAAGCGGTCGAAGAGCTTCAGGAGATCAAGGAGTTCCTCGAGAACCCGAAGAAGTTCCAGGCGCTCGGCGCGTCGATCCCGAAGGGCGTTCTTCTCTATGGGCCTCCCGGAACCGGCAAGACGCTCCTCGCGCGCGCAGTCGCCGGCGAAGCGGGCGTACCGTTCTTCTCGATCTCCGGTTCCGATTTCGTCGAGATGTTCGTCGGCGTCGGCGCGTCTCGTGTCCGCGATTTGTTCGAGCAGGCGAAGCAGGCGTCACCGTGCATCGTCTTCATGGACGAGATCGACGCCGTCGGCCGTCACCGCGGCGCAGGCCTCGGCGGCGGTCACGACGAGCGCGAGCAGACGCTGAACCAGCTGCTCGTCGAGATGGACGGCTTCGAGATGAAGGACAACATCATCCTGATCGCCGCCACGAACCGGCCCGACATCCTCGACCCGGCGCTGCTCCGCCCGGGCCGCTTCGACCGGCAGATCGTCGTCGACCGGCCCGACCGGAACGGCCGCCGCAAGATCCTCGAGGTGCACTCGAAGGGCAAGCCCCTCGCATCCTCGATCGATCTCGACTCGCTCGCCGCAGGCACGCCCGGCTTCACCGGCGCCGACCTGCGGAACCTGGTCAACGAGGCAGCGCTGCTCGCAGCGCGCCGAGGCAAGAAGGTGATCGAGCAGGAGGAGCTGGAGGAAGGGATCATGCGCGTGATCGCGGGGCCTGAGAAGAAGGCCCGCCTGCTCTCCGAGAAGGAGCAGCGCATCACCGCGTACCACGAGATGGGCCACGCGCTCGTCGGCAACTTCCTCGAGAACACCGACCCGGTCCACAAGATCACGATCGTGTCGCGCGGCCAGGCCCTCGGCCTGACCATCTCGCTGCCGACGGAGGACCGCTACCTGACCACGCGCACGGCGCTGCTCGAGCAGATCGCGATGACGATGGGCGGTCGCGCGGCGGAGGAGATCGTCTTCAACGAGATCACCACCGGCGCCTCGAACGACATCGAGAAGGTGACGTCGACGGCGAAGGCGATGGTGATGCGCTTCGGGATGAGCGAGAAGCTCGGCCCGCGCGTGCTCGGCCGAAACCACGACATGCCGTTCCTCGGCCGCGAGATGGGCGCGGAGCCCGACTACTCGGAAGAGGTCGCGCGCGAGATCGACGACGAGATCCGCCGGATCATCGAAGAGGGGCACGACCTCGCGAAGAAGGTGCTCCTCGAGCACATCGACGACCTGCACCGGATCTCGCAGATCCTCATCGAGCGCGAGACGATCGACAAGGATCAGTTCGAGCGTCTGCTCGCCGGCGAGAGCGAAGACGCGGTCTTCCCGCCCGAGCCGGAGCCCTCGGCCGAGCCGGAGAAGGAGCCGCAGCGCCGCCCGCAGGTCAAGCCGCGGCCGTTCCCGCTCCCGGGCGGCGCGGCCATGCAACCGCCCGAGCCAGAGGCGAGCTAACTCGCCGAAGGGTGTCTGACACTCTTGGTGTCAGACACCGGTCAGGCCGCGAGCTGCGTAACCGCGCGCTGCAGAACGCGCACGCCGCTCAGGTCGAGCGAGTAGTAGATCTGGGTTCCCTGGCGGCGCGTCTTCACGAGCCCCGCTTCGCGCAGCACCTTCAAGTGCTGGCTGACGGCGGGCTGGCTGATCCCGAAGATCTCGGCGAAGTCGCACGCACACGTACCGCCCTCCGCCGCGAGGCGGAGCGCGATCCCGAGCCGCACCGGATGACCGAGTGCCTTCAGCTTCGGTGACGCATCCACTTGCCTCACTATATCATCATTCTCTAATATATGGGAATGCTTATGGATCTGATCGGACGTGCGCGTGGCGACGAGAAGCACGACGAGAGCTCGTACTCCACGCTCGAGGTGATCGACGTCCTCTACGACGTGATGCGCTTCGACCCGAAGCAGCCCGAGTGGGCGGGTCGTGACCGGTTCATCCTCTCGAAGGGCCACGGGCCGCTGGCGTTCTACGCCGTGCTCATCAAGCACGGCTTCTTCGCGGGCGAGGAGATGGAGCGCTTCCTGACGTGGGACGGGATCCTCGGCGGGCATCCGGACCGCAACCGCGTGCCCGGCGTCGAGGCGTCTACCGGTTCGCTCGGCCACGGGCTGCCGATGGCGGTCGGCGTCGCGTACGCGCTCCGCGCGCGCGGAGCGGACGATCAGCGCGTGTTCGTGCTCACGGGCGACGCGGAGCTCAACGAGGGCTCGAACTGGGAGGCGATCCTCCACGCGGGCTCCGTCGGCCTCTCGAACCTGACGCTGATCGTCGTCGACAACCGCTCGAGCTCCGTGGGCATGGGCGATAT
>Ga0070681_10008244_pt1 | contig 10194 bp, 12 predicted proteins | sample KBSC83BmetaG_FD_65650 | JGI IMG/M metagenome (GOLD analysis project Ga0070681, IMG submission 65650) | Corn rhizosphere microbial communities from Kellogg Biological Station, Michigan, USA - KBS C8-3B metaG | ecosystem: Host-associated > Plants > Roots > Rhizosphere | place: USA: Michigan...
CCTTCCCGGCTGGCTGTGAGAATATTCTGCTGTCCATCTCCGTCAAAGTCGGTCACCAAAAAATTGTGCACGATGTGCAGGGAATCATCGGCCACTTCCACCGGCCACGGGTCGTGCGCGGGATCTTTGGGAATGTGGAACACCAGAATGCGCGCGCCCTGTCCATCCCACGCCGGCCCTTTCGTCCCGCGCCCTTGCAGCGGCGCTACGATCAGCTCCGGTTTGCCATCCCCATCCACGTCGCCCCAGCGGATGCGATGTAGCGTGGGTTCTTCCGCGACGGGAGTCAGTTTCCACGGCGCATCCGGCGCGCTTAAATCCCGCGCGATCCACTGTAGCGTACCGCCGCTCGTGGTATTCGAGGGGTGCCAGTCCGCGCCCAGCGCCAAATCCAGCTTACCGTCGCCATCGATATCCACCGCGGCCATGCAGACGTTGTCTTTCTTGGTTGCGCCATCCAGAATGACGTGCTTCTCCCAGCTGGGATTCTGGAACCACACCACCTGCGTCGGATTAATGGCGACGATGTCCGGCTTGCCATCGCCGTTGATGTCCGCCACCAGGACCGCGTAGACCACGCCGAAATCCCGTTGAATCTCCTGCGCGCGGAAGCGCACAGCTGCATGCGCGGCAGTCGCGCACAGCAAAAGAGGTAAAATCGTCCGCATGACGCGGCATTGTATCGCAGTCATATTGTGCACGCCGAGGCTAACGACGATCGTGGCACGGATAAGCTTTGGTTTTGTAGCGCAGGGCTGCCGCCGGGGTTGCGGAAGACCTGCGGCAGTTTCGTCCGGTCATCAAAAATCCGCGCGTCCCCGCACAAACCGCGTGGCCCCGCGCTACAAGTTAAATAGCGTTTGATGGCACTCGGCGCGGTTTTTGCGCGCTAAATTGGAACTCTCTCTCGCAGGTAAGAGTGTGTGTCAAAACTCGCCTAATAAGCGCCTGCATCAGCCGTGCTGTAATATGGCAAACGGCCATGCAGATCACGGAACTGCTGCAACGTGTTCGTGCCGGCGATCAGCAAGCTCTGCACTTTCTGGTAATGGACTACATCGATGGAAGGCCCATCGATGACTACTGCGAGTCCCTACCCATCAGGCAGAAGGTCGAGTTGCTGATGCCGATATGCGAAGCCGTCTCCTACGCGCATCGACAACTGGTCGTTCACCGTGACCTTAAGCCTGGCAACATTATGGTTGGCCCGGATGGGATCCCGAAGCTGCTCGATTTCGGCATCGCCAAAATATTGGACGCCGCCAGCGAAGCCGCCACCACCGTCGAGCGGCGGCTCACGCCGGTCTACGCCAGCCCGGAACAGGTGAGAGGGCAACCTGTCGGCATGGCCACCGACATCTACTCTCTGGGCGCGATTCTCTACAAAATCCTCACTGGGTGTCAGCCGTTCAACTTAACCGGCGGAATGATGGCGGCGGAATTGGAAGCGGCGATCTGTGAAAAAGAGGTCACTCGCCCCACGCAACTGAACCACGAGGTCGATCAGGACGTCGAAGCGATCGTGCTGAAGGCAATGCGTAAAGAACCGGGCGAACGCTACGCCACCGCCGGCCAGCTTGCCAGTGATCTGAAGGCGTGGCTCGAGTTCCGGCCGGTTCGTGCGCGCCGGGGGGACCGCTGGTATCTCGCTAGGCGCTATATCCGGGCTCACTGGGCGCCGCTGACTGCTGTCGCCATCGCCCTCTCTGGCGTCACGGCCGGATTGATGGTGGCGCGCCATGAGCGTGAAGTGACCGAATGGCGTTTTGAAATAGCAAGGACCACGAGGCTGACCAACGCTGGTCAATCCGTCAAGGCGGCCATCTCTCCCGACGGCCGTTACATCGCTCATATACGTTACTCGCATCGGGCCTGGAATCCCTGCGAGTGAGGCAGGCGACGATATTGCAGGACATCGAGCTTGTGCCTCCGGAAGCCCTCCGTTACCTCGGAATCACCTTTTCTCCCGATAGCGAAACTGTCTATTACGTGACCCGGAAAGGGACCGAACCGTCTGTCCTTCATCGAATTCCCTTAATGGGTGATCTGCGCAGAGGCTGAAGGGGGATCTCGACTCACCGGTAACGTTTTCGCCGGACGGGACGAAAATTGCATTTGTGCGCGAGTCGGCGAGCGAGAGTACCTTAATGGTTGCCGATGTCGGCTCCGGTGGTGAGCAGAGACTGGTTTCTCATAAACTTCCGGAAGTTCTGGACTATCCAGCGTGGTCGTCCGACGGCAGGATTATCGCCTGCACCCTCGTTGATTCGTCCATAGCGAGTCCCAAGGGAAGCAACGCGCGAATCATCGCGGTCCGTGTTCGGGATAGGACTGAGAAGGTGCTGTCAGGCCTGACCTGGGCATTTGTCAAACAGCTCGCCTGGCTCGGCGACGGGCGGGGGCTGGTAATGAGTGCGCGCGATCAGGACACGGGCGCGTCCCATATCTGGCAGGTCTCTTACCCGCAGGGCGTGGGGCGGAAAGTAACAGACGGGCTGATAAGCGAAGTAGGCGCCAGCGTTTCCAGAGACTCCCGTCAAATCGTGACGGTTGAAGAAAGAACGTTCTCCGGCGTCTGGCGCCTGCGCTCTAGGGAGGCCCAGGATCCGGAGCCTGTGGTGTCGGGTTCGGAGCCGGCGGCGCCTATGTGGACGCCGGACGGCCGAATCGTTTTCGAGCAACAGTTGAACGGCTATCGAAACATTTGGATGATCGACGCGAATGGGTCGAATCAGAAGCAATTGACGCTGGCAGGAAACAACTACGAGCCTTCCATCTCGCGGGATGGGCGGACGGTTGTCTACGTCTCGGACCGTAACGGTCGTCCTGCCATTTGGAGGATGAATAGCGATGGCGGACACCCGGCGATGGTGGTCCAGGCCGACGGGACAGCCGATCCTGAAATTTCGCCGGATGGGAAATTGGATCGCTTTCACGGCAACCGCCGGGCAGTGGCCAATCCTGCGGAGAGTGGCGTTAGCAGGAGGGCGCGCGATCGAGTTAAACGATAAACTTTGGTGGAAGGCCGCCATTTCGCCGGACGGGAAATGGATCGCTGGATTCTATGCGGACTCGCAATTGAGCACGCAGAAGGAGCCGTCGAACATAGCTGTGATCTCGATCGACGGCGGGCAACCTTGGAAGGTGATTCAAATGCCACCCTCCATTTCGGTAGCGGCCGGCATCCGATGGAGCCCGGACGGCCGCCAATTGACGTATGTCGATCGCCGGAAGGAAGGGGACAACATCTGGAGCCAGCCATTGAACGGCGGCGCGCCGCACCAGTTAACGCAGCTTCATGGCGGCACTTTGTTCCTTTTCGATTGGTCGCGGTACGGCAATCAACTGGTTTTCTGCCGGGGCATTCAGGCGCGTAACCTTATGCTCATCGAGGACGCAAAGTCTTCCCGGTGATCTGCTTTGCAGCCGCCATCTATCCGACCCGGTCGTCGCTGCTCGGCCGCGCTGTCGAAGCCAGGCTGCGTGTCTGTCAGACGGTGCGCGCGTCCATCCAGGACGCCGATGTAGTCCTGCTCGACAAGAGACCGGCGGCGCTCGATCCTCAGACCGTGCAGCCGTGTCTGGAGTGCCGATGTGGCGCGTTGGCCGTACTGCCGAGGCCCGCCAGCGGCTGGATGCCGCCTTCGCGCGCTTAAAAGCAACTCAAACTCTATCCGGCAGAAAAGATCGAGAGGTACTCCGATGCGGACCTGGTGCTCGCAGCCTACGAGGCCGACACCGGCAACGTCGTGCGGGCAATCGAGATCTACCAGGAATTACTCGACCGGCTGGGGGCTGGCGGCACGAAACCGGATATCACACTGAGCGACGCCGTGGATCTCTCGCACATTTGGGGATCGATGGCTGCCCTGCATCGTCGCTCCGGGCGCGCCGACCTGGCTTCAGCGCTGGAGACTCGTCGGCTGGAGCTGTGGCAACGCTGGGAGCGCAAGCTTCCCAATAACCCTTTCGTGCTCCGCCAGATTGCCGCGAAACCCGCCGAGTAGAATTCTGCCACGCCCTTGTGGGCCGCAATCATCTTAAAAGATCGGCCAGCCCGCTAATTCTCCCCTCGAAGCACACATGTAGACATTGAAGGGATCCGCAGTTCGCGGATCAAGTCCACGAAGGGAGGGGAAATGAAACTCAAGACAAAAGTCCGGGACGGCAGGGTGTTCAACCACAACATTCCCATTCCCAAGGTTAGGCCCGGCAAGCCAGCGAGCCAATCCGGCTCCAGCCTTGTGGTCACAGACCCGTTCACCGGTCGCACACGGGCGTGGGTCCCGCCGGGGCCTGCGAACTAACTGAACAGCGTTTATGAAAGGTGTAAAAAGATGAAACTGAATCCGATCGCTGCACTGCTGCTGGGTCCGCTTACCGCCACAATAACCAGCGCACAGTCTTTGCCCAATCTCTTCCCGATACCGGACAGTCGCGGGTTCCTGGAAACGTACAACATCAACGACTCCTCCTCCATCAATCTCACGGGAGCGTTCTTTAAGTCCTTGGGGACGAACGGGCGTTCCTGCTCCTCTTGTCACGTGCCCACCGAGGGCTGGTCCGTTTCGGCCGCCGAGTTGCAACTGCGCTTTCTACTCACCCAAGGCCTGGACCCGATCTTTCGCACCAACGATGGCTCCAACTGCGACCACAACATCAATAAGTCGACGCTCGCAGGCCGGCGCCAGGCCTACAGCCTTTTAACCAGCAAAGGTCTGATTCGCATTGCTCTGACTGTGCCTGCCGGCGCTGAATTCACGGTGGTTGGTGTGCAGAATCCATACGGATGTAATGACTCTTCAACGCTTTCCATGTATCGCCGGCCACTACCTACGACGAATCTCAGATTCCTCAGTACGGTCATGTGGGATGGGCGGGAGTCCTCGCCGCAGACGGGAACGACAAAAATCACCTACGCCACAAATCCAAGCGATCTGTTGGCGGACTTGGCTCACCAGGCCATCGATGCGACTACTGGCCATGCGCAAGCCGCGACGCCTCCGACGTCACAGCAAGTGCAGGACATCGTCAATTTCGAAACCTCTCTCAGCACAGCCCAGGCGATCGACTTTCAGGCGGGCCCGCTGAACGCCAATAGAGCGAATGGCGGTCCCGCGGCGCTGGCTTCGCAGTCCTTCTTCGTCGGCATCAACGATTCATTTCCGGCGAGTTTTGGCTTCAATCCATTCGGCACCCCCTTCAACCCGGCGATGTTTAATTTGTTTGATGCCTGGGTCAATTCGGGGAACGCTGCGCGCGCCAGCATTGCGCGCGGCCAAACCATCTTCAATACGAAGCCGATCAACATAGTGAATGTGGCCGGTATTAACGATGTATTGGGACTGACGTCTCTTGCGGGTACGTGCGGAACGTGTCACGATTCGCCCAACGTTGGCAACCATTCATTTCCCGCGCCTCTGAACATCGGTGTCGGCGACCTGACGAGTCCTTTGGACGTCAGCTATCTGCCGGTGATCATGCTCCAAAATAAACGCCACGGGCGCCACGGTGCAGACCACCGATCCAGGACGCGCTTTGGTTACTGGGCTGTGGGCGGACATCGGAAAAGTCAAAGGTCCGATCCTGCGTGGGTTGGCAGCCCGCGCACCCTACTTCCACAATGGAACAGCAGCCACTCTGAGCGACGCCGTCACCTTTTATGACAAGCGGTTTGGAATAGGCTTTACGGCGCAAGAGAAAACGGATCTGGTCAACTTCCTCAACGCGTTGTGAGCAGATTTCTATCCGCGCAGCCACCTGGGGGCGATGCGGGACGCATATTTATCTGTTCTAACTGCGGGAAATAACGGCGCACTCCTAACGCCGTCAAGATTGGCGGAGATGGACTGGTCGAAGCATTCGCCCGGAGGCAATCCTCTAAGACCGGGAGTAGTTCGCCCAGGAAGGGACGCTACGGCTCAATAGTTACGTGAGCGTGCGAATTTTGGCCTCTAGTCACGCAGGTAGAGATTGAAAGACCCGCACTTTGCGGATGAGTGCTACGAAAGGAGGGGAAACATGAATCTCAAGACCAGAGTCAGGGCCGGCAGGATATCGGCCAACCACAACACGGCGGTTCGTTAGCCCTGGAGGTCCGCCCACGGCCTGGACAGCCGCTTTGGCGGACCCTTTCTGCAGCCCTATGTCTAACGCATCTATCGTCGAGCGCGCCATCGAATTGCAGGACCAGGCGTGGAACTTCCAGGCCGAGGGGAAACTCGAAGATGCGCTGATCGCGTGCCGCGGGGCGGTGCGGCTAATGGAGGAGTCGGAAGGGCCGGATTCTCCTGACGTGGCAAACCTCCTCATCGATCTCGCGGAGATAGAAAGCCAAGGGCAAAATTTCGTGACGGCTTTGGTGCTGGCGGAACGCGCGCAGGCGATCGCCGATCGTTTGGGCCATCGCTTCAGCGGCGAAGACGCCGCGCGGGTCCGGATAAGGACGCTGGGGCTGCTCGGCGCCATTCGCCGCACCTTGGGCGACTACGCGCGGGCCGAAACCGATTTGGAAAGCGTCGTGGCGACCGCAGCCGCCGAGTTTGGTGATGCTTCCCCGGAGGTTGCCGAGGCGCGGAACAACCTTGGCGTCCTTTATAAATACCTGGGACGCTTCGACGAAGCGCTCATACTCTATGAGCAGGCCTTGCGCTCGATAGACGGAGAATCTGTCGAAGGCGCCCTCATCTATCACAACATCGGAGGTATTCTGCACGCCCAGGGCAATTTTGCTGCTGCCGAAGAGCCTGCACGGAAAGCCTGGCACATCTCGCGCAGGCTGCTCGGTGAAGAGGATCGGCAAACAATCCTCGATGCCGCAGCCTACGCCGCCGTTACTCGATGGCCTGGAAAGGTATGACGAGAGCGAGCCCATTTACCGCCGCGCGCTGGCATTCTTCGAAACCGCCTACGGGCCGCACCATTACGAGGTTGCTGCGAACTTGCACAATCTGGCCGCACTTCTGGCCGCTCGCGGCCATTGTCAAGAGGCCGAGGAACATTACCGGCGGGCATTGGCCATTAAGGAGAAGCTGTTGGGCGCCGATTCTCCCGACGTGGCTCTGACGCGCCATAACCTTGGTAACTTGATGAATCGTGCGGGCCGATATTCCGAAGCGGTTCCGCTGCTTGAGTATGCCGTCGCGGTTCTCGAGAAGCGACTCCCGCCCCTGCATCCGCATCTGACGCTCGCCCGTGAAAATTTGCAGAACGCGATTCGGTCATTGACCGCCGCGGCTTCCGGAGTGGAATAGGCATTCCTGCGCATTCCTGCCTGTTGCTCTCAACGCGGTAGAATCGTCGGCATGACGCGGCATTGTATTGCAGTCATCCTGTGCCTGGCCGCGGCCGCCGCGATCGCGTGGAGCATCGGCCGCACCCCCGACATTCCGTTTGAAAAGCACACGCTCGATTTGGGGGCCAATGAGACCTGCGCGGTCGCCGATATCAATCGCGACGGGAAACTCGATATCATTTCCGGCGAGAACTGGTACGAAGGCCCGCGCTGGACCAAACATCACTTCCGCACCATCAGCTACACCGACAACTACATAGATAATTTCAGCGACCTGCCTATAGACGTTAACGGCGATGGCGCCATCGACGTGGTCAGCTGCTCGTACTTTACGAAGGAACTTTACTGGATGGAGAATCCGGGCCGCGGAATTGGCGAATGGAGAAAGCACGCGGTCGAGAATGGCTGGTCGGTCGAATTTGTCTTTATGGTCGATATCGATAATGACGGCAAGCGGCACGAACTGCTGCCACAATTCGGTCAGGAGAACGCCCCGCTCTCCTGGTATGAGCTGAAAGACGGCGCATTTGTGCGCCACATCGTAAGCCCGCGGAGTTATGGCCACGGGATCGGCGCGGGCGATGTGAATGGGGATGGACGTACCGACATACTCACTCCCAAGGGCTGGTTCGAAGCGCCGCCCGATCCGCGCTCGGGCGATTGGAAGTTTCATCCCGATTGGAACCTCGATTCCCTCGGATTCATGTATGTTCTCGATGTGAATGGCGACGGCCGCAACGACGTGGTCACGTCATTCGCCCACAACTACGGTGTCTTCTGGCTCGAACACGGCGACGGCAACACCTGGACGAAACACATCATCGATGACAGCTGGTCACAGGCACACGCCATGACCATGGTGGATCTGAACGGCGATGGGAAAATGGATTTCCTCACCGGCAAGCGCTTTATGGCGCATAACGGCCACGATCCCGGCGAGCGAGAGCCGCTTGGCATGTATTGGTATGAGTACATGAAAGCTGACGACGGCAAGAAGATCGAGTGGATCAAGCACGTGGTCGATTACAGCTCACGCACGGGCAGCGGTATGCAAATTCCGGTGGTCGATCTGGATGGCGATGGCGATCTCGATTTCGCGGTCGCAGGCAAGAGTGGTCTTTACTTATTCGAAAATCTGACGCATCACAAATGAAACTCCTACAGCAGATCGAAACCCCGCTACTCTCCGGCGACCTCGAAGAGGTGCTGCGGCTCACGATGGAGCATTTGCGCGCCGATACCGGCACCATTCACCTGCTTGAAGGCGATGGCGTGCTGCACTTGAAGGCCGCGAGCGGTGGGATTCCTGCGCCGGTGCTCAAAGCCGTCGAGCTTGTCCCCATCGGCAAGGGCATGGCTGGCCTGGCGGTCGAGCGCAAAGAGCCGGTGAGCGTATGCAACCTGCAAAGTGATGCGAGCGGCAACGTCCGGCCCGGCGCCAAGGCCACCGGCATGGAGGGCGCTATCGTCGTGCCCATTTTTCATGGCGAACAAGCCGTCGGCGCACTTGGCATTGCGAATCGCGGTGCGCGCACGTTTACACCCGAAGAGACCGCGGAGCTCACCGAAGTGGGCCGGGCTATCGCCTCCCAAACGAAAATTCTATGACTAACGATCATTTCACTCGCCGTAATTTTGTAAAAACATCCGTGGCGCTCGCCGGCAGCGCCGCTCTTCTTCCGGCGCAATCGCCCAACGACACCGTTCGCGTAGCGTTCATCGGTGTCGGCAACCGCGGATCGTATCTGCTGCAACACATGCTGAAGGTCCCGGGCATTAAAGTAGTGGCTATCTGCGACATCAATCCCGAAACCCTCAAAAAAGCCGTGGATGCCGCGACCGCAGCCGGCAACACGCCCGAGCCTTATGCCGACTTCCGCAAAATGCTCGACCGCAAAGACATTGACGCCGTGGTGATCGCGACACCTGTCGACCTTCATAAGGAAATGGCGATAGCCGCGCTCGAGGTGGGCAAGCACGTATATTGCGAGAAGCCCATGGCCCTCACGCCCGGGCAATGCCGTATGGTGGTCAATGCCACCAAGAGCGCCAAAGGCATATTCCAGGCCGGCTTCCAGCTCCGGCACGATCCTCACCGGGCCGCGGCTATGAAAGTGATCCACGACGGCGGCATCGGGAAAGTGCTATTTCTGCAAGCCTACCGCCACACCGGGGACCTGCCGCACGAGATTCTCTGGTATTTCGATCGCTCTCGCTCCGGCGACAACATCGTCGAACAGGCGTGCCATATCATCGACCTCATGGTTTGGGCTGCGGGTGCGCACCCTCTGCGCGCGTTCGGCTCAGGCGGCATCAATCTTTTCAAGAACGATCCTCCCGGCCGCACGTCGATGGACAACTACACCGTAATCTATGAGTTTCCCAACGATGTACGCTTCACCTTCAGCCATATTTATTTCGACCCTCCGCATTTCTCCGGAATCAAAGAGCGCGTGTTCGGCTCAAACGCGGCTATCGATCTGGCCACCGCTACCCTGACCGAGCGCGCAAAGGACGCCGCCCCGAAGCAGCTCGAGGTTCCCGATGCCGGGCAGGACTCGACATACCTTTCGCTTGCAGCATTCATCGATAACGCTCGCGGGAAGAAAACGCCGCTGAACAACGCGGAATCGGCCAGGATCTCTACGTTGACCGCAATGATGGGACGCAAGTCGATTTATGAGCGTCGCGTTGTGGAATGGGAGGAAGTCGATGTTTAGGATTCTGATCGCGGCTGGCCTGATGTTGGCGGCTGAAACAGGCTTCACCAGCCTGTTCAACGGCAAAGATCTCACCGGATGGAAACTGGTGGGGAAGGAGGGCCGCGGCTACATCGTGGAAAACGGACTACTCGAATGCCCGTCTGACGGCGGCGGCAATCTCTTCACCGAAAAGGAATA
>Ga0070681_10008245_pt1 | contig 10194 bp, 9 predicted proteins | sample KBSC83BmetaG_FD_65650 | JGI IMG/M metagenome (GOLD analysis project Ga0070681, IMG submission 65650) | Corn rhizosphere microbial communities from Kellogg Biological Station, Michigan, USA - KBS C8-3B metaG | ecosystem: Host-associated > Plants > Roots > Rhizosphere | place: USA: Michigan...
CGCGCGGAGCCTGATATTCCAGGCGGTCGAGCGCCGCCATCAGCTGGATGCCGAGCCGGCTCGCCGCCACCGCATCCTGATCGGGCAGCGCGGCGCGCAGCGCCGCGAGATCGGCGACGGCCTGCTCGGTCGCGACTATTTGCATTGCGGCGGTTCGAGCTCGGCGCCGCTGCCCCAGGACAGGATCCAGCGCCGCACGCCCTCATAGGGAATCAGCCGACCGGCCTCGGCCGAGGCGATGCCGCGCGCCACCTCCTGCAGCATCGTGACGCTGCCCTTGTCGGCGGCGTCGGGGGACTGTCCTGCCATGCGCACATCCAGCGGACGTAAAAGCCGCCCGCACCATAACAGACTTGGGCGGAGTAAGGCGAAGCGGTGCGCGACGGGCCGGCTAGGACGCGCCCGCCCGCTCGGCGAGCGCCAGCGCCCAGCGCGCTTCGGCGAGATCCGGATGGGCCGCGATGATCGGCGCCAGCAGCGCCGCCGCGCGGTCGGGGTAGCCGGCGGCGGTCAGCGCCTCGGCCTGACGGATGCGATGACGCGGCTCGCCAGGGGCGAGATCGGCGGCCCGGGCGAAGGCCTCCGCCGCCGCTTGATGTTGCCGGTCCTCGGCCAGGACGGCGCCACGCTCGACCTCGATCTCGGCCGCGGCGCCGCCCGCGGCGAGCGCCTGCTCGAACAGCCACAGCGCGTAGTCGCGCTGACGCGCGGCGCGCGCGATCTGGCCGAGGCGGTGGAGCGCCGGCGCATGATCGGGGCGCGCCACCACGATGCTGCGATAGAGCGCTTCCGCTTCGGCCAGGCGACCGCTTTCCTGGCAGTCGCGCGCCTGCATGAAGACGCGCGCGAGCTCGGGCTCGGTCGGCACGATCGGCAGCCGGGCGTCGAGCCCCGTGGCGGCGAGGATGGCGGCCCGGTTGGGATTGAAGAGCGGCGCGTTGCAGCCGCCGCCGAAGGCCGGATGGGCGCGCCAATCCTTCACGTTGGCGAGGATCCATTCATAGCGCCCGCAGCGATAGGTGCTGTAGCCGGGTGCTTGCTCGTCGGTCTCGAGATAGCGGCAGCCGGTGCCGTCCTCGCGCGGCGCGCCGTAGGCGCAATGCGCCCGCTGGCAACACAGGCCCGAACGCACGCAACCGAGATGTCCGACATCGACCATGGGATATAGGCTCGATTTTAGCATGGCCCCGGCCTGCGGCCACGCTCCTGTTGTCAAACCGGCGCCGCAATCCCACGCTCTTCTCAACCTTTGCCGTTGGCCAAGGGAGCCGAGCCGCGCCGCCGTGCGTCATTTAGTGGAACCCATTCTCGAGCCGCCCCAGGCCTATGGCATGACGACGCTGACCGAGAGCGAGCCGTCCGAGCCGCGCACGACCGCCGCGGATCCCAATCGCGACCGCGATCGGCCGCAGGGCCGCGCTATGCTACGCTCGCTCTGCCTGCACGCCTCGATCCTGGGCGCCCTGGCCGTGGCGCGCATCGCGCTGCCGCCGCTCGATGCGCTCGAACCGAAGCGCATCGAGGTGACCCTGGCCGAGGCCCTGAAAAAGCCGCTCGCGCCCGGCACCGCCGAGGATCCCGACTCCGGCTCGGCGGCGGGAGCCCGCGGCGGTGCCGCCAAGGCGGCATCGGCCGAGCCCGAGCCGGCCCCGGCGCCCGCCGCAGCCGCGCCCGAAAAGCCGGCCCAGCCCGTCGCGCCGCCGCAGGTGGTCGAAACCCCGAAATCGGTGACGCCGCCGCCCCGGCCGCGGCGGCCGAAGCCTGTGGTCGCCCAGGCCGAGCGCCCGCCCAAGCCGGCCACGGCGCCGATCGTCCAGCCGAAGCTGATGCCGCAACCGCTCACCGCGCCGGTCGCGCCGGAAGCGACCGCCCCGGCACCGCATGCGCTGGTCGCCCCCACGCCGTTGGTTCCGGCCGCGCCGCCGCCGCCGGAAGTCTCGCGGCTGCAGCCGCCGCCTCCATCGCTGGCCGAGGCGGCGCCATCCTCCTCATCCTTCAGCAGCAGCCAGGCCGGCGGCAGCAGCGCGGCCGGCAGCGGTACCGGCCTGAGCGGCAGCGGCCCGGGTGCCGCCGCGGCAGGCGCCGGCAGCGGCGCCGGCACGGGCTATGGCGGACCCGGACGCGGATCGGGACGCGGCGACGAATATCTGGCGCGATTGCGCCGCCACATCATGAACTATCACCGCTATCCCGACGGCGCGCGCGGCATCGGCGTCGCCACGGTCAGCTTCGCGGTTGCGGCTGACGGCACGATCAGCCATGTCGCCCTCGAGCACAGCTCGGGCGACGCCATCATCGACCGCGACGCCGTGAACCTGCTCCACCGGGCCTCGCCGGTGCCGCCGCCGCCGCCGGAAAGGCTGCAGGCCGGCCATGTCGAGCTGGCGATTCCCGTCGAATACGAGCCCGGCTTCTTCGAGCGGCTGTTTCGCTAGCTTTTCCGGCGCCCGCTACCCCCATTGAATAGTACCCGGCCGCGGCACCATTTTATGGGGGCGGGTCGGGCGACCCGCCCGGGGCCAGCCGGTCCATGAAGTGTTTGGAGGGACCCCTCTCTCATGTCACGTTTTCCCCTTCTTGCCGCTCTGCTGCTCAGCTTGAGCCTGGCGCTCGCGCCGGCCGTCGCCGAGGCGCGGGCCGGCAGCTCGCTATCGCGTGGCCCCGTCGGAATGAGCCAGGGCAGCGCCGGCAGCCGCACCTACGCGCCCAGCATGGGCGCCCCGATCCAGCGCAGCATCACGCCCAACAGCCAGACGGCGCCGAGCTATCGCCCCACCTCGCCGGCCTACTCGCCGGGCTTTGGCGGCGGCGGCCTGTTCGGCGGCGGCTTCATGAGCGGCCTGTTCGGCGGCCTCATCGGCGCCGGCATCGGCCATATGCTGTTCGGCGGCGGCTACGGCTATGGTGGCGGCATCGGTGCCGGCGGCATGATCGGCAGCCTGCTCCACCTGATGCTGTGGGGCCTGATCATCTGGTTCGTGTTCCGCCTGTTCCGGCGCATGTGGGGCGGCGGCCCGCTGCTCAATACCGGCGGCTACCGCGACAGCGGCAGCTATCGCGACGGCGGCTACGGTGCCTCTGGCGGCGGCTACACGCCCGCTTTGGGCGGCCCGTCGGGCAGCTATGGGGCGGCTGCGGCCAATACCGGCAGCACGATCGCGATCACGGACGACGACTACAACGCCTTCAGCCGTCTGCTCGTCGATATCCAGAATGCCTGGTCGCGCGGCGATCTCAACGCGCTCAGGCGCGTCATGACGCCGGAGATGCTGAGCTATTTCTCCGAGGAGCTGTCGCGCAATGCGAGCGACGGCGTCGAGAATCGCGTCGAGGACGTGCAATTCCAGAACGGCGCGCTGCAGCAGGCCTGGAACGAGGACGACATCGACTATGCCCAGGCGCTGATGGGCTGGAACGCCAAGGACTACTACGTCCGCAGCGACCGGACTGCCGGCGACCGCGACTATGTCGTGAAGGGCGACCCGAGTCGGCCGGTGCCGGCGCAAGAGCTGTGGACGTTCATGCGCCATCGCGGCGGCAATTGGCTGCTGTCGGCGATCCAGCAAGTCTGAGCCGCGGCGCGCGCCCCCGCGCGCCCGTCAACGACCAACCTGTTCTCTCCCCTCGCCAGCCCGGCGAGGGGAGAGCTATTTTTAGGGCCTGATTTCCGGACGGTTCGATGTCTCTGCTCATGCGCGATCATCCCCTCGGCGGCATTCGCCGCGCCGAGCGGCCGACGCCCGAAGGCGGCGAGCCCTTCACGGTCGTATCGGATTATCGTCCGGCCGGCGACCAGCCGCAGGCGATCCGCGACCTCGCCGAAGGCCTGAAGCGCGGCGAGCGCGAGCAGGTTTTGCTCGGCGTCACCGGCTCGGGCAAGACCTTCACCATGGCGCATGTCATTGCCGAGCTGCAGCGACCGACGCTCATCCTCGCGCCGAACAAGACGCTGGCGGCGCAGCTCTACGGCGAGATGAAGAGCTTCTTTCCGAACAACGCCGTCGAGTATTTCGTCTCCTATTACGACTACTACCAGCCCGAGGCCTACGTTCCGCGCAGCGATACCTATATCGAGAAGGAATCCTCGATCAACGAGCAGATCGACCGCATGCGCCATTCGGCGACGCGTGCGTTGCTCGAGCGCAAGGACGTGGTGATCGTCGCCTCCGTGTCCTGCATCTACGGCATCGGCTCGGTCGAGACCTACAGCCGCATGGTGGTGACTCTGAAGCCGGGCCAGCGGCTCGACCGTTCGGAGCTGCTGAAGCAGCTCACCGAGCTGCAATACCGGCGCAACGACATGGCGTTCCAGCGCGGCACCTTCCGCGCCCGCGGCGATGTGATCGAGATCTTTCCCGCCCACTACGAGGACCGCGCCTGGCGCTTGAGCCTGTTCGGCGACGAGGTGGAATCGATCGTCGAGTTCGATCCGCTGACCGGTGACCGCACCGACGAGCTCGGCGAGATTCGCATTTATGCGAACAGCCACTACGTCACGCCGCGGCCGACGCTGCAGCAGGCGATCAAGCAGATCAAGGCGGACCTGGTGGTGCGGCTCGAGGAGCTCAACCGCGACGGCAAGCTGCTCGAGGCGCAGCGGCTCGAGCAGCGCACGCGCTTCGATCTCGAGATGATGGAGGCGACCGGCTCCTGCGCCGGCATCGAGAACTACTCGCGCTATCTTTCGGGCCGCCAGCCCGGCGAGCCGCCGCCGACCCTGTTCGAATATCTGCCGTCGAACGCGCTGCTGGTGGTCGACGAGAGCCATGTGACGGTGCCGCAGATCGGCGGCATGTTCAAAGGCGACTATGCCCGCAAATCGACGCTGGCCGAATACGGCTTCCGCCTGCCCTCCTGCATCGACAACCGGCCGCTGATGTTCGAGGAATGGGACGCCATGCGGCCCGACAGCGTGTTCGTCTCGGCGACGCCCGGCCCGTGGGAAATGGAGCGCGCCCAGGGCGTCTATACCGAGCAGGTGGTGCGGCCGACCGGACTCATCGACCCGGTATGCCTGATACGGCCGACCGCAAACCAGGTCGATGATCTCATCGCCGAATGCCGCGCGGCGTCAAAGGCCGGCCAGCGCGTGCTGGTGACGACGCTCACCAAGCGCATGGCGGAGGCGCTCACCGAATATCTGCACGAGGCGGGCTTGCGCGTCCGCTACGTCCATTCCGACATCGAGACGCTGGAACGCATCGAGATCATCCGCGACCTCAGGCTCGGCGCCTTCGACGTGCTGATCGGCATCAATCTGCTGCGCGAAGGGCTCGATATCCCGGAATGCGCCGTGGTGGCGGTGCTCGACGCCGACAAGGAAGGATATCTGCGCTCGCGCACATCGCTGATCCAGACCATCGGCCGCGCCGCCCGCAATATCGAGGGCCGGGCCATCCTCTATGCCGACAACATGACCAACAGCCTGAAAGCGGCGATCGAGGAAACCAACCGCCGTCGCGAGAAGCAGCAGGCCTACAACGCCGCCAACGGCATCACGCCGGAAAGCGTGAAGAAGAACATCTCCGACATCATGGCGAGCGTGTATGAGCGCGACCATGTCCTGGTCGATACCGGCGAGGGCGGCTATGGCGAGCTCGTCGGGCACAACATCAAATCGGTGATGGCCGATCTCGAGAAGCGCATGCGCGCCGCCGCCGCCGATCTCGAGTTCGAGGAGGCGGCGCGCCTGCGCGACGAGCTGAAAAGGCTCGAATCGCTCGATCTCGGACTGGCGACCGAACGGCGGCCGAGCAACCGGCCGGCGCCGAAGCGGGGTCGGCCGACCGGCCGCAAGCGGCGCTAGAGCAATATCCACCAAGGTCGAGCCGTCCGGCTCGACCTTGGTGGATGAAATTGCTCTACCTTTTTAAAGAGTAGAGCAGCTTTAGCCGATTAGGTGGATCGCGAAGCGATTCCACTTAATCGGCTGCTGCTCTAGGCTCGCCCTTCAGCGGGTGCGGCCGCGCTCGATCTGCTCGATGGTGGCCGCCGTCTGCGACAGCGAGCGCCAGTAGCGCCCCATCTGCTTCAGAACCTGGCGGCTTCTCGGGTTGGAGCTTCGCCGCGCCATCCGATAGCACTCGACGGCTTTGTCGCGGCATTCCTGCGGACGCAACATGAGGAGGACCCCTGTCATCGCCCCCTGGGAAGAAGAGGGCTCATGGGATCAGTCTGCCGGCGGCTGGGCCGGTCGTCTGTGACCGCCGTCACAGCTGGCGGGGAAGCTCCCTCAGGGCGCGGCCGGAGCGGCTGCCGACAGCACGCGCGAGGCCGGAAAGCGCAGGGTGACGCTGGTGCCCTGGCCGAGCTCGCTCTCGAGGAGGATGCTGCCGCCATGCAGCTCGATGAGCGCCTTGGCGAGAGGCAGGCCGAGCCCGGTGCCCTCGGCGCGATGCGAGCCCATCACCCGCACATAGGGCAGCATGACCTGCTCGCGATATTCGGGCGGGATGCCGACGCCGCTGTCGCGCACCGTGACGTCGAGCCCACCCTCGGGCGCCGCCGTCGTCGCGACGCGAATGACGCCGCCGCCGGGCGTGAACTTGACCGCGTTGGACAGCAGGTTCAGCAGCATTTGCTGGAGCGCGTTGGCGTCGGCGACCAGCCACAGCTCGCCGGTGACGTTCTCGATGGCGATGCCCTGCTGGTCGGCGCGCAGCTGCACCAGGCGGATCGAGCGCTCGACCATCTCGGCGAGGTCGACCTCCTCTTCCTCCAGCTCGTAGCCGCCGGCCTCGATCTTGGCCACGTCCAGGAGATTGTTGATCAGCGCCAGCAGGTGCTGCGCCGAGATGCCGATCGTGTCGATATATTCCTTCTGCTTCGGCGGCAGAGGCCCGAAATAGCCACCCGACAGCGCGTCGGAAAAGCCGATGATGGCAGTGAGAGGCGTGCGCAGATCGTGGCTGACATGGGCGATGAAGTCGCTCTTGGCTCCGCTCGCTCGCTCCGCCTCCTCCTTGGCGGCGCGCAACGCTTCGGCCGATGCGACGGAAGCGGTCATGTCGGTGACGGTGAGCAGCGTCCCGCCGTCGCGGATCGGATCGGAGCGCACCTCGATGACGGTGCCGTCGGTGAGGTGCTCGAAATAGCTTCGCGTCTCCTTGGTGGCGAGGGCGGCTCGACGATGGGCGACCACCTCGGCCAGCTCGACGCTCGAATAGCTGCCTTTCTCACGCAGCACCTCGACCGTCTCGTCGAGCGTCATCTGCGACTGCAGCGCCCCTTCGGGCAACCGCATCAGCTCCAGATAGCGTCGGTTGCACAAGACCAGTCGCTCGGTGCGGTCGAACATGAGCGTGCCGTGATGGGTATGGGCGAGCGCCGCCAAGAGATGCTCGTTGGTGGCGGCGAGCGTCAGCTCGCGCGCGACCAGCTCCTGGCGCACCTCCTCCTGTCGGCCGAGATAACCGCGCATGCCCATGATTCCGGCGAGCAGCGCGCCGAGCGCGACCAGCCACACCACGCCGTCCAAAGCCAGCGTGTCGCGCCAATGGGCCAGGATGCGGTCGCGCGCCACGCCCGATACGATGACCAGCGGCAGCCGATCGAGCCGCGAGATGCCGAGCACTTCCGCGCGGCCTGCGCGCTCGACCGTGCTGCCGGTCCGCGCCGACTCGGACAGCTCCTCGAGCGGCAGGCGGGCCCCGACCCGAGCTTCGGAGGTGCGCGGATAGTGCGCGAGCAAGGTGCCGTCGGGCTTCATCAGAAGAATCTCGCTGACCCCCGGCGGACGACCCGCGGTGCGGTAGAGCGAGAGAAAATCGGTGGGATCGACCAGCACTGCCGCAACACCGGCAAAGCTGCCATCCGCCGCGAGGAGTCGGCGCGCGAAAACCATGACCGGCACGCCGTCGGTTTCGAGATCGACGGTCGCTTCGCCGACCGGCGAGTCGCGGTGATGGATGAAGAAAGGATGCGTCGCGAAAGCGAGGGCACGCGGCGGGTTGCTTTCGCTGTCGGCCAGCAGATTGCCGTCGCTGCCGATGACCAGAACGGCGCGCGCACCGGGCTGCTCGCGCGCCTCCTGGCTCGCCAGGCGCGACAGGAGCCGTCGGCCGCTGTCGCCGATTCCTTGCGCCTGCACGGTGCGCGAGACGGCGCGCAAGGTGCGGTCGAAGCCGAGTGCCGCCGTCTCGGTCTGCGCCGCGATGAGATCGGTCATGGTCTGAACGCGGTTGCGGCCGCTTTCCAGCGACTGGCGGTAATCGCGCCATTCGGCAAGCAGCAGCACGCCCGCCACCAGAAGAAGGAGGAGGCCGGCCCCGAGCGTTACGTCACGCCGGAAAAATCCGGAAGCTCGCGGAGTGATCGGCAAGCTGGCTTTATTCCCCCCCCGCTGGAAAGGCGAATAACTATAGCAGTTCCGACGCTAACGGCCGGTTGTTAAGATTCCGTCATACCGACGAATGGCCGGCCGCACGCCGATGCCCTTGCCGGCCGTGACGGCCGGAGCCATGGTGCCAGCCGCCATGCCCGCCCCTGTCGCGCTCGTCACCGGCGCCGCCCAGCGCATCGGTCGCGCCCTCGCCCTCGATCTCGCGGCCCACGGCCATGCCGTGGCCGTCCATTATCACCGCTCGGCCGAGGCGGCGGCCTCGCTCGTCGCCAAGATCGAGGCCGGCGGTGGCCGGGCGCTGGCGCTCGCCGCCGATCTCGCGCAGGAAAGCGAGGTGGCGCGGCTGGTGCCGACGGCGGCGACGCTCGGGCCGGTGACGCTGCTCGTCAACAATGCGTCGCTGTTCGAGCGCGACGAAGCGCTGACCGTGACGCGCGCCAGCTGGGACGCCCATCTCGAGGTCAATCTCAGGGCGCCTTTCCTGCTCAGCCAGCAACTCGCCTGCCAGCTGCCGGCCGGCGTCGAAGGCAACATCGTCAATCTGCTCGACCAGCGGGTGTGGAACCTGACGCCGCATTTCACCTCCTACACCCTCAGCAAGGCCGGGCTGTGGACGCTGACCCAGACCTTGGCCTTGGCGCTGGCGCCGCAGGTCCGGGTGAATGCGATCGGCCCCGGCCCGGCGCTGGCCTCGACGCGCCAGACCGACGAGCAGTTTCGCCGCCAGCAGGAGAGCACGCCCTTGCGGCGCGGCACGACGCCGGCCGAGATCTGCGCCGCGCTGCGCTTCATCCTGGCCTCGGCGGCGATGACCGGGCAGATGGTGGCGCTCGACGGCGGCCAGCATCTCGGCTGGCGCCAGGGTCCGCTCGGCTCCGAGCCCCAGGAGTAGGTTTTGCCGCTCGGTCTTCCCATATGCCGATGACGCGCCCGACCCGCCGGCTCTTCGTGCGCGACCTCACCCTGCTGGCCCAGATCGGCGTCTGGCGGCATGAGCATGGCCGTCGCCAGCGTGTGCGGATTTCCATCGACCTCGAGGTGGAGGAGACGCCCAACCCCGAGGACCGGCTGGACGGCACGCTGAATTACGACCGCATCATCGGGGCGGTGCGCGACGTGGTGGCAGCCGGCCATGTCCGGCTCATCGAGACCCTGGCCGAGCGCATCGCCGCCCGCTGCTTCGAGGATTCCCGGGTCCGGCGCTGCCGGGTCCAGGTGGAGAAATTGGATGTTTTTCCGGATGCGACCTCGGTCGGGGTCGAAATCGAGCGCCAAAACCCTGCCGATTGAGCCTACGCAAAAGTGCTGGAACGGCCGCGGCGGCGTTTATTTTACACAGCCGGCCGGTAAGCCAACGTGGCCGAAAGGTGGCACAGGAATTTAATGAGAGCGAAACATTCGCCACCACCCGAGTCCTGCTTGACTTTCCTATCTGGCAGCCAATTCAAAGACTTAGGTAATTTGCTCAAAAAATAGGCAATCCTAGGAAGATGACAGGAAATCTGCCACGCGACCGTCAGCCGGGTCCTTTGCCAACAGACTTATCCACAGGACTCGTGGATAGTCCAAATGGACGATCTCGCCTCCGCGGAAAAGCGTGTGCGCTGACAGCGACATGAGCGGTGATGCGGGTATGAATTCTCAAAAGCCGCCGCCCGCGACGCTGGAAATGGAGCCGGCCGAAAGCGCCGCACCGAAAGCACGCGGCGCGCGCTCGCTGGCGCGCGGCACCAAGATCCTGAGCGAAGCCGTGGAGCGGCTGCCGCTGTCGCCCGGTGTCTATCGCATGCTCGATGACGAGGGCAACGCCCTCTATGTCGGCAAGGCGCGCAGCCTGAAGAAGCGGGTGGCGA
>Ga0070681_10008247_pt1 | contig 10193 bp, 9 predicted proteins | sample KBSC83BmetaG_FD_65650 | JGI IMG/M metagenome (GOLD analysis project Ga0070681, IMG submission 65650) | Corn rhizosphere microbial communities from Kellogg Biological Station, Michigan, USA - KBS C8-3B metaG | ecosystem: Host-associated > Plants > Roots > Rhizosphere | place: USA: Michigan...
CGCACTCCGCACCGGCACGAGGCCCAGCGTCGTTAGGCCGGCCAACAACACACCAATCCGCAATCGCATCAAGACCTCTCGAGTCACCGTCAACCGTCAAACGTCAACTGATTCAAATCCACAGCTGCCCGCCCTTCACCAGGTAGTACTCGGCCACCGCGAACATCACGAGCGCAAAGAGCCGCTTCACCCACACCATCCAGATCCCCGCGCGCGGCAATCGCGTCAACGACCCCGACGACAGCCCCACCACGACGAGCAGCGTGCACATCCCCAACGAGAACACGAACAGATAGACAAACCCCAACGTCGCGCTGTGCGTCGTCGATACCCACGTCAGCACCGCCGCCATGACTGGCGCCGAGCATGGCGCCGCGACGAGACCCGACAACGCGCCCATCACCAGCGCGCCCGAGTAGCGCCCCGCCGTCCCCGCTGTCGAGGCACGTGACAACAGAACCGACGGCACCCGCACCGGAAGAACGTCCAGCATCGCCAGTGCGGCGATGATCAACACGTTCGCCATCAGGAAATACAACCACGGATTGGTACTCACCGTTCCGAAGAGCGTTCCCGTGAGCCCGGCAAACAGACCCAACGCGGAATACACCAGCGCGAGGCCAAAGACGTACGTCAGCGTCAGGCCCAGCGGCCGCCACCGTGCCCGAGGCGCCCCACTCCCTTCGACGCTCGCCTCCGAGCCGCCGACGATCGCCGCGGTGATCGGGATCATCGGATAGATGCACGGCGTAAGACTCGTGAGAACGCCGCCGGCGAACACCAGTGGAATGGCGAGCGCCGGATTGCCGGACAGAGTGTCCCGAAGCGTGGTAAAGTCGACCATCGTCATGCGCGTGACTGGCGTCACGAAGCGGTCGTTGCCGAGCGGTTGCCGGTTAACAGAGCGCTCACGGACGCGTCTTTCAGGTATGCCGGTGAGGCCCTGCTCGCTCACGGCTCTTCACTGCACAGGAGAATAGTATGTCGCGCCAATCCTCGAGGACATGGCTCGCCTGTTCCATCGCAACCTTCGCTGCCGCCATCTGGTTCCCGGTCGTCGCCGGCGCGCAGTCACAGGAACATCAGATGCCGCCCGCGAAGTCCGACGACGACCACATGGTTGGCATGGCCGATCACGCGATGTCGACCATGGCGATGGACTCGATCATGAGCCGCCACATGGAGCTCTCGCCGGCGCGCGCGGCGACGCACGAGGATTCGACCCGCGCCCTCGCGGTGGTCGGCGATCTGCGGCGCGCGATCGCGAAGTACAAGGACGTCTCCGCCGCCGAACGCGATGGCTTCCGAATGTTCGCGCCGAACGCGAAGAACCAGCGCGTCTACCACTTCACCAATTATCGCAATGCCTTCCGGGAAGCGTTCCGCTTCGATCCCGAGAAGCCAACCTCATTGCTCTACAAGCGAGCAGCCGATGGTCAGATGATGCTCATCGGCGCGATGTACACGATGCCGAAGCGTGCCGACCTCGATAAGCTGGACGAGCGCGTTCCGCTCGGGATCGCGCGATGGCACAAGCACGTCAACTGGTGCGTCCCGAAGCGCGGCGAAGCGTCGCGCTGGACCGAACGCCAGAACGGGCTCCCGGTCTTCGGGCCGGAAAGTCCGGTTGCGACGAAAGAGGCCTGCGAGGCGGTCGGCGGGAACTTCTTCGCTTCGCCGCTGGGGTGGATGGTGCACGCGAACGTCTTCGCCGGCGACGACCTCGGATCGATCTTCGCCGACGATCACGGATCGCACGCCGACCATGCTGGCCACCAGATGTAGGTGATCTGCATCAACGCATCTTTGCGCGCCCGGAGGTTACAACAATCGGAGATTATTGGTCCCGTCACTGGATTCCACCAACTCCTCCGATGCAGTTATATCGATTGCTTACCCTTCTGACGGTCGCGCCCGGCGCGCTGCTGGCGCAGGATACGTCCGTGGTGCAGCCCGCGGCCGTACTACCCGTGACCGCCGGCGTGACCACCGGCTCGATGACCTTCGCCGACCACCGCGTACAGCAGGGCATCACGGGCGTCGTGCGGTGGCACATGCGACAGTCGATCTCGCTCGCGGCGTCGCCGACCTACGCACGGATGAGCTATCCAGCGTCGTTAGGCGGGGGCGCTTCCGGCGGGCTCACCGACCTCCCGATCGAGCTGGGCCTCGACCACAGCTTCGAACGCGGCTGGTCACCGGCGGTCGGCATGTCGTTAGGCGCGACCATCCCCGTCGGCGACAAAGAGCTCGGCTTCGGCAGCGGCTCGATGGGTGCGAGCGTTGCCGCCGGCGTCGGCCTCTCGCCATTGGACGAGCTCTCGCTCCACCTCGGCGCCGGCAAGTCGCTCACCGATTACAGCATGTTCGGCGCGCTCGGCGCGGCGCAGGCTGTCTGGGGTGAGGCCGAGGTGAGCTATCACCTACTCGAGCATCTCGACGCCACCGTCGGCTTCGACGGGGACTTCGCCTCGAGCGACTCGCTCGGCACTCCGCGCGCCCTTGCTCTTTCCTTTGCCGCGGGGCTTGGAGGGCCGTATACGCTCACCGTCAGCGGTGGCCACGGCGTGAGCGGCCCGGCGGCTCGCTGGAGCTTCGCGTTAGGCTTCGGCACCGACTTCGCGGGCTTCCAGGCGATTGGCTCCTCGTCTCCCATCCAGCGTCTCATGCGCTCGGTGGGTGGCAGCTCTCACCGTGGGCCGGGCTCCGGCACCCCGGGCAGCGGCCACGGTCGCGCTCCGTGATTCCTATTCATCCGGCTTTCCGTCACAGATAGCAACAGCGTTGGCGCGGACGCACACGGACACTGGCGGACGCGACGCGGACAGCTCCTCGCTGCGTACCACTCCGCGCCAGCCATGATTGTTTGTGTAAACGGCACACCCGGTCGGAACTCGCGTGAGGAGCTGAGGGAGGCCGTGCACAAGATGTTCGTCCGGGCTCGTGCCCAAACAGGCTTTCACGCCACGCGGAGCAGTCCGCGGAAGTTCGCCAGTGCCCGCGTTAGTCCGCGCCGACGCTTTTGACCCAGCCAACAGTTCGCGACGTCATTCCGTGATCTCACGAATCGCGCGACATGGATTGCCCGCGGCGAAGACACCGTCGGGGACGTCGCGCGTCACGACGCTGCCGGCGCCGATCACGGCGCGCGAACCGATGCGAACACCTGGGAGAATGATCGCGCCGCCGCCGACCCAGACGTCGGAGCCAATCTCCACGGGCTTGCCGAATTCCTCTTTCCGTCGCAGCGCGGCATTGAACGGGTGCATCGGCGTGTAGATCTGCACCGCTGGCCCGAAGAGCGTGTAGTCGCCGATCTTGATCGGACAGACGTCGAGAACCACGCAATTGAAGTTGAAGAAGACGCGCTCGCCGAGAAAAATGTTCGTACCGTAATCGCAGAAAAACGGGGGCTGCATCCACACCGACTCGCCACCGGTGCCAAACAGTTGACTGAGAATTCGACGGCGCGCGTCCTGCTCACCCTCACGCGTCGCGTTGAGCGCCTGGCAGAGGTCCCGCGCGCGCTCGCGCCCCGCGACCAGTTCAGGATCGAGCGGATCGTACATCTCGCCGGCCAACATCTTCGATCGTTCGCTGGGCACGCACGTCTCCTTCGCTAGCTGGCGATTGATGTACGGCAATTCCTAACGGCTTTGGACGCGAATCGCGCGAATTTGAAGCGAATCCAACCTGGCGCATTCAAGCTGAATTCACGAATACAAATTCTATGGCTTTGTGTTTTTCGAGAAGATCGCGATGCGCCTCGGTGCATTCGCTCACATTCTCGTCGTTCGCCTCCAAGGAACCCTGGGTCTTCCAACGCGAGAGCAGGCAAGCGCTCGGACATCGAGTCCGCTGACGAAGGTCACACAATCGTCATTTACTGGCCCGCGTGTTGCCGCGGGGTGCTTCTCGTGGTAAATTGTATGGGCGATACACGCGCCGGGCGCGTGGACAAGTTCCGATCACTCTGGGGCCTGCCAATTCGAGCAGGCCCTTGTCGTTACGCCGTTCGGTTTCGCTGGGCGCCTGTCGTTGTGGGGGTCCGTCGAGCGCACCTACCGACAACAGGAGCATTAAATGACGGCAAGCACCCTCGCTGAACGTCTTGGCGATTCCTCGGATCACCGGTCCTTTCTCACGTCACCGCGCGCCGCCTCAGCCTGCCGCCGCGAGCTTGACCGTCTGAACGAGGAGCTGTCGCGCCGACTTACAGAGCTTCAGGTCGCGGAATCGCTCGAAGCCTTCAACGTCCGCGCGTCGCTGGATCGCTGGATCGTGCAGTGGGGCCCCGTCTCCCTCAGCGTCGTCTGGCTGCAGACTGCCCGCGATACGGTATCCGATGGCGAGTTGCTCGTAATCGCCTGGCGTGGAGTCGCCGGCCGGCGGTTGTCGCAGAGCCCAGAACGCCCGGACGCCACGCGCTCGCCCTCGGCGATCGCGCTCTGGGAAGAGGTCCTCGCTCCGATCGCGCCCGATGAGGCGAGTTGGGCCTGGATGCCGAGAAGCGCTGGCGCCAACGCCGCGCTCTGGTCGTCGGCCGAGCTTGCCGCACAGTGTGTGCAGCGGCTGCATGCCGAGTACACGCGAGCCCTCGCCGAGGAACCGCGAGCGAGCTAGCTGCTCGAAGGATGGACGAGCGAGCGGCGCATCACTCCTCCACAACGCAAACAGGGTTACCTTCCGCCGCGTGATCTGACTTTCGGGGCAGGCGCGTTCGTCGTGCGCCCACCCCCGAGATCACCGTGATCGACACCCTGTTTTCGAGGCGCTCTCAGTGGCACCACAGTTCATTTACGTGATGAAGGGGCTGCGCAAGGTCGTTCCACCTTCGCGCATCATCCTCGACGATATCTGGCTCTCGTTCTATCCCGACGCGAAGATCGGCGTCCTCGGCGCAAACGGCGCGGGAAAATCATCGCTCCTCCGGATCATGGCTGGCGTCGATCAGGAGTTTCAGGGCGAGGCGTGGGCGGCGAAGGGAACGCGTATCGGCTACCTGGCGCAGGAGCCCCAGCTCGACGCGACGAAAGACGTGCGCGGCAATGTCGAGGAGGCCGTTCGCGCCCAGCGCGCCCTGCTCGACGAATTCAACAACATCTCGATGCAGTTCGCCGAGCCCATGGACGACGACGCGATGACGAAGCTGCTCGATCGTCAGGCCAAGGTGCAGGAGCAGATCGACGCGCACGACCTGTGGAATCTCGACAACAAGATCGAGGTCGCGATGGACGCGCTGCGGCTGCCGCCCGGAGACGCGGAAGTCACGAATCTTTCCGGTGGCGAGAAGCGCCGCGTCGCGCTCTGCCGCGTGCTCCTCGAGGAGCCGGACATGCTCCTCCTCGACGAGCCCACCAACCACCTCGACGCCGAGAGCGTCGCCTGGCTCGAGCGGCACCTCGCCGAGTTCAAGGGATGCGTCGTCGCGGTGACGCACGATCGCTACTTCCTCGACAACGTCGCCGGGTGGATTCTGGAGCTGGATCGCGGCCGCGGCATCCCATACGAGGGGAACTACACGGCCTGGTTGGATCAGAAAAAGACGCGGCTCGCCCAGGAAGAAAAGTCAGAGTCGGCGCGACAGCGCACGCTCCAGCGCGAGCTGGAGTGGGTGCGGATGGCGCCGCGCGCTCGGCAGGCGAAGTCCAAGGCGCGCGTGCAGAAGTTCGAGGAGTTGGCGCAGCGCGACACGGCCGAGAGGGTGATGCAGCACGAGATCGTCATCCCGCCGCCGCCACGGTTAGGCAACGAGGTCGTGAACGCCAAGGAGATCCGCAAGGCGTACGGCGACAAGCTGCTCGTCGATGGCTTGTCGTTCTCCCTGCCGCGCGGCGGCATCGTCGGGATTATCGGGCCTAACGGCGCCGGCAAAACCACGCTCTTCCGGATGATCGTGGGCCAGGAACAGCCGGACGGAGGCGCCCTCGACCTCGGCGAGACCGTTCAGATCGCGTACGCGGGCCAACAGCGCGAGCTCGATTCGAGCAAGAACGTCTGGGAGGAAATCTCCGGCGGGCTCGAGACGATCAAGGTCGGCGCGCGCGAGATGAACTCGCGCGCTTACATCTCAGCATTCAATTTCCGCGGCCCCGACCAGCAGAAGAAGGTCGGCAATCTCTCCGGCGGCGAGCGCAATCGGCTGCACCTGGCGAAGACGCTCATGTCCGGCGGCAACCTGCTGCTCCTCGACGAGCCGACGAACGATCTCGACGTCGACACGCTGCGGGCGCTCGAGGACGCGCTCGACGATTTCGCGGGGTGCGCGGTGGTGATTTCCCACGATCGCTGGTTCCTCGACCGGCTGGCGACGCACATCCTCGCGTTCGAGGGCAACTCCGAGGTCGTCTGGCATGAAGGGAATTATCAATCCTATATCGAGGACCTGAAGAAACGAAAAGGTCCCGATGCCGACCAGCCGCATCGCGTCGCCTACCGCAAGCTGGTCAGAGCCTAACGGCGAAACTTCGCGCGGCCCTCTGGTGTAGTGCGCGAGATTGATCTGGCCTTTTTCGGGCCGGATCAGGTCCGCTGTAAGCACCGCCGCCAGCGTCCTGTAAGCATTCCATCCGATCTTGTTAGGCAGGATTCTTCTCCGCCCTGAAGAATCCTGCCGAGCGCACGTCGTGCAGCGACGCGATACCTAACTGTTGGAAATCCATTGATGAAAACAGCCCGCAGAATCCATTGGATGCGAGTAGTCATGTCGCTCGCGCTCACCGGCGCCGCCTGTGGCGGCGACGCCACCGGACCGGTGCCCGTGGCGCTCGTCTCCGTGAGTCCGGAAGCGCACACTATGTTCGTCGGCGACGAGATCCACCTAACGGCTACGGTAAAGGACGCGGCAGGTCGGCTCCTCACCGACCGCACCGTCACCTGGAGCGCGGAACCCGCCTCGATCGCGACAGTAACGACCGACGGAAGGGTGACCGGCGCGGCGCCGGGCGTCGTCGAGATCGCGGCCGAGAGCGAAGGCAAGCGCGACCACGCGACCATAACGATTCAGGCCAGACCGCAAGCGCCGTCCGTGGCTACGGTCGCCGTCACGCCTGGCACCTTCGAGTTGATCGAGGGCCAGACGCAGACGCTGACGGCGATCACGAAAGACGTGTCGGGAACCGTGCTCGAAGGTCGGACCCTCACGTGGTCGAGCAGCGATGCGAATGTCGCTGACGTCGACGCGAGCGGAAAAGTGACGGCGAAGGTGCCTGGCAGCGCACTCATTCGCGCTACGAGCGAGGGGAAGATCGGCTCGGCAACGCTCACGGTGCGGCCCATCCCGGTTGCCTCCGTAACGCTGAACACGCATACCCTCGACCTCGCGTGGGGAGCGCACGCGCAGCTCGTCGCGACGGCATTCGACGCGAACGGGGCTCCCCTCCTCGGTCGGGAGATCCTCTGGAGCACCAGCAATCCGTCGATTGCCGCGGTCACCGCACTCGGCGAAGTGATCGCGCGCGGCGGCGGTACCGCGACGATCACGGCGACCGCCGGAGATAAGTCGGACGCCGCCACGGTGGTTGTCGCCGAGCTTCCTGACTTCGTGTTCGACCTGATCTACGACCGTTGGAGCGGCACGACCCTGATCGAGCCGGCGCTGTATCGCGTGGATATCCGGACCGTAGACGCGACGCCTCATCCCATCTTCCAGGCGGGGCGGACGAGCGACGCGACGGCGTCGCCTAACGGTGACAAGATCGCCTTCGTCGCCCCCGAGGGCGGCCACACGGAAGTCTTCGTGGCCAACGCCGATGGCAGCAATGTGAAGCGTCTCACGTCGGGCACGCTGTCGGCGGATCAGCCCTCATGGAGTCCGGATGGGACGCGCATCGCGTATCGCCTGTCGGCCAACTTTTCGCCGGCGCGGATCTGGGTGATGAATGCGGACGGCACGAATCCACACGCGATCACCAGCGATGCCCCGGGCGAACACCATCATCCCACGTGGTCGCCGCGCCAAGCTGACGGCAGCTATCGCATCGCGTACGCGCAGGCCGCGATGAAGGACGGCTACATGCGGGCGCAGATCTGGAGCATTCGCGACGACGGGACGGACCGCCAGATCCTCAGCGATGAATCGATCGGCGCATACGACGACGAGCCGTCATGGTCGCCGGACGGTAGCAAGATCGTGTTCGTGCGCACGGGGCAGGAGCTCGTCGTCGTCACGGTGAGTGACCGAAACGAGCGGCCACTCCTCCTGGGCGATATCGACGGCGAGCAGCATGAGCCGGCGTGGTCACCCGATGGCAGCCTTATCGCGTTCGTGTCCAGCCACGAGATCGATCCGGACGGCTACGGGAAGCAGATCTATAGCGTGCGACCGGACGGCACGAGATTGCGTCGCCGCACCTTCGACCACACCGACAAGAGCAACCCGACCTGGATCCGGCGATGAGTAACTTTTACATCACTCACGGTCCGCGTCGCACCGCCGCGACGAGGGCGCGTGCTGCCGCCGGCGCATCGGGGCCGGCTGGCAGCACCGCGGAGACCGTACGAGCCATCGGCGGATCGAGGGCAAGCGCCACCGTGCCGGGAGGGGCGGCGGGAGTGATGGACATCTCCGGAACCAACGTCCATCCGAGCCCCGCGGCCACCATGTCCATGAGTGTGTCGATTGCCACCGCGCGATGCTGCACGTCCGGCGCGGCGCCGACCCGTTCGAAGAGCGCGCGTACGGCGGGCTCGCATCCGCTGTCGGACATCACATAGGGCATACGGGCGAGGCGGCGGAGCGGCACGCGGCGGCCTCGCGCAAGCGGGTGGTCCTTCGGTAGCAGCGCGTACCACGGGTCCTCGGTGAGCGGAACGACCTGCGCGCTGGGTGGAATGTCGAGCGCCGGGCCGACGAATCCCACGTCTACGATGCCCGCGTTGAGCCACGCGTGCAGCTCGCGATCGGTGCCCTCCCACAGCGAAACATCGACCCGCGGATGTCGCGCCGAGAACCTTGGTAGCGTCGGGCCGACGAGCCGAGCCGCGACGCTTCGTATGCTCGCGACGCGGAGCGTGCCACGGTCGGTGTCGTTATGCTCCAGCGCCACAGCGGCGATCTCGCCCACAGCGCCTAACGCGCGGCGGGCGTGCGCAACGACGCGTTCGCCGAGCGCGGTGGGGACGACGCGTCCGTGCCCCCGGACGAGGAGTGGAGCAGACAGGACGCGCTCCAGGCCGAGCACCGCTTGACTCACCGCAGACTGGGTCATGTGCAGCCGCGCCGCGGATGCGCGGAAGCCACCGCATTCCACGACTGCCACAAGGGCCTCGAGTTGTCGCAGAGTGACGTTGGCGGCACTGATCGTCAGGGGCGGCGGATCGCGCCGTGCGCTCGCGCGCGACCCGTCATGCTGCGCCCGTCTCGTCATACGCCCGTTCGATTAGCGCTGCTGATCGCGGCATGTTGGAACGCGAATCGTGCTGCCAGTAGACGGTGCGGTGTACCGCTCTTTACGATGCGTTTCCGGCGATAATCTCGTCGGCGTCCACGCGGCGTTCGCCGCACGTATTCTTTTCTCATGTCGTGAGCTGAAATGTCGAACCAGTCGTATCGCATCAGCACCTCTGCTGTCCTCTTCCTGGCCGCAACGCTCGCCGCATGTGGCCGCGACACCGTCGCGCCCGAGCCTGCTCTGCGCGCCCCAATCGTCGCTCCGAGCGCGCTGCTCGCATCAGGTGAATTCAGCCGCGCCATCGTTGATTCCACGGACTCAGCCGGTAATCATGTGATGGTCACCGAGTTTGCGGCCGGCACCTACACGCAGCCCGATGGCGTGAGTGGCTCGGTTGCGTCGGTCACAATCAAGACGGTCGTCCCCCCAACAAACACCAGTGGCTCGTGCATCACGAGCACAGTGGTGAGCACTGAGACCACTCCGGGCTGGACGGCGACGATCAAGAAGCCAGGCGGCTGTGACAAGGAGATCGTCGTCGCGCTCGAGAACCGCACGACTAATCAGAAGGCGGAGTTCCGATTCCTGTACATCTTTGGCAAGACCCGCATCGACGCCGGAGCCGTTCGCTGACGTGAACAACGTCGCGCTCTCGATCACACTACGCCTGGTACACATCGTATCGGGCGTACTGTGGGTCGGTGCCGCGACGATGTTAGCGGCCTACGTGCTCCCTGCTGCGCGCAACAGTGAAGGCGGTTTGCGCTTTCTGCGCGAGCTGATCTGGACGCGCAACCTGCC
>Ga0070681_10008249_pt1 | contig 10193 bp, 10 predicted proteins | sample KBSC83BmetaG_FD_65650 | JGI IMG/M metagenome (GOLD analysis project Ga0070681, IMG submission 65650) | Corn rhizosphere microbial communities from Kellogg Biological Station, Michigan, USA - KBS C8-3B metaG | ecosystem: Host-associated > Plants > Roots > Rhizosphere | place: USA: Michigan...
GGCGGAACGCGAGCGGCGCCTCGCTCTGCTGCAGCGGCAGCGCGCGTCGCTGCGCGACCTCCTCGAGCGGCGCCGGAGTCTGGCCGATCAGATGGAAAGTGCCGTGCTCATGTTACAGAACTTGAAATTGGATATGCTCAAATTCCGGTCATCGGGCCTGGGATCGGCGATCGAGGACCAGACGAGCACGACGCAAGAAGCCCGGGCGTTGTCGCGGGAGATCGGACACGTGGTCCAAGCCGCCGAGGAGCTCCGCAAGCTCTAGCCCGTTCAAGTGTCACTCGTCAAAACAAAACCCCGAGTTGGTTCAGACCGGATTAAAGAATACGGATCTTCCGGGTTTTTACCGGAGTTGACCATCAGAGCGTTCTCATAGCCGGTTCGATTCAGGCCATCAGATCGACCCGCCACAGTGGAAAGATTGCCCCGCTTGAAGCGGTCACGGCCGCGAACGCCGCGCGACGAGCACTTGATTCCACTCGCTCTTCCCATTTCCCGCGCTCCGCTAGCGCGTTCGTGATGCAATGGGGGATGCCATTCAGGACGTTCTCCAGACGACGTTGCATCATGCCGGCGGCGCGGATCATCGGTTTGAGCCGGTAGCGCACGGCACACGCCTGCCAGCAATCGACAAAGGCGCGGACCGCCGCCGTCCGCTCCGCTCTAAGTGATTGTCGCTGCTTGTAACTCAGACCGGACGCCAACGGCGCCTCGCATGGTCACCTTCTCAGGTTCGTCAGCCTCAGACTTTTTGCCGTATGGAGTTCCGGTACCTGCGAGTGCGCGGCCGACGGCATATCCTGAGCCGTATGACCCTCGGCACCCGCGTCCGCCCGTGCCCAACACGCAGCCTGAGATGAACCTGAGCGACAAGTTACCGATCCCAGCGTTTTTGCGGGATTCAATCGTAAAATATCGGCCGAGCTCCACCAGGGCCGCTGGCGGCGCCCTGTTTGAGAGAATTCTAAGCGGCGGATATACGGGGTTTGTGTTTGACTCTACTAATGGCGCTGGGGTTTATGCCCTGACGGACGCCGACGCTGATCTCGCCATGCCGAACGCCGCAGCATATCCCACCGATGTTACTATCACCCTCGTGCCGCCTGCATCGTGTTTCGGGACAATGCGCTGGTCAACCCGACCAGCTGCCGACAGTGCGACGACAAACTTGTTTGCTACCGTGCTTGTCTGCGGCGGCGGTACTGGAAGCAACACAATCGAGAAAATGGATGCCGCTTGGCTCGATAAATACGCTCGGACCTATGACGGAAAGCCGAGCTATTTCAACCAAGTGATAAAGATGTTCACCATTTCCTGCGGCTGGGGTTGGAGCGCTCAGATTTACAATTTCAATCTCGGGCAGTGGGAGGAGAAGGGAAGGCTATGTCACGGCTCCGCTTACTACGGCATCACACTCTTCGACACCCATAACCTTACGAACTGTTCGCACCTTCCGACATCGCGGCAGCGCAGTATTGTGCTGCTTAATGGAAGCACACAAACGTGGTCTCCGCCACCAAACTTTCTGGTCGCTCAGGGGTGGGATTATCCCACTGACAAGATTTGCTTTACCTCAGGTTACTACCAGTTCGTAGCGACCGCTTCGAATGGTTGGGAAGTTCGTACTCCGTAAATTGGGATGACGTTGAGTGAGATCATGAAGAGTCTCCAGGCTCTCCGCAGGACAACGGCGCATTTTCGAAGAGCAGTCTTCGCATTTTCTTTGACCGCACCCTGTGTCGGTTGTCATGAGCCAGGAAGTGCGCCGGACTCCATTGAAGGCGACTACAGGCTCGTGGCGGTCAATGGCATCGCCGTCCCGGCAGATTGGGGACCGGTCCTCCTCAGGCCGATCCCACCAGATACAAACTCAATCTCCGGGCCGTGCCGAATGTTGCTCTCCGCCGGGCTCGCGACGATCGATAACCGCTTAGGAACATTCCACCTTGAATGGGTTGTCAGAAATTCCTGCACAGGTGCGGTCCTAAGTACGATGCGGGAAGACGGCCATTTCACCCAGGCGGCCGATTCTATGACTTTTGTGGTAAAGAATGCCGTTCCTCCCGATTTCATTTTTAGGGGGACCGCTGACGGTGTGGTCTTGGTGGTCAGCATACCGGACCTACAGCTGAGTTTTTCTCGATAGCCGCAAACGGAATCGCCGCCGGGTTGTGCCTAAGGTCAGTTGAATTCAGGCGGCGACATCGGATGCGCCGTTCATGCAGCGGCAGAGGTGGACAGTCATCGTCGTCTCAAGCGTGCGTTCGAGCAAGGCCGGGCGCTCGTGGCCTTTGACCCGGCAGAACTTCGCTTTGGCAGCGATCGAGGTGGCCGCACGCCATCACGACTTCTGATCGCTCATGCGCCAGCGATTAACCCGCTCGGTTTTCCCTTTGACGCGCGCACGATCACACTCTCGATTAGATTGGTCGTCCTCTGAAGCTCACGCCGAGTTCTGAGCAAATCAGCGGCGCAGCAGGGCCGCTATGCCGTCGGCCACCTGGCGCGGGGCTTCCTCGGGCGTGAAATGTCCGCCGTCGTCGATCACGCTGAGCGTTGCCGCCGGGATGGATGCCTGGAGCCGCTTGCCGATCGACAGGTTCGTGACGCGATCGTGGCGGCCCCACAACACGGCGGTCGGCGCGCGAACCGCGGCGAGCTTCGGCGCAATCGCCGCGGTCTCGTCGGCGCGAAGCGCGCGTATATGGGCGATCAGCGCGTCACGTCCTTCCGTACCCTTGAACGGCCTGAGGAAAATGTCGATCGATCGAGCGGCGCGAATGGGATCGCTGTAGGCGCGCGATAACTCGCGGCGAAGCAGCATCAACACCGACGACGGCGGCAGCAGCGCCGCCGCGGGAGCGAGCGCGCGGCCAAGGCGCGCCTGAAGCGTCGGCCACTGGCCGAAGGCCACGCTGTCGACGAGACACAGGTGAGACACGCGTCCGGCGTGTCGCACGGCGACCGACTGCGCGATGCCGCCGCCCACGCCGTGACCGACGATGCACGCTTCTTTGACATTGAGCTCGTCGAGCACGGCGACGACCCGATCGGCATGCGCGCGGACGTCCATTGGTCGCCGCATGGGACGGTCGCTGCGTCCGAAGCCGAGGAGATCGAGGACGACGAGGCGATGCCCGGGCGGCATGAGCGGAACGACGTCGCCCCAGAGATGTCCCGACGTCGGAAAGCCGTGCACGAAGACGACGGGATTGCCGGCGCCACGCGTGCCGGCGGCGTAGTAGTAGATCCGTGCGCCGTCGAGATCGAGAAACTCACCGCGCACGCGTCAGGCCGATTCGCATTGGGGGCGGGAAGATGATGGGTTCCGTGCGAGGCCGCCAGCGGAAAAGCAAAGCGGGCCGTCACGTGAGTGACGGCCCGCCTCGTATTCAGAGAACTACGATGGATCAGAGGGGCTTAGTTGCCGCCGCGACGACCCTGCGGGAACGCCGCCATGATCTTGTCGAACTGCGCCTGCTGCTCAGCGCTCAAGAGCGCCTTGATCTCGGCGTTCTGCTTGTTCGTGAGCTCCGTCATCTTCGTGCGCGCATCGGCATCGCCACCGCGCATGGCTTCCATGAGCGGAGCGCGCTGGGTCGCATATGCCTTCTGGATGGAATCGGCCTTGGCGAGGATCGCGTCGGAAACCTTGAGCGAATCCTTGAGAACGGCCGTGACGCGGCCACCGGCACCGCCGCCACCACCACGACGTCCCTGCTGCGCGGCATCCTGCGCCTTCGCGACCGAGGTCACGGCGAAGAACATCGCGGCGACCATCATTCCCATCCGAATCATCTTCTTCATTTGTTCTGCCCCCAAAGGAGTGTGGAGTTGAGGCCGTGCGCGCAGTAACCGACGACCTGGGCACGATTACCGCAGGATCGCGACATCTGCTACGGGTGCGCCAGAACCCGCGCAACGACAAACTTCGTGAGCGCAACAGCTTAGTTGCCGCCCTCTAGCGCAAACCTTCAAAACTGCTATCCTTACCGCCCTGCAAAGCGGGACACCCACACCAGCGACGAGCTCGTTGGGTTACCAGGCCTGAAAGAGCGACTTCAGTGACTCTGCCGCCTTCCCCTTCAACCCCTCCGAGTCCCACCACACCTTCCGCACCGCCACTGACCCAGGCTTCGGCGGTGCCGTCACCATTGGTTTCGTTCCCGATTTCCTGGCTGCTCGACCACGCCGCCGCGCCGATCAAGTACCGCGCACTCGTGGATGTGACGAAGCTCACTTCTACGTCGAGCGAAGCTCTATCCGTTCTTCCCTTTACGCACCGCCCCGCATTGACGTTGGCGGTGCAGCAGCAATGGGATGGGACGTGGAACCATGCGATGCTTACGGTTCCGTCGGCGCGCGCCGAACGCTTCGAGGGCGTCGGTACGATCAGCGCCGTGCGCCGTCTCCTCGAGTATGGCTGGGATAAGGACGCGCCTTCCCTTACCCACGCGCGAAGAGTGTTGTTCCGCCTTCTCGCCGAGGACGACGACCCCGATTACCTCTTCGAGCTCGGCAGCAAAGGCAACCAGGACGGCGATCTCACGCGTCGCGCGCGCGCGATTCTTCGAGAGGCAGCGGCCGCGACGCTCGCGCAAGCCGGGTACGAAGGAGATCCGCGCCTCCGCGGCGCCGCTCGCCGCATCATCGAACGCGTCGGTGGATATCTCCGTTCGCCGCTCGCGCAAAAGCCGTTCGTCCGCGTCGGCAATCAACACGTGCTGCCCCCCGAGGCAGCGCCGCCATCGATTCATACTTTGCTAATGCTCGCGTACATGCCGCTCTTCCGCACCGAGCATCATGACGCGATGGCGCTGCTGCATCAGCACCTGGCGCAGCCTTTGCCACGGCAGGAGGCGATTCAGCTGTGCGGCAAAAAAGTCGTCGCGCAGCCACACCTCGTGCTAGGCGATCTGCTGCCGAATCGCAACGTCGCCGACGAGGACGTTCCCTTTGCCATCACCTGGCTCGAGCTGATGGCCCGGATCGGCTTTTTGCGGAAGAACGACAACTGGTGCAAGCTCTTCGATCGTTTTCTCGACGACCGCGATGCGGAAGGTGTCTGGCATCCCCACAAAGGGCTGTCGTCGGCGCGAAGCACGAGCGCGTTCGTCTGGCCGATGTATCCGCTCGAGGACCACATGGCCGGCGACGAGCGCTGGACCGACGTGACCTTCCGCCTCGGCCTCATCGCGCGGCTGATGGGACGGACGATCGATCCGGTCTAACGAGCTAGTCGTGCCTCGCTCGCTTTCCGCGAACGAAATCTTCCCGGCGCGCAGTCTCGATATCTCGGCGCGAATCATTGCGCTGCGCAGCGGGCTGCGAGTGCGCCTGGTCGAGGGCGGACCGGCGAACGGAGAACCGGTGCTGATGCTGCACGGCTGGGGAGCTTCCGCATACGGCTTTCGCCACGCGTTCGATCGGCTAGGCAAGCACGGACTCCGCGTGATTGCCGCCGATCTGCGCGGATTCGGACTGTCCGACAAGCCCGCCGCGGCGGGCGCGTACTCGCTGGCCAACTATCGCGAGGACGTTGATGAGATGCTCGACGCGCTTGGCGTCGAGCGCGCGTTCCTCGTTGGCCATTCGATGGGCGGCGGCGTCGCGCTCCAGTACGCGCTCGCCCGGCCGGACCGGGTCCGTGCTCTGTCTCTCATCAGTCCGACGAACCTCGTCGACATTCCGCTGCTCCGAGTCCCGAAGCTCGCGCCTCGGTTCGTGGCGCGTCTGTTGGGAGGGCGCCTCGTGCCGCGCGTTGGAATCGAATTGCTCCTGCGTTGGGTGGCCTATGGCGACGCGTCGCTGGTAACCGACGAAGCCGTAAACGAGTACTGGGCGCCGACCCAGTTTCCGGGCTACGTGCCCGCCGCGCGCTCGAGCCTCAGCGAATTCGACTGGAACCCGATAACTCACGACCACGCCAGAAGTTTGGCGGTCCCGACCGTGGTGATTCTTGGCGCGCACGATCGTCTAGTCCGAGGTGCACTCGCGGCGGCCCGTTCGCTGCGTGGAGCTTCGGTGCATGAGCTTGCGGCCGGGCATTGCGTACACGAAGCGCTGCCCGAGCGAGCCTATGACATCATCGCGCGGCACGTAATATCGCGATAGCGTTAAGTCTCATGGAGAGTTAAATTTAGAGGACGAATCGCGGCAGGGATCACCCGAATTGGCGGGCTGATCGCCAGGAATGTCGCGATGATCTGGGGACGAGCACGCAGAGCTCTGCGCGGCCGCACAAGTTCCCATGGCGCGGAGACATTGTGTCCGTGCCGAGTACGCCGAACGGACATCACCGCCGGCGCATTTTCGAGAGACACCGGTCCCGGGAAGGCCCCGGGTTGTGCGGCCCCGGTGCGTGGCAATGGACATCATGGTAACAGAGACAATTGAAGTAGAACTAGCAGCAGCCTCCGAGACGACTCGCTTCGACGAGCTCGGACTCTCCGACGAGGCGCTGGGCGCCGTGCGAGACGCTGGATACCAGCACCCGACGCCCATTCAGGCGGAAGCCATCCCGCTGATTCTCAAAGGGCGCGACATCATGGGTCTCGCGCAGACGGGCACGGGCAAGACGGCGGCTTTTACGCTGCCGATCGTGGACCGCCTCCTCGCCGGACCGCGCCGCACGCGCGCCCTCGTGCTCACACCGACGCGCGAGCTGTGTGTGCAGGTCGAGGAGGCCGTCCACAAATACGCGCGACACGCCGAGCTGAGTGTGGTGTCGGTCTACGGCGGTGTGCCGCTCGAGCCGCAGCAGAAGAAGCTGCGCGCCGGAGTCGACATCGTCGTCGCGACGCCTGGCCGACTGATCGATCACCTCGAGCGACAGAACGTCGTGTTCGACGACCTCGAGGTCCTCGTGCTGGACGAGGCGGATCGCATGCTCGACATGGGCTTCGCGCCGCAGATCAATCGCATCGTCGCCGAGATTCCGCGGTATCGCCAGACGCTGCTATTCAGCGCGACGATGCCGCCCGAAGTCGAGGCGCTGGCGAGGAAGTATCTGCGCAAGCCGGTCGTCGTGCAGGTAGGACGACGCTCGCAGGCCGCAAACACGGTGACGCACGCCGTGTATCCGGTGCCGCGCGAGCGAAAGAGCGCGCTTCTCGCGCAGCTCCTCCGCGACGGCGAGCTCGACTCGGTGCTCGTATTCACGCGCACCAAGCACGGGGCTGATCGCGTCGTTCGACATCTCGAGAAGGACGGCATCGAGGCCACGGCGATGCACGCCGACAAGACGCAGCCGCAACGCACCCGCGCGCTACAGGACTTCAAGACGGGCCGCGTTCGCGTCCTCGTCGCGACGGACATCGCCCAACGCGGCCTCGACATCAGCGGCATCACCCACGTGATCAACTACGACGTGCCGCAGCAAGCCGAGGACTACGTCCACCGCATCGGCCGCACCGGCCGCGCGGCCCGCGAGGGAGACGCGTTCACGTTCATGTCGCCCGATGAGATCGCGATGGTTCGGCAGATCGAGCGGGTGATTGGTCAGCCGATTCCGAGGATTTCGGTTCCGGGCTTTGATTTCGGGACGGTGGCGGCGGACTAGGGGATGGGCGGTGGGCGATGGGCGGTCGGCGGTGGGTGAAGACGCGCGGCAGTAATGAGAAAGGGGCGCCTCGAATGGCGCCCCTTCGCTTTTGCCCATCGCCCACCGCCGACCGCCCATCGCCCTACTTAGGCACGACCACTAAGCCCACTTCGCCATTATAGCCGTCCCGCATCGTCGGCATTCCCGGCGGCGGGACCCATTGGCCGCCGTCGACGCGCACGTTGATCTGGTGCATGCCGGCGGAGAGGGGGAGCGCAAGCTCCCAGAGGTCGCGGCCGCGGCGGATGAGGGTGAGTGGGCTCCAGTCGCTGAAGTCGCCCATGACATCGACAGTCTCAACGCCGCCGACGCGGATCACGATCTTCTGCATCCCCCCCCCGCTCGCGGCCGGCTTCATCTCGAAGCTCTTCACGAGAACGGTGTGTGGCAGGGCGACGGGAATCGCGGTCTTGGAGATTGGCGCGTAGGCGAGCTGAAGACCGGTCATCCAGAAGCTTCGCGCGGGCAGACCACGGAGCGGCAGGGCGGGCTGTCGTCCACCTCCGCCGATGATCGCGACGCGCTCGTTGAGCCAGAGCGTCGCGTTCGCCGAGGTCCAGCGGCGCGAGTCGGGCGTGACGTCGTACGAGTCGCCGAAGCGGTGACCCATCGCGGCCGACAATTCGAATGCGCCGACTTCCCATCGCAACATGGTTTCGAGGTCGCTGAACCGCGACTGGCGCGCGCACGCGCCGGCGACCGGCGATTCGGAGAAGAGTGGTGGCCGCGCCTCTGACGCCAAGCTCATTACCGCTGCGACGGAGGCAGGTGTCATGGCGCAGGAAAGCGACGCGCTCCCTGTGTCGTGGACGGACGCGGTCTTGCTGAACGAGAAGTTCGTGAAGGTCGTCGTCAGCGTGGCGATGCCGAATTTCGTGTTGGCGTCGCCGAGCTTGCCCCAGGCGCCGACGTCGGTGATTTCAGCCGACGAAACGACGGCGACACGCCAAGGCCGCGCGACACCGCCGCCCAGCCACATGCCACCGTGCGTTCGGAAGAGGACGTGAACGCGGGTCTGAACGTCTACCTGATCCGTGCCGAGCGACCGATCGTCCATCGCCCGGCTGGCGTTGCCGAGCATCTCGGCGCGAACGCCGTAGACGGTTGGCGACGTGAACGTTCCGGACACGATGCCGTCGGCGATCTGAAGCTGCTGATCGGATAGATACGCCGAACCGCGCGCCCTGATAGTGGCGTGCGGAAAAGTGTACTGAATGTTGGGGGTGAGCCGTAGTACGCTGCTCGGAACGACGCCATCGGATACCGAGTACTGCCCCGCCTCGATTTTCGAGGCGACTTGCGCCACGAGTCCGCCGTTGGCGGGCAGCGTCAGCGCTGCGGAGAAGACCAGGATGGCGACCTTCGGCTCGTTCATATCATTCCGAGCGCGCGTTCTCCTGCCCTTCGGGCGTCTGCGGACCCTTTGTGGTCGGTGGACGTCCTGGGGCTTCTCGAATCCGGTTTTGCAGCGCCGTCCCCGGATTCAACCCTCTAAGAATGTCCGACTGAACGTTGTTCCACAAGCTCATGAAAGTGGCGTCGTCAGCGCCGTCGTCCCACAGACGGGTAATAGCCGAGTACGCATCCTCGCCGGAAACACCGCGCGTGATCAAGTCGGCCCAAACCGTGAAGGCCGACAGATCGCTTCGCCCCCGCTGTTTGTTCTTGAAGACCGCGAGCTGCGCCGGCTTCGCTCCGGCGTCGAGCACCGCGGCGGCAGCCATAAGCTCTTGTTCGTCGACGCGTCCCAGCGAATTCCTCGCCGTCCGCAGCAGCACAAGCTCTCGCCGAACCGCCGCGATGATCTGCCGGCCATCAGCCTTGCGCGTGATGCCGAGGTAAGCGATCGAGCGAAGGGGCTGGGTGGGGAGCCCCTCCGCTGCGGCCGAGTCATACATCAACTCGACCGCTGCTCGCGTCTTGACGTCGAGCTTCGCCATACGATCCTGCTGCTCGGGCTCCTGCGCGCGGAGCGGCAGGGCAATGAGGAGCAGGCTTGCCGACACGCTGACGAGCCGTGGCAGCCATCGCAGGTGCGCAAACACGTTGGAGCGAGACCGATCGCGGGACCGACTCACGACGAGGACCCTCGGGCTACGAGCTTCACGGAATTGGCGTGGCCGAACCCGTCGTCGGGTGCGATTGGCGCTGACGGATCCTGAACCCAGGTCGTTCCGTCAACGACGAATGCGTAGAGATGACGCCCAGCCGCGAGCGGGACGGCGACCGTCCACAGGCCGCTCTGTCCCGATCGGATCATCGGCGTCTTCGCCACGTCCCAGTCGTTGAAGTCTCCAACTAACGAGACTTTGCCCGCCTGCGGAGCGACGATGACGAACTTGTACAGGGTGTCGCGGGGGGGGGAAACCGGGGGCTGCGAAGGCAAAACAGCGACATCTCGAGGATGCTCGGCCGCGCGGCCGCCCCGGTCATTAGACGTTGCCACGCCGGTCAGGACACCGATGCCGACGAGGCCAGCGGCCAGCAGCGCACTGCCGACCGGAGACATGTGAAAGACGCGCGGCTGCAGCAACCGCCGCCACGCGGGAGCGGGGACGGGAACCGGCTCGGCGCGAACGGCTGCCATGAT
>Ga0070681_10008250_pt1 | contig 10192 bp, 7 predicted proteins | sample KBSC83BmetaG_FD_65650 | JGI IMG/M metagenome (GOLD analysis project Ga0070681, IMG submission 65650) | Corn rhizosphere microbial communities from Kellogg Biological Station, Michigan, USA - KBS C8-3B metaG | ecosystem: Host-associated > Plants > Roots > Rhizosphere | place: USA: Michigan...
TCATTGAGCTGCCGCCGCGCGTGAAGCGCGGCCAGACTTACGAGCTTAACGCCGACGAGACCCGCCGCCTGCTCGACTGGCTCGAAGCGGCGCCTCAGTCGCCGCGCGAGCAGCGCCGGTCAGGTCGCCGCGCTCTAGCATAAACACGCAGTCGTCGCCGCCGCTGGTCTGAGGCCACGTGAACGCAAGATGTGGAAACAAGCGTTCGATCTGCTTGCGCTTATGGCCGACCTCGACGACGAGCAGTCCGCCGGCTGTCAAATGCTGCGCGGACTCACGCAGGATCACGCGCAGCAGATCGAATCCGTCCTTGCCGCCGGCAAGCGCCACCCGCGGTTCGTGGCGGTATTCGCGCGGCAGCTTGCGCATGACATTGGCGCTGACATAGGGCGGATTGGCGATGATCAAATCATAGCGCTCGCCACGCAGCGCTGAAAACATATCGGATCGCAGCACATGCACGCGTCGTTGCAGACGGTACGCGTTGACGTTGCGCCGCGCCACCGCGAGTGCCGGGCGCGAAATATCGACGGCATCGACGTATGCGCTGGGAAAGACTGTGGCGAGAATGACGGCGAGGCACCCCGATCCCGTGCACAAATCGAGCGCGCGCAGGATGCGCCGCCGCGCGAGCCACGGTTGAAGCCGTTCTCGCAGCAATTCGGCGATGAAGGATCGCGGCACGAGCGCGCGCGCGTCGACGTAGAAACGGTAGTCGCCGAGCCACGCTTCGCGCGTAAGATAAGCGACCGGTACCCGGCGCCGGATTCTTGCGTCGACCAGGCGCAGCGCGCGGCGGCGTCCAACCGAGGAAACCTCATACTCGAGCACCGGCGCAAGGTCGTCGAGCGGCAGGCGCAGCGCGTGCAGCACCAGATAGACCGCCTCATCCCACGCATTAGTCGTGCCGTGGCCGAACGCCACGCGTGCCCGGGAGAGGCGCGAGTGCACCGCATCGACCAATGTTTTTACGGTCGCGGGCGGCGCGGCGGTATTTTTGCGGCGCGGCTGCAAGCTCACAACAGACGTCGGGCCGCGTGCGGCCGCACCGCGATGCGCACGCGGCGGTGCGTCACACCATGTCGAGATTGAGCTTGATGCTGCTCAGATCGGCGGCAGGACCGGTCGTCGTGCGGCTGTTGGTATCCTGCTCGGAGCTCTTGCTGACTGCTGAATCCGCAGTTGGACCGGCGTTGTTGATCAGCCAGTGCAGGTTACTCGGCGAGTCGGAGTTGGCGAGGGCATGCTCGAGCGTGATTTGTCCGTCGCGGTATAGATTGTAGAGCGCCTGCTCGAAAGTCTGGCTGCCCGGAGCAAGGCTTTGCTCCATCGCGTCTTTGATTTCGTGCATGGCACCCTTTTTTATCAAATCGGCGATGTGCGAGGTATTGAGCATGACTTCGACCGCTGGGATGCGTCCGCCGCTCTTGGCACGCACCAGTCGTTGTGACACCACGCAACGCAGGCTGATCGCAAGGTCGGCAAGCAAGGCGTCGCGCGCTTCGCGTGGAAAGAAGTTAATGATGCGGTTCAGCGCGTGGTAGCTGTTATTGGCGTGCAGCGTTGACAGGCACAGGTGGCCGGTCTGGGCGAACAACATGGCGCTTTGCAGCGTCGGTCGGTCGCGGATCTCTCCGATCATCAGCAGGTCGGGCGCCTCGCGCATCGCGCTGATCAGCGCGTTGTCATAGGACTTGGTGTCCATTCCGACCTCGCGCTGATTGACGATCGATTTTTTATGCTTGTAGACAAATTCCATCGGATCTTCGATGGTCAGGATATGGCCGGTTTGAGTGCTATTGCGGTAATCGATCATCGCCGCCATCGACGATGACTTGCCCGCGCCGGTGGAGCCCACGATCAAAATCATGCCGAGCTTTTCCATCACCAGTTCTTTGAGCAGGGCCGGCAGCTTGAGATCCTCGATACTCGGAATATCCGGTTTGATGAAGCGAACGACCATCGCGACCGCACCGCGCTGGCGGAACACGTTGACGCGAAAACTGCCAAGCGCGGCGCGGCCAACCGCAAAGTTCATCTCCAGCGATTTTTCATAATCCCTGATCTGGTCCTCGGACATCACCTCGTAGGCGATTTGCTTCACAGCGGCCGGATCCAGCACTTGCGCGTTGACCGGCATCACGCGTCCATTGATCTTGATCTGGATCGGCGCTCCGGCAGTGAAAAACAAGTCCGACGCCTGCTTTTCCGCCATCAGATTGAACAAAGGGTCGAGGAACATCGCGCGCTCCGTTTCAGCGTTTGAGAATTGATTTGATATTGCCGAGCAAGGTCTTGGTCGGATCGCCTGCGCCTGCCTTCGTTGACTGCAGCGCACGCGACGCGGCCCGGGGCTCGGGCTCGACCCGGGAGGAACGAATCAGGGTGGTGCGCATCGCCGCCTGGCGTTTGCCCATGAATCGAAACTCGTTGGGCTTGCCGAGGATGACCTTGCCGAGCTCTTCCAACACCTCATGGCCGAACTCGTCGAAATCGTAGATAGAGCTGTATTCGCCGAATTTCTCGAGGTTTTTTGTGGTGATCTTTACCTGCGCGTTTTCGAGGTCGGCCAAGATGGTAACTAGGACCGGCACTTCGCAGGCCACGGTAAATATGCCGCGCTCAACATAGCCGCGGTCGTTGCGCACTTCCTTCACGTCGAACTTCAGGTTGTTGCTCCACAAGTGCTCGCGCATGCGCTCCACGAGTGCATTGGTGTCCTTTTCTATCGTCAGCTTCTGCTCGGAGGCTGGGACACAGCGGAAACGCAATACGATCGCTTCGATGTAATCTCTATGGTCGAGCGTAAGCCGCCGGCCGTTGACGTTGTAGTCGCACTGCAACAGGTTGTCGAAGGTCGTCGACCTGCCCTCGAGATAGTAAGCGCGCGGGATCACCGGTTTGATGACGTTGAGAGAATTGAACATCTCTACCCAGTAATGCAGCGCGTCTTTCAGCTTGGCGTGCGCGAGCAGCAGGTTCTGGCTGAGATCGGTCTGCGAGACCTGTTCCTTCTCGCGCACCGTGTTGGCCTGCTGCTTCAGATCATCCAGTAAGCCCATCGCAACCCTGCATGACGTTGGAGTAAAACGCCTATTCTGCCAATTTTTGAAGGCCTTGGAAAGCTAATTAAAGCAATACATTGAAGTATCCTAATCGCCCCGTAACAACTCGTTAATGCTGGTTTTTGCGCGGGTCTTGGCATCGACGCGCTTAACGATCACCGCGCAGTAGAGCTGGCATCTGCCATCGCTCGACGGCAGAGTGCCGGAAACGACGACCGAGCCGGCGGGAACCCGGCCATAGCTGATCTGGCCGCTGGCGCGGTCATAAATTCGGGTGCTTTGGCCGATGAATACTCCCATCGAGATCACTGAACCGGCCTCGACCACCACGCCTTCGACGATTTCGGAGCGCGCGCCGATGAAGCAATCATCCTCAATGATGGTTGGATTGGCCTGCAGCGGCTCGAGCACTCCGCCGATGCCGACGCCGCCCGACAAGTGCACGTTTCTGCCGATCTGCACGCACGAGCCGACCGTGGCCCAGGTATCGACCATCGAGCCTTCGTCAACATAGGCGCCGATGTTGACGTACGAAGGCATCAGTACCACGTTTTTTGCGATGAAGGCTCCGCGCCGCACCATCGCCGGCGGCACGACGCGGAATCCGCCGCGCGCAAAGTCATCGCCCGTGTAATGCGCAAACTTGCTCGGCACCTTGTCGTAATATTGCGTCGCCGCGCCGGTCATCGGCGCATTGTCCTCGAGCCGGAATGACAACAGTACGGCTTGCTTGATCCATTGGTGCACGACCCATGCGCCGTTGACCTTTTCGGCGACGCGCATGCGTCCGGAATCGAGCGCGGCGATCACCTCGTTCACCGCCGCGCCGATCTTGGCCGGTGCGCTGCCGGGCTTTAGCTCGCTGCGCCGCTCCCACCCCTGTTCGATCGTTGTTTGCAATTCATCCATGGCGATCCCGTTTAAGGTTATTGATTCCGGTAGAACGCGGCAATGCGCTGCGCGGCTTCAGCGCATTCCGCCGTGGCGCTGACCAGCGCAACGCGCACAAAATTGCTGCCGGGATTGACGCCGCGCGCTTCGCGCGCAAGGTAGCTGCCGGGCAGTACCGACACGTTGTGCTGCTCGTAGAGCCTGCGCGTGAACGCCGTATCGTCGCGCCGGGTGTCCAGCCACAGATAAAACGCGGCATCCGGCATGGTGACCGCAGCAGCCCCGCGCAGTATGTCCGTCGCAGCGGCGAATTTTTCGCGGTAGAGGCGGCGATTTTCAATCACATGGGCTTCGTCCTGCCACGCCGCGATGCTGGCGGCATGAATCGGCGGACTCATCGCGCAGCCCTGGTAAGTGCGATAAAGCAGAAATTTTTTCAGGATCTCAGCGTCGCCCGCGACGAACCCCGAGCGCATTCCCGGAACGTTCGAGCGTTTCGAGAGGCTGGAGAACGCGACCAGCCGCGGGTAGCCGCTGCGGCCGAAGTGCTGCGCCGCCTGCAGCGCGCCGAGCGGGGGCTGCGCTTCGTCGAAGTAGATCTCGGAATAGCATTCGTCCGCCGCAATGACAAAACCGTAGCGGTCGGACAGCGCGAACAGCTTTTCCCAATCCTGCAAACTCATGACGTGACCGGTTGGATTGGCGGGCGAGCAGACGTAGATCAACTGGGTGCGGCGCCACACCGCTTCCGAGAGTTGTCCGAAATCGAGCGCGAAATTGTTGGCTGCAAGCATGTGTAGATAGTGTGGCTGCGCGCCGCCCAGCAACGCCGCGCCCTCGTAGATCTGGTAGAACGGATTGGGCACCACGACCACGGGCTCCGGCCGCGAGCGATCGATGACGGTTTGAGCGAATGCAAACAGTGCTTCGCGGCTGCCGTTGACCGGTATGATTTCGCTTTGGGCGCTGATCTGTTTGAGTCCGTAGCGGCGCTTGAGCCAGCCGGCGATCGCGATGCGCAGTCCTTCGCCTCCAAGGGTGGTCGGATAGCTGGCGAGACCATCCAGGTTGTCAGTAAGCGCTTGGCGGATAAACTGCGGAGTCGGGTGCTTCGGCTCGCCGATGTACAGGCTGATCGGCTTGAGTTGTGGATTCGGCGTCGCCCCATGCAACAGCGCGGTGAGTTTTTGAAACGGATAGTTCTGCAACAGCGCGAGATCGGGATTCATCAGGTATGCCGGCTAAAGCTTGGATTATAGAGATATCGAGGAGTGCTTCGCACCCCGCACCGATTTCGCTGCTGTCGCGTTGTGGCTGGCGTTACAGTTCTCGCGCCATCTACAACCAGTAGCGCGAATGGCTCACGTATGCTGGCGCCTGCTGCGCTCGGGCGGGAGCGCATCCAGTTCGGTCACAGAGGGCGCGCGCCAGCCTTTTTTCCGGCTTTCAGCGATTATCGTGGTGAAGATCCCGCCCCGCACGTGGAACCTGGCGGTCAAGCGCATGTAGCGCGGCCGGGTCGCAGTGGCGAGATCGTCGAGGATGCGGTTTGTCACCGCTTCGTGGAACGCTCCTTCGCTGCGGTACGACACGATGTAGAGTTTCAGACTCTTCAGCTCGACGCACATGCGGTCGGGCACGTAGTCAAGATAGAGCGTTGCGAAATCGGGCTGACCGGTCTTCGGACACAGACAGGTAAACTCTGGTATTTCCATGTGAATCCGGTAGTCGCGCTGCGGGCTGGGATTGGGGAACGTCGCAAGACGCGGGCTGGGCTTGGTTGGCATTAGGGTAGATGCGGACAATTCAGTTAAAATATCGCGCTATATTTGGTTCACGAATTATAACCCTCACGAACAAAGAGAAAATTGCGCCTCACTGAAATCAAACTCGCCGGTTTTAAGTCTTTCGTAGACCCCACTCATATTCCCGTGCCCGGCCAGCTGGTTGGCATCGTCGGCCCCAACGGCTGCGGCAAGTCCAATGTAATCGATGCGGTGCGCTGGGTGCTTGGAGAGTCTTCGGCGCGCCATCTGCGCGGTGAAACCATGCAGGACGTACTGTTCAACGGTTCCGGCGATCGCCAGTTGGTCAATCGTGCCAGCGTCGAATTGATGTTCGATAACAGTCTCGGCAAAGCCGGCGGTCAATGGGCAAGCTACGGTGAGATATCGGTCAAACGCGTGCTCGAACGCGATGCGGAGTCTGCATACTATATCAATAACATGCACGTGCGCCGGCGCGATATCGCCGATATCTTTCTCGGAACCGGATTGGGCGCCCGCGCCTACGCGATCATCGAACAGGGCATGATTTCGCGCATCATCGAAGCCAAGCCGGAGGAGCTGCGCATCTTCCTTGAGGAAGCAGCCGGCGTATCGAAGTATCGCGAGCGGCGGCGCGAAACCGAGCTGCGGCTCGCTGACACACGCGAAAACCTTTTGCGGGTCGAGGACATCCGACTCGAGCTCGACAAACAGCTCGAGCACTTGCGTGAACAGGCCGAGATCGCTACGCAGTATCACAGTCTGCAGCGGCAATTGCACATTGCACAAAATCTTCTGTGGCTGCAGAAAAAACGAGAAGCAGGCAGCGCGCGCGAACGCTGCGCGCGCGACATCGCTAAGCTCGGTATCGAACTCGAGGCCGAAATGGCGCGCCTGCGTGAGACCGAGCGCAGACTCGAAGAGTTGCGCGAGCGCCACCATACCGCCGGCGAAGCGCTGCATGCGGCGCAAGGCAGCCTGTACGAGACCAATGCCGAATTCTCACGCGTGCAGCAGCAGATCCAGCACGTGCGCGAAAACCGCAGCCGCGTCGAAAGCGCGCTCGCGGCATTGCGCCTCCAGCTCGATCAGGGCGATGCGCAACTGCAGGCGCAGCACGCGCGCCGCGACGAGTGGCAACAGGAGCACGAGCGTGCGCAGCAGCAGGCCGCCCAATGTCAGGCGGCGCTTTGCGGTGAGACGGCGCTCTTGCCGGTTTCCGACCTGGCGTTTCGGACGAGGCAGGATGAGCGCGATTCGCTGCAGCAGGCGGTGGCGGAAAATGCGCAGGCGTTGCAGCTTGAGGAAACCCGCCGCGAGCACGCGCTCAAGATCCTGGCGCAGTTGGCGCAGCGCGATCAGCGGCTGCGCGAGGAACATGCGGCGTTGACGCCGCCCGATAGCCAACAGCTCGAGCGCGTGCGCACCGAACTCGCCGCCTTCGAAGCGCAGCATCGGGAAAAGCGCGCACTGCTCGAAACCGCGGCAACGCGCATCCCCCAGATCGAACAGGCATTGCGCGATCAAGGCGCGCGGGTTGACGCCGCCGCGCAGCAGGTAACGGCGCTCGAGGCGCGCATCGTGGCGCTAACGCAAATTCAGGATCGCATCGCGCGCAGCGAAAACATGCAGGGGTGGCTCGAATCGCACGGGCTCACCGTCGCGCGCCATCTGTGGCAGGACATCGAAATCGAAGCGGGCTGGGAAGACGCGCTTGAGGCGGTACTGCGTGAGCGCCTGAACGGCATCGGACTTGCGAGCCTGCAGCAGGCCGGCCCATGGCTGGGCGATCTGCCGCCCGGCAAAATGACGGTATATGTCGCGGGCAGTGCTGCGTCAGCTACAAGTGCCGCAGGAACCGGGCTCGACCCGCTTGCCGCGTTTGTGCGTTGCAAGGATGCGGCCGCTGCCAGCGCGCTCAACGACTGGCTCGACCAGGTCTACGTGGTGAGGGATCGCCACGAGGGATTGGCCCGATGCGGGCAACTGCCTGCCGGCGCGCTGCTGGTGTCGGGCGATGGCCACATGTTCACGCGTCATAGCGTGAGTTTTCATGCGCCCGACTCGGAGCTGCACGGCGTGCTGTCACGCCAACGCGAAATCGAGCTCCTGACCGGCAGATTGACAGAAGAGCAGGCGCAGCACGCGGCAAGCAAGGCAGAGCACGTGACGGTAGAAACTGAATTCGAGCAGCAAAGGGCAGCGCTTGATGAACTGCGCGCCGCCGCCGAAGAACTGCAACAGCAGCATCACGCGGCTCAGCTTGCGGTTCTCAAGCTCTCGGAACAGGCGCAACACGTGACGCAGCGCGGCGAGCAGATTGCAGGCGAGCTGGCTGAAATCGATGCGCAATCCGGACATGAGCGCGCGCAGCATGACTTGGCCCACGCCAACGCGACGCGACTCGATCAGCGCCGTCTTGAGTTGCAGACACAGCTCGCCACCGCAACCGAGGCCTACGCGCAAGCCGAAGCCGAGCTCGTGCGCCAGCGCGAATCGCTGTTGCACGCCGAGCGCGCCGCGCAGGAGGCGGCTTTCCACTTCAAGACCTGCGCCAATAAAATCGGCGAAGTCGACAACGCGATCAAACTGATCGTTGATAATGTCAATGGAGTCAAAATCGGCATTGCCCAGCATGCACAGGAGCTCGTCGGACTCGACGCGGCGCCGCTCACTGCCGAGCTTGAGCAGATCATGGAATTGCGCAGCCAGAAAGAACGCGCATTGGCGGCGGCGCGTGACGCGCTCGAGGCGATGGAAGCCGAACTACGCCAGACTGAGCAGGCGCGACTGACCATCGAGCAGAACTTAAATCCGGTACGCGAGCGTATCGGCGAAGTGAGGCTGAAGGAGCAGGAAGCGCGGCTGACTGAGGAGCAGTTTGCGCAGCAGCTCGCGGAATCCGGCGCCGACGAGCAGGAACTCGAAACGCAGCTCGAAAAGGGTAAACGTTCGGGCGCGCTGCAGTCAGACATCGCGCGGCTCAGCGCTGAAATCGCCGCGTTGGGGGCGGTCAATCTGGCGGCGCTCGACGAGCTTGAATCTTCGCAGCAGCGCAAGAACTATCTCGATTCCCAGTCGCTCGATTTGAATCAGGCTTTGGCGACACTCGAAGATGCCATTCGCCGTATCGACCGCGAGACGCGCGAGCGGCTGCAGCGTACGTTCGATGAGGTTAACCGCCATTTCGGCCAGCTGTTTCCGTCGCTGTTCGGCGGCGGCCAGGCCAGGCTCGTACTGAGCGGCGAGGAAATACTCGACAGCGGCGTGCAGGTGATCGCGCAGCCCCCGGGCAAGAAAAACAGTTCGATCCATTTGCTATCGGGCGGCGAAAAGGCGCTCACTGCGCTATCGCTGGTTTTTGCGCTGTTCCAGCTGAATCCTGCGCCGTTCTGCTTGCTCGATGAGGTCGACGCACCGCTCGACGACACCAATACCGAGCGCTTCTGCGAGCTCGTCAAGCAAATGTCGGCGAATTCGCAATTTCTTTTTATCAGCCACAACAAGATCACGATGGAAATCGCAAATCAGCTGATCGGTATTACGATGCAGGAGCCCGGCGTGTCGCGCGTGGTCGCGGTTGATATCGAAGAGGCAATGAAGCTTGCGGAAGAAGCAGCCTGACGGCTAACGGTATAAACGCAATCCCATGAGCGATCTGCAGATTAGCCTGCTCGTAGCAGGCGCGTTAGTCGTCGCCGGCGTCTATCTGTTCAACATCTGGCAGGAGCGTCAGTTCCGCCGCCGCGCCGAGCATGCGTTTGCGCGCGAGCATGAAGACGTGCTTTTGCAAGGCGCAGCAACGCAGGAGAAGGCTGCCGGCGAGCGTCTTGAGCCCAAGTTGGAGGTCACCGCGTCGACCGGCGCGCTGGCGGCCGCACGTCTGCCGGTCAAAGCGGGGCCGGCAATCGCGATCGATCCGGTCATCGATTACGTGGTCGAAGTCACTCTGCCGGATGCCGCCGATGGCGCGGAGCTGCACGCCGAATTGGTTGCGCTGTCGGTGGGCTGGGGCAAGCCGGTGCTCGTCGCGGCGTACACTGCCGCCGGCGGTGAATGGCAGGCGGCGGGAATCGACGGCGGCGCGCGGTCATCGCAACTGCGTTTTGCGCTGCAACTGTCCAATCGCGCCGGTTGCGTCGAGCAAAATCAGTTGACCGCGTTTCGTGATGCGGTGCTCGACTGGTGTCAGCGCAATCGCGGCAACGCCCAATATCCGGATGTCGCGGAGGCCCACGCGATGGCAGTGCAAATCGATCGTTTTTGCGCCGACGTCGACATCGCGATCGGCATTAATGTCGTGACGCGCGGCGCAAGTCCGTTCTCCGGCACCAAGATCCGCGCGCTTGCCGAAGCTGCGGGACTCAGGCTCGAGCCGGATGGGGTGTTTTATTTGCGCGGCGACTACGGAGACATGCTGTTCACGCTCGACAATCACGAACCGATGCCGTTCGTGCCGGAACAGATGAA
>Ga0070681_10008252_pt1 | contig 10192 bp, 10 predicted proteins | sample KBSC83BmetaG_FD_65650 | JGI IMG/M metagenome (GOLD analysis project Ga0070681, IMG submission 65650) | Corn rhizosphere microbial communities from Kellogg Biological Station, Michigan, USA - KBS C8-3B metaG | ecosystem: Host-associated > Plants > Roots > Rhizosphere | place: USA: Michigan...
GAAGCAGAGAAACGCCGCGCCAGCGAGCGCGATGCCAAGCGGACGGCCACCGCGGGCGCTGCCTCCTTGCACGATGAGGAGATACGCGAGTGTGACATGCGCCTCGTTCACCGACGCGCGCCACGTGAAGAGGAGGGCCGTCACCACGGCCAACAGGGCGAACCACGCAAACCATTCGCGGCGGCGAATGCCCCGTGCTGCGGGCGGCGGGCGATGGGACGCAGGCGCCGCGGGTGATCCCGCGAGCGGCGTGCTCACGTCTCGTGCTCGAAGCGGTAGCCGACGCCCGGCTCCGTGACGATGAGACGCGGACGCACGGGATCAGCCTCGAGCTTGCGTCGGAGACTGCGCACGTGCACGCGCAGATACTGCTGCATGTCACCCGACGAGTTTCCCCACACGGCGCGGAAGAGCTGCTGGTGTGTGAGCGTGCGTCCGGCGTGCTTGAGAAACGTTCGAAGCAGCTCCCACTCGGTCTTCGTGAGATGAACGACCGTCTCGTGCTTCTTGAGCGACGGCTTGACCGGATCGATGACGAGATCGCCGATCGTGAGGACATGTCCCTCACCGGCCGCCGGGGCGAGGCGCGCGCGACGCAGTTGGGCACGAACGCGCGCGCGCAACTCGTCGGGGCTGAACGGCTTCGTGATGTAGTCGTCCGCGCCCGCGTCCAGCAGATCGACCTTCTCCTGATCGGAATGCCGTGCCGACAGGACGATGATCGATGCCGACGACCACGACCTGATCTCTCGACAGACATCGATGCCTTGCATGTCCGGCAAGCCGAGGTCGAGCACGATCAGCGATGGCCGCTGCGCCGCGGCCAGGTCGATCGCATCGCGTCCGTTGGCGGCTTCGATGACGCGAGCGGTGCCGTCGAGCGTGAACGCATTGCGGAGGACGCGGCGAATCTGAGGTTCGTCGTCGACGACGAGAATGACGTCTTCGGCCATGGGCGAGGTCTGCGCGGACCGGACGGTGCTCGAGCGATACCTCGGCGCAAAGAAGTCGCAGTGCCTTCTCCCCGCCTTGTCCCATAAACTATCATCCGCCACGACTCCGGCCACGCACGCCCACAACCCGAGACGCCCATGGCCACGCCGACGACCGATTCGACGCCGGAACTGCTCTACCTCCTGCACGGTGAACCGGCGGATCTCGCCGAGGCGGCGCGTTCGTTTCGCGCGGCCGACATCGCGGAGGCGCTGTCACGATTGAAGCCGGAAGCCGCGGCTCGCGTCGTGAATGCCCTGCCCTTCGACCTCGCGGTGCAGGTCTTCGATGAGCCCGAAGTCGCGCATGTGCGCTGCGACATCGTGACGAACATGGACGATGCGCCTGCATCGGAGCTGATCGAGGCGATGTCGTCCGATCAACGAGCGGACCTCTTCCGCGATCTGCCGGAGGCCACGCGTGCACGACTGCTGAAACGCCTGGACGAAGACACGCAGGCAACGCTGGTCAAGCTGCTGCGGCACGCGCCAGACACCGCCGGCGGCATCATGACCACCGAATTCGTGAGTGTGCCGGCGGATTGGACGGTCGAGCAGGTGTTGCGCTATGTCAGCGAAGTCGGACGCGCGAAGGAGACGATCTACGCGATCTACATCACGGATCCGCAGACATCGCGTCTCGTGCAGGTCGTATCGCTGCGCGAGTTGATGGTCGCCGAGCGGCCGGCGCTGGTGACGTCTGCCGGTGATCGTCGCGCACCGCTGGTGGTCAAGCCGACCGTCGACCGCGAGGAGGTCGCGCGCATCATCTCGAAGTACAACCTGCTCGCGCTTCCCGTGGTGAACGACGACCAACGCGTCATCGGTATCGTCACCGTCGACGACGTGATCGACACGCTCGTGCGTGAAGTCACCGAAGACGTGCAGAAGTTCGGCGGTATGGAAGCTCTCGACGAGCCGTACGGCGAGATCAGCTTCGGCCGCATGATCCGGAAGCGTGCCGGCTGGCTCTGCGCGCTGTTCCTGTCGGAGATGCTCACCGCCACCGCGATGCAGCACTTCGAGGGAGAGATCTCACGAGCGGTCGTGCTGGCGATGTTCATTCCGCTCGTCATGAGCTCGGGCGGCAACTCCGGCTCGCAGGCGACGTCGCTGATCATCCGCGCAATTGCGCTCCGCGAGCTCCGCCTGAAGGATTGGTGGCGCGTCGCCCTTCGTGAGCTGCCGACCGGGCTCACGCTCGGTCTCATTCTCGGGATCATCGGCGTCATACGCATCGAGCTGTGGCAAGCACTCGGCTTGTTCAACTATGGTCCGCATCACGTGCTGGTCGCGATCACCGTCGGTGCGGCGTTGATCGGCATCGTCGGGTTCGGGTCGCTGGCGGGGTCGATGCTGCCGTTTCTGCTCAAGCGGGTGGGGTTCGATCCCGCAAGTGCGTCAGCGCCGTTCGTGGCGACGTTGGTCGACGTGACCGGATTGGTGATCTACTTCAGCGTCGCCTATCTGATCTTGCGGGGCACGTTGCTCTGACTTGGTCGTCGGGCGAGCCAACGAGTCTGCCGTGACGCATCGACGGACCGTGCGGTGGAGGTTGCGGTTCGTGGGACTAGAAGCTGTGATGAACTTTGAGTTGTCGCGCCAGGGCAACGGCTTGGGCCGCGGACACACACGGAGTTTGACGGACAAGAACTGGTTGGGTCTGAGGATGGAGCCGCAATGCTCCCCCACGACGCCGCAGTCCAGGCGCAGGCAGTCCCGTCAGTGTCCGTCCAATCCGTTTGTGTCCGCGACCAAAGCCGTTGCAGTGTCGTATTGCAGTCCAATGATGAATCTCGAACAACTCGACCACTCAAAGTTCATAACAGCTTCTAGGCGCGGTAGTTCGTTCGCGAATGGCGCGGCGGCGGTTGGTACGCACGAGATGCTGCGGCGGCGCCGGGTCCGGCTGCCGTGCCCGAAAACTCTGAAGCGTCGCCCACTGCAACGTTCTCTAACGGCTTCGCCGACGGGGCCGGCGTGGCGATCGATGTGATCAGTAACTGGCCTGCGTCGACCAGCTCCGTGAGTACATCGCGTTGATCGACGGGTTGCGCGACGCGGCACATCTGCTCGAGCCGCTGCGACGCAACCGTCTCCCACCCGTTCGGAATTGGCGAGAGGCGCCGGCGTGCGGTACCGGATTCAAAGATCAGCCAGGACGCGAAGCCAGGCAGCCTTCCGAGCGGTCCAGGAACCGTTTTCCAGACGTGCCAGGTCACCCCGCTCGTGTCACGAAAACACCGCGTCGACATCCGACCACCTGTTCAGGCTCGGCGGTTCACCACCGCCAGGCACCGGCAGCGCTCATGTTCCGAGCCGCCCCCGTTCTCACGGCTGCATCGCCGCGATAAACAGAAGTATCGGGCTCCCGGCGAAAATCTTAATGGTGTCTCTGGAATGAGAGTCTGTTCATGTTCGGCTTTCCGCCGACTGGCGCCGATATCTCGTCGCGGCCAGCCACCTTCACGGCGCGCTCATTTGGACCGGGGCGGCCCATGAGCGATCAAACGCGACATACGCTTGCCGTGCCACGCCTGATCAGGCCGACGTCCAGCAACTGAGAGCGCTCCTCGACATGCGCACACGCGTCGGACGGCGGAGCGACGTGTAAATCGACGACGCCCCGCTCGTCGATTCGAGAGACGTCAAATGAGGTACTTTGAATTCAACGGCGACGATTCGCGTCTCTGAGGTTGCGCGCGATCAGCGAGGCCGTGACGCTCGGCCGGGACGCCCGGGACGGGGACGTGGCGGACGCGACTCGGCCATGCCGTCATCGTCGGCTCGCGCGTCGTCCGCGACCGTCTGGTGACGCGCGGCCTCGCGGAGGTGTTCCGTCTCGACCGCGTCATATGGTCGTTCGCCCGCGGGGCATGGCACGGCGGCGGTGATTCCGCGCAAGTCGTCCACGTGGAGCCGAAACACGGTCGACGCCCGTCTGACTCGCGGCGCGCGATCGGGACCCGTTCTCGGACGATCACGCAGCTCCATGATGCCATCCATCGCCGACGCGTCGCCGACGGCGGTCCCCGTCCGTTCCGTCTCATAGCAGCCGCCGCGGGCGACGACGCTCGTGACGTGCGTCGCGTCCTCGAGTTGCGTCACGGAGAGCGCCAGCCAAGGGCTCGCAGCGATGACCTTTCGGAGTCCGATGTCAGCGCGAAAATACACCCAGCCGTCCACATAGGCGTAACGCGTTGGCCGCACGTCCACCTGCCCTTGCCGTACGAACGCGAGATGGCCAAAGCAAGCCCGGGCGAGCACCGCCTCGCATTCAGCGGTTGGCATCTGCGTGTCGATGAACTGCGCTGGGCCAACATTGGACGTCGCTGTCATTGAACCGTCCTCGGCGCCATTGAGACCGCGCCATCCGGAAGGGCGTTGAGGCGGCGTTGCCAGCACACCGAATGCTTCGCGGCGCTCGCCGATGGGACAGCGTGCATGGCTCATGCCCCTATCGAATCCTCTCAAGCGCCGGTCCCGGTGGCAGTTTCGCGAGGGCTCGCCTCTTGCGCGAGATGGCGCTGGGTCGGAGGTCTTTCAGGAGCGCGAGCCATATGAAGCAACGATCAGCAAGTGCGGCCCGCGAGGCGGCGCCGCATGACGCCGCCGGGGCGCGGCGAGACTTCGCCGGCGAGATGCACGACCTGCTCGCTTCCGCCGATGCCGACCAACTGGCCGAGCTCGTTGCGGAAGCCAACGCGGCGCTTCCGGACGGCGACGAACGGAAGATCTGCCGAGAGGACGTTCGCATGCTTCGCCGGCTCGCCGGCCAGGCGCGGACGTTCAGCGATTCGCTGCTCGAGCACGCCGCCGAGCGGCGATCGGTGGGAGAACGCCGCGCGCCGGTGTCGCCGGAGGCGGGCAAGACCGCCCATTGGGCGGAGCGCCTCGCTGGGGCGCTCGAAACGGTCGTCTCGCGCTCGGCGACGACAGGGGAGCGCAAATGAGGAAGACCGCCAACGCATTCCTCGACGATCAATCAAGGGATTTTCGGGACACCGACGGGATGGAGTGGCGGGTTCGCATCGAGCAGGGCGGTGGCCGGCAGGTCCACAACTCGGATGCTGCTGCCTCCGCGGTGCTGGTCTTCCGCGCACCGGGCGCCGATCAGCAAATGGAGCTTGCAATCGCGGTCGACGCCGGGCAGCGGGATCTCGCCTCATACCCGGAATCTCGACTGCGCGCGCTACTCGCGAGCGCTCAGGCGCACGCGGTGGAACCGGGGGCCGAATAGATCGGAAAAGTCAGATGGGCGCGGCGACAGGTGTGTGACTCTGGTGCGTCACGCACCGAGCACATGCTGCAGCACACGCTGCACTTCCTCGACGACCCGCGACAGCGCGACCGGCTTGGCGAGATAGCCATCGAACTTCGCGTCGCGTGCCCGATGGCGGTCGTCGGGCAGGGCAAGGGCCGTCAGCGCGATGATGGGAATCGACTTCGTCCGCGGATGGGACTTGAGGCGTGCGGCCGCGTCCCAGCCGTCCATTCCAGGCATGGCCACGTCCATCAGGATGACGTCCGGCCGGGTCTCGCGTGCGAGCGCAAGACCGGCGAAGCCATCAGTCGCGAGCAGCACCCGGTAGCCGGCATGCTCCAGCCACGCTTGCATGATGACTCGGCTGTCGACGTTGTCTTCGACCAGGAGAATGGTGACCGCGCGCTCATCGGCGTTCATGCCGGATCGTCATCGTGCCGGCGGGCCCGTCCGCCGACCGGGAGGGAGAGACGAAAGGTTGAGCCGCTGCCTTCGACGCTGTCGACCGTGAGATCGCCGCTCATGCCGCGCGCGAGCCGTCGCGCGATGGCGAGGCCCAGTCCAACTCCACCCTGGCGGTCGGCCGCATTACCGGGGAGCTGAACGAATGGCTGGAAGATCGCCTCGACCTTGTCTCGCGCGATGCCGGCGCCGTGATCCTGTATCTCGAAGAAGACGGAGCTGCCCGCGCGTCCGCATCGCACGATGATCTCGGAAGCCGGCGGCGAATACTTCAGGGCGTTCGAGATGAGATTGATGGCGATCTGGCGCACCTTATCCGGATCACCGACAGCGATGGTGAGGTCCGGATCGCAGTGGTCGATCCGAAGTTCGTGATGCCGTTCCGCGAGCAACGGCGCCAGCATTTCCGCGCTCTCTCGAGCGAGCGGTCCGAGATCCAACTCAATGCGGGCGAATTCCGTTCGGCCCGTATCCACCCGGACGAAGCTGAGAATCTGCGTGATCAGCGAGAGGAGGTGCTGTTGATTCCACCGGATGCGCACCAGGTCGCGCTGTTGGGCTTCGGTCACCGGTCCGCGCACGCCCATCTCCATCAGTTCCGCGTAGCCACCGATCGCCGCGAGCGGCGTTCGTAGCTCGTGGGTGACGTGGCCGAGCATGTCAGAGGTCGATCGGCTCTGGCTCTCGGCGGCCAGACGCTGGCGGTTCATGGATTCGAAGAGTCGCGAGTTTCTGAGCGCGCGACCGCAGGAGCGCGTCACCGCCTCCGCGAATGCGATCTCCTCCGCACTGAAGCGCGGTTCGGCGCGCGTGCTCATGAAGGTGATCGCGCCGTCGACCGATGGGGTCTCGTCAGGTCCATTGCGCCACATCGGAACAACGAGGCACGCGGTGACGTGGAGCGCCTTGAGGGCCGCGAGAACCGCGGGTGATTGCGCGGCGCTTGCCAGGATGCGCTGCTGGTCGTGCACGACGATCGTTTTCTTCGCACGCGCGGCGGCCCAGAGGCCGATGGATTCATCCTCCATGGGCGTCCACCCGGCATTCAGGACGTCGAGAATCTCAGGGTGGTCGAAACTGGGATGGACGAGGCTGAGGCGCCGTGGTCCATCGGGCTCGAGCACGTCCACCACCGTCCATGCGTCCAACTCGGGCAACACGACCTGCGCCACCGTCTCGCGCGTGCGGCCCGTTTCAAGCGATCCCAGCAACCGATTCTCGAGGTCACTGAGGAACGCCATGCGAATCAAGTTGCGCTCGGCCGCGTCGGCGCGGTCGAGGTGGGCCAGCGCGGCAATCACCAACCGGCCGGAGAGCGAGGCCGACCCAGCGGCCCCGCCTGGTGACGAGGGGAAAGTCACTGAAGGGCGCGCTGAACGACGCGCACGAGTCTGCGGCGTTCGGGGCCCACTCGAATCGGGTATCTGATCACGACAGCTCCAGATACCGCCTGCACGGACGTCGGCATGGATACCTCAAAGGAACTGGTAGGGCACAAGCCGCGCCCGCGCAAGCGCGGCATGAGGCGTGCGACCATTGATTTCGAGCAATTCCCACCCGGACGTGTGTACGCCGCCTCTGCCGACGCGGGTTGGCTCTTCACTCACCGCGTTCGCTGCTCTGTCGTTCCCTCGAGGTCCCGATGTCCACGCAGTACCCGGACGACCCACGCTCGACGCTGCTCGCGCGGCTGCGCGACCGCGAGGAACAGGCCGAGTTTCTTCTCAACGCGCGGCGCCTGATGCGGCGCACGAATCGGCTTGCCGCCGCGGGCCTCGACGTCGCGGGTACGCTCGAGGGCGTCGGGCTGCTCACCCTGCCCTACCCTGGAGTTTGGACTATCGTCGACGTGTACGAAGGCGGACGCGCGCGACGCGCGACGGTTTCGCATCCGATCCCCGCGATGCAAGGACTCGTCTCGCGACTAGCGAACGAGTGGCCGCCAGCGCGTGACTCTCGATTGGGCGTGAACATCTTCCGCACCGGAGAGAGCGAGCTGTTCTCGCACGTTACGGACGATACGCTTCGCGGCCTGAGGTGTTCTCCCGACCACCTGGCGCTGCTGCGCGAATTGAAGATCGGATCCGTGCTCACCGTCGCCATGCAAGGAGACGACGGAATCATCGGTTCGCTCACGTTCGTTGGGCCGCAAGGCGGCCACGAATTCGACAATCGGGATCGACTCCTTGCCGAGGACATCGCGGCTGGGGCTGCAATCGCCATCATGGGTGCCCGCGTCGCGGACGGGCGCGCCCGGGATCGCGCCGCGGCAGCGATCAACTCCGCAGAGCGCATCAGCTTCATGTCCTCGCTCAGCCGCGGCGTCCGCACGCCGCTGCACAACATCTTCGGCTACGCGCAGTTGCTCGAGGCCGGTGTTCGCGGACCGCTGAGCGACGTACAACGGGACGATATCGGCCGCATTCGTGAAAACGAGCGGCATCTGCTCAATCTCGTCGACGCGGTCATCACGTTCGCGCGGTGGGACGACGATGGACCGACGGCGCTCGAGGACGTCGTGGTGCGCGATGCGCTCGAGCGGGCCGACCGCGACATCGTTGCGGCCGCATCGATGAAAGGAGTGACGTATGACCGGGACCATGCCGGGGTCCCCGCCCATCTCGCGGTTCGCGCCGAGTTTCAGCGAGTGACGGAGATACTTGCTCAGTTGCTGGAGAATGCGGTCAAGTTCTCGCGAGCGGGAGGCGCAGTCGACGTCCGGGCGATGGCCGTTGGTGATTGCGTCTGGATCCGGATCTCGGATACGGGGATCGGGATCAACGATGAGGACATCGAGCTGATCTTTCATCCTCTGGTTCGCGGGCGTGACACGTACGCCCGCGAACAAGATGGCGTCGGCATCGGCCTCGCCATCGGTCGAAGGCTTGCGCGCTCGATGGGGGGCGAGCTTTCCGTGGTCAGCAGTCGCGGGAAAGGCTCCACGTTCACCATTTCGCTCCCTCGAGGCCGTCAGCGGCTCCGGCGGCCCGTGATTCGCGAGACCGCGCCTCCCTGACGTCGTTCGGCGATTGCCGCTCATACCTCGAGCCTTGCTTTCCACGGCGCCGGGGGTAGGGTTCGACTTGGACAGGTGCATTGGCGGGCGGCGAGCATTGGTCGCTCGAGGCGAGGCTTGTCCGGTCGCACTGGGTGCGGTGACTTCACTCGTGGGCTGAGCCCCAACCGCCGTTCTAACGTCAGCGTCAGCGCCTGAAATCGCCAGCCGCCACCGCGGGAGGTTCTACTGGTTCCTGAACGCGAGGCACGGGGAAAGCCGCCGCGACCCACGCCCTCGGGCGCGCTCGAGGCGGCTCGGCGGCTCGTGGAGCGCGAGCGCGAACGTCCGGGGACATCCCAGTCGAGTCTCGATCAGATGGCCGATGCGCTCGATCGCGCGTGCGGCCTCGTCGTGAACAATCTGCGCGAGTCGATGGGTGACGACGGGTGCGATGCCCTCTTTGCCCGGGCGATCTCTCGAAGCGAAGCATCGCACCCCGTGATCAAGCAGCTTCGAGGCACTCGGGAATCCGGCATCTCGCGAGAGCACCTGTCCGATGCCGTCAAGGCCGACGAAGCCGCGGCGCGGGCGGGCGTCGAGGCTCTACTCGCATCCCTCATCGAAATTCTCGCTCGACTGATAGGAGAGGACATGGCGCTACGCATCATCGATCGCGACTCGAATCGTGACCTGCCGCCGCCCGATTCGAGCGGAGCACCTTCATGACCAGGGGCCCTGCTGTGATTGGAAACATCATAACCGGAGTGCCGGGTCTGGACGCCGTCCTCGGCGGCGGGCTGTGCGAGTATTCCTTCAATCTCGTTGCCGGAGCGCCGGGAAGCGGCAAGACGACGCTCGTTCAGCAGATCCTCTTCGCCAATGCCAGCGACGACGCGCGCGCGCTGTACTTCACCGTGCTCGGCGAGCCCACCGTGAAGATGATGCGGTACCAGCAGCAGTACACGTTCTTCGATCCGGCCAGAGTTCCGTCCGCGTTGAAGTTCGTGAACTTGAGCCAGGAGGCGGCATCCGAGGATCTCGATGCCGTTCTCGAGCGCATCACGAGCGAGGTCGCGGCGTTCAACCCGATGTTCGTCGCGGTCGATTCGTTCCGGACGATCGGAGGAAGACCCGGCGCGGGCGACGACCAACGGCTGATCGGTCTCGCGGCGTTCGTGCAGCGCCTCTCGCAACAACTGACGTCGTGGGAAGTGACCTCATTCCTCCTCGGCGAGTACGCCGAGCACGAGCGCCGACATCCGGTGTTCACCGTTGCCGACACCATCCTGTGGTTGTCGGAAGATGTCGATCGGAATTCGGCCGTGCGCAAGCTGCGCGTCGTCAAGGCGCGCGGCCGTGCGCCCATGCCCGGGCTGCACACTTTCAGGATTACGACGGAAGGTCTTCGCGTATTTCCGAGAATTCCGGAACAGCAGCCGGAAGTGAAGACGCGTTCCACGCGCCGACTGCGGACGG
>Ga0070681_10008261_pt1 | contig 10186 bp, 9 predicted proteins | sample KBSC83BmetaG_FD_65650 | JGI IMG/M metagenome (GOLD analysis project Ga0070681, IMG submission 65650) | Corn rhizosphere microbial communities from Kellogg Biological Station, Michigan, USA - KBS C8-3B metaG | ecosystem: Host-associated > Plants > Roots > Rhizosphere | place: USA: Michigan...
GCGCAGCAAGGAAGAGGCACACGATTACCGGTACTTTCCCGAACCCGATCTCCCGCCGCTCGTCGTCGACGACGCGCGTGTCGCCGCCGTCACTGGAACGATGCCGGAATTGCCCGAGGCGCGGCGGCAGCGCTTCGTCGCGAGCTACGGTCTGCCGGCCTATGACGCGGGAGTCCTGACCTCGTCCGCGGACCTTGCCCATTACTTCGAACAGGTGGCCACCGCCTCCGGAAATGCGAAGGCCGCCAGCAATTGGGTGATGGGGGAGCTGCTGCGCACCGTCAAGGAGCGCGCTGCGGACATCCGCGACGTGCCGCTGCGGCCCGACGCTCTCGCAGGCCTGATCCGCCTCGTGGAGGAGGGGACGATCAGCAATGCCATTGCGAAGGACGTGTTCGCCAGGATGTACGACACCGGCCGGTCGGCCAGCGATATCGTCGCAGCGGAGGGGCTCGCGCAGAACAGCGATGAAGGCGCGTTGCTCACCATCGTCCGCGATGTGATTGCGCGTCATGCCGATGCCGCGGCGCAATATCGGGCTGGTCAGCAGAAGACGTTCGGATTCCTCGTCGGCCAGGTGATGAAGGGCAGCGCCGGCAAGGCAAACCCGAAGCTGGCGAACGAGCTGTTGAAGCGCGAACTCCAGCAGACATGATCGAAGCCGGAATCGGCGGCTCCCGTCAGCGCCGGTTTCTCCTTCCGCTCGGCACGTACGTCATTGCCGCGATCGTGACGACGTGGCCGCTTGTCGTCAATGTGCGAACGCTGCTGGGAGCAACCGTCGGCGCCGGCGATCCCTATCTCAACCTGTGGATTCTCGGCTGGGGCATGCAGGCGAGCGTCTCGCATCCCGCCTCGCTGCTGACCGGCGGCGTCTTCAACGCCAACATCTTTTATCCCGCGACAGGCACCCTCGCGTATTCCGATCACCTGCTGCTTCAAAGCCTGCTTCTGGCGCCGCTGTATGCGGTCACGCATGACGTGGTGCTGTGCTACAACGTGCTGCTGCTCGCGTCGCTGGTGGCGAGCGCATGCGCGATGCATTTGTTGGTTCGCGCAGTGGTCGGCTCCGAATCAGGCGCGTACCTGGCCGGTCTGGGGTGGGGATTTGGGCCCTACCACTTCGCGCATCTGATTCATCTCCAGCTTCAGGCGCTGTACTTCCTGCCGCTGACGTTCCTGTTCCTGCATCGCGTTATGGCCGGCCGGCGCGGCCGCGACGTGGCGCTGCTCGGCATCACCACCGGATTGCAGGCGATCTCCTCTGTGTACTACGGCGTCATCGGCGGACTCGCGCTCGTCATTGGTGGAGTGGCCCTGGCAATCGGCGTCGGGCGATGGCGAAGCGCGCCGCTGCTGCGGCGCTTGCTTTATGCGTCGGTCATTGCGGCGGCACTCGTCGCACCGGTGGCGGTGGTCTACGGGCGCGTTGCGGAGCGAGAAGGGTTCGGCCGCAACCTGTATCAGGCCGGGCAGAACGATGCCGTGGTGTCGAGTTACTTTCAGGCCCCGCCCGGCAACGTCCTCTACGGACGGACTGGTCTTCTGCGGCATCAGGACGCTGGCCCGGAGCGCGAACTCTTTCCGGGCTTCATCCTCATCGCGCTGGCGTGTCTCGGTGTGTGGCGCGGCTGGAAACGGGACGCGAAGCCGGCGGTGCTGGCCATGACCGCACTGCTGGCGTTCGGCTTCCTGATGTCGCTCGGTCCCGACGGCGCCCGCGCGGTGTACGCGGCCTTCCATCGATTCGTCTTCGGCTTTTCGGCGATTCGTGCGCCGGCGCGTTTTTCGGTGCTCGTCGTCTTTGGCCTCAGCGTGCTTGCCGCGATCGGGATTCGCGCGCTTCCGCGTCAGCTCGCGACGCTCGTGATCGTGGCGGCCGCGGTGGAGTGGCTCCACGTGCCGACGACGCTCGTGCCGGCGCCGCCGCTGCACACGGCAGTCGGGCAGTGGCTGGCCGGCGAGTCGGACCCAGGCGCGGTGGCCGTGCTGCCGCTCGGACTTGACATCGACGCCACGCCGGCGATGGTCCAGTCGCTGGAATACCTGCGGCCAATCGTCAATGGTTACAGTGGCCAGCGTCCCGATTTCTATCGTCCACTGGCGGAAGCGATCAACACGTTCCCGTCGTTCGACGCGTTGCGTGCGCTGCACGACACGCACGTGCGGTTCATCGTTGTTCACGAACCGCTTCGACCGGGCGAATCTCGGGAACGGAATGACGCCCGAGAACCTTCCGAACCCTCTGAACCCAAGCCGTACAAGATTCGAGCGCAGCTGCCAGACGCGACCATCTACGAACTGACGTGGACGCCGGAGTTCGAGACCCGTCTTGCGGCCTCAAGCATTGTTGAACCGCCGCCGCCGGGGGCCATTCCGTTCCGTGTGGGCGAGGTCGCGCAGTACCGCGTGCATTGGGCAGGTGCGGGCGTCGACGTCTCGGCGGGCGACATCTCGATCGCCGTCGAACCGCCCGCATACCGGCTGGTCATCACCGCCAGGACGGCGCCATGGGTCGCAAAGTTTTTCGAGGCGCGGGACATATTCGCGACTCAGACCAGCGACATGTTGTTGCCGCTCGTGCACGAGCGCGAGCAGAACGAAGGAGCGCGCCACGTGACGCGTGCATTCGTCTACGACGAGCAGGCGCATGTCATACGAATGGCGCGGACCGTGGATGAAGCCAGGGCCGAGTCGGCCGTGACGCTGCCGATGTCGCCGCATGCGCGCGACGCAATCGCGGCGCTGTTCTATGCGCGCACGCTGCCGCTCGAGCCGGGCAGCCGCGTCAGGATTCCGGTGAACGAAGCCGGTCGTAACGTGGTGGTCGAGCTGGCGATCGGTTCACCGGAACGGATCGTGGCGGATGGAAAATCTGTCCAAGCGCTCCGCATAACGCCTACGATTGAGCGCCACGTGGAGGACAGGAAGCCGATCGCGGCCACCGTATGGCTCAGTCAGGACTCGCGGCGCGTCCCAGTCGTGCTAGAACTCGAAGCCGGGTTTGGGCGCGTGCGCGTCGAGCTTGTAGGCTACCGACCTTAAATGCGCTATACTTCATGCATCCAACCGAACAAGTAACGCCTTTGGCCCCGGGTGCACAGGCAGCGTGATCGAGACGCGACATCTCTCGAAACTTTACAGCCGCGGTTTGTACGCGCTGCACGATCTCTCGCTGACCGTCGAAAAGGGTGAGTTCGTTTTTCTCACCGGACCGAGTGGCGCCGGCAAATCCACGCTGCTCCGCCTGCTGCTCGTGCAGGACCGGCCAAGCGAGGGCGATCTTTTCGTCAACGGTCACGACCTCACGAAGCTGTCACGTCGCGACGTGCAGGAATACCGGCGCGGCATCGGGTTCATCTTTCAGGACTTCAAACTGATTGAGTCGCGCACCGTCTTCGAGAACGTCGCGTTCGTGCTCGAAGTCCTCGGCGTGCCGGCGACGCAGCAGCGGCGCCGCGCGTTTCAGGTCCTGAAGTGGGTCGGCCTGCAGCACCGCATCAACGCGTTTCCGCGGGACCTCTCGGGCGGTGAACAGCAGCGCATCGCCATCGCGCGGGCGCTCGTCAACGATCCTGCGCTGGTGCTCGCCGACGAGCCAACGGGGAACCTCGATCCGGATCTCTCGCTCGAAATCATGAACCTGTTGCGTGAAATCAACGCGGGAGGCACCACGGTCCTCGTGGCCACGCACGATCGCGAGCTGATTCGGCTCGTGGGGCGACGCACCATCACGCTCGATCAAGGGCGGATCGTGGAGATCGCATGAGGACCATCGACTACGCGCTCCGTGAGGCGTGGGCGAGCTTGTGGCGGTCCGGACGTTCCGCCACCTTCGCTGTTATCGCCATCACGCTCGCCGCGTTGGTGCTCGGCTCGGTTCTGCTCGTGACGTTCAACCTCGATCGCCTCTTGTCGCAGTGGGCCACCGCCAGCGAATTCTCCGTCTTCCTCCGTGACGATGCGACGTCGGAGCAGCGCGGGGCGATCGAGGCGGCCCTCGACGACAGCGGAGTCGTATCCAGCCGTGAGTACGTGTCGAAAGCACAGGCGTTGACGCGGTTTCGCACGCAGTTCGCCGACCTCGCATCGCTGACGAGCGACCTCGACGACAATCCGTTTCCGGCTTCGCTCGAAGTACGTGTAACACCCGACGCCGAGCAGACGGGCCGCGCGGATGCGGTCGTCGATCGCGTGGCACCGATGCCGGGCGTCGCCGATGTCCGCTACGACCGCGAATGGCTGGCGCGGGTGGCGGGCGGGATGCGGGCACTGCGCGGGGCGGGCTTCGCGTTGGCGTTGCTCATGGCCATGGCCGCTGCGGCAACGGTGGCCGCCGTCGTGCGCCTCGGCCTGCACGGGCGCCGCGAAGAAATTGAGATCATGACGCTGGTCGGCTCTCCCGGCGCCTTCATCCGTGGACCGTTCATCGCGGAGGGCTTGCTGCAGGGCGGCATTGGCGCGGTGCTTGCCGTTGCGGTCCTGTGGGCTGGTTTCCTCGTCGCCCGGGGCTGGTGGGGTGCCGCACTCGCGCCGTTATTGGACGGCGCGGCGGTGGAATTTCTTCCTGCGCGATTGGTTGCGGTTCTGGTGGCGGGCGGCATGATCATTGGCGCGGCCGGCGGGTTCGCCGCCTCACGCCACGCCAGACTGCATTGACCACAAGGCCGACGTTGACAGCCTCCGGATGGGCCGCTTAGACTGGATGAAACCTTAGATATGCCTGCGTCGAGGAACCGTTTGTCGCGCTTCCTGGCCGATTCTCGCCCGCAGTGCGACCCAGCCTTCCATTCCGTCTCGAATTTCTATCGCGAAGAATTTGCCAAGTGCAAACGCTGCCTGGAGCAGCAACGTGAGTACTTTTCCGACGGCACCATCGCCGATGTGGAGAAGGCGCTCACGAAGGTGATGTCGCAGCTCGATCGGCTCTGCACGAAAGGTGATGCCGATCAGGTTGTCAGCCGCCTTCTTCGCCAGTTCGACGTCGTCACCGGTCTTTCCGCCTGGTCCGATCCCCGACACATTCACTGATTCCTTCCGCTCCCGACCTTCGCTCCGATCTGCGTGAGATTTTGTTTGCTGCGGTACGCGCCGCCGATGCGGGACGTCTGGTGCGCGCCGCGCTCGCTGACGGTCCGCTCGCCGCGCGCCTGAGGGCGGCCGCGCACGTCAATGTGGTCGCCGTCGGCAAAGCCGCGGGGCCGATGTTGAACGCCTTTGCGCAGGCGATTGACCGGTCGCTTCGTTTCAGCATCGGCATCGGACCCGTTCGGGCAGACGTGCTCCCCGTTGGCGCTGAATGGTTCGATTCGGCGCATCCGGTTCCGGATTCCCGGAGTGTGAGCGCCGCGCGCCGCGCGATCGAAATTGCAGCGCAAACAAACCCGGCTGATGTTCTCGTCGTGCTCCTCTCGGGAGGCGCGTCTGCGTTGATGGCGCTTCCGGCGGAGGGCATCACGCTGGCGGACAAGCAGGAGACATCGCGGCGGCTACTCAAAGCGGGTGCGACGATCAATGAGCTGAATACGGTGCGCAAACATCTGTCTGCAGTCAAAGGCGGCAGACTCGCCGTCGCGACAGCAGCGCCCGTGGTGACTCTCGTGATCTCCGATGTGGTCGGCGACGATCTCTCGGTCATCGGGTCCGGGCCGACGATGCCGGATCCGAGCACGTACGCCGAAGCACTCGACGTGCTGGACCATCGCGGCGGACGTGGCACGTATCCGGCGCCGGTCGCAGCGCTGCTCGAACGAGGAGAGCGGGGTGACGTCGCCGAGACGCCCAAGCCTGGGGATCCGAGGATCGCTCACTCAATGGCCCGCATCATTGGCGGGCGCCTGACGGCAGTCGACGGCGCCGCGGAGGCGGCACGAGCGCACGCCTATCGCATTGAGATCATCGACGATCCAATTGTTGGAGAAGCGCGGGAAGCGGCCGGCATTTTCGCCGCGGAAGCTCGACGCCGGGCGGAGACAGGCAACCGTCCCGTGTGCGTCATCGGAGCTGGTGAAACGACGGTCGTGGTGCGAGGCAACGGTCTCGGGGGACGAAATCAGGAATTCGCGCTGGCAATTGCGGCGTCCGCGCCGGGCCCGTTCGCGAACGTGCGGTATGCGGCGGGCAGCATCGGAACGGACGGGATTGATGGACCGACCGATGCGGCGGGCGCGATTGTGGACGCGACAACGCTGGAACGCGCGGCGGCGCTCGGACTGGATGCCCACCGCTTTCTCAATGACAACGACAGCTATCACTTCTTCAGCGCACTGGATGACCTGCTGCGCACCGGCCCGACCGGCACGAACGTTGGAGACGTTCAGGTCGCGCTGATCGGTTGAATGCGATCAACACAGATTCGAACATTTAGTAAGGAACGCCTGATCGAAGGGCGTCTCGAGGTGAACCCGTCGGGCTTCGGGTTCGTGGTTCCCGACGACGCTGGCGTACGCGAGCGCCAGGACATTTACGTGGCGGCGGCCAACCTGACGGAAGCGATGCACGGCGACCGTGTCGTCGTCCGCGTCGAACGCGAAACGCCGCGCGGCCTGGAAGGCCGTATCGTTCGCATTGTCGAGCGGGCACGCGACACGATCGTCGGCCGCTTCGAAACAGATGCCGGCGGGCTGGCGTACGTCGTCCCGTTTGACCGGCGCATCAAGGGCGACGTTCACGTGCCTTCGTCTCACACCGGCGCCGCCGAGGCGAACGACATGGTGGTCGTGCAGATCACGCGATGGCCGACACCTGCACGCGGTCCCGTCGGTCACGTCGTGGAAGTGCTCGGCAACATCAACGAGCCCGGCGTGGACGCCCAGATCATCATCCGCAAGCACAACATTCCCGACGTCCACTCGCCGGAAGCCGTCGAGGAAGCAGAACGCCTCGGGCACGAGGTCAGGGCGCGCGATCTGGAGGAGCGAACGGATTTCCGTTCCGTGACGACTGTCACTATTGACGGCGAGCACGCGCGCGATTTCGACGACGCCATTACGCTCGAGAAGATGCCAAACGGACATTACTGGCTCGGCGTACACATCGCGGACGTGTCGCACTACGTCGAAGAGGGCAGCGCCCTCGATCGGGAGGCATTCGACAGGGGCACGTCGGTCTACTTCACCGAGCGTGCGGTGCACATGTTCCCATCCGAGCTGGCGATTGGTCTGTGCAGTCTGAATCCGCATGTTGATCGCCTCGTGCAGTCATGCCTGATGGAGGTGGATCGGCGCGGGACCGTTGTCCGGTACGAAATGCATGACGGCGTGATCACCAGCGATGCGCGGATGACCTACACCGACGTCAATGCGATCCTCACGGACCGTGACGAGGACACGATCGAGCGGTACATCGAGCTGGTGCCGTTATTCGAGTTGATGCACGAGCTGTTCGAGATCCTCAACGCCCGGAGGCGCCGGCGGGGCTCGATCGATTTCGATCTGCCCGAAACAGAAGTCGTCCTGTCGGAGTACGGAGAAATCGAGGCGATCGTCCCGGCAGAACGCAACGTGGCCCACCGGTTGATTGAGGAATTCATGCTCCTGGCGAATGAGACCGTTGCCGGACATCTGGTGGCGAATGGCGTCCCGTCGCTCCATCGAGTACACGAGGCGCCGGACGACAAGAAGGTTGCGGAGTTCGAGGAGTTCATCGAGCCGCTTGGCTACGGTTTAGGCGCCAGCGGACGCTCCGTCAGGCCGCGGCATTTCCAGAAGCTGATCGATCGCATACGCGGCACACCGGAGGAACGGCCGATTGCGGCCGTCATGCTGCGCACGATGCAGAAAGCGCGGTACGACGCCGTCAGCCTGGGACACTTCGGCCTCGCCGCCGAGCACTATACGCACTTCACATCGCCTATCAGGCGCTATCCCGATCTCGTGGTCCATCGCACGCTGCGCGAATCGCGGCGCGGTGCGATCAGCGCGGCGCGAAAGGACGCACTCGACGAGTCGCTCCCTGACATCGCGAAACACACGTCGGAGATGGAGCGGCGCGCCGACGATGCTGAACGCGAGTTGTTGCAGTGGAAGAAAGTCCGGTTCATGGCCGACAAGGTCGGCGACGAGTACGACGGTTACATCACCGGCGTGGCGCCTTTCGGGTTGTTCATCGAGCTGCTGGAGCATTACGTCGAGGGGCTCGTGCATGTCTCGACGATGGGAGATGACTACTACCGATTCGTCGAGCAGCAACACGTGCTCCACGGCGAGAACACGAAGAAGGTGTACCGCCTCGGCGACAAGGTCCGCGTGCAGGTGGTGCGCGTGGACATGGAGCGGCGGCAGGTGGAGCTCGGATTGGTCGACATTCTGGAGAGGGTTCGAAAGGAGGAGCGGCGGCGAGGTGTGCCGCGCAGCAAAGTGCGTCCGAAGAAGGAGGCGCGCCGGCTGGAACGCCGTCCGGCGAAGCGACCGGGGCGCCCCGGACGACGCGAGCGCGGCGCCCGGAAGAACAAACTATGACTTTTCGTCTTCTTTCGTGGCGTCCTTGAAGTTGCGAATACCTTTGCCGATGCCACGGCCGATTTCGGGGAGGCGATTGGCCCCGAAAATCAGGATGATGATCACGAGAATGATGAGCAGCTCAGGGAGGCCGATGCGGCCCATAAGGTCACCTCAAGCAGGCGGTTTGTCCGGGAAAAATTGAATTGTACCATGCCGTTCGCGTGGGAATGCCTTTTGAACCGATCTGCCCGGAGGTCCGCAGAATGAGACGGCTCATCGTGGCGTCGGCGCTCGCCATCGTCGGTACCGCCGGATTGGGGGCGCAGCAGGGCGAGCAGGAAGGGGCGCCGGTCGCAACCTTTTCGTCCCAGGCGCAGCTCGTGGAGGTGTACGCAACGGTGACTGACGCTGCCGGCGAGCTGGTAACGGGTCTTCGTCAAAACGATTTTCAGGTGTACGAGAACAATCAGCGGCAGGACATCTCCCAGTTCGCGTTTGGCGAATTTCCCCTTACGGTCGCTCTCGGAGTCGATCGGAGCTGGAGCATGGCGGGCAAGCCGCTGGCACTCGCGAAGCAGGCCTCGAAGACATTTCTCGACCAGTTGAAGACCGGCGACCGCGCGATGGTGGTCGCCATCAGCAGCACTGCCGACGTGATCGCGCCGCTGTCCGCCGATCGTGTGACCCAGTCGCGTGCGATTTCCGCTCTCGATCCGTGGAGTACCACGGCGCTTCGCGATGCCATTATGGCGGCGCTCGACCGTCTGGAGCCCGAGGCTGGCCGGCAGGCGCTGGTGCTCTTTTCCGACGGCAACGATCGCTATAGCGCCGCATCGGAGAGCGAGGTCCTTGCACGCGCCCGCCGGAGCAACGCGTTGATCTATCCGATCACCATTGGAAAGCAGCGGCCGGCATTCCTGGCGGAGCTCGCGGTCATCACCGGCGGCCGCTCGTTTCTGCTGAAGGATGCGACCGAGTTGGAGAAGACGCTGTCGACGATTGCCCGCGAGCTCCGTTACCAATACCTGTTGGGCTACGCGCCGATGGAGCCGATCACGCAGGGGACGCACGAATGGCGCTCCATTCGCGTGGCGCTCACGAACAACCATCCGGGATTGCGCGTGCGCGCGCGCGACGGATATACGGCGGATTGATGTCACACGCTCTCGTCATGGCGCTCTTTCGCGATCCTGCCGCCGCGGCAGCGGCCGCAAAGGATCTGCGAGCCTCTGGCATCGCGCGCGAACGCGTTTCCATCCTGTCGCGTACGCACGATGAGGAGGGCGCGCTCGCGCAGGCGTCGGGCGCCTCCCCGGGTTCCGAGATCGAGGACTCGCGGGCCGCGTCGCGTCTGGGCGAGCTCGCTGCGCATCTGGTTGCCGCGGTTGCCGTCGTGATTCCAGGTGTGGGACCGATCATTGCTGACGGCCCGCTGTCGGCGGCGTTCGGCGAAGCGGCCGGACATGTCGTTGGCGATGTCTCTCGCGCGCTGGAGCGTGCCGGGCTCGACCCGGCCGAGGCGGCGCGTTGGGAGAGGCGGATCGAAAAGGGTGAGATTGTCGTCGGGGCGCACGTCGAGCAGATGTCGACCGCAATCGTGCGGGATTTGCTGGTCCGCGCTGGCGGATCGCCTGTTGCCGTGGGAACATGGAGCGATACGTAATTTGTCCTCGATTTCGCCAAGCCAAACGCGACTGACGCGCATCCAAAGGGTCAAACTACTGCGCGATCAGAACGCTGTTGAG
>Ga0070681_10008264_pt1 | contig 10185 bp, 7 predicted proteins | sample KBSC83BmetaG_FD_65650 | JGI IMG/M metagenome (GOLD analysis project Ga0070681, IMG submission 65650) | Corn rhizosphere microbial communities from Kellogg Biological Station, Michigan, USA - KBS C8-3B metaG | ecosystem: Host-associated > Plants > Roots > Rhizosphere | place: USA: Michigan...
GCGCCGCCGCACACCGTCACCATACAAGGTCGCGGATACCCAAACAAGTCGGGAAGTTCGTAGCACGGCCACGAATTTTCTGAACTTCCTCAACGCGACCAACGTCACGCCGATCGTGGCCGCCACGCGGCTCTAAGCTTGAGGCCATGGCTGAGTTCTCCTACACGGATCTGCTGCCGCTCGGGCACGACGAGACCACCTACCGGAAGATCGCCGAGGGCGGGGTGGAGGCCAAGGAGGCATTCGGGCGCTCCTTTCTATCTGTCGATCCCGCGGCGCTCACGCTGCTGAGCCGGACGGCCTTCCGTGACATCGCGCACCTGCTGCGCCCCGCGCACCTGAAGCAACTGCGGTCCATCCTCGATGACCCGGAGGCCTCGCCGAACGACCGCTACGTCGCGCGTGACCTGCTGCAGAACGCGAACATCGCGGCCGGCGGCATCCTGCCGATGTGCCAGGACACCGGCACCGCGATCGTGATGGGCAAGCGCGGCCAGGGAGTGCTCACCGACGGGCAGGACGAGGAGCACCTCGCCCGCGGCGTCTACGACGCCTACACGCAGCTCAACCTGCGCTACTCGCAGATGGCGCCGCTGACCATGTGGGACGAGAAGAACACCGGGTCCAACCTGCCGGCCCAGATCGAGCTGTACGCGACGGACGGGGACGCCTACAAGTTCCTTTTCATGGCCAAGGGCGGCGGCTCCGCGAACAAGTCGTACCTGTACCAGGAGACGAAGGCGGTGCTTAACCCGGCCCGGATGGCTTCGTTCCTCGAGGAGAAGATCCGGACGATCGGGACGTCCGCCTGCCCGCCTTATCACCTGGCGATCGTGGTCGGCGGAACCAGCGCCGAGTTCGCGCTGAAGACCGCCAAGTACGCGTCGGCGCGGTACCTCGACACGCTGCCGACGGCCGGCTCGGCCCTCGGGCACGGGTTCCGCGACCTGGAGCTTGAGCAGAGCGTCCTGGAGATCACCAGGAAGATCGGCATCGGCGCGCAGTTCGGCGGCAAGTACTTCTGCCACGACGTGCGGGTGATCCGGTTGCCGCGGCACGGGGCGTCCTGCCCGGTGGCGATCGCCGTGTCCTGCTCCGCGGACCGGCAGGCGCTCGGCAAGATCACGGCGGAAGGCGTCTTCCTTGAGCAACTGGAAACCGATCCCGCCCAGTATCTGCCCGACCCCGCTTCGGTTACCGCGGACACGGCCGAGGTCGTTTCTATCGACCTGAATAGGCCAATGTCTGATATCCGCGCCGAACTGACGAAATACCCGGTAAAGACGCGGCTGTCGCTTACCGGGACGATGATCGTGGCCCGCGATATCGCGCACGCGAAGATTGCGGAACGGCTCGACGCGGGCGAGTCCGTGCCTCAGTACCTGCGTGATCACCCGGTGTACTACGCGGGTCCGGCGAAGACGCCGGAAGGGTACGCGTCGGGGTCATTCGGCCCGACGACAGCGGGCCGGATGGACTCCTACGTGGAGCGGTTCCAGGCGGCCGGAGGGTCATTGGTTATGCTGGCCAAGGGGAATAGGTCCGCGGCTGTCACGGAGGCGTGCAAGCGTCACGGCGGCTTCTACCTCGGCTCGATCGGCGGTGCCGCCGCCCGGCTCGCGCAGGACTGTATTACCAAGGTTGACGTGCTGGAATACCCGGAACTTGGCATGGAGGCGGTGTGGAAGATCGAGGTCAGGGACTTCCCCGCTTTCATCATCGTCGACGACAAAGGCAACGATTTCTTCGCGGAGGCGGCCGGCCCGCTGTTGTCAATCGGCAACCACCCCTAAACGCTGGTATGGTCCGGCTATGCCCCCAATGACAGGACGGGTCATCGCCGGGCGATACAACCTGCAGCACCCCATCGGCCGCGGCGCCATGGGCGTGGTGTGGCGCGCTCGCGACCAACTCCTTGATCGTGATGTCGCGGTCAAGGAGGTCGTCATCTCGGCGTTGATCGGCGCGGATGAGCGTCGCAACGCCTATCAGCGTACGCTGCGCGAGGCGCGGACCGCGGCGCGGCTGTCGCATCGCGGCGTCGTGGCCGTCTACGACGTCGCCGAGGAAGACGGCCGCCCGTGGATCGTGATGGAACTCGTCCCGTCACAGTCGCTCGACCAGGTGCTCGTGGTCGAGGGGCGGCTTCCCCCGGCCCGCGCGGGCCGGATCGGCCAGCAGCTGCTTTCCGCGCTCGCCGCCGCGCACGCGGCCGGGGTGCTGCACCGGGACGTGAAGCCGAGCAACGTGCTCATCTCCACCAACAGGACCGGTGAGGGCTGGGACGAGCGGGCGGTGCTGACCGACTTCGGCATCGCGCAGTTCGAGGGTGACCCGCGGCTGACGCAGACCGGAATGGTGATGGGCTCCCCCGGGTTCACCGCGCCCGAGCGCATCCGGGGCAGCGACGCCACGCCAGCCTCCGACTTGTGGTCGCTCGGGGCGACCATCTACGCGGCGGTGGAAGGGCGCGGGCCGTACGAGCAGCGCGGCGGCGCCATCACCACGATGTCCGCGATCATCAACGAGGACGCGCCCGTCGCGCCGCACGCCGGGCAGCTTGCCCCGATTATCGCGGCGCTGCTGCGCCGCGCCCCGTCCGCGCGGCCGTCCGCGTTGGCCGCGGCCCGGATGTTCGCGCAGGTGCTGCCGCAGTTGCCGGAGACCACCGAAGAACCGCAGGCGATGTCTCACCCGCCGACCGTGCGGTCCGCGTACGTGCCGCCGCCGGCCGAGCCCCTGGCGTCCACCCCGGTGACCGCCCCCGACAGCGCCAGGTCGGGGAAGCCGGCGCCGGCCAAGGAGCCGGCGGTTAAGAACCAGGCCGCCGCGGTCAAGGCGCCGGAGGAACCGGCCGGGGAAGCGCAGGAAGCACAAGAGGCCCAGGAAACACCGTCGGCCGAAAAGGCGGCGGAGGCCGAGGAAGCGGCCTCGGTCGCCAGCGCGGATTCCGCCGAGGAAACCGACTCCGGCGACGCCGTCCCCGCGACGGCTGCGCCCGAGCCCCGGCCCGCGCCCGCGCCCGCGGCCGAGTCCGAGTCCGAGCCCGCGGCCGAGTCCAAGCCCGAGCCCGCGGCCGAGACCGCCGAGTTCAAGGTGGCCGCGCCGGACGCCGCGGACGTGCCGGTGCCGGGACCGGCGGCGCCCGCCGATGCCCCCGCCGGGGAAGCGAAGGCAGCCGCGGCGTTGCTTGACGCTCCGCCCGCCGCGGAAGCGGCGGGCGCCCGCGCTGCCGACACCGTGATCCCGGGTGCTGCCGACACCGTGATCCCGGGCAAGGAGCCGGTCGGGTACCAGCCAACGGAGGTCTCGGTCCCGGTCGCGCGGATCACGCCGCCGGCTGCGGCCCAGTCGTCCGCCGCACCAGTCAAGCCGGCGGAGCCCAAGCCGGCCCCGGCCAAGCCAGCAGAGCCCAAACCGACATCATCCAAGGCAGCAGAGCCCAAGCCCGCGCCGCCGAAGCCAGGCCCGACGTTCACCGCCGCCAAGCCGACCGACCGGGCGGTGCCGACGTTCTCCGCCGCGAGCCCCGCCGCTCCGGCCCGTCCGGTCCGGCCGTCCCGCCCGGTCACACCGCCAGCGGAGCAGCGCCCGGCGTACGGGCCGAACACCCCGGCCCAGGCCTACCCGCCGCCGCAAGGGGGCGGCACCACGCCGTTTCCCCCGTCGGGCGCGAATTACGGCCCGGCGGCCGGGCAGTACGCGGGCCCGTCTCAGCCCTACCCGGACCTCGCGAGGCAGTACCTGCCAGGCTCGGGCGGCGGCCGCGCCGGGCGCGGCCGCGGGCAGAGCCGGCGGATCCTGTGGCTCGTGGTGGCCGTTATTGTCGCCGCCGCGGTCGGCGTGGGCACCGCCCTGGCGCTGAACAACAACGGCGGCGGCACCGGTGCGGGCGGCGCGAGCGGGGCGGGCGCGGTGCCCTCGGTCGCGGACACTCCGACCGGCTTCAAGTCGATAGACGCGCTCAACAATCCGTCAACGGCGCTTCCGGCGGCCGACTGGTCGACGCAGACGGTGACGGCGGCCGCCGTCCACAGCGCCGCCGCCGGGTTCAGCATCGACGTGCCGCCGGGGTGGACGAAGACGACCAAGGGCCTGGCCACCGACTTCAAGGGCCCGGGCGACCTGCTCCTCGAGGTCGACCTTACGCAGCAGTCGACCTCCAACATGCTCACCGCGGCCAAGCAGGTCGAGGCGGCGACTCACTTCCGCGACTACAAGCGCCTCAACCTCCAGCGTGAGCCGGTCAGGCATGCCCAAGGCGCCGTGTGGAAGTTCAACTGGACGCCCGCCGGCGGTGTCAAGCTCACGGTCGACGACATCTTCTTCGCACAGCAGACCTCGGCGGGCGTGCAGGACTACGCCGTCTACCTCAGATCGCCCTCGAACACGTTCGGCAGCAAGAGCCTGCCGCTCTTCGAGAAGATGCTCCAGACCTTCCAGACGGTCCCCGCCGCCTAGGGCGTGCATCCTCCGCTGAGCCAGGCCGGTCACGTCCTGGGGGCGGCGCGGCGGCCGGCGGCCTTCTCGAACATGAGCCAGCCGTCCCGCTCCTCCTGGGCGGAGCTGCCCGGATCCCATCCGCTCGCGAGTGCATCATCGAGGAACGCCCGCGTGGTCCCCGGCTCATGTAGGTTCAGCCAGCCGGCGCCATCTAGGAAGATCACCCCGGACGCGCCCGGGTAGCCGCCAACGTCCCGGTTTCCGGTCATGGTGACTTGGGCCTGGATATGACAGCGCCTCGCGGAAATTCACGTGATCCCGGCGCCTGGCCACTTGAGGTGGTCCACTGGCTGGCCGGGAAGAGGGGTAACGTCGCCGGCCGCGTCCGACACTAGGGAGTGTGAGGTTCTCGTCGACTCCTGGAGGACACCGATGACCACCGTCCGCATCGCGCATGTCGAGCCGAGGCCAGGGAGGCTGCCCAACGGCGGATTCCAGACCCGTGGCTTCCTGGTTGTCCTCGCGGACGACGCCGGCCGCCGGGCGGTGCCAATCTGGCTCACGGAGACAGCCGCGGCTGATCTTGCCCAGCTTGCCGAGCTCGCTGCCCGCCCTCCAGGGGAGATCACACCGAGCGGTGCTCCTCAGGAGCTCGCTACCCGGCTGCTGCGCGCGGTCGGCGCGAGCGTGACCGGGGTGGACATCGACATGGCCGAGCCGGACGCGACAGAGCTGAGTTCGGAGGCAGCCGTAACGCGGATCGGTCTTGACGGCGCCGAGGGAACCCGGCAGGTCACGGCCGGCCTGGGACTTGGCCTGGCCATGGCAGCCGTTACACGTGCCCCGGTCCGGCTGGCCGACGCAGTGCTTGACCGGCTAGCCGCGCCAGTATCCGGCGACGATCTGCTCACTCCGTTTCTTGACCGGGTACCACCGGTCGCCCAGGTGGTACCCGGCCGGGGCCTGGCCGGCTCGCCGATGGCACCGCTTCCAGAAAAGCGGCCGCGGTTCGAGCCTCGCAACCTGACCTTCGCCGACGGCCTGGACCGGTGGGACCTTGACGGCGGTGCCGGGTACGACTATTCGGCTACTGCCGACGGGCCGTCCGCGGTGCTGTCGTCGGTCGTGCCGCGCCCCGCCGGAGCCGCCGCCCTGGTCCAGGCGATCTTCGCCGACGATTACCGGGGCCGCGACGTGGTGTTCTCCGGCGAGATCAGCACCGCGCCGCTTACCGAACTGGCAGGGCTTCGCCTGGAGATACTCAAGCACTGGCGGCAGGTCCGCGAGGATCACGGCGTCACGGTCGCTGGCCGCTCCGACTGGACCCGGTATGAGACGTGTACGTCGGTCCCCGAGGACGCCGACGTCATCCGGTTCGGCATCATGCTGACCGGTGCCGGCCGGATCGCCCTGCGCCATCCTGACCTGAGTGTGGCCCGATGAACGCGGAGATCCCCGACGCCGATCTCGTCGTGCTGGCCCGCGATGGTAACCCGGTGGCATTCCGGTTGCTGGTCGAACGGCACCAGCCGATGGTGCGCGCTCGTGCCCGGAGCCTGTGCGGCAATCCCAGCGACGTGGATGACGTGGTTCAGGAATCGTTCCTGCAAGCGTTCATCGCGCTGGACCGGCTGCGCGATCCGGAGCGGTTCGCCGCCTGGCTGGCCGCCATTGCGCTCAACGTCTGCCGTGCCCAGTACCGCCGTGCCCAGCCGACGCTGCTGCCCGACTGGCCGGAGTCCCTCCACCCTGCCTCGGCTGACGGCTCGCCCTCGGTGGAGGACCTGGACCGGGCAGACGTGCTGCGCGCCGCCATCGCCGGCCTGCCCGCTGGGCAGCGACGCGCCGTTGCCCTGCACTACTACGCCGGGCTGCCTGCCGGGCAGATCGCCGGGCAGCCCGGGACGGCCAGGGTCAGCCTGCACAAGGCACGACATCGGCTGCGCGCCTACATCACCGAGCATCGCCCCGACCTGATTCCCGTCGCGCGGAGGCCTCATATGACAACCGTCCGCGTCACGCGCATGGAAAGCCGGATACCGCCCGGCCCGGTGCCGGACGCTTCCCCGACCCACGTCATTGTGCTCGCCGACGCCGAAGGCCGCCGAGAGCTTCCGATCTGGCTGCTCGGCGGCGACAGCCACCGGTTCGCGGACCTCTTCGAACCGCCGGATCCGGTCACCGGGCGCGCCGTGGTCGCGCGTCCAGGTACCAGGCAGCCGGGCACCGCCAACGAGCTCACCGCCCGGCTGCTGCGCGCGGCTGGCGCGCAAGTGACCAGCGTGGACATCGATGAGCTAGGTCCCGAGGTGACCGGGGCCCGGATCGAACTCGCCAGCCACGAGGGAACCCGGCACATCCTGGCGCGCCTGCCCGAAGGCATCGCCGTCGCCATCACGGCGGGCGTCCCGATCCGGGTGGCCGATGTGCTGATGGACCGGCTGGCGACACCGGCGCCGGGGGACACCGAGCCCGGTCCGATGCCCGAGCAGACAGCGCGTGACCTGGGTCCTGGGCCGCGACCTCGCTACGAGCCGCGCAACATGACGTTCGCCAACGGCATGGACCGGTGGGTACTGGGCGGCACCTTCAGCCAGCACGCCAGCCAGACCCACTGGGCAGACTACACGTGCACCGCGGAGGATGGAGCCGCAGTGCTGTCCGCGGCCGTGCCGGAGCCAGCCGGCTTCGCTTTTCTCGGCCAGGAGATCTACGCCGACGACTATCTCGGCGGCACGGTCGTCTTCCGCGGCCGGATCCGCACCCAGCGCACCCAGAACGCCGGCCTGTTCGTGCGGGTCAGGGGGCCGCTCGACGTCCGCAGCCCGGTCACCGCCGCGGCCGCGCTCGCCGACCCGAGCAACCACGTCGGCATCATCCCCGCCGGTTCCGCATGGTCCGAGCATGAGATCACCGCGAAGCTCCCTGTGGATGCCAACACGATCGTGTTCGGCATCTTCCTGGCTGGCTACGGACGCATCGAACTGAAAGACCCCGGATTCCTGAGCGCTACCTGACCGTAGGCCTCGGACGCCGCGCTGCCGCGGGAGGGCATCGTGCTCCCGCTGCGGCGGACCTGCGCTGGCTCGAAGCATGCGAACGTGACTGGACCATACGGAGGCAAACGCAGTGAACGACCCCCTGCTCAGCGCACGAGCGCTGCGCAAAACATATGGTCGCGGCGACACGCTGGTCCGCGCCGTCGACACCGTGGACCTGGACATCGCCGCGGGTGAGACCGTCGCGGTGACCGGACCGAGTGGCTGCGGCAAGTCCACTCTGCTGCACCTGCTCGGCGGCCTCGACCGGCCAGACGCCGGCCAGGTTACCCTCTCGGGCCGACAACTCGACCGGCTTGGTGAGCGCGGTCTCGCGAGGCTACGGCGCGACGCGGTCGGCTACGTCTTCCAGGCGTTCCATCTGATAGACGAACTCACCGCGGTGGAGAATGTGGAGCTCCCGCAACTGCTGGCAGGCCGCTCGCCCCGGGTCGCCCGCCGCCGCGCGCTGGAACTGCTGGACCGTACTGGTCTGGTGGATCGCGCGAAGTTCCTCCCGTCCGCGCTGTCCGGTGGTCAGCGGCAGCGAGTCGCGGTCGCTCGCGCGCTCGCCAACGACCCGTTGATCGTGCTCGCCGACGAGCCCACCGGCAACCTGGACAGCGCGGCGACGCTCGGGGTCCTGAAGCTGTTCGACGACCTGCACCGGGCCGGGCAGACGCTGGTCATCGTCACCCATGACTCACGGATCGCCGCCACTGCCGACCGGCTGATCGCGATGCGTGACGGCGCGTTCACCGACGGGACCTGGCTCACCAGCGGCGCGAGCGGCAGCCCGCGCCGCCTGGCTGGCCTGGAGGGCTAACCGATGAGCCGTCTCGTCCTTATCGCCCGCCTGGCCGTCCGCGACCTGCGGCACCGTCGGGCCCAGGCCATGCTGCTGCTGCTCGCGATCACCGCCGCCACCGCGACGCTGACGCTGGGCCTGGCGCTGAACGGTGTGACCAGCAGCCCGTACTTGCGCACCAAGGCGGCGACGAGCGGCCCGGACATCACCGCGTTCGTCTCGTCAACGGCCCAGGCCGCGTCGCTCTCGGGCGCGAGCAGCGTCAGCGCGCACAGCGGGCCTTACCCGCTCGCCTCCTCGGTGCTCGGGTTCCGCGGCCTCGCGGTACCGGTGCAGGCGGAGGGACGCGACGAGGCACCAGCCACGATCGATCAGCCGCACGTGACCGAGGGGAGCTGGGTCCGTCCTGGCTCGGTGGTGATCGAGCGGACCTTCGCCGAGGCGCTCGGCGTAACCGTCGGCGATCGGGTCACGCTGAACGGACGCTCCTTCCGTGTCACGGGGATCGCGGTGACCGCCGCGATCCCCGAATACCCTGGGGTCTGTTACTACATGACCTGCCACGCCGACTCGCAGGCGGAGGAATCGGGTATGGGCCTGGCCTGGGTCACTCAGGCAGCGGCCCGCGGCTTCGCCACTTCCGCGTCGTCGATGTCGTACGTGCTCGACCTGAGGCTCCGCGATCCGGCCGGCGCCGCCGCGTTCGCCGCCGCGCACGGGCCGGTTAGCCCGTCAGGTCCTGGGTCCTCGGCGGGACCAGCGCTGCTGACTTGGGAACAAGTCCGGTATGCGGACAACGGCCTGGTGTCGGTCGCCCAGCAGGTCCTCACGCCCGGGGCCTGGCTGGCGATGGTGCTCGCAGTGGCCAGTGTGGCGGTGCTGGCCGGCGGCCGGATGGCCCAGCAGACCCGCCGTGTCGGCCAGCTTAAGGCGGCGGGCGCCACGCCGGCACTCGTCGCGGCCGTGCTGCTTGCCGAGCACCTGTTCCTCGCCCTGGTCGCGGCGGCCGTCGGCCTAGCGATCGGCTGGCTGGCCGCGCCGTCGCTGTCCTACGCCGGCGCGGGCCTGCTCGGCGTGCCGGGCGTGCCCGCGCTCACGCCGGGCACCGTCGGGCTGGTCGTCGCCGTGGCCATCGGCGTGACGCTGGGCGCTACGCTGGTTCCCGCCTTTCGCGCGGCTCGCACCAGCACGGTCAGCGCACTTGAGAACGTCACGCGGGCGCCGCGGCGGCACGCCATGCTGATAGTGATCTCGCGGCGGCTGCCGACGTCGCTGCTGATCGGGCTACGGCTGATCGCCCGCCGCCCACGCCGCGCCGTGCTGGCCGCGGCGAGCACGGCGATCACGGTCACCGGGATCATCGCGGTGCTGGCAGCGCACCACGCCGACGACGTGTCGGCAGGGCGCTTCGACTGGTTCGCCGGGCTGAGCGACCCGCTCAGCGAGCGCGTCAGCCAGGTCATGGGGCTGCTCACTGTCGTGCTGGCCACGCTGGCGGCGGTGAACGCGGTCGTCACCGGCTGGGCGACGGCCCTGGACGCCAGGCAGTCGTCGGCCGTTTGGCGCGTTCTCGGCGGGACCCCGCGGCAGGTCAGTGCGGGGCTGTCGGCCGCGCAGGTGCTGCCCGCGCTTCCTGGCAGCCTCGTCGGGGTTCCGCTCGGAATAGGGCTGTTCGCGGTCGCGAACGGCGCGGGAGCGGTGTCGGTCCCGCCCGGGTCGTGGCTGGTCGCCGTCGTGCTGGGTACGCTGGCCGCGGTGGCCGCGCTGACCGCCGTCCCGGCCATACTCTGCGTACGCCAGCCCGCCGAGCTTATCCTGCGGTCCGAGGCGGCCTGACTTCGATCCGCACCAGAAACCCGTGAGGACCAAAGGCCGACCGCCCCATCACGCAGCGTC
>Ga0070681_10008267_pt1 | contig 10184 bp, 11 predicted proteins | sample KBSC83BmetaG_FD_65650 | JGI IMG/M metagenome (GOLD analysis project Ga0070681, IMG submission 65650) | Corn rhizosphere microbial communities from Kellogg Biological Station, Michigan, USA - KBS C8-3B metaG | ecosystem: Host-associated > Plants > Roots > Rhizosphere | place: USA: Michigan...
CGGCGGGCCTGCTCGCCAGACGAGCTCGGCGCCCGCGAGCAGGAGCTCCTCGTCGAGGTAGTCGCGGGCGGCGGAGACGACGCCCGGCGCGCCCGCGCACCACTGAAGCTTGCCCTCGCTGCTCCAGTTGGCGAGGCCCTCCTCACGGGTCGCGGCCCGCGAGAGCGCCACGGCGGATTCGGCGCGAAGCGCCTCGTTGCGCGGATCGTCGACCTGGAGCAGCGCCCGCACGTTGCCGGCGAGCCCGTGGACGGTGCCGATCCCGCGGAAGCTCGTGCCCCACAGCCTCTGCGTCCAGAGGCCGTCCGCGTCCCTGCGGGCAGCGAGCGCGTCGGCCGACTCGCGCGCCAGGTCGTCCCAGTACATCGCGGCCGCCGCGACCAGCGTTCCCGGCGTTCCCCACATCAGGTCCTCGGCCTCGTTGGCGAGGTTGGCGCGAATGCGGTGCCGCAGGTCGTCCTCGAGCGGGTGACCGAGCCTGCACGCGACGAGCAGGATCCCTGTCTCACCGGTGAGCAGGGCCGACTGGGGCGGCTCGGGCAGCACCTCTCCCGCCATGTAGTCGGGCTCGGCACGCCAGCGCTCGAGCGTCTCGAGCACGACCGCGGAGAGATCGAGCGACGTCTCGGCGAGCCCGCGTCGCCTCAGCTCGTCGAGCGCCCAGACGACGCCGCCGGCGCCGACGTAGAGGTTCTTCAGGGGCAGCGGCGCGTTGTACCCGTCCCATTCGTGAGCCGGCCAGAGCCCCTGCGGATCGAAGGCGACGTCGGCGTCCGCGACGATCGCGGCGATGCCGTCGCGCACGCGAGTCGCGTCCCACGGCTCGTCGGTCAGCGGCTCGAACGCGGCCGGGTCGTAGAGCACTAGGCGGCGCTCGCCGCCTCGGCCTCCTCCCGGGGCAGCCTTCGCGAGACGACCTGGGAAACGCCCTCGCCGCCCATCGTCACGCCGTAGAGCACGTCGGCAGCCTCCATCGTCCGCTTCTGGTGCGTGATCACGACGAACTGCGCCCGGTCCGAGTAGAGACGCAGCAGTTCGACGAACCGTCCGATGTTCGTGTCGTCGAGCGCCGCCTCGACCTCGTCGAGAAGGTAGAAGGGGCACGGCCGCGCGAGGAAGAGCGCAAAGAGGAAAGCGATCGCTCCCAGCGCCTTCTCGCCGCCGGACAGGAGCGAGAGCCGCTGCACGCGCTTCCCGGCGGGGCGAAGCTCCACCTCCACGCCTTGGCTGGAAGCGACGTCGGCAAAGCCGCCGTCGCCCGGCCGAAGGGCACGGCTGCCTTCGGCGGCCCGGGGCTCGTCCTCGTCGTCCTCCGAGTCGGTGAGCCGGAGGCGGCCCTCGCCGCCCGGGAAGACGGTCGCCGTCACGTCCTCGAAGTGGCGGCGGACGGCGTCGAACGTCTCGGCGAAGCGGCGCTCGACCGTCTCCGTCAGCTCGTTGCGGAGCTTCTCCAGCTCGGCGAGGCTTGCCTCGAGGTCCGCGCGCTGGGCGGTGAGCTCCTCCAGCCGTGCCTTCTCGGCCTCGTACTCCTCGTGTGCGAGCGGATTGACCTGGCCGAGGGTCTCGCGTCTGCGCTCGAGCCGTTCGACCGTGGCGGTGAGCTGGTCGCGGTCGTCTCCTTCGGCCGGCTCGTCGGCCGCTGCCTGTTGGAACCGCCGGCGCGCCTCATCCGCCTCGGCCTCGATCCGCGCAGCCTCGACCTCGAGGGCCGAGACGGCTTCGGAAGCGCCTGCGAGCTCCTGCCGCAGCTCGACCTCGGCGGCGCCGAGGCGGCGCAGCTCGGCGCCGAGCTCGCCGCTGCGGGCTGCTCCGGCGTCGACCTCCCGGCGAAGCGGCGCCTCGAGGTGCGACGCCGAGACGTCGAGCGCGCGCACGAGCCGCTCCGCGAGCACCGTACAGCGAACGAGGAGCCGATTCGGCTCGAGCGAGTACGCCGCGTCGGGAATGGGGGCAGCCAGGCGCCCCTGCAGCTCGTCCAGCTCGGACGCAAGCGCCTGCCGCCGGACCTGCAGCTCCAGCAGCAGCGCCTCGGCCGTCTCGCCGGCGAACCAGAGCTCGCCGCCGGCCGGGTCGTACCCGAAGCCCTCCGCCGTCACGGCGGCGACCGGGTGCGAGAGCAGGTCCTCCTTCGCAACGACCGGCATCTCGGCCACGAGCCTCGCCGGGTCTCGGCCGACGAGGACGACGAGGCTGCCGAGGCCTGCGGCGCGGGCCCGCTCGAGGAGCTCGAGCGCGCCGGTCGGATCGTCGCGAACGACGGCTGATGCACGCCGGCCCAGCGCCGCGGCGACCGCCCGCTCGCTGCCCGGCTCGACCTCGAGCAGCGAGAGCGCGATCCGCTCGCCTTCCTCGGCCAGCGCGCGGGCGGCCGGCGGCAGCCCCTCGCGCTCGGCGAGGGTGCGATCGACGGCCCGCAGGCGTTCCTCCAGTAGCCGGATCTGCTCCGTCAGCGCCTCTCGCTCGGCGCGCACCCGGCTGTCGAGCACCCGCTGCGGCCGCTCGAGCTCGTCACGCAGCCGTTGCAGCCCGGCGCCTGCGGACTCGCGCCGCAGCTCGAGGCGTTCCGCCGCGCTGCGGAGCCGGTACAGCGCCTGCAGTGCCTGCTCCCGCGCGCCCGCCGCGTCGGCGAGCTCCTCTTCGGCGCGCCCGCGCTCGGCAAGCAGCGCCTCGAGCCTCTCCTCCGAGCCGCGCCGGCCTGCGCCGGCCGCGGTACGCCGCGTCTCGAGCTCGGCGAGCCGCTCGTCGAGCCCGGCGAGGTCGAGCTGCGCGATGCGCGCCCGCAGGCGCGCAATCTCGACCGCGAGCTTCTGCGCCCGCTCGGCCGCGGTCGCCTGCAGCGCGAGGGGGCGGAGCCGCTTCTTGACCTCCGCTTCGACGTCGCGGGCCCGCTCGACCTCGATTGCGACCCGCGCGAGCTTCAGCTCGGCGCGATGGCGGCGTGCCTTGAAGCGGCCCAGCCCTGCCGCCTCCTCGATCAGCGCCCGCCGCTCCGCGGGCTTCGAAGCCAGGATCGCCTCGACCTTGCCTTGACTGATGATCGAGTGCATCCCCTGGCCGAGCCCGAGGTCGGCGAGCAGCTCGACGAGGTCGAGCCGCCGCACCGCGCCCCGGTTGACGAGGTACTGCCCTTCGCCGCCACGATGCAGCCGCCGCGCGACCGAGAGCTCCGCGTAGTCGACGGGAAGCGCACCGTCGGCGTTGTCGAAGAGGAGCTCGACCTCGCAGAAGTCGGCCGGCCCGCGCGCGCCGCCGCCGGCGAAGAGGACGTCGTCCGGCTTCTCGGCCCGCAGCTCGGTGGGGCTGAGCGAGCCGGCGGCCCAGCGGATCGCGTCGGAGACATTCGACTTTCCGGAGCCGTTCGGGCCGACGATCACGCCGACGCCCGGCTCGAGACGGATCTCGACCGGGTCCGGGAAGGACTTGAAGCCACGCAGCTTGACGGCGCGCAGGTGCACCGTCCGCACCCTAAAGAGGCGGCAGGACGCTACTTGCGGTTGTGCTGGTCTTCGCGCGCGAGCGGGGCGTCCTCGTCGGCCTGCTCGTCCTCCGCGAAGATCTCGAGGATCCCGCGGGGCTCGGAGTCGCGCTCCTCCGTGAGCCGCTGCAAGCGCAGCTCCGAGTTGGTGGGTCGCCGCTCAGCCACAGGCGGGACAGGGTACCGGGGAAACGTCGCGTCAGCGCGGACGCCGGTGACGAGCAGGTATTCGCGCTCCTCGACGTACGTGCGTCCGGCTGCCGTTCCTACTCGAGATCGCTGGAGTCCAGCTTGGCAAGCGCCTCGCGCGCGGCCTCCTGCTCGGCCGCCTTCTTCGTCCGCCCCTCGCCGCGGCCGAGCTCTTCGCCGTCGATGATCGCGGCGCAGGTGAACCGCCGCTCGTGCGGCGGCCCTTCGACCGAGATCTCCGTGTAGGTCACCTGGCGGCTCGTGCGCGCGAGGAGCTCCTGCAGGTCCGTCTTGTGGTCGACGCGCGAGGTCAGCGCGTGCTCGATCTGATCGGCAAAGGCGTCGACGACGGCCTCCTCGATGGCCGCGAAGCCGTGCTGGAGGAAGATCGCGCCGAGCGCCGCCTCGATTACGGCCGCGAGCACGTTGCGGTTGCGCGAAAGCCGGTCGAGCTCCTCGTCGGTCTGCGTGGAGGCCGCCTGCGCGACGAGGCGCTCGCCGAGGCCGAGCTCGCGCGCCACCACCGCGCAGGTCGCGCGTGAGACGACGTGCGAGCGCACCTTGGCGAGCTGCCCCTCGGAGAAGTCCGGATGGCGCACGAAGAGCGCATGCGCGACCGCGAGCTCGAGGACGCTGTCGCCGAGGAACTCGAGCCGCTCGTACGAGGCGCCACGTTCGCTCGCCCACGAGGTATGGGTGAAGACGTGCTCCGCCAGCTCCGGCGGGAGCTCGTCGATCAGCTGCGCGAGGTCGGGATCGGCGGCTACTGGTGCGAAGTCACGTAGTCGACGGCCTGGCCGACGGTCTGGATCTTCTGGGCGTCCTCGTCGGAGATCTTGATCCCGAACTGGTCCTCGAGCTCCATGATCAGCTCGACGAGGTCGAGGGAGTCGGCGTCGAGGTCCTCCTGGAAGGAAGCCTCTTCCGTGATGTCCGCCTCTTCGATGCCGAGCTGCTCGGTGAGGACCTCCTTGACCCGCTCGTAGACTTCCTCGCGCGACGCTGCCATGTCACCTCGTTGTGTTGTGGGGGCGGAAAGCGCGCCGATCATACAATTTCGGCCTGCTTCGCCCCGGACAGGCGCGCGGCGAGGCGGCCGACGACGTCGTGATCGACGCCGCGGGCGGCGAGCCGGACCGCGTTGCCGATCGCGGTCGCCGAGGAGTTGCCGTGCGCGACGACGACGAGCCCGCGCAGGCCGAGGAGGTACGCGCCGCCGTACGTGTCGGGGTCGAGACGCTTGCGTAGCCGCCGCGCCGCCGGGCGGATGAGGAGCCCGCCGAGGGTTCCCGTCGTGCTGGCGGTGATCTCCTCGCGCAGCGAGTCGAGCAGGGTGCGGATCGTCCCTTCGACGGCCTTGAGCGCCACGTTGCCGGTGAAGCCGTCGGTAACGAGGACGTCGGCGGCCCCCTCGAGCACGTCGCGGCCCTCGGCGTTGCCGCGGAAGTCGAGGTCGGAGCCCACGAGCAGCTCGTGGGCCTCGAGGGTGAGCTGATTCCCCTTCTCGGGCTCCTCACCGATCGAGAGGAGCCGCACCGTGGGCCGGGCGATGCCGAGCATCTCCTCGGCGAAGACGGCTCCCATGGTCGCGAACTGGAGCAGGTGCTCGGCGCGGCAGTCGGCGTTCGCGCCGGCGTCGATCAGCACGGAAGGCCCCTTGCGCGCGGGGATGGGAACGGCGATCGCGGGGCGGCGCACGCCGGGGACGCGCCGCAGCAGGACGAGGCCGGCCGCGAGCATCGCCCCAGTGTTGCCGGGGGACACGACCGCGTCGGCCTCTCCGTCGGCGACCGCCTTGACGGCGCGCACGAGGGAGCTGTCGTCCTTGGTGCGGAGCGCGTCGGCCGGCTTCTCGTCCATGCCGACGACCTGGGTCGTGGGAACGAGCACGAGGCCGCGCGTGTCCAGGTTCGCCGCCCCGAAGACGACCGGCTCGATGCCGTGGCCGCGCGCGGCGAGCGCGCCCTCGACAACCGCCTCGGGACCACGATCGCCGCCCATCGCGTCGACGGCTATCCGTGCCATGGAGACGGACTCTACGGAGCGTGGCCGCGAAGCGGCTCGACCTCGCGACCTTTATAGGTGCCGCAGGTCGGGCAGACGCGGTGCGGGCGCTTCGGCTGGCCGCACGTCGGGCAGACGTTGACCTTCGGCGCGCCGATCTTGTGCGTCGCGCGCCGCTTGTCACGGCGCGACTTGGAGGTTTTCCGCTTCGGGACGGCCATTTCGGCGGCCCACTATAGCCTGCCGCCGTGGACCCGACGGAGATCCTGACGCACTTCGACGAGCAGATGCGGCGCCGCGCGGCGCCGGACAACCTCTTCGTGGGCAAGGGCTGGAGCGCGGTGCTCTGGCGGCCGGATGACGGCGAGGTGGAGCCTCTCGTCGCGCGCATGCGCGAGGTGCAGGGTCACGTCGAGTGGAAGTACTACTCCCACGACGGTCCGGAGCTGCGCGAGCGGCTGCTGGCCGCCGGGCTCGAGCCGGAGGACGAGGAGACGGTCGTCGTCGCCGAGGCAGCGTCCATCCCGCCGCCGCCTGCGGAGGTCGAGCTCCGCCTCGCGACGCACGAGTTCGTCGAGCTCGCGGAGCGCGTGTTTGGCCGCAGCCACGGCGCGGGCCTCCCGGAAGTGTCCGTCGGCGTAGTAGCCGTGGTCGACGGGAAGCCGGTTTCGGGAGGGCGCGTCGACTTCGAGGTGGGCGTCGAGTTCGCCGGCCTGTTCGGCGGGGTCACGCTGCCCGGGTACCGCGGGCTAGGGCTGTATCGAGCGACCGTGGCCAAGCGTGCCGAGCTGGCGCGCGAGCGCGGCTACCGCTGGCTCTACTCCGACGCGCTGCCGACGAGCCGACCGATCCTCGAGCGGCTCGGCTTCGTCCCGCTTACGACGACGACGCCGTTCATGCTTCCTACTGCAGCTCGCTGAGCTTCTCCCAGCGCGGGTCGAGTCTCTCCTCGACGTGCTCGTGCGGCTCGACGTTGAGATCCTTGCCGCAGACGGGGCAGAGGCCGGCGCAATCGGAGCGGCAGAGGATCTGGTCGGGCAGCGCGAGCGCGATCGCGTCGCGCGCCCAGGCCGAGAGGTCGAGCCGGTCGTCCTCGAGGTACTCCGTCCGCTCGTCGTCGCTCTGCGGCTTCGTCGCCTGGTACTCGCGCAGGCGCAGGTCGAGCGCCAGCTCGGCGTCCTGCAGGCAGCGGAAGCAGGGGCCGTGGAGGAAGACGTCGAGCGAGAGCTCGAGGACGGTGCCGCTCGAGGCGCGCGTGACGCGCAGCTCGGCGGGCGCCGGATCCGGCCGCGGCTCGTACTGCTGCCCGGCGAGCAGGAGCGGCTCGAGCTCGATCTCGACGCGCTCGCGCGCCTCGTCGCCCGAGCGGATCCGGAGCGTGCGGAGGTCGAAGGTGGTCATGTCGCCACCGTAGCGCGGCGTGGAGTGGTGCTCAGGGCGCCAGGCGGCGCAGATCGGCGAGCTTCGGGACGGCCCGCGGGAAGGGACGCTCCTGCGCCTCCTTGCGGCGGAGGTACGGTCCGATCGTCTCGGGGGTCGGCTCCGCGTCCTCGTGCGGCGCGTGGCGGGCGAGGACGAGCATCCCGACCGAGGCGACCACGACGGCGCCGGCCGCGAGCTCGCGCCCGCCGACCGCCTCACCGGCGAACGCCCACCCGAGCAGGACGGCGACCCCCGGGTTGACGTATGCGTAGGTCGAGACGAGGACGCTCGACGCGCCGCTCCGCAGCAGCCAGCCGTAGGCGGTGAACGCCACGATCGAGCCGAAGACGACGAGGTACCCGAATGCCGCAGCCGAGCCGGCGGAGATCGCAGCAGGATGCACCCGGCCGAGCTCTCCCATCGCCGCGCCCGCCACCGCGAGCAGCGTCGCGGCGCAGAGCATCTGCATCGCGGCGGAGAGGAACGGGGCCTGCGGCAGCCGCGCGACGCGGCCGTACGCAGAGCCGGCCGCCCAGGCCAGCGCGGCGCCCAGGATGACCGCGGCCCCGACGGGATCGACGTGCGTGCTCTGCCCGACGAGCAGCGCGACGCCGAGCAACCCGGCGGCGATTCCCGTGAGCGCTCCGAGCGAGAGCCGGACGCCGAAGAAGGTGCGGTCGAGGAGCGCCGTGAACAGCGGCACGGTTGCGACGAGCAGCGCGGTCACACCCGAGGCGACACGCTGCTCGGCCCACGCGATTCCACCCGTGTCCACGAAGAGCAAGAGCCCGCCGACGATCGCGGCGGCCGTCCACTCACGTCGCCCCGGGCGGGCGGCGGCGACGTCGCCCCTCCACAGGGACCATGCGTACAGCAGCCCACCGGCCAGCCCAAAGCGCACCGCGAGCATGAGCAGCGGCGGCAGCGTCCGGTCGGCGACGGCGATCGCCAGATACGTCGACCCCCAGACGACGTAGACGATCCCCAATGCGATTGCGATCTTCGCCCTCATGGCTCCATGGTGCCAAGCGGAAACGATCAGCACAAGTTCGGTTATCGTTCGTATCGATCATGAACGCTAATGAATGGCTGGGCCTCGACTTGCGCCACCTCGCCGCGCTGGAAGCGGTCGCCCGCACCAACTCCTTCGGCCGTGCCGCGCGCGAGTTGGGCTACACGCAATCGGCGGTCAGCCAGCAGATCGCGCAACTCGAGCGCATCGTGGGGCAGCGGCTCTTCCACCGGCCCGGCGGGCCTCGCCGGGTGGAGCCGACCGAGGCCGGCCTGCTCCTGCTCGGCCATGCCGACGCGATCGTCGCGCGCCTCGATGCGGCGCGAGCCGACATGGCCGCGCTCGCCGAGGGCGCCGCCGGAACCCTGCGCGTCGGGATCTACCAGAGCGTCGGGGCCCGCCTCCTCCCCGCGCTCCTGCGCCGCTTCCGGGAGCAGTGGCCGCTCGTCGGGGTCCGGGTGCGCGAGGAGAGCGCCGCGGCCGACCTCCTCCGCCTACTGGAGCACGGCGAGCTCGACCTGACCTTCGCCGAGCTGCCGCTGCGAGAGGGGCCGTTCGAGTGGGCGGAGGTGTTGCAGGATCCGTACGTCCTGCTCGTCTCGGCGCGATCGGAGCTCGCGCAGCTCGATGCGGCGCCGCCGCTCCGCGAGATCGCGAAGCTGCCGCTGATCGGCCGCCGCACGACCGACGAGCCGGAGCGGTTCCTCGCCGGCCGCGTCCCCGGGCTCAATGTGATCTTCCGTACCGACGACAACGGCACGCTCGGAGCGCTCGTCGCCGAGGACCTCGGCGCCGCGATCGAGCCGCAGCTCGTCGTCGATCCGCGCGACCGGGCGGTGAAGGCGCTCCCATTCGGCTCGCGGATCCCGCCGCGCACGCTCGTCCTCGCCTGGCACCGTGACCGCTATCGCGCGCAGGCCGCCGAGGCGTTCGTCGAGCTCGCTCGCAAGGTCGCGTCCGGCTAGGAGAGCTCGCCGGCGAGCGCACGGATATAGCGATCGGCGGAGCGCTGCACCACGCCGTCGCCGTCGCGAGGCACGAGCCTCTCCCACCACGCCCCGTGGATCGTGTCGAACGAGAAGGGCTCGAGAGTCTGCGCGATCCGCTTCACCGCCTCGGCGGGAAGCGGAATGAGATTCGGATAGCTGTACATGAAGCTGACCCACGCGCGGTCGGGAATCACCTGGACGATGTCGCCGGAGAGGAGCGCACGTCGTGGCTCGACGTGCAGCACCTGCCCGCCGGCGAAGTGGCCTCCGCAGCGGATGAGCGTCAATCCCTCGCCGAGCTCCTTCGTCTCGCCTTCCCAGTGCTCGATGCGCGGCGAAGGGCGCATCACCCATTCGGCGTCGGCGGCGTGCAGGAGGATCGGACAGTCGAAGCGGTCGGCCCACTCGACCATCGCGGAGTAGTAGTGCGGGTGGGAGATCGCGATCCCGGCGAGACCGCCGCGGCGCTCGACCTCTGTCGCCGTCTCTTCGTCGAGCACCGTGATGCACTCCCAGAGGAGATTCGAGCCGCGCCAGGGGACGAGGAGCGCGCGCTGGCCTATCGCGAAGCTCGGCTCGGTGCCGATGCCGGCGAAGCCCGCGTCGTCGCGGATCACGTTCCGGTGCTCACGGCACAGGCGAGCGAGCGTCGTCCACTCCTGACCCGACTGCGGCACGTACTGGCGTGCGTCCTCGCAGACCGGACAGCGGTCGGGATCGGTCGTGCCGAACTGGACGCCGCAGGTCGCACATACGGCGAGCTCGTCCACAAGAGGATGCTACGCGGGGCACGACCTACCTTGCGCCGCAAGCCAATTGCTACTACCATGCGATGCATGGCAGCTGAGAGCCGGCGCAGCCAGATGCTCCGCGGAGTCCTCGACCTCTGCCTTCTCGCGGTCGTGGTCGACGAGCCCGCGTACGGCTACGAGATGACGCGGCGCCTGCGCGAGCGCGGACTCTCGACCGTCGGCGAGGGTTCGATCTATCCCTTGCTCGGCCGGCTCGAGCGCGAGGGTCTCGTCGCCACGCACCGTGAGATAAGTGACGGCGGCCCGCCGCGGAAGTACTACAGCGCTTCGCCGAGCGGGCG
>Ga0070681_10008271_pt1 | contig 10183 bp, 8 predicted proteins | sample KBSC83BmetaG_FD_65650 | JGI IMG/M metagenome (GOLD analysis project Ga0070681, IMG submission 65650) | Corn rhizosphere microbial communities from Kellogg Biological Station, Michigan, USA - KBS C8-3B metaG | ecosystem: Host-associated > Plants > Roots > Rhizosphere | place: USA: Michigan...
CACGGCCCGAATGAATTCATCGACGTCGCGTATGCGAAGCGGCTGACCGCCTGCGTTGCGCACGTCATCGCCGCGCACACCGCGTCGGCGTCGTGATCGACGGACGGTCGCTGTGAGCGGCCGCGTGAGCTACGCGACACCGACCGGACGCAGCTCGAGCTTTCCGGCGCGGTAGCGCCTGAGCAAAAGCCGCGTCACGTCGGGATCGAACGCAGTGCGCGGCGGACATTCGACGAGCTCGGCAAGCTCGGCGTCGTTGCGCGCGGTGCCGGCGAAGCACCAGTCGCGAAAGACGTGCACGTCGACGCGTTCGCCGTCGTCCGATGCCTCGCGCACATACCCCGCGCCGGCGAGCGGCCACGCGGGAATGGCGAGCGGCGCGAGCGCCGCGGCGACGCGCGCGTCGTGATCCTGTGGCGACTCGCTACCGGTGCAGACGCCGTTGCAACGATGCAATTGCCGCGCGAAGCAGGGGCCGCCCGCGCCTCGCTCGACGCCCAAGCGCCGCGCGCACAGTCGATGCTCGGCGCAGAGCGCGCGCAACGCGCTGCGAAACGATGCGCGCGACGCGAAAGGCCCGTACGCGTCGGCCAGCGCGTCGCGATCGACGCCCAGTGCGGGAACGAACTTCGGCGCGCCTTCGCGCCAGCGTGCGATGCCCGCTTCCTCCTTGCGCCGGAGCGCACGGTTGTGCGCGGGCATCAGCGCCTTGACCAGCACCGCTTCGCGCAGCAGCGCGCCGAGCTCGCCCGCCGTGCGCTCGTGCTCGATGCGGCGGATCTCGCGCGAGAGCCGCAGATCGGTCTCGCTGCGCCAATCCTGCGAGAAATGCGCGGCGACGCGTTCGCGCAGGTCGATGCTCTTGCCGACGTAAAGCGGCAGCGGGTTGTCGCCGTAGAAGAGATAGACGCCGGGCGATTCGGGCAGCGCATCGATCGCATCGGGAGGAAGCTGTGGCGGCAGGCTCGGCACACGCAGGATGCGCCGTATCGCGGCATCGACGCGGTCGGCCGCCTGGTCGCGATAGAGCCCTTCGACGAACGACCAGATCGCCCGCGCGTCGCCGAGCGCACGATGCCGTTCGCTGACCGGTATCGCGTGGCGCACGATCAGCGCGTCGAGCCCGTGACCGTCGGCGTCGGGAAAAAGGCGCCGCGACAGCCGCACGGTGCAAAGGACGCGCGCCGAGAACGAACGCTCGAGTCGCGCGAACGCGTGCTTGAGAAACCCGTAGTCGAAGCGCGCGTTGTGGGCGACGAAGACGCAGCCATCGAGAAGCGCGCGCACGTCGTTCGCGACGGTCGAGAACGACGGCGCGCTCGCGACCATCGCATTGGTGATGCCGGTCAGCGCCTGGATCGCCGGCGGAATGGGCACCTCGGGATCGACCAGCGAGCTCCACTCGGTGACGTGCACGCGCGCGCCGTCATCGTCGACGCGGACGATGCCGATCTCGGTGATCCGGTCGCCCTGCGCAGACGTCCCGGTCGTTTCGAGATCGACGAACGCGAAGGCGGGCAGGGGCAGCATCGGCGGTGCCGGCAGCAGGACGGGCGGTGTTGACAACCCCGAACGTTCGTTCGTATTCTAGCTCGAATGTCGAACGATCGTTCCTATCTCGGTACCCTTCAGGACTACTACGCGCGCCACCGCGCGCTGCCGTCGTACGCATCGATCGGCGGCCTGCTGGGCCTGCGGTCCAAGTCGTCGGTGGCGGCGCTCGTCGCGCGGATGAAGCTGGCCGGATACCTCGAATCGACGCCCGATCGCCGGCTCGCACCCACGAAACGCTTTTTCGCGCGGCCGCTCGCCACCGGCTTCATCCGGGCGGGCCTTCCGGAACCGATCGCCGACGACGAGGCCGACGCGGTCACGCTCGACGATTACCTGATCGAGCGCCCGTCGCAAACGGTGCTCGTGCGCGTGCGCGGCGATTCGATGATCGATGCCGGCATCTTCGAGGGCGATCTCGTCGTCGTCGAGAAGCGGGCAGCGGCGCAGAAGGGCGACATCGTCGTCGCGATCGTTGACAACCAGTTCACGCTGAAGCGGCTCGATCTCGAGAGCGGTCGCTTCGTGCTCAAGCCCGAGAACAAGGCCTATCCGGTAATCCGCCCCGAAGGCGACCTGGAGATCTTCGGCGTGATGGTCGGGCTGGTGCGGAAGGTCTAGCGAACCTAAGCCGCGCTGACTTCCACCAGGCAGTCATAGAAGGTCGGCCCGCCGCCCATGTCGGTGAGCGCCTGGCTCGTCACCGCATTCGCGTTTTCGCCGCCGGGCGCGAGCCGTCGCCACCAGACCGACGGTGCGACGACGACGCCGCGTCGCGCGCGATCGCTGACGCGCGCGATCGCGAGCAGGCTGCCGCGATCGTTGAAAATGCGCACCGGATCGCCGCCGTCGATGCCGCGCGCGGCTGCATCGTCCGGATGAATCACGAGGTGGGGCCGCCGCTCGTCGTCGGCATACGCGGAGATGTTGGCGAACGACGAGTTCAGGAAGTTGCGCGCGGGCGGCGAAATGAACGCGAGCGGATAGCGCGCCGCCAGCGTCGCGTTCGACGATGGCGATTCGCGAGGAGCGACATACGCCGGCAACGGATCCTCGCCGCGCGCCGCGAGCGATTCGGACCAGAACTCGCACTTGCCGGACGGCGTGGGAAAGCCGCCCTGCGCAAACGGCGCATACGGTCGCGCGACCGCGAGCCGCCGGAACCCCGATGCCTTCAGTGCGTCCCAGTCGACGTCGATGCCGCGCAGGTCGCCTGCGCGATAGGCCTGTCGCGCGAGATCGTCGTCGCTGTCGCGGAAGCACGGCTCGTCGAAGCCTATCCGCGCGGCGAGCCGGCGAAACACCTCGGTGTTCGGCAATGCCTCGGCGATCGGATCGATCGCCGGATTGTTCGCGAGCGCATAGAGGTGCCCGTACGACGTGTGGATGTCGGTCTGCTCGAGCTGTGTCGTGGCGGGCAGCAGGATGTCCGCATAGTCGGCGGTGTCGGTCCTGAAGATCTCGTGCACGACGCAGAAAAGATCCTCGCGCGCGAAGCCCGCGACCACGCGTGACGATTCGGGGGCGACCGCGACCGGATTCGAGTTGTAGACGTAGATCGCGCGAATCGGCGGGTCGCGCAGGTCGCACAACGCATCGCCGATCGTCGACATGTTGACGGTGCGCGGCGAGCCGCGGATCAGGTCGGGGCGCTCGAGCGCCGCCTTCTGCATCGGAAACGTTCCGGACGACGACAGCAATGCGCCGCCCGCCGGGTCGCGCCATGCGCCGACCAGCGCGGGCAGGCACGCGACCGCCCGCACCGCGTTGGCGCCGCCGTGCACCCGCTGCATCCCGTAGTTGAGTCGGATCGCGGCGGGCCGGACCGTGCCGTAGTCGTGCGCGAGGCGCACGATCTCGTCGCGGGTGATGCCACAGACGGCGGCCGCGCGTTCCGGCGGCCATTCGTGCGCGCGCGCCGCGAGCGCGTCGTACCCGACCGTGTAGCGATCCACGTAATCGCGGTCGACGAGGCCGTCGCCGATCAGTACGTGCATGACGCCGAACGCAAGCGCCGCGTCGGTGCCCGGCAGCGGTGCGATGTGGACGTGGCACTTCTCGGCCGTCGCGCTGCGATACGGATCGATCGCGACGAGCTTCGCGCCGCGCCGCTTCGCTTCCTGTGCGCGCGTCCAGAAGTGCAGGCTCGACGTGATCGGATTGCTGCCCCAGATGACGACGAGGCGGCTGTTCTCGAACTCCTCGACGTCCATGCCGATCGAGGCGCCGACGACCGCGGTCCATCCCGCCTTGCCGGCGGCCGAGCAGATCGTGCGATCGAGAAGCGATGCACCCAGGCGATGGAAGAAGCGACGATCCATCGACGAGCCCTGGAGCAGCCCCATCGTTCCCGCGTAGCTGTACGGAAGGATCGCCTGCGGGCCGTCGCTCGACCCGGCGATCGCCTGGAAGCGCTCTGCGATCTCGTCGAGCGCCTCGTCCCACGAGATGCGCGCGAAGCGGCCCTCGCCCTTGGCGCCGACGCGGCGCATCGGGAAGCGCAGCCGATCCGGCGAGTACGTGCGCTCGAGATAGTGCGCGACCTTCGTACAGAGCGCCCCATCCGTCGGCGGGTGATCGGGCGCGCCGCGAATGTCGACGGCGCGGCCGTTCTCGACGGTCACGAGCATCGCGCACGTGTCCGGGCAATCGTGCGGACACGCCGCGCGAACGACGCGACGCGACACGGCTTCGGCACTGTCGAGTGGCATACCGGCTTCATCACCCACGCTTGCGGCGTTTTCGATTGTACGTGAGCGTCGGCCAGATGCCGCGATTCGACGCCGATCCTCTCGGCAACGCGACCGCCGCCCACCGCGTTCGTAGACCACGAACTGTGCGACGCATGCTGCGCGTCGCGCGCGAGGCTTGTTGCGTCAACGACTTATCGCGCACCGATCGGCGGAAACCGCGGATGGCACGCTTGCTGCTCGAAGGGTCGCAGCCGGCGCCCCGTAGACGCCGCACCCGGACAGGAGACGATTTTGAATTACACGCATTACGACTATCTGGAGCTTGCGCCCGGCGCGAGCACGCAACGGATCGAAGCGGCCTATTGCGCGTTGCTCGAACGCTTTCAATACGGCCACACCGACGCCGGACAGGACTTGTCGGGACTCGTGCGGATGATCCATGCCGCGTACGCGGTCCTCTCCGATCCCGACCAGCGGCGCGCCTACGACGAGCAGCTCGTCCGCGATGCGAAGGCGGCCGACGCCGAGCTGCAATCGCAGCTCGATGCCGCGGCGCTCACCGGGTTCACGCGCGTGCAGCAGGTACCCGCGACGCTGCTCGCGACGTTGCCCGAGCTCGCTGCCTGATCCTCCTCTCGACGGTTTTGGCCGCCGGGAACATTTTCAACACTGCAAACAGCGATGCGGTCGGCGGCCCTTCTTCTTTCGAACCTGCGATCGATTGCGAAGCGTCCGGCGGGACGCCCGGCGAAGATGCGCCGCCGCGGCAACGATGCGCGCCGGCCGGTTCGCGCCGCACGCAGGCATCAACATGCAACAGTCGCACGACGGGGCGTGCATCGGACGGCGGCGCCGCGGGCGCGGCCGATCCTCACGCAGCAGCCGACCGGTTTCGCCGGCATGGCGCTGCACTGAAACGCGATTCGCGTTCGACGACAGACCAACAACACCAAGGGAGAACAACGTGGAGAAGTGTGTCGCGTGCCAGTACTACGATCGCAACGACTCGCACAGCGAGAACAAGGGCACCGGCTGGGGCAAGTGCCGGCGCAGCGTGCCGATCGTCCATCCGGTCTCCGCGAAGGCGTACATGGTCGAAGGCATCTGGCCGCACGTCCGCGACGACGACTGGTGCGGCGAATGGACCGCGTCGAAGCGGCGTGACGCCGCGCACCCGGACGCGCGCAACCTGATGCTGCAGCCGCCGGTTCAAAGTCCCCTTCGCACCGGCGCATTGCCGCCCGGTGCGTTGATGGCGGCGCCCGTTGCGTCCGCGCCGGACGTGCCGGCATCCCCCCGCACGAGCTTCGGCTCCGACTGATTCCGCCTTCGACGGCGGGTGCAGCCCGCCGCCGTCTGCCGAGCGCGATCGGCTAAAATCGTCGGTTTTCCGGCAAAGGGACACCGCAGCGGGAAGCGCCCGCTTCGCCGCGGCGGCTCGCGCATTGCGTGTAAAGCGGGATCTCTCGAGCGCGCCTGACGGCCATGTCGCGCTGACGATCGGCAATTTCGACGGCGTCCATCGCGGGCACCAGGCGATGCTCACGCGCCTCGTCGAAGCGGCGGAGGACCTGCGGCTGCCGCCGGCGGTGCTCACGTTCGACCCGCATCCGCGCGAATTCTTCGCGCCGGACAGCGCGCCGCCGCGCCTGTCGACGCTGCGCTCGAAGCTCGCGCTTTTCGAAGCTTACGGCGTCGCGACGACGTTCGTCGCGCGGTTCGACGCGCGGCTCGCGGCGCTCGATGCCGGCGCGTTCGTGCGCGACATCCTCGAGCGGCAGCTTCGGACGCGGTGGCTCCTCGTCGGCGAGGACTTTCGCTTCGGGCGCGGACGTGCCGGCGACCTCGCCTTGCTGCGCAATTGCGCGAGCACGTTCAGCGTCGAGGCGATGCGCACGGTCGAGATCGACGGGCGCCGCGTGTCGAGCTCCGCGGTGCGCGACGCACTCGCCGCCGGCGACCTGCCTCTTGCGGCGGCGCTTCTCGGCCGCAACTACACGATCACGGGACGCGTCGCGCACGGCGACAAGCGCGGCCGCACGCTCGGCTTTCCGACGGTGAACCTGCCGTTGCGCCGGCAGCCCGCGCTGAGCGGCATCTTCGCCGTTCGCGTGTACGGCCTTCCCGGCGGCGCCCGCGAAGGCGTGGCGAGCGTCGGCGTGCGACCGACGATCGCCGACGGCGGCAAGCCGATCGCCGAGGCGTACCTGTTCGACTTCGACGACACGATCTACGGCCGTCGCATCACGCTCGAGTTCCTGCACAAGCTGCGCGAGGAGATGCGCTTCCCCGACGTCGACGCGCTGACGCAACAGATGCAACGCGATGCGGCCGATGCGCGCGGGTTTTTCGCCGCGCACGCATGACCACAAACTGAATCCGAAATGCCCGACGAGTCCCGCAACGACTACAAGTCGACACTCAATCTTCCGGACACGCCGTTTCCGATGCGCGGAGACCTGGCGCGCCGCGAGCCGGGCTGGGTGGCGGATTGGCGCAAGAACCGCGTCTACGAAGCGATCCGCGCGGCGTCCCGCGGCCGTCCGCGCTTCGTCCTGCACGACGGCCCGCCCTATGCGAACGGCGACATCCATATCGGCCACGCGGTCAACAAGATTCTGAAGGACGTCATCGTCAAGAGCCGCACGCTCGCGGGCTTCGATGCGCCCTATGTGCCGGGGTGGGATTGCCACGGCATGCCCATCGAGGTGCAGATCGAGCGCACGTACGGCAAGGAGCTGCCGACGGCCGAGACGCAGCGTCTTTGCCGCGCGTACGCGACCGAGCAGATCGAGCGGCAGAAGAAGGATTTCGAGCGCCTCGGCGTCATCGGCGACTGGGATCATCCGTACACGACGATGAGCTTCGGCAACGAGGCGGACGAGATCCGGGCGCTCGGCAAGGTGCTCGCGAGGGGTTATATCTACCGGGGGCTCAAGCCCGTCAACTGGTGCTTCGACTGCGGCAGCGCGCTCGCGGAAGCCGAGGTCGAGTACGAGGATCGCGTCGACCTCGCGATCGACGTCGCGTTCGCGCTCGGCGAAGGCGAGCGCACACGACTCGCGCAGGCGTTCGGACTCGCCGCCGCGCCCGAGGGACGGATCTGCGCCGTGATCTGGACGACGACGCCGTGGACGATTCCGGCGAACCAGGCGCTGAACGTCCATCCCGACGTCGAGTACGCGCTCGTGCGCACGCCGCGCGGCCATCTCGTGCTCGCGAAGGATCTCGTCGCCGCGTGCCTGGCCCGCTACGGTATCGACGGCGAGGTCGTCGCGACAGCGCGTGGCGCGGCCCTCGAGAAGATCGCGTTCCGCCATCCGTTCTACGACCGCGCGTCGCCGGTCTATCTCGGCGACTTCGTCACGCTCGAGCAAGGGACCGGCATCGTCCACAGCTCGCCGGCGTACGGCGTCGACGACTTCGTCTCGTGCCGCCGCTACGGGATGCGCGACGATGAAATCCTGAATCCGGTGCAAGGCGACGGCCGCTATGCGGCAAGCCTGCCGTTCTTCGGCGGCTTGTCGATCTGGGACGCGAACCCGAAGATCGTCGACAAGCTGCGCGACGTGCACGCGCTGCTCCATTCGGAGAAGTTTCCGCACAGCTACATGCATTGCTGGCGACACAAGACGCCGATCATCTATCGCGCCACGACGCAGTGGTTCGCGGGCATGGACGAAGTGCCCGGATTTCGTGGCGTCAAGCCGGCCGAGACGCTGCGCGAAACGGCGTTGCGCGGCATCGAAAACACACGGTTCTTCCCGTCGTGGGGCAAGGCGCGCCTTTACGGCATGATCGCGAACCGGCCCGACTGGACGCTCTCGCGGCAGCGGCAGTGGGGCGTGCCTTTGCCGTTCTTCGTCGATCGCGAGACCGACGCGCTGCATCCCGATACGCTCGCGCTCCTCGAACTCGCCGCGACGAAGGTCGAGGCGCACGGAATCGAGAGCTGGTTCGAAGCGACGAGCGAGGATTTCGGCGTCGACGAGAAGCGCTATCGCAAGCTCACCGACACGCTCGACGTCTGGTTCGATTCGGGCACCACGCACGAGACGGTGATGGGCGGCCGGGAAAGCGGCAAGCACGGCTCGCACGCCGGCGAGACGCGGTTTCCGGCGGATCTTTACCTCGAAGGCTCCGACCAGCATCGCGGCTGGTTCCACTCGTCGCTGCTCACGTCGTGCATGCTGAACGGCGTGCCGCCGTACAAGGCGCTGCTCACGCACGGCTTCGCTGTCGACGGCGAGGGCCGCAAGATGTCGAAGTCGAAGGGCAACGTCGTGTCGCCGCAGAAGGTGTCGGGAACGCTCGGCGCCGAGATCCTGCGCCTGTGGGTCGGCGCCACCGATTATTCGGGAGAGCTGTCGATCTCGGACGAGATCCTGAAGCGCGTCGTCGAAAGCTATCGCCGCATCCGCAACACGCTGCGCTTCCTGATGGCCAACACGTCGGACTTCGACGCGTCGCGCGATGCGCTTCCGCGCGCCGATCTGCTCGAAATCGACCGCTTCGCGCTCGCCAACGCGCGCGTGCTCGCCGACGCGGTCGTCGCCGATTACGACCGTTACGAGTTTCATCTCGTCGTGCAGCGCCTTTCGACGTATTGCTCGGAGGATCTCGGCGGTTTCTATCTCGACGTGCTGAAGGACCGGCTGTACACGACGCCGGCCGCCGGTCGCCCGCGGCGTTCGGCGCAAACGGCGCTCGCGCAGATTCGCGACCTGCTGCTGGCGCTGATGGCACCGGTGCTGTCGTTCACCGCCGAAGAGGCCTGGCGCATCCTTCATCCCGAGGATCCGACGATCTTCGTGCGCGAGTGGTTGCGGCTCCTTCCTGACGTGCAGGATACGGCGCTGGTCGCGAAATGGACGCGCATTCTTGCGGCGCGCGCACAGGTTCAGAAGGAGCTCGAGGCGGTGCGCCAGAGCGGCGCGATCGGCTCGTCGCTCGCGGCCGACGTCGAGATCGTCACCAACGGCGCCGACTACGATGCGCTCGCCTCGCTCGGCGACGATCTGCGCTTCGTGCTCATCACGTCGAAGGCGACGGTGCGGCGCGGCGATGCGCCGGCGATCGGCGTGACACCGAGCCCCGACCGCAAATGCGAGCGCTGCTGGCACTATCGCGCGGACGCCGGGTCCGACACGTCGCATCCGGGCCTTTGCGGGCGGTGCGTCGCGAACCTCTTCGGCGCCGGCGAGCCGCGCAAGCACGCATAGGATGGAACGTCCCCCCACGCTGGCTTCGCTCGCTGCCCCCCAGGGGGCCGGTCAGTCGGTCGGGGCGGCCCTTCCCGACTGACATGCCGGCGAGCATCGTGATTCGACGAACCTCCGGGTCGGCGAACTGGCGCTGGCTCTGGCTCGCCGTCGCGGTGATCGCGCTCGATCAATTGTCGAAGCACTGGATCGTCGCGTCGTTCCACCCGGGCGAGGAGTTGCCGCTGACGCCGTTCGCGAGCCTCGTGCTCGCGTTCAATCGCGGCGCGGCCTTCAGCTTCCTCGCGGGCGGCAGCGGCTGGCAGCGCTGGCTTTTCGCGGTGATCGCCGTCGTCGCCAGCGTGGCGATGCTGTGGTTCCTGCGCCGCGGCAGCCGAGCGCTGTTCTGCGCCGGCCTCGCGCTGATCATCGGCGGCGCGCTCGGCAATCTCTACGATCGCGTCACGCTCGGCCACGTCGTCGATTTCGTGCTGCTGCACTGGCGCGGCTGGTATTACCCGGCGTTCAACGTCGCCGACTCGGCGATCACGATCGGCGCGGCCGCGCTGATCGTCGACAGTTTCCGCGAGCGGCGTCCGCGCGGCGCTTCGCGCGACGGGGAAGCAGGGCGTTGATCGAGGTGCTGCCCGAGCGTTCAGGCGTCGTCGAGCGCGCCACGTTCGCGCTGCCGAAGTCGCTCGCCGCGAAACCACCCGAGTAGCGCCAGGAACGCAGTCG
>Ga0070681_10008274_pt1 | contig 10182 bp, 6 predicted proteins | sample KBSC83BmetaG_FD_65650 | JGI IMG/M metagenome (GOLD analysis project Ga0070681, IMG submission 65650) | Corn rhizosphere microbial communities from Kellogg Biological Station, Michigan, USA - KBS C8-3B metaG | ecosystem: Host-associated > Plants > Roots > Rhizosphere | place: USA: Michigan...
GCGCAACTGCTGATCGCGATTGCGGCCAACGACGACATGCGGGCGCCTAAAGAGAAAGACGTCCTGAAGGAGACCTTCGAGAAGGCAAAGGTGCCGGCGGAGATTGAAGTGTACACGGGGTCGGCGCACGGCTGGTGTCCGCCGGATTCGCAGGTCTACAGCGAGCCGCTGGCCGAAAAGGCGTGGGCGCGGTTGCTGGCGCTGTACGGTAAGGCGCTAGCCTAAATCTAAATCACTTCCGGCCCCAGGGGCGCTCGTTCGATGATTTCGATACGGGTGCCCCAGGGATCGGTGATGTAGGTGAGGGTGCTGCCGTTGGGGGCCTTGCGAACCGGCTCGTCGAGCTTGATGCCTGCGGCCTGGAGTGTCTTCACAAAGGCGGCGTGGTCTTTCACGTCGAAACCGATGTGGTCGAGCACGCGCCCCCTGGTGGGCGTCTGCGGCGCGTCGGCTTTGGTGAAGCGGATTTGGACTCCGGGGAGGTTCACGACGGGGGCGTCGTTGCGGATCGCAGTGGTCCCACCAAAGGTTTTGGCATACCAGGCTTGCGCTTTGGGGATTTCGGCTTCCGTCAGAAACAAGTGGACGTGTTCATTGCGGATGGGCATGGACTGGGTTTTGTCTTCCAGGATTTCCATGCGGACGCCGTCGGGTGTTTCGACGAAGGCCTGGTCCAGGCGGTTGTTGTTGCCGGGGAGCACGGCGACGCCCGCGGCTTTCCATTGGGCGGCGCGGGTTTGCACGTTGTCGACGATGAAGCCGACGTGGTTTATGACCGAGCCCTGGGTGCCGCCGTCGCCTTTTTCGGTTCCGAGATTCAGACTGATATAGAGCCCGGGGAACATGATGACCGGGTTCCCGCCGGGCATGAACAGTTTGCCGCCCAGGGCGCGGAAGAGTTTCTTGTTGGCTTCCACGTCTTTGGAGACGATGTGCCAGTGGCCCATGGTGACGCCGGTTGAGTTGAATGGGGCGGGTTGCGCGGACGCGGTGAGGGCGGTCAGCGCGGAAGCGAGCAAGAGAGCTGCGAGGGTGTTGGGTTTCACGGATGCCTCCCGGTTTAGTGTAGTCCAAGTGGGCCAGTAAAACATTGACCCTTGGCTCGGAGAGATTTGGACTGAATTTTCAGGGCAGGTCAACCGAGTTAGAGTATAGATACGGTTTTATGCTCCGTTTTATTGCCTTGGGTTCGGTAGCGGTGGCGGCCCTGGCCGCCTCGCCCCCCTCGCCGGCAACTGTCACGTTCTATAAGGACGTACTGCCTGTCCTGCAGAGGAATTGCCAGAGCTGCCATCGGCCTGGCCAGATTGCCCCAATGTCGTTCCTCAGCTACGAGAGCGTGCGTCCGTGGGCGAAGGCAATCAGGGCGGCGGTGGCAAGCCGTAAGATGCCGCCCTGGTTCGCCGATCCCAAGTACGGCCACTTCGTCAACGACCGCTCACTGAAGCAGGCCGACATCGACACCATTGAAGCCTGGGTTGACGGCGGGTCCGGGAAAGGCGATCCGAAAGACGCGCCTCCCGCGATTCAATGGCCCGCGAACGGCTGGGAAATCCAGCCAGACTACGTCGTCAAAGGCCCGGAGTTCCACGTTCCCGCCAAGGGTATTGTGGAGTGGACCTACATAAAAGAGCCAATCGGCTTTGCCAAAGACATCTGGATCACATCTCTCGAGATCAAACCCACTGCCTTAGCGGTCGTGCATCACATCTGCATCGGCTTCAGGCCGCACACGCCGGAAGTAGAATATGGCGTTCCGACGGTGTTCAATAGAAGGCGGGACGAGAGCGGCAGCGAGATCCCAAGAGCCAAGGGAATGCCGGCGCCATTTAACCCGGGCATGAATGAACAATGCTACTTCCCGGGCCACCAGGCCACTGATTATCGCCTCTTTAATGCCGCGAAGTTCATCCCGGCAAACGCCGACATCGTGTTTCAAATGCACTATACACCTAACGGCACAGCGGTTACCGACCGACCAGAGGTAGGATTCACCATCGCAAAGACACCGCCCCAGCGGCGCTTCATTTCGTATTATGCGCAGCCCGCCGCAGGCACCGATGGAGGGGTCTTTCGCATCCCGCCCAACGATGGGAATTGGGCGAGCCCGCCGGCCGAAGTACTGTTCAATGAGGACGCTCAATTGGTGTGGATGATGCCTCACATGCATCTACGCGGGAAGGATATGACGTACCGCCTGGAGTACCCGACCGGGGAGAAGCAAACTATTCTCCGCGTGCCTCACTTCGACTTCAATTGGCAGCTTGAGTACGAAACAGACATTAAGGTTCCCAATGGATCGAAGCTCATCGTGGATGCCGATTTCGACAACTCAGCTAACAATAAGTTCAATCCAGATCCAAGCCGCGACGTTTTCTGGGGTGAGCAATCCTGGGAGGAGATGATGTCGCCAGAGTTCGGTGTCGTCGTAGATGCGCGCAATGCTAGTCGTCCCGTAACGGTCAAGGGATCCTTCGGTGTCTGTACAGCGCTCTTGTGGATCGCGCGCCTCTGCTGAATCCGCCGCAGTGGAGATCTAGGCCAGCCATCCTACGTCCAGTACAAAACATTGACCTTCTCTCCAACTTGGCGCTAAGCTAATGGTGTGAAAGCGCGGGACGTATCCGAGATCGCGAAGGCTCTGGGGAGCCTGGGCGGGAAGCGGCGCGCGAAGGTTTTGACGCCGGAGCAGCGCAGAGAAATCGCCCGTAAGGCCGCGGCGGCGAGCGCTCGGGTGCGCAGCAACAAGGCGGCCGCCAAGAAGAAGGGGAAGGGACGCTAGACATGCCGAAGAAGACCGCAGCAACGCCAGAAACGAGCGACGAAAGCATATTGGTCACGGCCGCGAAGGCCATTGGGACGGCGGCTGGGAAGGTCGCGCGGTTGGCCGGAGCAGGGGAGCCGGCGACGTCCAAAAAGATACCCAAACTGGTGAAAAAGAGCAAAGCCAGGCTGCCTCGCAAGGAAAAGAAGGCCGCCAAGAAACGCGCGAAGTAGGCAGCCGGATCCTCCACCGAACCCCCGGATCATTAAAATCAAATAATGCTGATAATGCGCTGCGCGCAAAATCAGGCACCTGTCGGTATTGACCCCTCGCCACGGATCATGTTAACTTCACAGGAGATTGTTCAGGGAGGTTCGTGAATGAGGAGTCTTTTATTACTAGCTGGTGTGCTTATTTGTACCAGTTTGTACGCCCAAACAGCGCAGATTCAGGGGACGGTTTTGGATTCCACTGGGTCGGCCGTTCCGGGCGCGGATGTGAAAGCGACGCAGACTGCCACGGGGCAGGTGCGTACTGTGAGCAGCGGCGCCGACGGGGGCTACGTGTTAGCCAATCTGCCCATCGGTCCTTACCGCTTAGAGATCAGCAAGCAAGGTTTCACCACTTATGTGCAGACGGGAATCACGCTGCAGGTGAATACCAACCCGACGGTGGATATCTCACTCAAGGTCGGCAACGTCAGCGAACAGGTGCAGGTGGAAGCTAACGCCGCACTGGTTGAGACGCAGGCCACCGGTATCGGCAACGTCATGGATAACCGGCGGATTTTAGAACTGCCGCTCAACGGCCGCGTGGCTACCGACATGATCGCGTTCACGCCGGCGGTGATTGTGCAGGGTGTGGCCGGCAACGGCGGATACCCCGGCACGCAGCAGTACGTGATCAACGGCGGACAGTCCTTCGGCGACGCGTTCTGGCTGGATGGCAGCGTATTCAATAATCCGTGGGACAACGCGAACATGCCGTTCCCGTTCCCGGACGCACTGCAGGAATTTAAAGTCGAAACCAGCTCGTTGACGGCGCAAAACGGCGTGCACGCGGGCGGCACCATCACAGGCGTCACGAAGTCGGGCACCAACTCGTTTCATGGCGACGCCTTCGAGTTTCTGCGCAATGGCGACTTGAACGGGACTAACTGGTCGACGCACACTAACGACGGCCTAAAGCGCAATCAGTTTGGCGGGACCATCGGCGGTCCGGTGAAGAAGGACAAGATCTTCTTCTTCTTCGGCTACCAGGGCACTATCACTCACCAGACGGCGTTTTCGAACGTCTCTGTCCCCACGCCGGCGATGCTCCAGGGCAATTTCAGCGCCTGCCCACAGGACATTACCGGGCTGACGACAGCACAGCAAGCCAATTTCACTAACAATCAATTGAAGCCCGGCGTTAAGTACGACCCGGCGGCCCTGAAGTTAGCGAGCCTGCTGCCGACTGTCAACAGCCCTTGCGGCGCAACGGCGGTAGGCCTAGTGACGCTGGTCAACGAGAAGCAGTATGTAGGACGCGGCGATTATCAGACTAGCGCCAAAAACTCGGTGTTCGGACGCTACCTGCGCAGCCAATACTTCCGGCCGCCGTCGTTGACGGTAACGCCGGCCAATATTCTCACCTCCTCACAGGGCGGACTGGATGACGCGGACCAGACGTGGACTGCTGGCGATACGTACTTGTTCAGCTCGACGATGGTGAATCAGTTCCGCGCTTCCGTGGATCGAACCGGAATTCATCGCTTCGATTCCGACTATGTGGATTCCTGCGATCTGGGCGTCATTAATATCTACTGCGGATATGTACCTCACCAGAGCACGTTTGGGATCGGCTCGGGTGCCACCGGCTTCACCGTCGGGCCCGGCACGGGCGGTCAGGCGCAAGCGCACAGCACGACCTACCAGCTCAACAACGATGTGAGCTGGGTGCATGGCGCACACCAATTCAACTTTGGCATGGGCGGCGCGATGTACAAGATGCTGTTCCTGGGCAACGTGTACTCGCAAAATTCGTGGAGCTTTGGCAATATCCCTTCGTTCTTGTTAGGGCAGTCGACGCAGCTCGCGATGTCCGCGCCCAATCCGCTAACTCAGCAAAAGTGGTTCATCAACGCTTACGCGCAGGACACGTGGAAATTGACTCCGCGCTTGACGCTTAACCTGGGCGTCCGCTGGGAGCCATCGCTGCCGCCGGGAATGCTGGATAAAGCGGCTTACAACTTCAGTTTCGCGAACATGCTGGCGGGAATTACCAGCAAGACCTTTGTAAACGGGCCTCCGGGAATGAGTTTTCCCGGCGATCCCGGCTTCGAGGGTCTAGCAGGTGTGCAGAGCCAGTGGAATCTCTTTGCGCCGCGCGTTGCGATCGGCTACGATCCGACCGGAACCGGCAAAATGACCATACGCGCTTCGTATGGAATCTCGTATGACTACGTGAACGGTTCGATGTATGTGAACTCGGCGGACTCGCCGCCATTCGGCAATACGTCGATCATTATCGGGGCGCCCTTCAGCAACCCCTACGCCTCTAATCCGGGCGGCAACATTTTCCCGTATTCTCTGAATAACAATTCGCCCTTTGTCAATGGCGGAACCTATATTGCGGAGCAGCCCAACCTGAAGACGACCGAAGTTCACCAGTGGAATTTCGTGATCCAGCGCCAGTTCGGCAACGACTGGGTGGCCTCGGCCACTTACACCGGTAGCGAGACGGAGCATCTGCTGGCTTCCTACCAGGTGAATCCGGGCACGATCGTACCGTGCGGAGGACAGGCGCTGCCCAATAGCTGCAACACCACCGCTAACACCAACGCACGCCGTTTGTTTACCGTGAATAACTACCCCGGCAATGCCAAATATGCCGACATCGATGTGTTGGACAGCGGCGGAACTGCTAGCTATAACGGTATGATTCTGGCGATTCAGAAGCGGCTCAGCAAGGGCCTGCAGACCAACGCCAACTACACCTGGTCGCATTGCATCGGCGATCTGACCATTGGCAACAGCACCGGCAACGCGGGCGGCGGCTTCGTCATCCCCAACAACCGGCGCTATGACCGCTCGAATTGCCAGTCCGTCGAAATCGGCGGCACCTTCTCTTCCGACCGCCGCCAGATCTTCAATTGGACGACCGTGTATGAGACTCCGAAGTTCTCGAACCACACGCTGAACATGATTGGGTCTGGCTGGAAGTTCTCGGGAATTTACCGGGCGCAGTCGGCTCCGTGGCTCACGGTGAGCTTGAGCACGGATGTGTCGTTAACCGGCGCTTCTCCTGGCTCGCAACGGCCCAACGCTACTGGCGTGGCGCCGCTGTGCCCCAACCCCGGTCCGACCTGCTGGTTGAATCCGGCAGCATTTGTATCACCCACTCCGGGCACGGTCGGCAACATGGGCCGCGACAACGTGCAGGGTCCCGCGTTCTGGCAAGTAGACGCGGCGGCCGTGCGTGACTTCAAAATCCGCGAAGGTTATACGCTGGAAGTGCGCGCTGAGGCCTTCAATCTGAGCAACAGCCGCCGTTCCGGCATCTCGCCGCCCAGTCTGGCGGCGGGGGCTTCGGGGCTCAACCTCGTGTTGGGGACTCCTGGATTCGGCACGCAGACCAGTTCGCTCGATCCACGCATTATGCAGATGGCTCTTAAGTTCGTGTTCTAAGCGAAGCCTGAGTCAGTTAAATCGATACGACGGGGTTGCCCTTGCGGGCAGCCCCGTTTTTCTTTTAACCACCGACCGTGTATTTCGTCGGGCGCCGAGACCATATAAGGTCATACTGGCGCCTTTGGGGGACGCGGCTTAATTTGAGGAGGGGACTTCGATCATCTTTGTATTCCGCTGGTTGGCAGGCTTTGGGATTTTGAAAAAGTTTGGCCCGCCAACTGCGCAAAGACCGGGCATGATCATTTCGCCCCGTTTCTGGAATGCGGCTGTGTTAGGCGCCGCCTTGATTATCCCGATAGTGTTGACGCCCACGGCTGTGCGCGCCCAAACCGCGAGAAGCTACCACGACAAAGAGCACAACGACGATCATCAATGGAATAGCCATGAAGACCGCGCGTATCGCATGTACGCCAAGGAGAACCATCGCAAGTACAGTAATTTCTCCAAACTGAAAGAGAACGATCAGCAAGCCTATTGGGGCTGGCGTCACGATCATTCGGACGCGATTCTGAAGATCAATATTCGCTAAGACAGTTTGAGAACGTGCTCCATGGCGAGTCGGGCCGGGTGGTCGGGATCTGCGACCACGCGGCTCTGGTTGTTGAAGATCATGGTGTCGCGAGTCTTTGCCGAATAGGCGGGCCACTTGGGGAGCTTGGGCGTGTTGGGGTCGCCGGTGCGTGCGAACGCAACCCAGGCCGCGCTCACTTTTTCGGCGAGCGTGTAGGCTTCCGGCATTTTCGAGATCAGCGGGCCTGCAATCTTGATGTTGTTAAACACGAACGGGATCTCGATGGTGTGCGGGGAGCGCATGTGTCCGCCACCTTCCGGCGTTTCCCAATCGAAGCGGTAGAGGTACACGGGGGCGGCTCCGGGTTGCACCGCTTTGCGGCGGGCGAGTTCGCGCGAGTAGGCTCCGCGGGGATGGTCGGTGGCTATCAATATGTACAGATCCCAGGGCGAGGCGTCCGGATAGGCTTGGCGGAAGGCCGCGATCACGGCGTCGGGATCGCCCTCCAGGCGCTTGGCGGTGCGCTGCTTCAAGCCGGCTTCGTCTAGGGCCAGCTTTTCGGGAGTGGGGCGGTCGTAGAGAGTTTCCTCGGTGTGGGCCCAGCCCATCAGCAGTGGGACGTTGGCGGAGAGCGCGGGGGCGGCTGGGTCCCAGGGGTGGGTCGGCAGAGCTTTCCCGTCGACCATGGGCGAGTTCGCCGTCATTCCAGGTTCGCGCATTGGCATCTTCTTTACTACGGCTTCGTTGGCGGCTAGCAACTGCGTCATGGGGACTTGTTGCAGGTCGCGGGCTTGATTGGATTTCAAGCCCAGTTCGTTGAGGAGTAATTCGGTGGCTTTGATGGAGTCTTCCTGGGTGGTCAGGCGGAGTACGGCGCCGCTCTCAATGATGGCGCGCTGGAATTTTCCTTTGGCTGCGGGCATGGACATGAGCGTGGCGACTTTGCGGCCACCGCCGGACTGGCCGAAGATGGTCACCATGTTGGGGTCGCCTCCGAAGCGGCTGATATTGTCGCGGACCCAGTCGAGAGCGGCCACGATGTCGAGCATGCCTACGCCGCCGGAGAGCGAGAACTCAGAACCGGCCAGTTCACCGAGATAGGTGAAACCGAAAACGTTCAAGCGGTGATTGATGCTGACGACCACCACGTCGTAGGTGTGCGCCAGACTGGTGCCGTCGAGAATGGGTGTGGAGCCCGAGCCGGAGGAGAATCCGCCGCCATGGAGCCACACCATTACGGGGCGCTTGCTGTTGCCGCTTACCGCGGGCGTGAAGACGTTGAGCACCAGGCAGTCTTCGCTCTGCGCGGGGAGGCCGGGGCGATTCGAGGCGTCTTGCGGGGCGGTGGGGCCGTAGGCGAGGGCGTCGCGGACTCCGGTCCAGGCTACCGGTTTAGCGGGCGGCATGAAGCGGTTCTTGCCGGCGGTGTTGGCGCCGTAAGGGATGCCTTTGAAAATCTTGATGTCCTCAAGGACGGAGCCGCGAACTTTGCCGGCTGACGTTTCGGCGACGATGGTGCCGGCGTCGGCGGCGTGAGCGACTCTGAGGAGCGGGCTCGCTTGCGTTCCGGCTAGCAACAGGGATACTTGTTTGAAGAATGTGCGACGGTTGGTTGGACTGAACATTGATTTTTGTCCCTCTCTGAATGGGGTCGGCAATCGATCAATTCTATCCGATTGGAATGGGGTGCGGGGCTGGCTCTGACCTTGCTTCCGCTTCCCAAATGTATTATTATTCATTCAGTTGAATAAAAATTCACTCGGGAGTTCGCCCATGGCCGCGCCTGTTCGCAAGTTCGCTCAGCCGATCGCGAAGCACTTGCTTTCCGATCTCGATCTCACGGTGGAAGCGCTGCGTGAGTTGCTGGAGCTGGCGGCGCAAATGAAGCGCGCGCCTACGCGCTTTGCGAAGACGCTCTCGGGACGCTACCTCAGTTTGTTGTTCGAGAAGCCGTCGCTGCGCACGCGACTGACTTTTGAGCTGGCGATTAAGCAGCTGGGCGGGGATGCTGTGAATTACGCGGGGCCTATTGGGGAACGCGAGCCGGTAAGGGACGTCGCACGGAATCTGGAGCGCTGGACGCAGGGCATTGTGGCGCGGGTGTTTGCGCAGTCGACGATTGAGGAACTGGCGAAGTGGTCGCACGTGCCGGTGATTAATGCACTGAGCGATCGCTATCATCCGTGCCAGATTCTGGCTGACATGCTTACGCTGCAGGAACGCTTTGGGCGCCTGGATGGGCTAAAGCTGGCGTTCGTCGGCGATGGGAATAACGTGGCGCACTCTTTGATGCTTACGGCTGGACGGTTGGGAGTGCAGGTGGCTGTCGCGACTCCGAAGGGCTATAGACCGGATTCCGCGATTGTGGCGCAGGCTAGTGAGATGGGTTCGATCACGGTGACTCAAGATGTGGCTGCGGCTTTGGATGGCGCGGATGCGGTCTATACAGATGTCTGGACTAGCATGGGGCAGGAAGCGGAGTCTGCTCAGCGGCAGAGGGCGTTTGCGCCTTATCAGGTGAACTCTAAGTTGTTTGCGCTGGCTAAGCCGGAAGCTATTTTCTTGCATTGTCTTCCCGCTAAGCGCGGGGAAGAGGTTACGGATCAGGTTATGGAATCGCCGCGGTCGGCGGTGTTCGATCAGGCGGAGAATCGGCTGCATGCGCAGAAGGCGCTGTTGGTGATGCTGTTGGGTTGAAAGGATAGGAAAAATAGGGACGGAGCCTGATTTGTTGACGGGGCACGGGCGAAATCAGGCTCCGTCTCTATTTTTGGACTTATGAACACACCTAAGAAGGTTGCGCTCGCCTATTCGGGCGGTCTTGATACGTCCATCATCATTCCCTGGCTGAAGGAAAACTACGGCTGCGAGGTGGTGGCGGTTTGCGGGGACATCGGGCAGGGGGGCGGGGAGCTGAAGGGGCTGGAGGCTAAGGCTCGCAAGACGGGGGCTTCCGAAGTTTACGTCGCCGACATGCGGGAGGAGTTTCTCACGGACTACGTTTGGCCCATGGTGCGCGCGGGGGCGGAGTATGAGCACAAGTATTTGCTTGGGACTTCTATTGCGCGTCCGCTGCTGGCTAAGAAGCAGGTCGAGGTTGCGCTCAAGACGGGGTGCGATGCGCTGGCGCATGGGTGTACCGGTAAGGGCAACGATCAGGTGCGGTTTGAGCTGACTTATAAGGCGCTGGCTCCGCAGTTGCCGGTGATTGCTCCGTGGCGCGAGTGGGACATTGT
>Ga0070681_10008276_pt1 | contig 10182 bp, 10 predicted proteins | sample KBSC83BmetaG_FD_65650 | JGI IMG/M metagenome (GOLD analysis project Ga0070681, IMG submission 65650) | Corn rhizosphere microbial communities from Kellogg Biological Station, Michigan, USA - KBS C8-3B metaG | ecosystem: Host-associated > Plants > Roots > Rhizosphere | place: USA: Michigan...
GGACCGTCTGGAAGAGGAGCTCGTCGCGGTGCACCCACTCGTCGGGCCCTTTCTGGAGCGCGAGGAGCTCGTCGGTGCGGAGGTAACGCTCGTAGTCGCTCGCGCCCTCGCCCGGCAGGATCGGCTGGAACTCGTCGGCGTTCGGAGCACTCACCAGATCCGCATCTCCAGGTTGGCGAGCGGAACGCCGCCGTCCTCGGTCACGAGCCATGTGTCCTGCATGTAGAGGCATTCTCGGCCATCGGCGGCGATCGCGTGTGGATGCATGGAGAAGACCATCCCCGCGGCGAGCTCGGTCTCGATCCCCTCGCCGATCTTCGGGTGCTCGATCATCGTCATGCCGATCGAGTGGCCGGTCACGTGACCGAGGTGATAGCCGCGCTGCGTGAAGCCGCTGGAGACCGCACGGTGGACGTCGTGTGCCGTCGCCCCCGCGCGGAGGGCCGTCTGCGCGACCTCGTAGTACTCCTCGTACGCCTCGAGCATCTTCTGCACCTCGTCGCTCGCGGTGCCGAGCGCGCGCGAGACCTCGACCCAGTGGCCGCCGGGGCCCGCAACCTCGAGCGACGGGATCGTGAAATCGCCGAACACGGTGTCGGCGCGCGCGATCGCGAACTCGGCGCCGACGAGAACCATGTTCATCGTCAGCCGGCCGCAGCCGCGCTCGACGAAGAGCCGCTCGGCCGGCGCGAGCACCTCCGCCGCGTTGCGTCCCGGCGCCCAGGCTTCGCGGAAGGCGTGGAAGCCGGCGACGTTGATCGCGACGCTCTCGCGCACGGAGACGAGCTCGGCCTCGGACTTGACCGCGCGCGCGAGGTCGAACTGCTCGTCCCACGCGACGAGCTCGGCCTCGCCGGCGAGCGCCGCGTAGTCGCGCATCGTCATCACGTAGTCGAGGCCGTAGACCCCGACCCGCTGCCCGCGCAGCCGGTCGGCGAGCCACTCCCCGGGCCGGTCGGCGAAGACCTGGTCGGTGATCTGGGAGTCGCCGTGCTCGCCGACGTAGCGCGCCTCGGCCGGGAAGACGATCGCCGGCTCGCCCTCCCCCGGCACGAGGACGTACGCATAGCGGTGGACGATCTGGAAGCCCGAGAGATAGGTGACCGCGCCCTCGAAGCCCGTGTACTCGGAGCCGCAGACGAGCGCGGCGTCCAGCTCGTCGCGCTCGAGCGCATCGCGCACACGCGCGTGCCGGGCGGTCAGCTCTGCATCCACGAGGCTTCCACTCCTTTCACGAGCGCCTGGATGGCGGCGTTGAGCGGCGTGGGAACGCCATGCTCGGCGCCGAAGCGGACGATGCCGCCGTTGAGATAGTCGACCTCGGTCTGACGCCGGGCCTCCACGTCCTGGAGCATCGACGCCTTGTGCCCGTACGCGACCTCCGGCTTGGCCGCGTGGTCGATCAGCTCCTCGGGGTCGGCGTCGAGCTCGATGCCCTGGGCCGCGGCGACGGCCTTCCCCTCGTCCACGAGGCCGGTGACGAGCGCTCGCAGGTCGGGTCGTTCGCAGACCCGGCCGTGGGTCAGCCCGGTGAGCGCGCCGATCGGGTTGGTGGACGCGTTGAAGATGACCTTGCGCCACTGCGGCCCACGCGCGTCCTCGACCGCGTCCGCCGGCATCCCGGCGCGCGTGCACGCGTCGGCGAGTCGCTCGACGTCGGCGAGCGGCGTCCGCTCGTCGTAGGGGCCGAACGTGGTGTCGCCCTTCACGTCCCACTGCACGTGACCCGGCTCGAGCAACTTCCCGGCGGGGAAGGTCGTGCCGCGGATCACGCGGTCGGCGTGCCCGGCGATCGTCTCCTCGTTGCCGAGGCCGTTCTGGACGGTGGCGACGAAGCCGCCGTCCGCAAAAGCGTGCGCGGTCGCGGCGATCGCCGCCTCGGTGTGCATCGCCTTCGTCGCCACGATGCCGAAGTCACACGGAGGGATCGCCGCGGGGTCGCTCGTCGCGCGCGGCCGCCCGACCACGTCTCCGGCGCCGGAGAGCCGCAGCCCGTCGCGGTTGACCGCGGCCATGTGCAGCTCGTTCAGGTCGAACGCCCACACCTCGACGTCCTCGAGCAGCGAGAGGTTGGCTGCGAACAGCGACCCCACCGCCCCACACCCCACGACCGCGATCCTCACTCCGAGTAGCTCGCCTCCCTCGCCTTGACGAGCCTATAGAGGGCAGTCTGGAGCGGCGCCGGGACACGGCAGCGCCCGGCCTCGCGGACGAGGGCGCCGTTGATCAGCTCGACCTCAGTCGGCCGCCGCGCCTCGACGTCCTCGAGCATCGAGGGGAAGTGGCGGTGGCCGCGCTGCGTGGCGAGGACGTTCATCTCCCACGGGTCGTCGTGGAGCTCGACGCCGGCGGCGGCCGCGACGGCCTTGCCCTCGTCGACGAGGCCGCGCACGAGGTGGCCGAGGTCGGACACCTCCCCGGTCTGCGCGAAGTGGAAGTCGTGCGGGAGGCCGGTCAGCGCGGCGACGCCGTTGACCGTGGCGTTGAAGATCAGCTTCGACCACTGGGCGGGCCGCAGGTCCGGGAACGCCTCGGCTCTCAGCCCGCCCGCCTCGATCAGCTCGGCGACCCGGCGTGCGTCCGCCTCCGTGGTGCCGCGGTAGGGGCCGATCCAGGTGGCGGTGTCGAGGACGTACTCCACATGCGCGTCCCCGTGCCGCGTGCCGCTCATGAACGTGACGGCGGAGAGGAGCGGCCAGTCGCCGTGCGCCGCGACGATCTCCTCCGCCCCGAGCCCGTTCTGGATCGTCATCACCGTCGCAGCCGCGAGCATCCCTTCGAGACGCGCGGCGAGCGGGTCGAGGCCGGTGCTCTTGCAGGCGAGGATCGCCAGCTCGGCATCCCTGGGCAGCGCCGCTGGATCCGCGGTCGCGCCGAGCCGCGCCGTGAAGTCGCCCCGCCCCGAGACGCGCAGACCCTGCTCGCGCAGCGCGGCGGCGTGCTCCTCGCGGCGGGTCAGCACCGTGACGTCGGCGACCTGCGCGAGATGCGCCGCGAGCAGCGACCCGATCGAGCCGGCGCCCGCTACGACCACGGACGTCACGCTTCGACCGCTACCGCTCCGGTCTCACGCTGGATCACCGGGATGACGTGCTCGGCGAAGAGCTCCTGCGCCTTGATCGCCTTCCAGTGCTCGGCGCCGCCCGGGTTGGTGGTGATCGCGATCTCCGTCAGGCCCTCGCAGACCTCGATCGTCTCGCGGATCCGTTGGATCACGTCCTCGGGCGTGCCGACCCAGACGATGTCGCCGGCGATCATCTCGTCGTACGGCGTGGCGGCGAGCTTCTCCATGATCCCCGACGCGTAGAAGCCGTAGCCGGCGGCGTTGAGTGCGTCGACCGGCGGCACCGGATGGTCGGTCAGCGGCGACGCGTTGCCCTCGAGAAAGCCGCGCATGTGGCGCTCCGCCTCGCGCCGCGCGAGCTCGGCGTCATCGTCGATGTAGCAGGCGTGGATCCAGATGATGTCCGGCGTCGTCCCGTACTCGGCGCACTTCGAGCGATAGAGGTCGAGCTGCTCCTTCAGCGCGGCATACGGAAGGAGCGGCGGCACCGCGACCGACCACCCGTGCTTCGCCGCGAGGTCGTACGTGCGGTCGGAGGTGCCGCCGAGCACGACCCGGAACTGGTGGCCGCTGAAGGGCACGACCTGGCTGTCCTGCACGTTCCAGTAGTCGCCCTCGAAACTGACGACGTCGGAGTGCAGCGCCTCGACGAAGAGATCGAGCGCCTCCTCGTACCGCGGGCGCGAGGTCTCGTCGAGCGGCATCCCCGCCGGCAGCGGGATCCAGCCGTGACCGCGGCCGACTCCGAACTCGTAGCGGCCGCCGGTGAGCAGCGAGAACTCGTGGATCATGGCCGCGAGCACTAGCGGGTTGTGGTAGGGGAGGATGTGGAGCATCGTCCGGAACTTGAGCCGGCGGGTGCGGGCGGCGGCCATCCCGAACAGCCCGAACACGTTCGCCGAGGCGGAGAACTTCGGGAAGAAGAGGTGCTCGACCGCCGCGAAGGCGTCGTACCCGAGCCGGTCGGCGTTCTCGATCTGCTCGAGCACCTCGCCGTAAAGCCGGTCGTACGACTTCCCGGGCCAGCTCTGAACCTCGGTATAGATGCTGAACCTCATGTCGTGGCCCTCGCTTTCTCGAGGTCGGCCACGGGGCGCCGCCGTGGCAAGGAGAACTCACGTCCGCCGGTGATGCCGTCCGGCCGCAGGATGAGCACGACCACCATCAGGACGCCGAGCACGATCTCTGCCGTCCCCGACGGGACTGTCAGGTTCCAGCCGAATACGTCGACGCCGTTGGTCGCAGCCTGGAAGAAGGAGTAGATGCCGTTGAGGGCGATTGCACCTACGACCGCCCCGAGCAGGCTGCCGGCTCCCCCGACGACGACCATCGCAAGCGTGATGAACGTGAGGTCGAGGTGCAGGCCGCCTGCCTGCAGCGGCTGCAAGTGGACGTAGAGACCGCCGGCAAAGCCGGCGAGCGCGCCGGACAGCGTGAAGGCGAGTAGACGCTGCCGGTAGATCGAGATTCCGGTCGCCGCGGCCGCCGCCGGATCTTCCCGCGTGGCTCGGAGCATCCGCCCGAAGCGGGTGCGCTGGTACGCGTACGCGAGCACGACGCAGATGAGGGCGCCGATCGCCGCCTGCCAGATCCCCGTCGTCGAGGGAACGGAGGAAAAGGCGTTCAGCCCCGGCCCGATTCGCTGTTCGTACGTGAGCATGTTGTTCGTGATCTCGAGCACCGCGAACGTCGCTATCCCGGCGGCGAGGCCCGAGAGCCGCATCAACGGCAGGGCGACGGCGAAGGCGAACGCGCCGCCGAGCGCGGCCGCGAGTGCCAGCGAGACGATGTTTCCCACGTTCGTCGTCACCAGGAAGTGAGCGAGGCCCGGCATGACGACCCGCTTCTGATCCTCCGGCACGGTCAGGACCCCGGCCGTCCAGGCGCCGAGCGCCACGAAGCTGATGTGGCCGAACGAAAGCACACCCGAGTTGCCGATGAAGAGGTAGAGAGCCACCACGATCGACACCTTGACGAGCGTGTCGAGGAAGTACGCCTGGAGGTAGCTCGAGACCGCAAGGCCGAGTAGCGCCGTACCGAGGATGAGCAGGGCGGGCACGAGGAGCTCGGGCGCCCTGCGAACCAGGTTCATACGCGCTCCACCGCGGAGCCGCCGCGGGTGAAGAGGCCGTCGGGCCGGACGAGCAGGACGATGATCACCATCGCGAAGAGGAGGCTCGGCAGGTACTGGCTCTGATCGGCCGGCAGCACTCCGCCGAGGATCCCGTTCGCGAAGCCGATCGAGAAGCCGCCGAGCGTGGCGGCTACAGGGCGGGTCAGGCCGCCGAGCACGACGCCCGCGAGCACGAGAATCGTGTCCTGGGTGCCGAACGTCGGGACGACCGTGAGCTCCTGAACGCTCAGCATCACGGCGGACACGGCCGCGAACAGTCCCGAGATGATCACGGCTCCCGAGATGACCCGGTTGGCGCGAACGCCGAGCAGCCGAGCCGTCCGGAAGTCCATGGCTGCGGCGCGCATGTGCAGCCCCAGCGGCGTCCGGGTCAGCAGAAGCTGCAGGATCAGGAGGCATCCAGCCGCGGTTACGACCGAGATCACGGCGATCTTCTTGATGAAGACGCCGCCGATGTCCCAGGGTGCGTTGAGAATCGCAAGGGCCCCCGCGCTCTTCCCCAACGGGCCGAAGGCCAGGAGAGCGATGTTCTGCAGGAGGAAGGCGACGGCGAAGGTCGCCACGAGCATCACCGCCGGCGAGTGTCCTCTCAGGGGCCGGAAGACGAGCCAGTCCATCAGTACGGAGAGCGCGAGCACGACCCCGAAGCAGAAGAGGATCGAAGCCCAGTTCGGAAAGCCCCACTGCGAGCCGAACGCGAGCGCGAAGGCTCCGGCCATGATCAGCTGCCCGTAGGCGAAGTTGACGAGCCGGAGGACGCCGAAGACGAGGCCGATCCCCACCGCCATGAGGGCGTAGACGCCGCCGAGCGCGAGCCCGCTCGCAAACGTCGGCCACGTCAGATTGAGAAACGCCAGGATCATGCGAGGTAGGCGGCAACGAGCCGGTCGGTGTCACCCGCGTCCTGCGGACCGAGCGTGAGGCGGAGCTCGCCGTTCGCGAGTACGTGCGAGCGGTCGGCGAGGGCAACCGTCCGCTGGGCACGCTGTTCGACGAGGAGTACGGCGAGGCCGGCGTCCCTGATCTTCGCCAGCGCCTCGAAGACGACGTCGACGATCTTCGGCGCCAACCCGAGCGAGGGCTCGTCGAGGAGAAGGAAATCCGGTTCCGCCACGAGCGCGCGTCCGATCGCCAGCTGCTGCTGCTGGCCGCCCGAGAGCACGCCGGCCTGGCGCGATCGGAACTCGCGGAGCATCGGGAAGAGGTCATAGGCACGGCCGAGCCCGTGGCCGTTCCGCCTCGCTCTCCGGGCGGCGAGACCGAGGCGCAGGTTCTCGTCGACCGTGAGCTCGCCGAAGATGCGACGCCCCTCGGGCACGAGGGCCACTCCGCGCCGCGCCACGTCTTCGGGGCGTCGGCCGACCAGCGATCTGCCGTTGAGTCGGACCTCGCCTCCGGTGACCGGCGCCGCCCCCATGATCGCGTGCAGTGTCGACGACTTCCCGGCCCCGTTGGGGCCGATCAGACCGACGATCTCGCCCGGCTTCACCTCGAGAGACAGCCCACGCACGGCTTCCACGGCGCCGTAGCGGACGGAGAGCTTCTCGACCGCCAGCGCGGTCATTCGAGGTCCTCCGCCGCGCTCTCACCGAGGTAGGCAGCGGCCACGCCGAGGTGGGAGCGGATTTCGCCCGGCGTCCCTTCCGCCAGCGTCGCCCCCTGGTCGAGGACGTGGATGCGCTCGCAGACCTCGAGCACGAGGGCGACGTTGTGGTCGACGAGCAGGACGCCGGCGCCGCGGTCGCGGATCACGCTGACCGCGGTTGCGAAGCGCGGTATCTCGGCCTCGGGAAGTCCCGCGGCGGGCTCGTCCATGAGCACGAAGCGCGGCTCGGCCGCCAGCGCCCGGGCGACACCAAGCCGCCGCTCGTCGCCGTGGGCGAGTGAGGCCGCGGACTGGCGGGCGTGCGGGGAGAGGGCGAGCAGATCGAGCAGCTCGTCGGCCCGCCTCGCGGCCGCTCGCTGCGAGGCGCCGACGCCGAGTGCGGCGACCTCGACGTTCTCGCGCACCGAGAGGCCGCCGAACGCGTGACTGTGCTGGAACGTCCGCGCGAGCCCGAGTCGCCCGCGCCGGTATGCCGGCCATCTCGTCACGTCGCGATCCTCGAGCAACACGCGGCCGTGCGTCGGACGATCGAAGCCGCTGAGGATGTTGACGAGCGTCGACTTGCCGGCTCCGTTCGGCCCGATCAGGCCGACGACCTCGCCCTGCTTCAGCTCGAGCGAGACGTCGCGGAGCGCCTGGACACCCGCGAACGAGCGCGAGACGGAGGAGGCCCGGAGCGATCCTCCGGGCCTCCCAGTCCGCTGTTCGACCGCTGCCAAGCCCTTACGAGTCCGGGCTGTTCGGGACCTTCTTCGCGACGATCGTTCCCTTCGCGATGGGCTTGTTGTTGTTGATCTCGACCACGCGGTACTCCCGCCCGAAGACCGTGTGCAGCTTCTTCGAGAAGCTCACCTTGCCGGAGAGCGTCGGCACCTTGTGGAACTTCTGCATCACCGCGGCGAGCGTCGAGCCCTTGAGCGAACCGTCCGCCCGCTTGATCGCCGTGACGAGCCCGTCGATCGCAGTCGGGCCGGTGACGAAGCCGCCGGTTGCGGCGTTGACCGGACCGATCTTCTTCGCCAGCGAGTTGACGGCCTTACTCGGATCGTGGCCGAAGGCATTCGCATAGGTGACGAACCAGTAGTTCGTGACCTTCGGGCCGCTGGTGGGCAGCCAGTATGTGCCGTCGCCCGCCCACGAGTTGAGCACCGGGGTCTTGACGCCGGCGGTCCGCAGGTCGGTGATGAACGGGAGCTGAGCGCCGTAGGAGCCCGAGGTCACCGTGACGATCACCTTGGCGGGATGCTGGGCGATGTTGCTCGCCGCATTGTGGAAGTTCGTGGACCCCTTCTGAAGGGCCGGATCCTGGTACGACGTCTCGTAGACGATCTTTCCGCCGAGCTGCTTGAAGCGCGCCTTGAACGCCGAGACGACGGCCTTGAAGTAGACGATCACGGTGTCCTTCGCGAGGTCGGCGGTCTTCCAGCCATGCTTCCACGCGAGCTCTGCCATGGCCGAGCCCTCGTCCTGGGCGACGTTGCCGAAGCTGAACGCGAGCTTGCCCGCCTTGCCGAACCGCTTCGGCCCCATCTGATCGGTGCCGATGCACGGCGCGATCGTGAGCAGCTTGTGCTTGAGCGACTCCTGCACGACCGGAGAGGCGAGATCGACGTCGCACGTCGTGAAGATCACGTTCGCGTGCTCGCCGATCAGCTTGTCGGCGCAGGTCTTCGACGTCGTCGGGTCGTCACCCTGGGTCTTGCAGGTTTTGATCACGATCTGGCGCCCACGCACGCCGCCCTTCTTGTTGATCTTGGCGGCCTCGATCTTCGCCGCGGCGAGTGCCGGCGTGTCGAACGGCTGCATCGGCCCCTTGTTGTCGTACGCCCAGCCGATGACGATCGGCTTCTTGGCCGCCGACGAGCCTGTACGAGCCGCCGCTGCCGCGACGAAGACGAGCGCCGCAGCGGCAACGAGTACGAGCGCCCAGCGCGCCCGCTTGCCTACCCTCATATTTCTCCTCTCCGGCCCGCGGCTTCAGCCGGGACCCTCCTTTTCGACCAGCAGCTGAAGAACGCGTCCCGACCCCGGCGTGCGAGCTCGGCGGCGTCGAGATCCCAGAGCGAGTCGGGATACGCGCTGCCGAACGCGTCGTTGTCGGAGAAGATCTCGAGGTCGTAGAAGCCCTCCCAGCCCATGTGCTCTAAGACGCCGAGAAGGCCCGGTAAGTCTGCGACTCCGTCACCCGGCAGCACACGATCGGCCCACCCGCGCGTGGGCTCACGCCAGTCGTTCACGTGCACACCGGCGATGAGGTGGGCGTAGCGCGGGATCTCGTCGAGCACGTCTGGCGAGTTCCACAGGTGCCAGACGTCGAACTGGATTCCGACGGCATCGCTGCCGACCTCCTCGACGAACTCGGCGGCATCGCCGAGCGTGTTCAGGATCGACCAGCTCTCGATCCCCTCCAGCTGGAACGGCTCGACGGCCAGCCTCAGGCCGAGCCTCTCCGCCTCGCGTGCGACCTCGCGCACGCCGTGGACCGCGGTCTCACGGTCGCCGGGACCGGTGAAGCAGAGGATCGCGGCCGGCCCATACGGCGCCAGCACCTCCAGCGAGCGCAACAGCGCGTCGACCCGCTCGCGCACCGCAGCGGGACCCGGCAGCAGCGGCAGCGGGTGGATGGAGGGAACCGCGGGGACGGCGGACGCCGAGCCCAGGCCGCTCGCGCGGAACTCCTCGAGCGAGCCGTCACCGAGCTTGAGCTCCCAGATCCCGACTCCGTCGACGCCGGCCTCCGTGTACGCGCGCAGGTCGTCGGCGAAGCTCGCGGCGAGCGTGCTCACCTGCGAGATCGAGAACCTTGGCTGGTGCTGTGCATCCCTCGACACCCGGAACCGTGATCGTGTCACGGGTTTGACATCTGATCAAGTGTCGTTCACGCTCGGTCCTCGTGGAGCGGACCGTGGAGTCGACGCTGGCCCGGGGCGACGGGATGCGCCATCGGACGATGGCCGAGGCCGCCCTCGAGCGCCTGCGCGAGGCGATCATCCTCGGCGAGCTTACGCCGGGCACCCCGCTGCGGCTCGAGGATCTCGCCCGCTCCCTCGGGATGAGCATCTCGCCCATCCGCGAGGCGGTGCGGCAGCTGGAGGCGCTGGGCCTGGCCGAGCACGTCCCGCACCACGGGGCCAAGGTGACCGGGCTCGACGTGGAGGAGCTGCGCGAGCTGTTCTCGGTTCGGCTCGCGCTCGAGACGCTCGCGCTGCGGCGTGCGTCCGAGTTCTTCGACGCCGAGGACGAGGAAGCCGCGCGCGGGCACCTCGCCGCGTTCGACGCCGCCCGGGCAAGCAGCGACACCCGGGCTGCCGTGCGAACCCACACGGCCTTCCACTTCACCCTCTACGAGGCGGCGCGCTCGAGCTGGCTGCTGCGGCT
>Ga0070681_10008277_pt1 | contig 10182 bp, 9 predicted proteins | sample KBSC83BmetaG_FD_65650 | JGI IMG/M metagenome (GOLD analysis project Ga0070681, IMG submission 65650) | Corn rhizosphere microbial communities from Kellogg Biological Station, Michigan, USA - KBS C8-3B metaG | ecosystem: Host-associated > Plants > Roots > Rhizosphere | place: USA: Michigan...
CGATAATGGTGCGCGGGCGTCCGCGATGCGCCCAGAACACTTCTTCGCGCGTATACGTGATCTTCACTGGCGCCTTTGCCTTGCGCGCCGCGATCGCAGCGATAATCTCCAGCGGAATTACCTCGCTCTTCCCCCCGAATCCGCCACCTACCAGCGGTTTGATCACCCTGATCTGCTGCATGGGCATCTCGAGCACAAGCGAAAGCTTGTGTTGCAGGTAATACGGGACCTGCGTCGAAGACCATACCGTGAGGCGTCCGGGCTTGCCGGTATGCGGATCGATTTCGAAAGACGCGAGCGTGGAGTGCGGCTCCATCGCCGCATGCGTCACTTCATTGGAGATGAAGCGTGCCTCGGCAACCTGATCCGCTTCCGCAAGACCGCGCTCAGGATCGCCAAATACGTGGTGATAATCCTTTTCGATGTTGTTGAGCTTGTGATCGTGAATCAGGTCCGACTTGGCCTTCATCGACTCTTCCGGATCGAAGTAGCCCGGCAGCACCTCGTAATCCACATCGATCAGTTCCAGCGCCCGTTCTGCGATTGCTTCCGAGGTCGCGACCACACATGCGACGTTATCGCCAACATAGCGGACCTTGTCGAGCGCAAGAGGATATTCATCGTGACCGACCGGAAGAATGCCATAGGTTTTCGGCGCATCCTGACCGACGGCGACCGCAACCACGCCATCCAGTTTCTCGGCTTTACTGGTGTCGATTGCCTTGATGCGAGCATGGGGATACGGGGAGTGCAGGATCTTCCCCACCAGCATGCCAGGAACGCTGAGATCATCGGTGTATTTCCCCGAACCGGTGGTCTTCTCGGCGGCATCCACCATCGCAGTGGGCTTGCCGATAATGGAGAATTTGGAATTCATCCTTTTCCGCCGCCTGAACCCGCCACGGCCAAGCCCTCCCGCTCTGCCTTGATCGCCGAGCCAATCGCCTGATACATCTGGTTGTACCCGGTGCAGCGACAGAGATTGCTGCTCAGCGCCATCCGTATATCTGCCTCGCTGGGATTCGAATTCTCCGCCAGCAACGATTTCACCGTCATGATGAACCCGGGAGTGCAGTAGCCGCACTGCGCTCCACCCCAGTCGCCGTAAGCTTTCTGAATCGCTGCCAGGCTCCCGTGCTCGCTGACGCCTTCAATGGTCGTAACTTCCTGGCCTTCGCAACTGGCGGCCAGCAGCGTGCACGACATCATCGCGACTCCATCGATCAGCACTGTGCAAGCGCCACAAGAGGAATCGTCGCACCCCCGTTTGGAACCCGTAAGCTGCAACTGCTGCCGCAGAACGTCGAGTAGCAGGGCATTCGGCTCAATGGCGAGCTCGTGCGCGCGGCCATTGACGCGAAGTTCGATGAGTTCTTTTTTCATTGAGCTATGGGCAGTGAGCGATGAGCTATGAGCGAGCTTTTGAGCCGATCGCTCACAGCTCAATGCTCACAGCTCGTCAGTACACCGGTACCTTCCCATCCACACTTCGCGACCACGCATCGATGCCGCCTCGCATGGACTGCGCCTTCTCGAATCCTTGTTGCCGTAACCAGGCCGTGACATTCATCGACCGCACGCCGTGATGGCACACGACTACGATGTGATCCTCGGGATCAAGCTCCTGATGCGCCCGCGATGGCACATCGCCCATCGGCATGAGCTTGGCGCGATCCATCCGTGCCACCTCGAACTCCCACGCCTCTCGGACATCGAGCAGCGTGAACGCGTCTCCCGCATCCAACTTGGCTTTTACTTCTTCGGCAGTGATTTCGTAATCCATGTCAGGAATAACCGCTTATTCCCCGCGCCACTTGGGCGGGCGTTTCTCCAGGAATGCCCGGATCCCTTCCTGCGCATCGGACGTCTTCATCAGGTCTTCGAAGTAAATCTTCTCAGCACGCGCCAGCCCTTTATCGAAGTGCATCGAATCCCACGCGTAAGACGCTTTCTTCGCGACCGCGAGCGCTGCCGGACTCAAGTGCAGCAGTTGCCCCACGCCGGCCGCGACCGCAGAACTGAGGTGCATCTCAGGAACTGCGCGCGTCGCCAGTCCGATTTCCGCCGCTTCCCTGCCGCCAATCGAGCGGCCGGTCAGAATCATCTCCGCCGCGCGCTTCTGCCCGACCAGCGCCGCCAGCGCCGTACATGCCACCGGCGGATAACAGCCAAGCTTGATTTCTGGAAAAGCCCACTCCGCTTGCTCGCTGGTATAGACCAGGTCGCAAACCATGGCCAGCTCTGCTCCGCCGCCAAGGCAAAGCCCGTGCACCGCTGCAACCGTGATCTTCTTCGTGGCGACCAGCGCGCGGACCACGCTGTGGAACTTCGAAAGCATGTCCTCGACTCTGTCCGGAATGTGTATGGCTACATCCACGCCAGCCGAGAACGCCCGGCCTTCGCCGCAAATCACGAGCACCGATATTTTCGCTTGCCCCTCCAATTCCGCCAGAACTTGAGCCAGTTCCTCCATCATGGGAATATCGATGACATTCACCGGAGGATTGCGCATCATGAGGGTGGCAACGGCGCCATCGATTTCCAGCGAAATCCGACTGAGCTTCGTGTCTGCGGCACTTGTCGTCATGGTCAGAGATTGATGGCTGACTTCCTTACTTCGCCGATCGAGGCCAGTGGATCCCGCGCTCCGGCTTTTTCTGCAATCCAATTCTTCTCGTTGCCGATGATTTCCAGCAGCAGCTTCTTGTCTTCCGCCGACGGCATGTACTCCTTCACATGCTCCTCATAAGCTTTGTCGCTGAGCGGCTCGCCGGTTTGCGCGTGGAATTTCTGTCCCGCCCAACGACCGATGGCGCGGTTGAACTTGATGTGGGGCGCGTACAGTTTCGGTTCTCCGGGCTTCAGTGAATTGTTGAAGCGCTCGATCAATCCTGAGACTTCCTCGCGGTAGAGATGGCGGTTGTAATCATTCAGATCGTCGAGATCCGCAGCCCTGTCGTTTTTCGGCTCGTCATAACGGCCTTTAATGCCCCACACATACGCCCAGTGCGCCGACGAAGAGTGATCTGTACCAAACAGGTCGTACGAACTCGAGATCCATTTGTTCAAATACTTCTGAATCAGCCACGCCGGAATGATGCCCGCCTCGACAATCCGGCGCAACCCGTCATTGCCGGTGCCCATGTGGAACGCCTCTTCGCGCAGCATGTACGACATCGATCGCCCCAACGGCGCAAATGCCGAGTATTTCAGCATCTGCAGCTGGAATTTTCCATCGCGGTCCACAAAATCGGTGTAGGTGAAGAAGTCCATCCAGTTGTCGACATCGACGTTAAACGCGCCTAGCAGCCGCTTGTTCTCAAAGGCGCGGCGCTCCAGCATTTTCTGCGCTTCAACTTTTCCCGAATAGCCGAAATGATCCACCAGCAGAGCGCACATCTGCCAGCCGTGACGCATCTCTTCAATCATCACCCGCGTAATGGCGCGGCGATCCCAGTCCGTCGGAGCGTTGTCAAGCAGGTTGCGCTGCTGCTCGACGCTGGCAAACTCGGTGTCACCCTGGTAGACGATCATGTTCATGAGCGCGTCGCGCATCTGTTGTGTAGGAATCTGGCGCAGGTTCTCCCATTTGCGACGGCCCTTATAGTGTCCGAATTCAATATCCTCGGTCTCGATCGCGCCGTAAAGCGTATCGAATTGGAAGGCCTCGATGTCCGCCGTGTTTACTCCAATCTCCTTGCGCCAATCGTTGAACAGGCCTATCCAATCACTGAATGTTCCGATTTTTGCTACTTTTCCCGGCATAATTTAAAACCTCTTCACCACAGGGAAACACTGCTTCTGTGCGCCTCTGTGCTCACCGTGGTGACGCTTTTTCATAACATATTTAGCCACACGGTTTTCAGTTCCGTGTAGTGCTCGATGGCATGCGCGCCCAATTCGCGGCCAAATCCTGAACTCTTGTAGCCCCCAAATGGAAGCGCCGCGTCCATTAACCCGTACGTGTTAATCCAGACCGTGCCAGCTTTCAGTCGCCGCGACACGCTGTGTGCCTTTTTGACGTCACGCGTCCACACAGCGGCTGCTAATCCGTAGGGGTTGTTGTTCGCTTGCTCGATGACTTCATCCACATCGTCAAAGCTCAGCACCGACAGCACGGGACCGAAAATCTCTTCCCGCGCAATTTTCATATCGTTCTGGACATCGCCGAAAATCGTGGGCTCGATGAAGAATCCCTTGCTCCCGTCCACCGACACGCGGTTGCCGCCTGCCACCAACTTCGCTCCATCTTTTTTCCCGGCATCGATATAGTTGAGAACTGTCTGCATCTGCTCCTGGCTTACCATGGCACCCAGCCGCGTTTTGGGATCGAGCGGATCTGCAGGTTTCATCTTCGACGCACGCACTACCAGTTTCTCCGTGAACTCGTCCTTCAGCTTGCGTTCCAGAAACAGGCGCGAGCCAGCATTGCATACCTCGCCCTTGCCGTAGAAGATCCCGTTGATCGCGCCCTTAACCGCGTTGTCTACATCGGCGTCGGAGAAAACGATGTTGGGGGACTTACCACCGAGTTCGAGCGTGACCCGTTTAAGCGTGTCGGCCGCGCCCCGCATGATCTCCTTGCCCACCGCAGTCGAACCTGTAAATGCAATCTTATCGATGCCCGGATGGGCAACAATCGCCTTCCCCGTCTCGGGTCCGCCAGTCACGATGTTGATTACGCCTGCAGGAAATCCCGCTTCGATCGCGAATTCACCCAACTTCAACGTGGTAAGGGGCGTCTGCTCAGCCGGTTTCAGCACGATCGTATTGCCGCAAGCCAGCGCGGGCCCGATCTTCCACGACGCAAGCAGCAACGGAAAATTCCAAGGTACGATCAGCCCCACCACTCCCACCGGCTCGCGCAGCGTGTAGGTGAAGGCCGCCTCAGACGTGTTCACCGTTTCGCCATGGATCTTTGTGGCCAGGCCGGCGTAGTAGCGCAGGACGTCCACTACCATCGGTATATCCACGTAACGCGATTCAAAGATCGGCTTGCCGTTGTCGAGCGTTTCCAACTCGGCAAGTTCCTCGATATTCTTTTCGGCCAGGTCGGCGAGCCTCCAGATCAGGCGTCCGCGCTCGCTGGCCGACAATTTGCGCCACGCTCCACTGCGGTCCTCAAATGCTTGCCGCGCGGCGGCTACTGCGCGGTCCACATCGGCGGCGGACGCTTCCGCAACTTGTGTGAGCACCTCCCCGGTGGCCGGATTCGTGGTATCGAATGTCTTCGAGCCTTCGACCCACTGACTGTTGATCAGAAGCCGGCCGGGTTCGATTTTCACTTTGCTAGCTGCGAGCATTCAGCATCCTCAGCCGGATTTCGTCCGGCGGACGAACGACGGCGTCCGTCCCTACACACCTATTTCGCTTTGAAGGTCGCCGGCCGCTTCTCCACATAAGCAGCCAGACCTTCCTTCGCATCCTCACTCTGGAACAGCAACTGCTGGTTCTCGCGCTCCACCGCAAGCGCCGACTCCATCGGAATCTCCCAGCCTGTCTGCACCGCGCGCTTGATGCGTCCCACCGCCTTCGCGGCCTTGTTGGGAGGACAGAATTGCTTCGCGTACTCCATCACGTTTTCCATGAAGCCATCGCGCTCAAAAATGTCGTTGATGATGCCGAGTTCCTGCGCCTCTTCGAACGAGAATGTATTGCCCGTGACCATTAATTCGATGGCTTTGCTCTTGCCCACCAGCCGCGAGAGCCGCTGGGTTCCGCCGGTCCCTGGCAGGACTCCCAGGTTCACCTCCGGCAGCCCGATCTTGCCCGCGTCTTTACGCGCGATACGGATGTCGGCAGCCATGGCGATTTCCAGCCCGCCGCCCACACAGTGTCCATTGATGGCGGCGATCACCAGTTTGGGAGTGTGCTCCAGACGCAACAGCATTTCGTTGGCGTGCAGGCAGAAGTAATACTTGAATGTCGGATCCACGCTGGACAGCATCTTGATATTCGCGCCCGCCGAAAAGAATTTATCGCCCGCGCCGGTGAGCATTATCACGTACACATCGTTGTCCATGCGCGCTTTCAGGATGGCGTCATCCATCTGGCGATTCATCTCGTAGGTGTAAGTGTTTGCGGGCGGGTCGCACATCTCGATGATAGCCACACCACCATCCGTGCGGTAGTTGAGCAGCTGTTTCGCACTTTCCGTAGTTGCCGGTTGCATTGTCGTCGCCATGAATGACTCCTTTTCAATGTTCGTGTAGGGGCGGACGCCTCGTCCGCCCGGTCGAGCAAAACTCGACCTCAGTTCTCTCCGACTCCGGTCCGTACTCAAGCCAAGGCAAAAGCCAAGCCTCCAGAAAAAACCTCACTTGGCCTCACCGCCCAGCACCCCGCGCAGAAAGACATCGCCCATCTCTCCCGCAAGGGCCGTCGCATCGGCATCTACCCGCGGATTGTGCCATGTGTAAATCCAGTTCATCATGCCAAACAGGCTGAGCACGGCGATCCGTGTCGCAAATTGTAAGCCCCGGTCGCGCTTCAACTGATCGAGCAGCCCCACGCAGATCCTGTAGTATTCCCGCTTGATCGCCGCCACTTCCTCTCCGAATCCATTTTTCAACGCCTCGTCCTCGTGTGAGAGCACCTTCATGGCGGCCTGGTTGGCCAGAAAATATTCCAGATGGTTGAGGATGAAAACCCGCACGCGCTCTTCTGCGTCGTTCACGCTCTCCAGACGAGACTTCAAGCGCTGCACGATGGTGCTGAAGGTGTGCTTCTGAATGAGGTAAAGCAGCCGCTCTTTGGACTCGAAGTAGTAATAGAGCCCGGCCAACGACATGCCGCTCTCCCGCGAGAGATCGCGCATCGATGCCCCTTCGTATCCTTTTTTGCAAAAGACCTCAGTGGCGTGGGCCAGGATTTCGGAAAGGCGGCGATCGTAGCGCGATTCCGAAACCGGCGCGGCACGCTGCGGGCGTGAACCAACCCGGGTTGCGGCGGAGGGAGTAGCCATGGCTTGGAAACGACTAATTCGAACGTTCGTTCGAACCCAGTATACTCCGGTGTGATTTCAATCACAATATGCCCGCAACTACTTCTTTTTGTGAATACTACCCGCCGCTTCAAACGCCCTTCCGAGGTATTCCAGAGCGTGGTGCAAATCGGAGTCGCCGGAGAGTTCAAACATGAACCACCGTCCCTTATCTTTGTCGAAGGCGGCGATTCGCTGATCTTTTTCTATCAGAGACTGCCAGCTGCGATCGGCGGAGTTGATGCGGAAGGCGACTGCGTTGCCTTTGAAGATGCTGCGCGTGCGCGGCAACAAGCCAAACATAGTCTTCCCACGATAAAGCGCAGTGAACCCAAAGAAAGATTTCAGGGTGACTTGCGGCCACTCGCTCAGTTCGGTAGAGAGCGCTGTTGACCAGGCCTTCATCTCCTCGGAAAGCGGCGGTAATTGCTCGCGCTGCCGTATCTCGCTTTTCACAGAGCGACACCTCAGTTTCGAATATCGGCAATGAGTTGCTCTACTTCCTGCTTGAGCGCCGCCGTCAGCGGAAGAAAAGGCAAGCGCGCCGGACCGCCGTAGTACCCGTTGAAATCCATTGCATATTTGAGGCCGGGGATACCCAGCTCGCTGCCAACCCGCTGGGCCGCCCTGGAAATGCGTTCCTGCTTGAGACGCGCCAGCTCGGCATCGCCCTCTTTCCAAGCGGCATAGATTTCATAGCAAGCGGTCGGAGCAGGACACGCGAATGCCAGAATCGCTCCGACAGCTCCGGCGTCAAGTGAAACCTGCAGTTTGTGGGCGGCTCCGACCAGCACTTGGAATCCCACTTCCTTCTGCCGCGTCTTGATCTTGCCCACGACAGTGACCGCCGCGGATGACGGTTTCACCTCTTTCGATCCAGACAAAGCGCCAACCGGAATAAGTTCGCCGCCATTGGCCGACTCACCCGCGGCGGCCGTTAGCATGCGTGGCGTCACCGCGTCGAAGGTCTCGGTCACGGTTGCGCTCCGCTTGATGTGCCGCGTCCTTTCCACCATGTTTCGCACTTTCTCTACGTCTCCGCTCGATTCCTTGATTCCAATCAGATTCGGGTGCTCGGCCAGTTCGATTACTACCTCGGCAGGAATGTCATAGCCGGTCGCTTGCGGGAAGTTGTAGATGATCACCGGAAGCGGCGAGCGGTCCGCCACCGTGCGATAGAAGGCGAGCATATTCGCCGGCAGCATCTGCTTCTTGTAATAGTGCGGCGTGCGCACCATGGCGACGTCATACCCGAGCTCTGCCGCGTATTCGGTCAAACGCAGCGTTTCGATGGCGGACTCGACGCCGGTTCCGGCAATTAGCACTTTGTTCGGGGCCGCAGCCTGGCGCGCGACTTTCAAGACATCGCGCCGCTCTTGATCGGATAGCATGAGCGCTTCCCCGGTCGATCCCAGCACTACGATTCCGGCGACCGGCGTTCGCGAAAAGCGCTCGACGTTGTGCTCCAGCTTTTTGTAGTAAACCTGCCCGTCAGGATAGAAGGGCGTGGTAATGGGAGGGAGAATGCCGTGCAGCAGCATAGTATTGCTAAGCCTATCAGTTCCGAGGTGGAGAGAGCATAGGAATTGCTTCGCGTTTGTTGCGGCGGCAGACACGGAAACCAGTATCATTCTCCTGACCCAGAGTGGATTCCAATGACTCTCGGATTACCCTGCCAACCGGCAGGGCCGGTGCGATGGGATTTCTCCTGCAAGCGCCTTAGCAGGTCCTCGGAAAGGCGGACCGTAATTGTGTTACTCATTTGGCAATGTTGTAACACAGGCTGGTCTGCCGCCCGAATCAGGTACTCGCTTGCGCCCCGGCCGGACGAGGCGTCCGCCCCTATACAAGACTATCCCGCCAGACGTCGGACGCCTACGCCGCGATCGGCATGCAACTGCTGCAGCGCACGGACCTTTACTTCTCCGCGCTGCAAAGCCGCAATCCCCTCCGCTGCCGCACGGGCCGCCGCTAATGTAGTGATCGTCGGAATGCGCGCCATCACTGCCGCGCGCCGGATCGCCTTCTCGTCAAACCAGGGCTCCTGCCCGGTGGGTGTATTGATGACCAGTTGAATGCGCTGCCCTTTGATGAAATCTACGACGTTCGGGCGCCCTTCTTTCACCTTGTAAACCCGCTCCACATTCATGCCTGCAGTTTCCAGCACGTCCGCGGTGCCCGAGGTCGCAACCAGTTTGAATCCCATGTCGACGAATTTGCGAGCCACCGCAGCCACCTGGCGCTTGTCGCTATCAGTGACACTGATGAAGACGGCGCCTTGCGTCGGTAATTTCTGGCCGGCAGCGAGTTGAGCTTTGGCGAAGGCTTCTCCGAAATTGTCCGCCACTCCCATCACTTCGCCCGTCGACTTCATCTCCGGCCCCAGTACCGTATCTACGCCGGGGAACTTGCTCCATGGGAACACAGGAGACTTCACGTAATACCAGCTTCCGGTGTCGAGATCGGCGCGGCGCTCGATGAACTCCGGCAAAAATTCACGCAACTTGCGGCCGGTCATCAGCCGCGCCGCGATCTTCGCCATGGGCACGCCGGTCGCCTTGGAAACGTAGGGGACCGTGCGCGAGGCCCGCGGATTCACTTCCAGAACGTAAACCTTGCCGCCCTTCGCTCCATTCCCGGAGCCGCCATTTCCGCGCGGAATGGCAAACTGGATATTCATCAGCCCGACAACCTTCAGCGCTTTCGCCAGCTTGAACGTGTACTCGCGCATACGATCAAGCAGAGCATCCGGAATATCCACCGCAGGCAGCACACACGACGAATCGCCGGAGTGAATCCCCGCCTCCTCAATGTGCTGCATAATTCCCCCAATCACGACATCGTCGCCATCGGAGAGCGCGTCCACGTCTACTTCGATCGCGTCTTCCAGGAAGTGATCGATCAGGACAGGACGATCGTGCGAATATTCCACCGCCTCCTGCATGTAACGCACAATCGACTGCTCGTCGTAGGCGATCACCATGGCTCGCCCGCCAAGGACGTAGGACGGCCTGACGAGGACTGGGAAGCCGATACGTTTCGCTCCCGCGACAGCTTCTTCAATCGAGGTAGCCATAACACCCGGGGCTTGAGGGATTTGCAAATCTTCCAGCAGCTTGTTGAATTGCTTGCGATCTTCGGCCAGATCAATCGATTCCGGTGAGGTGCCAATGATCTTCACGCCTGCTGCTTTTAATGGA
>Ga0070681_10008280_pt1 | contig 10181 bp, 9 predicted proteins | sample KBSC83BmetaG_FD_65650 | JGI IMG/M metagenome (GOLD analysis project Ga0070681, IMG submission 65650) | Corn rhizosphere microbial communities from Kellogg Biological Station, Michigan, USA - KBS C8-3B metaG | ecosystem: Host-associated > Plants > Roots > Rhizosphere | place: USA: Michigan...
ACGAGCACGACCGCCGTGCAGACGTTCATGTCGCCGCTCTCGGGACTCCTCGGCACCGTGACCTACGGCGACATCGAGTGGTTCCGCATGCCTATTGGCAAGAACACCACGAGCTCCGAGTTCTCCGTCAGCTCAACGACCGTCCTGCCGCGCGTCGACATCGTCATGGCGACCGAGAATATGGACGGCGTGTTGATCAACGCCTCGGCGGCGGCAGGGGCGAAGGGCATCGTGATCGCGGGCGTCGGGAACGGCAACATGACGGCGACCGCGCTCAAGTCGCTGGAGGCGCAAGCGAACAAAGGCATCGTGGCCGTGCGGTCGACGCGGGTCGCGACCGGTGAAGTGGGACGCAACGTCGAAGTGAAGGACGACAGCCTGCACTTCGTCGCGTCGCTCGCGAAGAATCCGCAGAAGGCGCGCGTGCTCTTGCGTCTCGCGCTGCTCAAGACGACCGACCTCGCCACGATCCAGCGGTATTTTGATGAGTACTGAGCCTCTCGCAGCGAGAGGGGCAATTCGTCTTCGGTGGGCTACGATCGTGGCGCTGACAGTGCTGTCGGCGCCACGATCGGCGCGTGCACAGCAGGCGGCGAAGGACACGACTCGCGACACGACGAGCAAGCCGGCGATCACCGCCGGCGAGGCCGACTGGGATCCACGTCGGCGTGCGTTGATCAAGCGTCTCGATATGAACTTCGGATGGACGACGCTGCACATCGGCGGCGGCGTGCTCGTCGACTATGCAATGTTCGATCAGGATTCGATCAGCCGAGAGCAGTTTCAGAGTTTGCCATCGCTCGGCAAGCTGCGCGACGCTCGCGTTCTGCTTGGCGGAAAGTTCAAGACCAAGCGGCCGTTCACGTGGCAAGCCGGCATCATGTACGATCAGCTGACGAGGAAATGGCTCGTTCGGCAGAGCGGGTTCATGGTCGGCGTTCCAGAGATCTACAGCAACTTCTTCATCGGCCGCGCAAAGGAGGGATTCAGTCTCAACAAAGTGATGACGGGCTACGATGGGTGGACGATGGAGCGGCTGCCGTTCACGGACGCAACGGTGCCGCTTCTCGCCGATGGCGTCAAATGGCTCCTCTACGTACCGAAGTATCACCTCTTCTGGAACCTGGGCGCGTTCACCGACGTGTTGTCGCAAGGCCAAACGTTCTCGACCTACGACAATCAGTTTGTGGCGCGCGCGGGCTGGTCACCGATGCAGTCCGACACCGCGGGGACGCTGTTTCACATTGCCCTCAACTATCGCGTAGGCGATGTCACCCACGACTCGCTCCTGTTGAGGTCGAAACCAGAGGCCTTCCCCGCGCCGTACTTCGTCAACACGGGCAAATTTCCCGCGGGGTCGGCGTGGTCCGCCGGGCCGGAGATGTACTTTCGGCCAGGCCCCTTGTTGATCGGCACCGAGTACTACTGGCAAAAAGTCCGTTCGTCGCAGACGGGAAATCCGTGGTTCTACGGCGGGCAGTTCGTCATCACCTGGCTCCCCACCGGTGAGACGCGAGGGTACAACACGGTCGGCAACTACTTCACCGGCATCTTGCCGAAGCGAACCGTCGTGCAAGGCGGTCCGGGCGCATGGGAAACGGTTCTCTCCATCACCTATACGAATCTCACGAACAACATCGTGCAGGGTGGGATCTTCTGGCGATTCACGCCGATGATCAACTGGTATCTCACCGACAATCTGCGGCTCGAGTTCGCCTACGGGTACGGCTCGCTGAACAAGCTCGGGCTGCTCGGCCGGACCGCGTTCTTCCAATCCCGCATGCAGTTCGAGCTGTGATTGAGACGGGATCGACAGCAACCTTCTGCAGTGGCCGAGCCTGACCGTGGACCTGTCGCATCTCCGCTTCATCATCATCGCCGTCGGCCTCGCGGTCGCGCTGTTCGCGGGGATGATGTTCATGCTCGACGCGGGACGGCGGATCGCGCTGCGTCAGATCGAGCTGCACGGCCCGGACGCGCGGATTGGCGTCGGCATCGTCGACGGCGCCGTGTACGCCATGCTCGCGCTGCTCATCGGGTTCAGCTTCTCGGGAGCGGCGACCCGGTTCGATGCACGCCGTGCGCTCGTTGCGCGCGAGGTCAACGCGGTCGGTAACGCGTGGCGCTTCATCGACCTTCTGCCGAGCGACGCGCAAGGCCCGCTGCGCGATGGATTTCGGCGATACCTCGACGCGTTGATCGCGTCCTACACGACGCCCACGATCAACCGGCAGCAGGCCCTGCTCGAGCCTCCCGATGTCGCTCGCGCCGAAGCGGACATCTGGTCGCACGCGGTCGCGTCCGTGCTCACTCCGAGCGGCGAGCGCGCGCGCGTGCTGCTGCTTCCGTCGCTCGACGACATGTTCAGCATCGTGCTCGAAGAGCGCCTCGCTCGGCGGATTCATCCACCGCTCGTCATCTACGCGATGCTGGCGGTCACCGCGTTGGCGGCCGCACTCTTCGCGGGCTATGGCGTGGCCAGCAAGTCGATTCGGAATTGGGTGTTCATGATCGGCATTGCGGCAACCGTCTCGATGGCGGTCTTCGTCGTCATCGAGCTCGAGTATCCACGCTTGGGGCTGATCCGCGTGACCGACATGGATCGAGCGCTCGAGGAGCTTCGCGCGACGATGCACTGAGCATCAAAAGAAAATCGACGTCGAAAGGGCAATGACCGTCCCGGTCAGTCCAGCGGAGTAGTATCCGAACAAGCTGCCCACCGGCGAACGATCGACATGCCCGGTGTACAGGTTCACGCGCATGTTCCGTGTATCGTCGGGAAACCAGTTGATGCCGCCGATCGCTTCCCACGCGTTGTTGAACTGCCCGTTGATCTTCGACGTTTCAGCGAACAGCTCGAGGTGCTTGGGAATCACCATGTACGAGCTGGTGATGTAATAGCCGCTGTCGTAGACATGCGCGACGGGCAGGATGCTGTCGGCAGTGAATCGGTTGAGCCGGCGCATGTAGATCTCGGTCTGCAAAAACGCGCCACGGTACTTCAGCCCGACATCGAACGCGTTCAGCTGATAGGTCGCGTCGATGACCGTCACATCTGGCGCGAGGGCTCCCGTCTCGAACAGAAGCCGGCTGTCCGAGATTCGGATCTGTGTGTTGTCCGGGCTCGGCTGGTTCAGCTGTCAGAACCGGTTTTCGCGACTGTGCGTGTACGACGTTCCGAATCGAGTCGCCAGCTTCCGGTGATCCTCGTAGTCACCGAACGCGCCGCGCGGACCAAACTCGCCGGTCGTCGGCATCCACCAGATGGATGCGGCGGTCGCGAGATACCGAGTCAGCTGGCCCGCCGTCAGGCCGAGCTGTGAGATGGTATTGCCCACCATGGCGCGATAGTACAGTCCGCGCGCGATTTCTCCCTCGCCCCAGGCACCGCCGGTGAAGCCGGGCCGGAAATACTCGTCCGCGAGGAAGCGATCGGTGCCGAGCCAGTACGGATGTGATCCAAGCAGCGAGCGTGTGCCCGGCAGCGCGCCGATGCCGCCGCTGAGCTTGAATGCATTCGAGAAGTCATACGTCAGCGCCCCGACGAGGGCGACCTGTCCCGTCGAGTTGACCGTCCACCCGGTGACGACGTAGCTCAGCTTCGGAAGATAGATCCAGCCGAGGAACGAGAGCAGAATTCGGTGGAGCTGCAGGTCATTCCTCGTCTTGACCTGAAACCTTCGGCCGAGATGATCTGTGTAGAACTCCACGACCGGCAGCTGATTGAGATAACGCCAGAGGACGTATGCGCTGATCGCGAGCGTGCCTTTGTCGGTCGTCGCGACCGTGAAGCCTTTGCCCGGATCGATTGCGCCCCAGCGCTCCGACGTATCAGGCTGCGCGCGCACCGTGTCACGCGTCGTATCACGCGTCACCTGAGCAAGCAGCCGCGCGTCGCCGCGGGCCAATGTTCCGAGCACCGCCGCGACCAGCAGCCGCCGCGCCAACCCCATGGCTGTCCTCGACCGACGTAGAGAGGCGCAGTTTGGTCGCAGGACGAGCCCGCGCTCTATGGGCCGAAGGACTCACCGTCGAGCGCGACGGTTCAGCGCGATGAGAACGCCTTGCGGCGCGCGTTGAGCTCCTGCTCGAGTCGGTTGTGCACCATGTCGCACAGCTTGAGGACGGACGCGTCGGCGAGAAAGTAGTAGACGTACAGTCCTTCTTTCCGCCTGGCAACGAAGCCAGCGGCGTGCAGCGACTGCAGGTGCTTGGAGACGTTCGCCTGCCCGAGGCCGGACTCCTCGACGATCTGGGTGACCGTCTTTTCGCCGCCGCCCAAGCTCAACAGAATTTCCAGGCGTGCAGGCTCGGACAGCGCCTTGAATCGCTCGGCGATGAGGCCGACCACCTCTGCCGACAACTTCGTCCGTCGCACGAGCGGGTCTCCGGGGGGATGTCTAACTGTATTCCGAGATAGTGATATAGCCTGCGGAACGCGCCAGCGCAACAAACGGCGGGCCCAGACTGGATCGCGCCGTCGTCCGCCGTACATTCCCTCTCGTGTTGCACGATCCAATGCTCGGACTCGGGTGCATGCGTCTGTCGACCGCGCCCGACCGGAATGACGAGCGCGCAGTCGCGGTGATTCATGTGGCGCTCGACGCCGGCGCGACGCTGATCGATACGGCAGACGCGTACAGCCACGGCGAGCGCGATATGGGCCACAACGAGCGGCTCGTCTCTCACGCGCTCGCCACGTGGACCGGCGATCGCACGCGCGTCACCGTTGCGACGAAGGGAGGCATTCGGCGCCCGAAAGGCGCGTGGGTCAGCGACGCCCGCGCCAAATACCTGCGCGAAGCATGCGACGCCAGCCGCCGCGCGCTCGGCGTCGAGGTGATCGACCTGTACCAACTCCACGCCGTCGATCCCAAGACGTCGATCGAAACGAGCGTTCGCGCGCTCGCAACACTCCAACGCGACGGCGCGATCAAGCACATCGGGCTGTGCAACGTGACCGTCGGCCAGATCGAGCGCGCTCGCGAGATCGCGAATATCGCGTCCGTGCAGGTCAGCTTCTCGCCGTTCGACGATGAGAATCTCCGCAACGGCGTCGCGGAGTATTGCCGCGACCACGGCATTCAGCTGATCGCCTATCGACCCCTCGGCGGCGAGCGCGCTGCGAAGCTCGGGCGCGACTCGGTGCTGGCGAGCATCGCCGCGAAGCACGCCGCAACGCCGCAGGAGGTCGTGCTCGCGTGGCTCGCCAGCTTCAGTGGCGTAGTCCCGATTCCCGGAGCGACACGCGTCGAGACGGCGCGATCGCTCGCGAACGTTCGCACACTCTTGCTCGACGACGACGATCGCCAGAAACTGGACGACCGCTTCGCCGGCCGCCTCCTCCGCATTCCGCGCAGCCAACGCCGCGCGCCGGCGGATGCCGTGGGCGATGTTGTGATCGTGATGGGAATGCCGGGCGCCGGTAAGTCGACGTTCGCGCGCGCTCTCGAGACCCAGGGCTACGCGCGCCTGAATCGTGACACGCTCGGCGGATCGCTCGCGGACCTCGTGCCGCGACTCGATAGCGCGCTCTCCGGCGGCACGCGAACCGTGGTGCTCGACAACACCTACGCGACACGTGCCTCGCGCAACGAGGTAATCGAGTGCGCGTGGAATCACGGCGCGCCGGTGCGCTGCATTTGGCTCGTGACCGAATTGCCGGATGCGCAGATCAACGCGATCGAACGAATGCTCGAGGCACACGGCTCGCTGCCGTCGCCGGAAGAGATACGCGCTCGCGGCAAATCCGATCCGCGCTATCTCGGGCCAGACGCGCTGTTCCGGTTCGAACGCACGGTCGAGCCGCCAGTGGAGGACGAAGGCTTTACGTCGATCGAGAGGCGCGCGTTCGTGCGTGCGTCGCATGCTTCGAGCGAAGCACGCGCGCTCATTCTCGACGTCGACGATCTCGCCGATCCTGCACGATTTGCAATTCTCGCGCGATTCGCGGCCGAGGGATGGCTGCTGTTCGCACACGCCTGGCGTCCACAACTCGCGCGCGGCGAGATTCTACGGGCCGATCTCGAGGCCGAGTTTGCGCGAATCCGCGCGGAGCTCGGCGTGGAGATCGAGCTCGCATGCTGCCCGCACGACGCGGGCCCGCCAGTCTGTTGGTGTCGAAAGCCGCTGCCCGGGTTGGTTCTGGAGTTCGCCCGTAAGCGTGGCGTGTCGTTGGACAATTCGCTCGTCGTGGCTCGCTCGGCAGCCGATCGCACGATGGCGCAACGACTCGGTGTTCGCTGCGAGGATGCGAGCGACTTTTTTGCGTAGGAAGCGATGGAAGAGGGTCTAGCGGTTAGATGAGTTCTTCCGCGCATTCCGCGAAATCCGCCAATTCCGCGTCCGAGTGTCGGTGCGGCATCCAAGGATCGATCCGGCTAGCCACCCACACCGACTTTGGGCTTTGCGGAAATGCGCGGAACTCGCGGATGTACGCGGAAAGGACTTTTTGACCCGGCACGAAAGAGTCAGCCCGAAATCCAAAATAAATTCGTCTGATTCGTGTAATCCGTTTCCACTCTCCGAGTGTACTGGCATCAGCGGCGCAACAAACGATAAGTGCAGATCCCTCGCTCCGCTCGGCATGACAGTGTTAGGGCCGCTGTGACGCCGAGAAGCTCCTCGGTGGAACGCTGCACTCTGGCACTTGTTGAGGCTGGCCGGTCCGCGGATCGGTCGGCGGCACGCGCCGTGTGCGCGACACGAACGTGGGATCTTCCGACGCTTGATACGCGAACATGGCGACGAGCGTCGCGTTTCGCTTCACGTTGTCGAAGTTGATCTTGTCGTATGTGTCTCGATTCGTGTGCCACGTGTAGTCGGTGTACGACCAGTCGGATGACGTGAGGAAGAACGCCGGCGCGCCGTGACAGTCGAACGCGTCCGAGTCCGTGCTCTCGTCGTGCGCGACGCCGGGCATCATGAGCGTGATGTTGCGCGTGAGATCGGCCGGCATGCGCGACATCCAACGCGCGAGTGACGCTGCCGCATCCACGAAGCCGTTGGTCTGCACCGTGTCGACCTCGCCCGTCCCGTTGTCCTGATTGAACAGCGCCTGGAGCCCTTTCAGAACCTCGGGATGATCGGCGGCAAAGGCAGACGATCCGATGTCACCTTCTTCTTCCCCGCTCCAGTGGCCCACGAGAATCGTGCGCTTCGGTCGCGGATAGACGGTCTTCAGGATGCGCATCGCCTCGAGCATCGTGATCGTGCCGGTGCCGTTGTCCGTCGCGCCGCTGCCCGAGTCCCACGAATCGAGATGCGCCGAGAGCATGACGTATTCGTTCGGCTTCTCCGAGCCTTGGATACGCGCAATCGTATTGAACACCGGCGACTCGGCGGGCGCGAGCACGGCGTCCGCGACGGCATGTACACGCGGGTGCTGGTCGTTCGCCGCGAGGCGTGCAAGCAGTGAGTAGTCCTCGCACGACACATCGAACGAGGGAATCGTCCGCACGCGCGTCGACTGAATCTTGTCGACGCCCCAGCCGCGCGACCACGAGTTCGAGAGCACGCCGGCGGCGCCTGCGCGCTCCAGAAGCCCCGGCGCGTTTCGCGCGTTAGCGTGTCCAACCGCCCAGCGCGCATTCCAGTCCGCAACGACGCTGTCGCGCTGCGCGACCGCGTGATGATACACAGCCGAGTCAGCCCACGTCTTCGTGTCGGAGTCTGGGCGACAGCTCCGCAGCGGCGCGCTGACGAGCACGAGCTTGCCTTTCACACCGGCGAGCCACCGCGCGAAACCGGCGCTATCGCCCAGCGCCGATGCGGATGGAATCAGTGCGACATCAGTCGTGATGCCGCCGGCGGGTGTCGCGGCGCTCCACGCGTGCATCGTCGCCTCGAGCCCGCGACGGCGCGGCGCGACGAGCTCGAGACCGCTCGGCCCACGCGTCCAGTCGCGCCAGGTTCCGTATTTCTCGTTCTCCGCCGCGACGTTCCACGCCTTGTACGTCCGCAGAAGCCAGTCGTTCGCGGCGCGATTCGCCGGCGATCCGGTCAGCCGAGGACCGATCGAATCCATGAGCACTTGCGCGAGGCGAGCCGCCTGCGAGTGCTTCATGCCTTCGTCGTAGATCTTCTGCACGACCGGATCGCCGGCCGGGTTGTCCTGCGAGCGCGCGGGCCGAGCGACTGCCGTGATGCCGGCGAGCGCGATGCTGCACGTGGTGAGTCGATGTAGGCGCATCTCCGAGGATACTCAGCCCCGGCCGCGCGTCGCCAGTCCGCTTCGCGCGGCCGAACATGTGCTCGGCGTTGGCTCTCGTGTGCCGGTCGTCAGGGCTTCGGTGCGTCGGCCGGGTTCACGTACGTGATCGCGAAGGGCCCGGGGCCGCTGACGCTGACGATCGTTTCACCTTTGGCAACCGCCCAGTGATGCATGCCGGCGGGCATCAGTATGGTATCGCCAGGAGCGAGCACTTTCGCCGCCGCCGGATCGAGCTTGTCGCCCATTCCGGCGAGGAACGTTCCTGAACGCACGCGCACATGCTCGTCGGTTGGATGGAAGTGAGGCGGGATCTTGTAACCGTCCGGCAACATCAAACGGACGCTGAACTCACCGGCCTTCGTCGGGTCGCCTTTTTCAATCGCCATCTTCGCGCCCGGGGGCAGCTGCGCCGGCGCCGGTCCCCACGTCAGCGACGCGCCCTTCTTCTGTCCGTCTGTCTTGCCGCCTTGCGCAGTGGCGATGGACGGCATGCTTGCGAATGCGATCGCGAGAATCGCGACTGTGTACAACGCCCGTCGAACCCAACGATGTGAGCGCATGAAGTCCCCCAAGCGGTGGTTTGTTCGTGCGCGCTCGCGACGCAACGGACGGGCCGCGTTTTTTGGTGGCGTCGCAATGACCAACCGTGTTACGCTTAAGCGCGGTGCATCGTCGTCGCGGACGTTAGCCGATGGCACGTTGTCGATGCAGGCTGGTGCTGTTCCCTCCCCCAACCTGTTCTCTCAACTGATGATGCAGGAGCCTCACCCGCGCACACGATCGAGCGGTCCCACACTTGTCGTCGTCACTGACGACGGCACGATCCTCGAGTGTACGCCGCATGAGATCGGCGCGTCGAGATTAACGCGTGAGACGCGTTGGGTCTTCGTCGCCCCCGACGGCGCCGAACACATCGGCCCGCACTACACCGGCTTTTCGTCCGTTGGGGACATTCGCGTCCTCGCGAACAAATGGTGGGAGTCGCGCAAGACGTAGTGCGGCGATTCGAATATCGCGCGCGTTTCGCGACCAAGACCTCCGTTTGGCTCAACTACTACAACATTAGTTGACAGCGGCTTGGTGAGCTGCAATATTCTACTAGTATCGTAGTAGATAACGCGGCATGCCGGAGGTTCTGCGGAATGTTGGCGTCGTGGATCGTCTACGCATCACTTGTGAGCATCGTGCTCTCGATCGCCGGTTTCGCGCTCGAGCGACTCGCCTCGGCGCAGCGTTGGCCGCGGCGATGGATCTGGATGGGAACGCTCGTCGCGTCAGTGGCCTGGCCGTTGGTGGCGATATCTCTCCCAACACGCACGCAGCCGAGCGACGCCGACCATGCGCAGCCGCGCGCGATCGCGCTTCCCTTCACTATCACGATTGGCGTCGCGGAACCCACTGTGTCGACGAACGCACCGGCGGCGAGTGCCAGCACGGGGCCGTCGGTGAACGCGACACTGGCGATCGCGTGGATCGCGCTGAGCGGATTCTTTCTGGCGCGCCTTGGGCTTTCGATCTTGGCGCTGAGACGGCGCGCGCGCACGTGGGCTCGAGGCACAGTCGACGGCGTCGCCGTCCGCCTCTCCTCGAGCGACGGTCCGGCCGTAGTGAACTTGCGTTCGATGGAGATCGTGCTTCCGCGGTGGATTCTCTCGCTCGATGCGCCGCTTCGCGCGCTCGTTTTGCGGCATGAACGAGAACACCGAAACGCGCGTGATCCGTACCTCCTTTTCATGGCATCGCTCCTCGTCGCGCTGGTGCCGTGGAACCTTGCGCTTTGGTGCGCCGCACGGCGACTACGTCTCGCGATCGAAGTGGATTGCGACACGCGTGTTCTGCGCGCGCATCCATCGCCCGAGCGATACGGCCTGCTCTTGCTCACCGTCGCACAGCGACAATCCACGGCATCCGCGCTATTCGCGACCATGCTTTCAGAACCCACCACACACCTCGAGCGGAGAATTCTGGC
>Ga0070681_10008281_pt1 | contig 10181 bp, 9 predicted proteins | sample KBSC83BmetaG_FD_65650 | JGI IMG/M metagenome (GOLD analysis project Ga0070681, IMG submission 65650) | Corn rhizosphere microbial communities from Kellogg Biological Station, Michigan, USA - KBS C8-3B metaG | ecosystem: Host-associated > Plants > Roots > Rhizosphere | place: USA: Michigan...
CGGGACGGCCCGCGGTTTGGCCCGTACGTCCACGAGGATAGTAGTCGGGATGATGCCAATCGAGCTCCGAATGATAGAAAAATAGCTTGACTCCCTGGCGATGGCACTCATCCGCCAGCATTTTCAGAGGGTCCTTCTTATAAGGCGTCGCATCCACAATATTCCAGTGATTCTGCTTGGTGCCCCACATTGCGAAGCCGTCGTGATGCTTGCTCGTGATCGTGATGTACTTCATGCCCGCGGCTTTGGCGAGCGCCACCCATTCGGCGGCATTGAATTCTGTTGGATTGAACTGCGGGGGGAGTTTTTCATATTCCGCAACGGTCATCTTGCGGTTGTTCATGACCCACTCGCCGTCACCCAGGACGCTGTAAACGCCCCAATGAATGAACATGCCGAACCGGGCGTTCTGGAACCATTCGCGCGCTTTCAGATTTGGTTCCGACGGGTGATACGACTGTCCAAACATCGTTATGCTGCACAGGATTGACACGAAGAGAAATCGCATAGTCACCTCAGTATCCGCTTGTTTTATCAACTACGTTGAGGAGCGGTTCACCTTGCCGGAACCGCTCGAAATTTTCCAAAAAGAGGCGCATGGTGCGCTCCTTCCAGTCCGGCGTATGGTCGGCGGCGTGCGGCGAAAGCAGCACATTCTCGAGTTTGTAGAATGGATGCCCCGCCGGCAACGGCTCGACCTCAAAAACATCCAGTGCTGCACCGCGAATGCGGTTATGCTCGAGCGCGTCCACCAGGGCCCGCTCGTCCACGACGGGGCCGCGCCCGATATTGATCAGCACCGCGCCGCGCTTCATGGCTTCGAATTCCTGTGCGCCGATCAGGCCTCGCGATTCGGGCGTCAGCGGCATGGCCATCACCACGTAATCCGAACGCGCCAGCATCTCGTGTTTCTGATCTGCGGCGAATACCTGGGTGAGAAAGGGATCGCCGCTCGAACGCTCCGGTTTCCGCCGCAGCGCCAGGACGGTCATCCCCAGTGCGTGCGCGCGCGACGCCACGGCGCGTCCGATGTCACCGTAGCCAACCATCCCCAGCGTCTGGCCGCGAATTTCAACGGTGTCGAACTGATCCCACATACCGGCCCTCTGGCTGAGCACCATGCGCCGGAAACCCTTGGCGAAAAAAAGGACGGCCCCGATGGCGAATTCCGCCAGCACCTCGCTGAACACGCCCCGCGCATTTGTAAGGGGTACGGGACTTGCAACTAGTTCGGGAAACAACATGCGATCGAGGCCGGCCGAGCACACGTGCACCCACCGCACGCGCGGCGCCATGGGCCAAACCTGCCGCAAAAGTTTCCCATCCCCACAGTTCAGGATCACGTCAGCCTGGGAAGCGGTGCGCTCGAATGCTTCCGGCATATTGCCTACGGCGACCGTGGTCGAATCGGGAAGCGCTTCGAGCATGGCCAGTTGTGGTTCGGCAGGATCGGCCAGAACCAAAACCGTAATCGCGTCCATGAGGAGAAAACTGTAACATGTTCGGCCTGCCCGTGGCGTTGTGTTATCTTCCATTGGGAGAAAACTGCGATGTTCGACCTCTCGCTCGAAGTCCTACGGGTCGTGGAAGATGCGGCCATCGCTTCGGCCCGCACCATGGGAATGGGCGATCCGCATATTGCGGATCAGGCAGCGGTCGAGAGCATGCGGCGCTGCCTGGAGACCCTTTCCATCCACGGCACGATTGTCATCGGCGAGGGTGAGCGCGACAAAGCGCCTATGCTCTACATCGGCGAAAAGGTAGGTTCCGCGAAAGAGCAGGCGGATGCGCTCACGGTGGACATTGCGGTCGATCCGCTGGAGGGAACTAATCTTTGCGCGACCGGCGCCGGCGGAGCCATTACGGTCCTGGCAGCTTCCGAGCGCGGCGGCCTGCTGCACGCGCCGGACTGCTATATGCAAAAGATCATTGTAGGTCCCGCGGCGAAAGGGGCTGTGGATCTGGATGCGCCTGTCAAGCAAAACCTGAAAGCTGTTGCCCGAAGATTACAACGAGGCGTGGATGATCTCGTCGTTGTTGTGCTCGACCGTCCTCGGCATCAGAAACTAATGGCGGACATCCGCGAAGCAGGCGCACGCATTCGCCTGATCGGGGACGGCGATCTCTCGGCCGGGATAGCCGCCGCGGTGGCCGGCACAGGGGTGCATGCGGTAATGGGTTCCGGAGGCGCTCCCGAAGGTGTTTTGACGGCTGCCGCGCTGCGCTGTCTGAATGGGGAAATTCTTGGCCGTCTCATCGTCAAAGACGAGGACCAGCGCGAGCGTATGCAGGCGATGGGGATTCGCGATACCGACAAGGTCTACACAACCCAGGAACTGGCGCCCGGCCGCAACATCGTGTTTGCAGCCAGCGGCGTTACCGATGGCAATCTCCTGCAAGGGGTTCGTTTCTTTGGTGATGGGACGCGTACCCAATCCATCGTAATGACGCTTTCTCCAGCCAGAGTGCGCTTTGTCGATACTGTCCATTTAGAGAATAAGCCCGACGTCAAGGTGCGGTTCCGCTAGCTAAAAACCGGAAGGGAACATTATCCAGGCCCCTTTCGTAATATGAGGGGAAGGGAAAACCATGCCTAGGAATAATTCACAGTCGGGCAGCGTGCTCGCGGGAGTATTGGGTGCGGTGCTGGTTCTGGCAGCGCTCGCGGTATGCGGAGTCTTCATGGCGGGCTTATACCTGGCGGATAACATCCACGTGGAAAAAAGCCGCGGCGCGCATGGCGACACCGTGAAAGTAGAGACGCCGATTGGGTCGATGCGCGTGCAGGGACACCGGAAGCTCGATCCCAAACTGATCGGCGTACCGGTATATCCGGGCGCTATACGGGAAGAGAGCGACGGCCGCGGAGCCAGTATCGATTTCAGCTCCGATTCCGGCCACAAGGAATTCATGGTGCTGGTCGCCGAGTACTCGACCGATGATGCCATCGACAAGGTGAAGGACTTCTATCACCACGAGCTGCCGCACTGGATGATCAGCCATTCTCACCACGCCGGAGTGAAAATGGAATACACCGAAGATGGGTACAAGCGGATCGTGGCCATTACCGAGAAGGACGGAAGGACCCGTATCGCACTTGCGTCTTTAGGAGAGCCTGCGTCAAACTAATCTAGTAGGTCCTCAAATTAATTCATGCCGGAGTTTTGTAGCTGTGGCGCGCAATTGCCCGCCGACGCGCGCTTCTGCCATCGATGCGGAAAGCCACAACGTGAAGAGCCCATCGCGGAAGCGGCATTAGCCGACGCGGCTACCTTTTCGGTGGCGCCGCCGGCTGTGGACGCGCCGGCTCCTGTGCCACTCAGTTTCCGGAATCCGATCGCCCTGCGTGTAGGGCTGCTCGCCGCAGGGTTGGTTTCCTTCCTGATGATGATCCCTGGCGTTAACTACGCGTCCATCCTGTGGCTGCTGGGGGCCGGTTATTTTTCTGTCTGGATCTACAAGCGCCGCACGGGTCAACTATTAAGCGTCCGCAGCGGTGCGCGAATGGGCTGGATCACAGGTGTAATGAGCTTCGCGCTGATCACGCTGTTGTTCACATTCAGCATGCTTGCCATCCAGCGTGCGGGCGGCATGTCGGTGGTAAGGGATCGGCTGCGCGACCTCGCGATTCAGCAGAGCACTGTAGACGAAGCCATGAAGCTGCTGCAGAATCCCGCGGAGATTTTCCGGTCGCTGATTGTGATGTTCGTAGTCATGACCCTCACGTGCACGGCTGGCGGCGCGCTCGGCGCCAGACTTCTGCGCAAGCCATAAATACCTTACGCGAATTCCAGCCGCTTGAGCTTGATGCGGTCGGCTAGGAGGCACGCCGAAGTGCGATCAAAGGTTCCTAATTTGTAGCGCGGGGCCACGCGGTTTGGGCGGGGACCCGCGGATTTTTGATGAGCTGACGAAAGTGCCGCAGGTCTTCCGCAACCCCGGCGGCAGCCCTGCGCTACAAAACAAACAATATGTCCTGACGGTCATGCCTTAGAAACAATGATTTGCTACTGAGCCGCGACCGTGAAGCTAGCGGTTTTCGTTTTTCGGCGTATACACGGGTCAATCCTAGCCAACAGCTTTAAAAGATCAAGAAACAAAAAACCTCACCGCGTTTTACTCCGCTTGCGCGTTCAGCGCGAGCGCCTGCGCCGTCGAGCGGGCAACTTGTGCCACCTCGGCGCCGGAGCGTTCTCCTACCGTGAGAATGTCACTCGTCAACCCGTGCAGTTTCCGTTCACCCGCGGCAGCCATGGCGCAGGCGGCCAGCCACGGGTCGGGAGAGTGGATCAGGTCGCGAATCGCGGATTCCGCATCGCGAGTCTCCAGCCCAAACAAATCGCGGCCGCGCTGCGCAACACCTTCGGAGCTATCGAGCAGCGGCAGCAGGACGCGTTTCAGCGGACGATCCAGAACAGTGTCCAGGAAATCGAGAGCCGCCAGAAATTCTTCGCGACGATTGCGGCGCACCGCCAGATAGGCGGCGTGCATATCTTCGAGCGAATAGCAGAGCCCCAGGAGGCGGAAAACACGCTCGATGGTCTGCTGCAGCCGCTCCTCCAGGCTTCGCTCGAGCAGGCCTGTCGCGGTCCTCGTGTTCTTATGATCGCGAAACGGTTCGAGCGCCGAGTAAAGCTCGAAGTAGTGGCGCGCCTCACCGAGAATCTGCTTTGTGACTACGGTCTCGCCGTAATTCAATCGTGGCGAAGTTTCGCGCAGGTGGTTTAGCGCACGCAAAACTGCGGCCCGGATCGAAAGCTCCGGCCGGTTAAGAGACTGCAAAAGCACATCAACGCTGCGCTGATCGGGAATTCGCTTCAAGACGCGCGGAATCTGCCGGCGAATTCCGAGGGGCAGGGACTCATCGGCGAGAGAGTCGCCAAGACCTCCGATGATGCGAGGCCCGAATGCCGCCAGTGACTCGATGACCGTACCGCGCAGCGAGGGGGAAGCCAGCTTGCGGATCATCGTATCCAGCAGCGCGCGGTTGCCGAGCTTGCCGGCAGCTTGACATGCGGCCGCGACCACACGCGGATCACGATCTTCCAGCAGGCGTGTCAGTTCGGAACCCGCTTCTTCGCCGCGCACCGCAATAGCCGAAGCAGCCAACCGGCGAAACTCCGGATTCGGACTTGCCGCTGCGGTCTGGATCCACTCGGGCATCAACACATAGCGCGCGAGCCGCGGGTTCGCATGCAGAGCCTCGATGGCGCTCTCGACAACCTCGAGATTCGCATGATGAAGGAAGTCAGAGGCGCGCTGGTCGGATTCCGGTGACGCGGCCAGAATGTAAGCCACGGCGTTTTTCAGAGCGCCAGAGGCTGCGGCATCCAGCGACGAAACCTCAGCGAGTGCCGCATCGAGAATATACGAAGATCCGCTGGCGCCGGCGACCTCGTAGACTCTGGCGCGTACTTCCGGGAGCGAACTGCGTGAAAGCCGCCGCAGCACCGGGGACAAATCGTACGCCGGCGCTTCCGCCAGCATGGAGAGGGCGTAGCAAACCTGACGCGCATTCGGGCTCTCCAGCGTTTGTTCGAGGAGGCGTACGGTAGCGGGATCACCTACCGTCACACGCGCATCCTCCAGGTCGAACCTCCGCCGCTCGATCCTGCTGCGCACCGTTCCGATGTACTCGCGCTGAGCGAGACGCGCGAGCAAGATCCACCCCGCGGTAAAAACCAGCGTCAGGATGGCAATCATCCGCATGTCGCGCAATCCTGCCAACAGCATTACTGCCAGTAAAATGCCCGCGACGCCGCGGCCGAGCCGGTCCACGAAAATATCGACAAACGCCTTCGTACGATTTTTCAAATCGGCCGGCAGCGGCAGATACAGCAGCTCCATACCGGTGCGATTGAGCGTGTAGCGATTCACCGCCTCGGAAAATCGCAAAATGACCACTGAGATCAACCCCGGTATGAGGGCTGCGGCGAGCGACGCAATGGTGATCGATACCGGCATGATCTGTAATGTTCCGCCGACCCCCACATGTCGAACCACCCAGGCGGTGAAGAACAACTGCAGCACCAGCGAAATCACGTTCAGATACATGTAGAAGCCGCCAAAGAACGCGGTGAGGTGATCGCCCCGGTAAGTATGTTTGGCGACGGCCTGAAATTGAAAATCAACCAGCTCGTCGACAATGAACGTAAGCAGAATAATCGCTATGATGACCTGCAAGTGCCGGTAGCGCCTTACGGCGGCGAGAATATCACGCGCTGAAAACGACGCGTCTTCCGTTTCGGCGGCGCGCGCTCCAGCCAGCATCGCCCTCCGCTGTCGTGTGGCGCCAAGAAAAGCGGCGAATGCCAGAACCACCATGACGGCGCACGCCAGGATCAGATTGCGCGTGCCCACTATTTTCGCCGTGAAGGTGGTGACCGCACTCCCGATGCCCGCTCCCGCTACCGCTCCCAGACCTAGCAGCCCATAGAGCCGCTTGGCTTCGCGGGAATCAAAAACATTCGCGGCCACCAGCCAACCTTGCGAGAACAGGACGATGCTGAATAGGCTCACCCACACATTGAACACATACAGCATCCAGGGCAGATTGAGACCCATCAGCCACCACAGCGCGACCAGGCAGACGACGGCGATCAGCATCGTCGACGAGACCGCTACAGTGAGTGAAGACCGGAGGGCTAGCCGGGTGTACAGATATGCCAGCACGCCGCCGCCCACCGCGATCAGGATATAAAGATACGGCAGCTTGTCGATGTTGAATTTGTTGAGAAACATCGCCGCCGAAACCGGCTTGAGGATGTAATAGGCGACCATGACGCACAACAGGTACAGCGACATGAACAGTGTCCGCGAGTACTCGTCCCTGCGCACGTCGAACAGCTTGCGCCAGATGGCGGATGGCGTCATGAAGATCGAACTATCTTAATACCGCGATGGCGCGGGTTAAACTGTGACTACGTCCGGGTTGGCAGCGATTCCCTCGCGCATCAGCCGCTCGAGCGTTACGGAAGGACAGGCCGGTTGCCGCGCTCACCGCGTTCTGCAACTGTTTCGTCGCCGCGGAATTGAGATCCGTTCCCGGAAATCGAGAGTCTGCAAACGGCACTCAACATCTTGTGGCGGCGGAGCTCACAACGTCCACAACCCCGGATGTCGTGACAAGGGAGGACAAAAGTCCTAATATGAGGGGGCAGGAGGGTGCGAGGCCATGACTATGGAAATTCCGTCGAACATCGAGCGCGACATTGAGAGGTTTGCGCAAAAAGAGCACATCACGAACGACCAAGCCGTCCTGCGCCTCATTGAAACTGGCCTCTCAATAAATAAGCCAGTCCCCAAAACCGTGTTCGAACAAGGGCTGGGCTTATTCGGCAGCCCAGAAGATTCCGCTCTGCTGGATGAGGTAGTTTCCATCGCATACGAGGAAAGACGGCGGCCTTCGAAGCCTGTGCCTATGCTCTAAGCGATGGTCAAATCCGTCCTGGACACGGACATCCTATCCGAGTACCTCCAGGGTCACCATTCGACCGTCGTCAGCCACGCGGCTCGCTACGCTCGGGAGCACGGCGTTTTCACCTTCACCAGCGTCACAGTCTACGAGATCGTCTATGGTCTTGAGCTAAAGGCTGCCTCCAGCCAGTTGAAAAGCGCATTGGCGTGGCTCAACCAGAACGAAGAGATTACGCCTACTGCCGCTGACTACGTCAATGCCGCCACGATCAAAGCGACAGCAAGAAAGAACGGTTCCGTTCTCGAACTTCCCGACTGTTTGATCGCCGCCGTAGCGGTCCGACTGGATAGGCCTCTTGTCACAGGCAACACCGAGGATTTTCAGGCGATTCAAAAAACCGGGATGAATCTGATCCTTGAGAATTGGCGGAACGCATAGCCCAAAATAAAGGAAGTGATGTTCGGCTATAAACGGAACTTGGTGGTTAAAATCGCCGCCGAAACCGGCTTGAGGATGTAATAGGCGACTATGACGCACAACAGGCACAGCGACATGAACAGTGTCCGCGAGTATTCGTCCTTGCGCACGTCGAACAGCTTGCGCCAGATGGCGGATGGCGTCATGAAGGATCGAACTATATTAATACCGCGATGACGGGGTTAAACTGCACCTCATTGAAAACGGCTAGATTTTCGGCGCAAAGCGATCGACCGCTTTTGAATTTGTAGCGCGGGGCCACGCGGTTTGTGGGGGGACCCGCGGAGTTTTGATGACCTGACGAAAGTGCCGCCGGTCTTCCGCAACCCCGGCGGCAGCCCTGCGCTACAACGCCTAAAACCTATTCGTTGAGCTAAACCCGTGGCTTATACCGTGACCACATCCGGGTTCGCAGCGATTCCCTCGCGCATCAGGCGCTCGAGCGTCACGGCGGGGCAGATATTTCTCTCGACGTATCCGACGAGATTGCCGGCGGCCTGGCGCACTAGCGTCTCGACCGCGGGTTCGAGGACGCGACCTTCGCGATCGAAAACCTTCTGGACATTTGCAATGGAGATCGGAAGGGGAAGGACGATCGCGCCAACGTGGGAAACAACGCCCCGCAAGTGTTCGAGCGATTTGATAGCGCCGATTGACCCTGCCGCTACTCCCACCAGGCCCACCGGCTTGCCCGCCAGCACTGACGGAAACCCCAGGTTTTCAATGACGAGTTTCATCACGCTGCTGAAACTGCCGTGGTACTCGGGTGTGACGAGGATCACGCCTGTTGCCGTGCGCACGGTGTTTTGCAACTGTTTGGTCGGCGCGGAATTAGGATCCACCCCCGGAAATGGCAGGTGCAGGCTGCCTGGATCAATGACTTCCACCGAGACTTTTGGATGCTTTCGCAGCTCGTCCACAACGAGGTCGGATGCCATCGAGGTGTAATTGCCGGGCCGTACGCTACCGTTAATAACGACAATGCGGATGGGGCGGGAAGAGTCGTCCATGACCAGGCCTCCTAAAGAGGCAAGAATGCCTATGTGGAATAGGCCTCCGGCCTGTGACTCAATGGTAATCAGAAAACGAACTTCAACGCCAGTTGGAGCAGGCGCGGCGGGCCGGATTCGAGGATCTGGCCGAATTCGGGCGAGGCGAGGTCGTTCTGAGGCAAGGCGAAATTGGCGTGGTTCGCAACGTTGAAGCACTCGGCCCGGAACTGGATTCGCTTGCTCTCGCCGATGGCGAAATTCTTGAACAGCGAAAGATCGACGTTGGCAATACCGGGACCGCGCACCACGTTGCGGCCTTCGCTGCCAAACTGGCCGGCTTGCGTGTTTGGGTCCAGACGGCGGAAGGCGCTGCGGCTCACCCATTGGTTCGGCGTGTGCGAACCGGCATTGGGATCGGCGATCAGATCCGGCCGGCTCGAATAAAATCCACTAATCTCGGGGGCCTGGCCCTGCAGCGACACGTTGGCGCTGTCATAGACCGTAAAGGGCGTCCCGGTGGAGAAGCTGCCGATGCCATTGAACTGCCAGCCATTGATCAGCACTGCGGCCGCTTTCGGCGCGGCGGACCAGTGGGGCAATTCGTAGCTGCCGCTGATGCTGAAACGCTGGCGGGCGTCGAACAGCGACGGTCCATGCTCGGCACGCAGGTTGAAGGGGTTCTGCGCGAGATCGTTTTCGCCGGAGACGTCTGTGGGTGCTGAACCGGAAACGTTGAAGGTGGAGACGCCATCCAGGCTCTTGGAGAACCAGTACGAAACCTGGAAGCCGAACCCCGCCGCGAAATGGCGCGATAGCGAGATTTGCCCTGAGTGATAAGTGGAATTCACAACATTACTGATCAAGCCTACAGAGGCGAAGTCGCAGGGTCCTTGCGTGGCAGGGCAACCTGCATAGATGCGGTGCTGGTCAATATTGTTGGGGTTCTCGCCAGGAGCATACAGAGAAGGATTCGCCTCGATCATGCGGGGCAGCCGTGTGCCTTTGTTGCCGACATAACGCACATCCAGCAGGTAGTTCTTGCCGAGCACATGCTCGACGGACAGGTTCCAGTTCTGCGCGTATGGCGGGCGCATCGCCTGGTCGATCGTGAGAACGGTAGCCGGCTTGACGAAATGCAGGTTTCCGAAAGGCGGCGGCCCGCCGTACGGGTTGGCGATATCAAAACCGGGACCCGGAATCTGATTGGCCTGCAACCAGGGCAGCGCGCTCACCGGAGCCTGAAGCGGACCGCCCACGCCGTTGGTGAACGAGTCATAAAAGATGCCGTAACCCGC
>Ga0070681_10008284_pt1 | contig 10180 bp, 8 predicted proteins | sample KBSC83BmetaG_FD_65650 | JGI IMG/M metagenome (GOLD analysis project Ga0070681, IMG submission 65650) | Corn rhizosphere microbial communities from Kellogg Biological Station, Michigan, USA - KBS C8-3B metaG | ecosystem: Host-associated > Plants > Roots > Rhizosphere | place: USA: Michigan...
GAACAGCAGAAGGCCTGGCTCAAGGATATCAAGCGCAGCCCGAACCTCGACGCGAGGTACGTCCGCTCGTTGGTCCTCGAGGAGAAGCCCTCCGCGGCGATCGCCATCTTCGCCCTGGAGAAATATCAAGGCACCTACACCAAGGACCTCTTTGCTGAGAAGGACGCTACGTACTTCGACGACAAGGAGCAATTCTTCATCCTGCAGAAGGAAGCAGTTGAAGCTCTGGCCGAGCAATACCGCCGAAGCTTTGCGTGGGTGGAGATCAGCACCGAACACTCGGTTTCGTGGTGGCAATACCGCGAGGCCAAGAAGAAGGACGCCGCCGGCGTGGTGATCCATTTTGCCCCAACCGGCCGCGTCGAGGTCCGCAAGAACCTCGCTCGGCAGGAAGTGGATCCCAAGGCGACCAATGGCAAAGGCCAAGCCAAGAAGCCAAAGGAACGGCCAGCCATCTCCAAAGCCACCTATCGCTACGCCAACGCCCACAAGACGTTGGCTATGCAGATGGTGCTCATGGAGAACCCGCGGAAGGCAAAGGAAGCCACGGCCGTTCTGTTGCTCAGCGGTGCGCCAGGCGCAGCGATCAACCTCAAAGCGCATGAGGCGCTCCGGGAGCTAGCAAAGCATCCTGGCTCGTCTAACGCCTATGAGCTGATCGACACGTGTGCCCGGAAACTTCTCAGCAAGCTGGGGCTCAGGAGCCAGGTCAACGAAGAGGCGCCTTCCTGGGCTCGACTGCACCGCGCGGGTGTTGACTGGAACCAAGTGATCTCGGGCATTCGCTCCCTCAACGGGATCGAACTCGACGCACTGATCGCTCTGTTGGTGATCCTGTGTTTTGGGACCGAGCGCATGGAAGGGGTGGAACCCGAGGGAACGTTCTTCTCGGGCCTCACCAAGGATTTCAGCTTCGACATGCGTAAGGTCTGGATGCCCGATGAGGTCTTCCTCAACGGACTGAGGCGCGACGAGCTCCTCAAGATTGGCAACGACTGCGGCGCCCTGCTGAAGCAGCCAAAGCTGGCGAACGCAACCAAGAGGGATCTGGTCGCCGGATTGGTCTCCTACTTCAAGCGTACCGCTAACCCGCACGCTGAACTCGACGAGAACGATGCGAAGGGTCGCGCGTGGCTGCCGGAGTGCATGGTGCTCACGTCGGCAGCTACGACAACCAGCGAAGCCAAGGCTTCATAACAACGACACCGCTCATCGCCCCGCGCGATGAGCGGTTTTTCTTTATGCAGACGAGTGTTCAACCAACTTTTCTGACGCGTAGGACCACGCTCGATAGAGCTCACGTTACACATGCTTCTATCGGACGCTGAAACGCACAGACACTCGCGCGGTTACGAGTCGGCGAAAGATTCCAGGTTGGACAAGTTACGCAAAATTTGAACGGCCGCTTCTTCGGCCGTTAATCCCAGCACAGACGCGAGCAGTCCGACAGTCTCGGGAATAACCGAAGGGCGTGCGCTTTGCCCTCGTATCTTAACAAAGGGGCCATCGGTTTCAGTAAGAATGCGGTCCCTTGGGATACGTTTAATGAATGCCTTGCCTCGATCCGATCCGATCATCGCGCTATTGATTGAGAAATAGCATCCCAGTCGGACAGCCTTATCGGCGTCAGCCGCGGAGCCAGTGAACCAATGTAGGACAACGCGTCCGACCTTTGCGGGAACGAGCGCCTCAATGTGCCCCATGACTCGCGATGTGCTTCGCACACTATGAACAGAGAACACTTTGGGAGACGAGTCTCGACATGCGGCGAGTATTGTCGTGAAGATCCGCTCCTGCTCTTCGAATGAGGCATAAAATTGCGGCGACGCGTCGAGGCCGATTTCGCCGACGTAGCGCGCAGAGGGCAAATACGAAAGCAGCAACGGAAGCTCTCTCGCACGCTCGGCGACGACTTGCGGATGAAGACCGAGGCCAACTCTCAGCATCGGGAAATGCTCGGCGATGCGCACGTTCCGTTCCCACGCTTTTGGTGTCGTGGTTACGGCAAGGGTCGCTATCCGGAGCTTCTCGCACTCGGCCGCCAGGGCACCATGATCTGGATAGAGATCGAGATGGCAGTGGTAGTCGACCCACGAGGGGCTGCGGCCGGTCATAGCGGCCGCACATCAACCTTCTTGATCAGCGTTTGGACTTCGGCGAGCCCGGCGGAATACACCCGTACATACTCACCCAATTCGTCGAGGTGGTCGATCAGTGGTCCGGGCTGGTGGATGGCAAATTTGGCAAGAGACGGACGGGCTGCATGCCGCGCGATCGCCGCCTGGAATGATCGGATGTGCTCCCCTTCCGCTTTCTGCGAATCGAGCGGGCGCTCATCGAGCCGCTTGATGGCATAAGGAGTGAAATCGCGAGCAAAAGCCACTTTGACCGCGGCACGGCGGATGAGGCATGGCACGCAATGACCGCAGTGCTTCGGGCCCTCCCCCTGCCACCGCTGCTTGTTCGGAGACGAGCACGACATAGTGTGTGGAAGTTCTTTCTGCAGAACATCCTTGTCCGCACACTCCACGGCCATCTCGCCTTTCGTTTTGAATCGATAGGGATTGTACAACTCGACTGGCAATCCAAGTCCTTGCAGGAGCTGATTCCACCGCGCGATGTACCAAGGATGCGTCGTCCGCGTGCTCAACGAGCCAAGCCGGAGTGGATCGAGCGGCACGTTGAGAGAGATAAGACCGTTCTCGGGAACGCATACGGACATGGGCTTGCCTACTCCATCGGCGGTATAGGCTGCCATCGCAAAGAACAGGAACGAGCGCGCCCGGAGTGACAACTCCCGCTCTTCGCCATCGAGCGCATCCTTGTCGAAACCGATGCGTGCCCGGACGCTGTCCGTGGTGGCCTTCGGATAGTGGTGGTGAAGACGATCGAGGCAGTACGACTGCGTTTGTGCGGTGTCTGAATCCCAGTAATGGCTCACGAAGAGCGGCTGCTTCTTGGCGACAAGCAGGTCGATAGCGCCAATGAAGCTGTCGAGACCGCCAGAGAACAGCGAGACCTCCGTCGGCTGCCATGTACGCAACACTTCTGGGATCGGCGCCAACGAGTTGTGGCCGGCGGGGCGCGCATGAAAACTCAGGGACCAACGATCGCCAGAGAGAAAGCCAAGCATGCCGACAAGCGTACTGCTTACCGCATTCCACCGAGCCGGATCGCGAACCGGCAGCGCGATGTGCAATTCGCGCGTCCACCGATCCTGGCCCGTGCGCCGGTCTACGCGGGTGTCGGCAGCGGTGATCGCGGCGGCGAGGGCCAACAAGTCGAACGCCGTCTCCGATGGAGTGAACCCCAGCTTCTCGCACTTCCCCGTGATAGCTGAGAGCCCAAAACGCAGCCGTTCGTGCTCATCGAGCAGCACGAGTTCGCGCGTCGAATAACCCTTGGGGACCGACGCTTTCGATGCGTCCTTGTCGTTGATGCGGATGATGAATGTAGTGCGGCTCATGATTCGTCTGCGAATGTTTCGATGTAATCGAAGGTGGCGCGATAGATGGAGTCCACGATTGCCTGGACATCGGCCCTGGGGATTGAGGCCACGTTTTGCAGAGAGGTGCCAAGCGAGTTGTGGACGCAGTTATCGATGAAATCGTGGATGTCCTGGCTCAAACCCTCAAGCGCCGAGATGCTCTCAGGTAGATCAACCAGCTTCGCGCCGATGTCGTTCAATATCCTGCCTTCGATGGAAGAGGCCACGAAATCCAGAAAGAGATCACGGAGATTATCGGGACTGAGAGTACCGATTGGGCCGTCGAAGTTCTCGCACAGCTGGGCAATCGCATCGAGCATGGCCTGGCGCGCGATCGCCTCATCGATAGTCCCGCCCGGAGGGCACAGCGCTTCAAGGATTTGCGGAAAGACTTCCTCAACGGGCGACTGTGCGTACGCTTCCAAATTGAATGGCCGGAGGGCTTCGACAGGGCCCGCGGTAGCGAAATCCCGCGCGAACGTGAGCAGGCCGCCGCCGGCCTGCCGGGAGGATCCCAATGCGCGAGAGGCGCGCGTCGAGCCACCCATGCCCGATCGGACGTATCGACCTGCCGCTCGGCCGAACTGGCTCCCGCCGCCGCCCTGGGCAAATTTGTTGAACAGCGTCCGTGCACCGCGGAGCGACCCGCCGGTGGAAGGTGTGGTTCCTGGCGTGGATGCTGGCTGCGATGGAGCGCCTGGGCCGCTCGGCGCGGTATCTCCAGCAGCATCGCCGGCACCGTCGCCGCCATCGGCCGTGGATCCATCGGACGCGGGAGACGAGCCCACAGGAGCCGACGGATCGTCGACCCATGTGGGAACAATTCCCTTCCCCCCACCTCCGCCGTATTTTCCAGATGTACCCATATCAGCCCAGTTTGGTTACTTTGCGAGCGGCGTCGATCGCCCCCTTCAAGCGGGAATTAGTCGATCCGCCCCACGCACGAAGCAGTTGTTCATACTCGACCTTTACGGTGGCTTCCGTGAAGCATTGTTGCCAGTGGCCGGCAGCCCAGGCACCGAGGCGCTCAACCGGCAACTCGCGCAATGTGGTCAGCAGCCTGCGCTGGAGGGACGGCTGCCCGCGCACCAGCGCTCGCAGACCATACGCGCCGCCAGGCGCGCCCTTTTTGGGATCAAGATGTTGGGCCATGCGGACGCGTACCTCGTCGAATACGAGTTCCGCATCGCCGGGAGAGAGTGCCTTGATCGCGTCACTCGCCGCTCGCACGGCGACGTCCGTGCCCATCAAGCGCTCAGCCAAGGCATCTAGCAGCTCGCTGCCGGAGAAGCCCGCCACGAAAGTGCGCTTGTCCCGCGTCAGGAAGAAATACGGCCGCAAATCGATTTTTGCGAGCGGTGGCCGAAGAGCATTCCAGCGTTCGATCCACTCATCGCGGGCGTTGTCGGTGCGTTCAGGTGTCCTGTCTGTCGATGCGGCGTCTTTCGGCTTGTCGCCATCCTCGATCGACTGTGCGATTCCGTCGGCTGTTGCGCCGACTTCTCGCGCAAGCTCTTCGTAGAACGTAGGTTCGAACCGTTCCGCCAACATGAGTTTCGCGAGTACGGCGCGATCGATGTCGGCTCCAAAGCCTCGTTCTTCCGCGATGTCCTGGCGCAACAGCATCGTGTTAAGGAAACGCTTGATCTGGCGTGGATTTCCCCGCGTGCCCTCATACAGCATACGGCTGATCTGCTGGCTCAAGTCGAGCGCGGCCCTCGTATTGGGGCCGGGTTCGCCGCCGAGCGCCTTCGTCACCGCCGCGGCGTCGAGTCCACGGCTAGCCCACGGGCGCTTGAGGTCTTCCCGTCCGGCATCGATCAGCTTCTGGGCGTCTTCAAGTGCCAGTTCGCGTGTCGCCAGGAGCAAGGTTACGTACGTTCGAGTTTCAGCACTGCCGAGCGCGGGAAGGCGGAACGGCACCTGCACCAGTTTTTCGAGGTAGTTACGCGTATAGCTCAGCGGCCCAGTGCTCGCCGGCAGTTCCGGGAAGTGGCGCCGGACCGCATATTCGATCATCGCCTCGTCGGCCGCCACTACGAAGGCGGTTTTCGGCACGAAGACGAAGAGACGGATCGCTTCGAGCGTGCCGATCGCGGTTTCCGGCAGGCATCGATCGAGATCATCGATCAGGACCACGAGCTGCTTGATACCTGCTTCGTCGATGAGATCGGTGAACTCCTTCCGGAATTCGTGCATATGAGCGGGCAGCGTTTCGGGTTCGGGTTCCTTCAGGATGCCGCCGAGCGACGTGACGAAATCTTTAACCTCGGTCCCGGTGATGCTCTCGAGCGGGGCATCGATGAAACGCTTGCCAGCGTCGAGCAGTGCCGAGACCTGACCCGGCGTTGGCGCGCCCGTGAAGTAGTTCAGGGCAAGGCCACCGATTTTCTTGGCCGCCTTCATGTAGTCGATGTGCTTATGCAGACTCTTAAGGAGACGCAGCCCCTGGGCGGACAGCTTGAAATTGCGGCGAACTTCGTCGAGCAACGACTCGATCAGGACCGCTTTGGAATCTTCATATCCTTCGAACGCCCACCCGTTGAACCAGACGGTCAGGACACCATCCTGTTTGGCCAGACCAGCCTTCGCCATCTGGAGGATGCTCGACTTGCCCGCGCCCCAGTCGCCATGCACGCCAATCGTGATCGGCACAGTCGGAGTACTGCGCACGAGCTTGACGAGGGTCTTGGCGATGCTCTCAGAGTAGAGCAGGTCGATCGCCGTTTCTTGGTCGCTGAGAAATGTCATGTGATGAATTATTACTTCTAGATTCTACCCTGGATAGAAGTCCTGCGCGAAGCCCACTGCGGCTCGTCGATTAAGATTGGCCGCTCAGTGTGCCAAGATCGGACTACGTTTTGCTATTATGCTTCGCCGCCTCCAGCCTCGGCTGAATCGTGAGTCGACGGCAGAGGCTTGCCACAGGCGAATCGGCCTGCTCGTCGATCCCCTAAGCAGGCCGTATAGACTCGAAAGACTGAGCGTAAGGCCTTACAGCTTCGTGTATTGGAAGCGATTCTTGACGTTCGCCGCGAGAAAACCACCGACGGAAGAGGCGGCAACCAGTTGGTCCGCGACGACCTGCGGGACATTGAAATACTGGTAGATACTGCCGTCCTTGAATTCGACTTCCAAAGTCGCGGCGCCAGGGTCGTATCCAACCGAAGCGACATTGGTCGAAATGACTGGAGTCCTATCCATCTCGCCTCCTCACGGCTTCCATTTCGGGCTTTGTGCCCGCCAGGCTGCGGCGACGGTAGCATAATTCTCTTTGCCGCGCTTCCTTGCCCAGGAAGTAGCCACCTCGGCGTCGCCACTTGAGGGACGCTCCTTTTCAGGTGGCAAGGTAATGCGACAACGCACGGGCAATTTGGCGGCCTCGCCGGTGACGATGGCCTCGCCTGTCCGCAGCACCGGCAACATATCCATGAGCCCCGCCAAACTATCAGGAAGCGCAGATTGCACTCTCGAGCGGTCGGCGGTGTTGGACAGTCTGAGGGAGACGAAGGTCCCGCATTGGGAAAGTATCGTTTCGTCAATCTCGGAGGGGCGCTGACTGACGATCATCGCTCCGATTCCGAATTTCCGCCCTTCTTTTACGATCCGCTGAACCATTTCCTTGGCGGGTCCATCGGCATCGCGTCCCAGATATCGATGGGCTTCCTCCATAACAACAAGCTGCGGGCGCTGCTTACCACCCTCGGGGCGTTCGCGACCCCAAAACAATGCCTCATACAGAATGTTCAGGATGCTTCCGACCAATCGACCGAGCACAGAGCTTGGCACACCAGACAAGTCCAATATTGTGATTGGCTTATCGTGACCGAGCCAGGCCTCCAAGAGTTGAGCCAAGTCTTGGGGTGCTGCGCCAGTGAGATCAGGTTCCCACTTTCCTGGATGCAGGAGGAAGTCGAATTGCCGATCGAGCAAACGAGAGCGCATTTGATCAAGTTGGCGACGGATCGAGAGCACGCCAACGCTGTTCATGTAAGGAGCGGTATTGGTGGTGCTGTGCGGCTTGTATTTTGGGGCCTGTAGTTTCTCTGGATCCCCAGGATGCAGAATCGCTGGCACGCTCCGGTCCTTATCATCCCAAGTTTTGACTTCTGGGTCGATTAGGTCGAACCAAATCTGCTTTAGACTAAACGGAATCGGACTGTCGACAGTAAGAGAGTTGGGATCGGCCCCCGCATACTTGCCTGTCGCCACCTGCACCTGCTTCGCCGCGAGGATCTTGTCCGAGATTGCCGTGAGAGATCGGTCGTCTAATTTTCCCAGCAAGAATGTGAGTAGAGGGCCGACTTCGAGTGCCCAATACGGTATGTGTAGGGCGTGCTCACCTTTGTCGGGAATGATGCGAAATACCTTTGCTACCTCTTTCAGCGCAGAAGCGTATTCACCGTGAATGTCCAATAGAAGAATGCGTGCGCTGGGGAAATGTGCGCCCATGCTCACGGATCGTAACAAGCTCGCGACGGTTGTCGATTTGCCAGAACCTGTAGATCCCAATACTGCGCAATGCCGGCTCACAAGCTTGTCCAGGTCAATCTTGGCCGGAATACTCTCGGCTCCTGCAAGTCGTCCGATAACGATTTGCCCGCTCTCCACACCTCCATAGATTTTCGCTAGATCGTCTTCTGTTACTAAATGAACTTCGTCGTTGATCGATGGAAATTGGCTGACGCCACGCTCAAATGTGACCTCAACTATTTCGCCAACGAGCTGGACCTTCATCCAGCGATCCCCTCCCCCGCTGGCGTCCTGGACGGTCGCCGGTGCGGCGGTCGCACCTACATCCGAAATGATGCCGTACAGATTATGATAACCCTGCGGAACCCGCACAAAGCTTCCAACTTGACCAACGCGGTAAGTTCGACCGGCAATAATCGGCAAACCAGATTCGACATTCTCTGACTGGCGTACGTTGATTGTGGCACCCGCTACAGCACCGATGTGGCCAAGCAATGTGGGAGCGGCGTTCACGGTGACGTTGTCGAAGACGTCGCGACAGGATCGAACGCAAGCGGCGATCGGGCCCCTGCGAAGAATTTTGCAAAGTGGGCGACTGATCCCAGCAGGAAATGAGGAGGCTGCTTGGGATCGGTGTGTCCCCAATATGTGTTTCGGATCGGCCCCCAATCTCTACTCGGAAGCTCGGAAGGGAGAGCCCAAGGCCCAGGATTGCCGTTGACGACAGCCTTATCGCGCGCATAGAGGCTAAAATTCGGACACTTGGACGCGATTTCTTTCGCACTGATTTCTTCATCCAATATCCTGAACTGAAACGCGAACGTGCTCGCGGACGGATTGCCGGCAAGCCCCTCAGTCACGCGTGCAGAAATATGAGCATCAGCGAAAGAGAAACCAATAGAGATAAGAAGAACATCAGGGGTTGCTAAAAAGGCCCGCAGACGATCAAAGAGGGCCGCGTAGGGCGCCTTTTGCGTCTGGTCATATTTCAGGTGCTCGGGAAACACCAAGTGCGTGGCCTTGCGCTCTCCACTTCGCACTACCTCTCCACGATCTCCCGTTCGCCAGCCAACGGAGCCGTGGAGTTTCCACAATCTTGTCCAGCGGGCGGGCAGATCATTTTGAGAGATGGATACAGGGTCAAAGAATGGCTCGCGCCCGCCCGAGAAGCCGTCAAAAAAGGGCGCATTGACTGCTTCCAGCGCTTCTTCGAAGAGAAGATCGTAGTTCGTCGTGAAAATTTCAACCGGATACTTGTGAGCCGTACCGGTAATCCAGCCCACCAAATCGGCATACGGAGATTCCTTGGGAAGTCGAACATCGACGACCTTACCAATTTCCGTGCAGATATCGTTTCCGAGCGTGGCGTATTGCGACCCGTCAAAATCGTGGACTTTGGAAGCTCCAAGGACCCCGCTTAGCGCACGGATGCGCGACAGCACTGCCTCGATATCCTTCCTATCCATGTCAGCAGCTATAGCTGCCAGCTGCTTTTCATATTTTGGCTTTAAAACGCCCAGGACGTGTTCGGTGAGGCCGGCGACGGCCGGAATAAGTGGAAACTTTCCAGCGGCGTTCGGCATTCCAGCCGGCGCACCGGCACCAACCAAAAGGCCGACTCGCTTGCGACCTTGCGCGATCATCGTTCGCAGGGCGGACATATAAGTATCTGGATTGTGGGCGGTAAGACTCACCGTGGATCCCCTATTGCGTAGGGATGCTACCGCGAATTGCAATCACAATCTAGCTGCGCGCGCGAGATGTCTATCAACCCACTGATCAATCTAGTGTCGAATACGTTTAGTGTGAGGCATTTCGTGCTCCAGCACCTCTTCAAGATTCCGAAGATCGATGTACTGGCCGCAAGTAGAGCACCTCAACAAGTCGTCGACACTTTTACCTAAGGGTGTTCCGGAGAAACGCTTCTTAGCAGAATCGATACAGAGTACGCGCCCACGGGAGTGAGCAGGGCGGCCCATCTTCGACCGTAGCTCAAGCTGTGAACAGCCATTCGGCAGAAATGGTCGACGTGACGCCATATCGTCGTAACGGTCGCCAACACGAAGCGTTGCCACCATCGAGCACGCCTTTGTATGTCCTGATCTACCAAACCGCCTCAGTCACGAAAGTGGGCGGTCTTCTGTCGGAGGTTATCTATGCGGAAACCAGTTGGGGTTTCGCCGCAGCTCCTCTTCCACCTTGCTACCGTCGATGTGTGAA
>Ga0070681_10008287_pt1 | contig 10178 bp, 9 predicted proteins | sample KBSC83BmetaG_FD_65650 | JGI IMG/M metagenome (GOLD analysis project Ga0070681, IMG submission 65650) | Corn rhizosphere microbial communities from Kellogg Biological Station, Michigan, USA - KBS C8-3B metaG | ecosystem: Host-associated > Plants > Roots > Rhizosphere | place: USA: Michigan...
GGCTTCCGACCAGAAGCCCTCCGGGTCCGAAACCGACCGATCGTACATCGCCTGATAGGATTCAGCGCTTACGTAGGCCCGTTTCGCCCATTCGGTGGGCACGGGATAGACTTTGTCGGACATGCGGGCGTTCCTCCGGATTGGCCATCTCTGCAGCCATTCACCAGGCCATTATGCGGCGAGGAGAGGTGGTCCACAACATGCTCGAAGGTCGAAACTGGGCCCCCGACCACGCTGGTCGCGACCAAAGCCGGCGAACCGCGATCTTATGCGCGCCAGACAGCCGTTCGCTTGCTCTCGGCATCTTCGAGTTCGCGCGTCACCGGGACCTGATATTCGGCAAGTCGGGTGAAGCGGCCTTCGGGAAAGTAGCTTCGTTGCGGATCGCCGATGTAGATGACGCTGCCGCGCGCCTTCGCCTCGGCAATGTAGGCAACGACGCGATCGGCGAGCTGACGCTCGTAAAAGAGATCACCGATGATGATCACGCATTCGCCGGCTGGCGGTTCAGCGAGTAGATCGGTGCCCGTGGTTTCCAAGGAGACGGCGTTGGCCCGAGCATTGAGGGCGCATGCCGCGAGTGCGACCTTGTCGATGTCGGCGGCAAGCACCGCGTTGGCTCCAGTCTTCGCCGCCGCGATGGCTGAAATTCCGGAGCCTGAGCCGAGATCTAGCACGGTCTGACCCCGACAGACGTCGGGATGGTCGATGAGATAACGCGCGACTGCCTGGCCGCCTGCCCACGCGAAGGCCCAATAGGGCGGCGGCAGGTTGATCTCGCCGAGTTCGTCTTCGGTCTTTTGCCAGATCGGCAATGACTCGGCCGCCAGATGCAGGAGGATTTCCGGCACCAGCGGCGGCGAAATCAGTTTCGTGTTCTCGGTGATGAAACGTAGAACGCTGTTGTGATCGGCAAGGTCGAGATGCCCAGCGGTCATGATCCCTTCAGCTTTTTTGGATCGAGACCGCCCATTCGGCAAACTTCCTTCCACTCGTCGGCAGTCACCGGCTGAACCGAGAGACGCGAATTCACGACAAGCATCATATTACTGAGCTTCGGATTGAGTTTGACCGCGTCGAGCGTGACGGGCTTCGGCACCGCTGTGACTGCCGCCACGTCGACGCACTCCCATTTCCCTGTGTCGTCTTTGGCTTCCGGGTGGACGGTTGCGATGACGCGGCAGACGCCGACAACCTCCTTGCCCTCATTCGAATGGTAGAAAAATCCGAGATCGCCGACTTGCATTTTGCGCATGTTGTTGCGGGCCTGGTAGTTGCGCACACCATCCCAGGACTCGCCCTTTGACCCGCGCGCGACGAGATCATCCCACGAGAACGCGTCGGGTTCTGATTTAAACAGCCAATACTGCATTGTGAGAACAATCCGCACGGAAGGTTTGTGCGTAACGCGGAACCGGCTTTAGCTCAAGCGGCCCAAAAGCAGAACCTCCGCGCCGAGAAGGCACGGAGGTTCAGACGCGACACAAAACTTAATGACCGGCTAAGGACCGAAGCGATCGAGCCGCGTTGTGTTATTGCGAAGGTATCCCGAAGAAGCTGATTTTGCGTAAACGCGCGCGTCGTATGAATTTATTTTTCTTCAGACCGCAAACACCACGGACCGGCGTATCGCAAACACGGCCGCGAAGCTGACCGCCGCCGCTACGATCTTGGCGGCGATCGGCGCGACGCCGAAGGTCCCCGTGGCGATCGCAATAATAAAGCCGGTCAGCGTAATGCCGACCAATCCCGACAGCAGAAACTCGACAAACCGGCGGCCCTCCGACTTACGCGAGCCTTGGGTTTTGAACACGAATCGCGACGACAGGAAGTAATGGACCACCATCCCCACCGCATACCCGGCGATACCGGCGAGTGAAGCCGCGACCGCCGCAGAGTATAACGCGATGTAAACGCCGAAATCGGCCGCCAAGGCTGCAATGCTGACGACACCATAGCGCGACAGTTGCGGCATGAGGCGCACCAAACGGCGAACAAAGCTGTGCTGCGTATAGCCGATCCCGACTGCGGCCGATGATCCCGAATGCTGCGCGGCAAGTTGCATGTGTTAGCCGGCCTTGCGGAGTTGGGTCGGAACTAGGCGGACGCTTTTCAACGCTTCCTCGGCGCCGGAATGACCGGCCTCGTGATACTCCGCGTCCTCGTTGACATCCCAGATGTCGTAGAGCATCTCGTCCGCGACGATGTTTTTGACCGTCAGCATCGACGTCATCATCGCGTGGTCCTGGTTGTTGTACTTGTGCATACCATTGCGACCGACGAGATGCAGCGACGGATACTTTTCGCTGAGCTCAGTGCGGATAGCCTCGACGTTGCGCTTGTAGCCTTCGTCGTAGACCGGATAGGCCTTCTTTTGGCGCACGACGCAGCCGTCGATGCATTCGTCTTCTCTGGCGAGGCCGATCTTGGCCAGTTCGCTCCGGCCGAGAGCCAGCAGATCCTCGTCAGGCGAATCCCACAGCCCGTCACCTTCGAAGCAGAAGTATTCAAGCCCTAGGCAAGCAAGTTTCTCGTCCGGCACCATTTCCGGCGACCACGAACGGAAATTCTGGATGCGTCCGACTTTGACGCTCGGCTCGTGGATATAGATCCAGTTATCCGGGAAAAGGTCGGGTTTGTTGACGACCAACGCCACGGTGATGAAATCGCGGTAGCGCAACCTATCGGCGGCTGCCGCGCATGCCGGTTTCGCGGTGAAAGAATGTACGAGTTCGCGGATCGGCGCCGATGAAATGATGTGACGCGCCGTGAACGTCATCTCCTCGCCCGTTTCTTTACGGGCCGTGATCGTCCACAGCCCCTGCTTGTCGTCGTGGCTGAGTGCCGTGATACGCGTTCCCATGTGGATTTTGCCACCCTGCGCACGCGTTTTGCGCGCCGCGGCGTCCCACATCATGCCCGGACCCTTGCGCGGGTACTGGAAGCTCTCGATCAGCGTCTTGATGACTTCGCCGTCGTTGGCCGACGTGCCATCGCCGAAGCCCTTCGGCTTCACCGAGTTGCGCAGCGCGTTCGCCATGGCCGACCAGAGGTCGAGGCCCTTGATGCGCTGCGCCGCCCAGTCGGCCGAAATTTCATCGCAGCTCATCCCCCACACTTTCTCGGTGTAGGTCTTGAAGAAAATTGCGAACAGCCGCTCGCCGAATTGGTTGGCGACCCAGTCGTGGAACGTCTCCGGCTTCTCGTTCGGGAAGGCCTGCTTGTACATGAACGACAGGACACACATCGCGCTTTCGACGACGCCGAGATTGCCGAGAGCTTCGAACGCTTTTAGCGGATAAGAATAGTATTTGCCGTCGTAGTAGATGCGGCTCATGCGCGGGCGCGTAATGAAATCCTGCGGCAGGATTTCTTTCCACAAATCGACAACCTCTTTCGATCTCGAAAAGAAGCGATGGCCGCCGATGTCAAACAGGAAGTCCTTGTAGTTCGCGGTGCGGCTGATGCCACCGACATAATTGGGATCGGCTTCGATAATGGTCGTCGAGATGCCCTGCTTGGTCAGCAGGTAGGATGCGGTGAGCCCGGCAGGGCCGGCACCGATGACGAACACTTCACTATGCGACATGAAATACGCCCGTACTCTGAGATCGGCCCCGACAACGCGGCAATGGGCTGCCTCTTCGCGCGGCACACCACCGGCCGTTGAGATTATGAGGGATCGGTAAATAAAGACTGACGTTTGCGATCGATCGGCTGGGAATCGGAAGCGGCCGACGCGCCGTGTTTCCTCACCGCATGAGCCTTTAAAGTTTACGATCCTCTAATGCGCTTGCCCTATCTTCGAGAGGCTTGGCCGGGGTGGGCGTATGATTTCCGCAGCGTTGAAAGCTACCGAGGCGAGAAGCCTCACCTCGCGGATCGCGGACGTGCCGAACTGGGCATGGTGGCTGCTCGCACTTTCATTCATTGCCATCAAGAGCTGGTCCGTCGGCGGAACCGGCGTGTTCGGCAACCTCGGCGATTCCGATGATGCAACACGTCTGATCCAGGTGCGAGAATTGCTGGCGTCGGGCCACTGGTTCGACACGACCACGATGAAACTCGGCGGCAACGCCGGAATGCTGTCGCACTGGTCGCGACTGATCGACCTGCCTCTCGCGACTCTGATTGCCGGCTTCAGCCTCGTCATGCCGGTTCGAAGCGCAGAATGGCTGACCCACATCGTGTGGCCGGTTTCGCTGCTCGGCGCGCTTCTTTGGATTGTCTATCGGACGACCGCCAAGGTTGCCGGTGAAAGCGCCGGCCGCATGGCTCTGCTGCTCGCCGTTATGAGCCCCTTCGCTTATTATCAGTTCGCCGTCGGTCGCATCGACCATCATAACGTGATGATCGCCGCCGCCGTCTCGGCCGTGCTTCTGATCTGGTCTAACCCCCAAAAGACTGACGTCTGGCGTATCGCCGGCGTTCTGACCGGCATCGCCGTCGCCGTCGGCTATGAGGCCTTAGCGCCCGCCGTCGCTATCGGTGCCTTCGTCGCTCTTTGGGGTCTTCTCGACCGCCGCGCTGCAGAACCTGCGGCGGCTTTTGCCACCGCACTAGCGCTGACCTTCGGTCTCGCATTTGTCGCAACGATCGCGCCGTCGCGCTGGATGGACATCCGCTGCGACGCGATCTCGCTGAACATGGTGGCGTTGGTCTTGTTCGGCACGTCCGGCGTCGCCATCGCCGTCGGACCGGGCCGCAACTGGCCCATGGCCGGACGCCTCGCCGTCATCGCTGCAGCGGCCGGCGTAGGCCTTGCGATCTTCGGCATGCTCGAACCCAAGTGCCTGGCCGGTCCCAAAGGCCAGCTTCCGCCGCTGCTGACCAAGGTATGGCTCGACAACGTCGCGGAAAACTCCAGCATTCTTTCGGAACTCGTCTCCGGAGACCTCGACCAGTCGCTTGGCCTCACGCTGTTCTACCTGATCGGCCTTGGGGCAGTGACCCAGCAAGCTTGGAAGAGCCGAACGCCCGCCGATATCTTCCTGCTCGCTGCCTCGGCAGCGTTTACGGCCTTTGCCTGCTGGCAATACAAATTCATGTCGTACGCAAGCTTTCTCGCGATCGTGCCGATTGCAATCGCGATCAGCCGTCTCGGAGGCCTCGCAGAGGTCAGCGCCACAACGGTGCGCTTCGCCGCCCTTGTACTGGCGAGCCAATCGCTTCTGCTCGCGGCCTCCGGCGCCCTCGACAATGCGATTGGCCGTCCGAAAATAATCACCGAAGACATGCGCACCGATGCCGATGCCTGCGCCAAACCTGCCGCCGTGCACGATTTGGCGGATCTGCCGTCAGGTCTCGTCGCCGCTCACATCGATATCGGCGCTTACATTGCGGCGCTGACGCATCACCGCGCGCTAGCAGCACCGTATCATCGCATCGCCAATGCAATCATCGCCAACAACGAGATATTTGCCGCCCACGACCCCGCTGCCGCAGCGGCAATACTGCAACGTGAGAATGTCGATTACATCGTCATTTGCCGCGGCCTCGATGGGCCTTCGGCATCGAGCCAAGTCTGGAAAGGCTCGCTGCGCACCGCTCTCGTCAAAGGCGATCCGCCAAAATATCTGACGCCCGTGCCGCTCTCGAACCCGGATTCTTTATTCCGCGTGTGGAAGGTCGACCGAACAGCGCTCAATCTTCAGCCTTCAGCGGCCGCTGCATCAGCGCCGTAATCGCTTCCTCGACCGTCAGCTGGCCTTCGATGATGCCGTGCACGGCTTCTGCGATCGGCATATCGACACCTTTCTCGCGCGCCAGCCGCACGAGCGCCGCCGACGTATAAACGCCTTCCGTCACGGCCGATCGGCCGCCGAGAATTTCAGCCAGCCCACGTCCCTCGCCCAATGCGCGGCCGAGCGACATGTTGCGCGACTGCGTACTCCCGCAGGTGAGTATGAGATCGCCGAGACCGGAGAGGCCCAGCAGAGTCTCAGGTCTTGCGCCCATCGCGTCGCCGAAGCGACGGAGTTCCGCGAAACCGCGCGTGACGATCGCCGCGTGGGCGCTGGCACCGAGGCCACGGCCCTCGACGATACCTGCGGCGATGGCGAGCACATTCTTCACCGCGCCGCCGAGTTCGGCGCCGATTACGTCGCTTGACCAGTAGAGCCGCACCTGGCGCGATGAAAGCCCCACCGAGAGCGCCCGGCCGAGCCCTTCATTATGACAGGCGAGAGTCAACGCCGTGGGCAAGCCCCGCGCCACATCGGCTGCAAAGCTCGGGCCCGTCAGCACGGCGCGCTGCGCGTCGGGCGCCACTTCCTCGATGATGTCGCCGAGGAACTTGCCTGTATTTTGCTCGATGCCTTTCGAACAGACGACGACGGGAACGTCGGCACTGAGATGCCGCGCCAGTTTGCTCATCACGCCACGCATGTGCTGCGCCGGCACGACGGCCAGCATTGCGTCGCATCGTGCAGCCTTCGCTAGATCGGCCGTCGCGTGGATTGTTGGATGAAGACTAATGCCGGGGAGAAATACGCGGTTGACGTTGCGGGCATTGATGTCGTCGACGATCTCGGGCTCGCGCGCCCATAGCGTCACCGCGTTGCCGCCGTGCGCGAGCGATTGCGCGAGCGCCGTACCCCACGCTCCTCCGCCAATGACACTGACCGTTCTGATCTGCAAGGCCGGCCCCCGATGAATCGTGCTTGAGCTTAGCACGCCATTTTGACGATCGCTCCGCGCTAAGCTTTAACACCTGCGCCGGTGGCAGGCGCCGCGTCCGGATCGAGCGGCCAGCGTGGCCTTACGGGCACCTCGAGCCCGTCAACGAGGCCAAGGGATAAACGCTCGGCACCGGCCCAAGCGATCATCGCGCCGTTATCGGTGCACAATTCCAAGGGCGGAGCATAAATCGAGAACCCGAAATCCTCAGCAACGCCCTTCAGCGCGGTTCGCAAAACTTTGTTCGCAGCGACACCACCGGCGACGACGAAGCCCTTGTCTCGACCTTCTGGTAACATCCGCACGGCGGCACGCATGGAAAGCGCCACGCGGTCCGCTACGGCATCGCAAACCGCCGCCTGGAACGAGGCGCAGAGATCTGCAACGTCCTGCTCCGATAGCGGCGCGATGCGGGCCGCCGCATGCCGTACCGCCGTCTTCAGGCCGGCGAACGAAAAATTCGGATCTTCGCGGCCGGCCATCGGGCGCGGCAAGTTGAAACTGCTGGGGTTGCCCTTGAGCGCCGCCGCCTCGACGGCCGGACCGCCGGGCATCGGTAGGCCCAGGAGCTTGGCCGTCTTATCGAAGGCTTCACCCAGCGCATCGTCGATCGTCGTCGCGAGCCGCTCGTAGCGCCCGACGGCTTGGACGAGCAAAAGCTGCGTATGGCCGCCCGAAACGAGCAGCATCAGGTAAGGCGGCCGCAGGCCTTCGGTCAGGCCGACTGTCAAGGCGTGCGCCTCGAGATGATTGATTGCGAGAAATGGCTTGCCGGTGGCGAGCGCCAGGGCCTTGCCGGTCGTCGCGCCGACAATCAGCCCGCCGATCAGACCGGGACCCGTTGTGGCGGCGATGCCCGCGAGGTCGTCCAGCCCGATTTGCGCTTGTGCCAGGGCAGTGCGGATCAGTTGATCGAGACACTCGGTGTGGGCACGAGCGGCAATCTCAGGAACGACCCCGCCGTAGATCGCGTGCTTGTCAAATTGCGAGAGCACGACGTTGGATAGTATGCGTCCCGACCCCGAACGATCGCGCGCGACAACTGCCGCGGCCGTTTCGTCGCAGCTCGTCTCGAGACCGAGAACCAGTAAAGGCTCGCGCGCAAAACCGGGCGGCAACGTCATCTGTTCAGGATCTTAGAGGGCGAGGTTGGAATCGGCGCACCTTTGGAGCATTAATGTCGCCCGAACATTCGGCACAGCGGGATCAGAGCCCCCGCCTAGCACCCGGAGAAACCTTTTTGCAAGCGACCCGCATCCGCATCGGGACCAGAGGCTCGCCCTTGGCGATGGCTCAAGCGCATGAAGTGCGCGACAGGCTGCAACGGGCGCACGGGCTACCCGAAGGCGCCATTACGATCACAGCCATCAAGACGACGGGCGACCAGGTGACCGACCGGCCGTTGTCGGATATCGGCGGCAAAGGCCTCTTTACCAAGGAAATCGAGGAGGCGCTGCTGGCGAACGAGATCGACGTCGCCGTGCACTCCATGAAGGACATGCAGACCGCCTTGCCTGACGGGCTGGCCGTCGGCGCCGTCCTGCCGCGCGAGGACCCGCGCGATGCCTTCATATCGCTGAAGTACGCCAACCTCCGCGCCCTTCCCGGCGGCAGCATTGTCGGAACATCATCGCTGAGGCGCAAATCGCAACTGCTCGACGTTCGGCCGGATCTCCGCGTCATCGATTTCCGCGGCAACGTCCAGACAAGGCTGCGCAAGCTGCAGGAGGGCGTCGCCGCCGCGACCATCCTTGCCGTCGCCGGATTGAAGCGGCTCGGACTGCAGGATCAGATCACCGCGCCGATGCCGATCGACGAAATGTTGCCGGCCGTCGCACAAGGCGCGATCGGTCTCGAAATCCGCGGCGGCGACGACACGACGGCTGCCCTGGTCGAGCCGTTGAACGATGCTGCGACGGCGCAGGCCGTCATCTCCGAACGCGCGTTCCTCGCCCGGCTCGAAGGATCGTGCCGTACGCCGATCGCCGGGCACGCCGCGCTAGACGACGGCCGGCTGTGGTTTCGTGGACAAATTCTTTCGATCGATGGCACGAAAAAGTATGACGTGTCCCGCACCGGCGCACCGCATGAGGCGCACGAACTCGGCCTCGCTGCTGCCGACGAAATCCTGAGCAAGGCCGACGCGGCCGTACTGGCCCGCTCGAGCGCCTGATGCACGTCCTCATCACGCGGCCCGAAGGCGATGGCGAAGCGCTCAAGGCGCAGATCGAGCAGTTTGACTGTCGCGCCACGCTCGCCCCGCTCATCAGCATCGTATCCGAGGCGATTCCCTTTTCCGCGATCGCAGGCGCGACGGCACTGATCGTAACGAGCCGCAATGCGCTGAAGGCACTGGCGGCTTCGCCGGCGCTCGGGGCTGCAATGGCGTTGCCGCTCTACGCCGTCGGGCCGGGCACGGCTGCGCTTGCCCGAGACCTCGGATTCAAGGACATACGAGAAGGACCCGGCACCGGCGCCGAACTCGTGCCGATTCTCAGCGCCGATGGGCGAAGGACAGGTGGCACCTTCGTTCACCTTGCGGGCAACGTTTTGGCCTTTGATCTCAAAACGGCATTGGAGGGAGAAGGCGTTACCGTCAAAACGGTAACGGCCTACCGCGCCGTTGCCGCAGAAAATCTTTCGCCGGCCGTCACTGAAGCGCTCCAGAACCAGACCATCGACGCCGTCATATTGATGTCCCCCAGAACGGCCGAAGCATGGGCCCGGATTGCAGGCGAAGTTCTGACGCCAGCGGTCCTTTCCGGCATGAACCATCTTTGCCTGTCCGAGGCCGTGGCGGGGGTTTTGAGAGCGCAACTTGCCGCAGGAAACATCTCGGTCGCCGCGGGTCCTAACCTCGAGGAAATGCTTGCCCTAGTAAAACGTCTCGCGGCACACTCGGACGAGGTATAAGACAGGCGATGTCGACCGGCGCTGAAGGCCGGTACACGCTCTCACAAGCCGATGAATTTTTGCCGGGAATTAACCTGGATTACGTGGCATACGCGCGTTTCGTATGGAGGTCTTAGCTCCCAATGGCAGATGACAAATCAGACGCGGGCAAGGGCGCCGCGCAAAGCGGCACCAGTAAACGCCCTTATGCAACGCTCAATCTCAAGGCGACAGAGATCAAGGTGACGCCGGTTGCCAGCAGATCACAACCTGCGGCTTCAGTCGAAACCGAAACACCACGCCCGGCGCCGGCCCGCTCCTATGCAATGGCCGCAGATGGCAACGGCGAACCGGCAAGAGATACGAAAATGCAAACGCCGCCGAACAAGCCTGAGAAGGCAAAAAGTGGAGCGTCGGCGGCCGCGGGCCCATCCGCGCCGAGCACCGCACCGAAAGAGCCTGACGCAGGTGTTGTCGGCAGAAAGCGCGGCGGCTTCGTCAGTCACTTAGCAGCCGGCATCGTCGGTGGCGTCGTGGCGCTCGCTGCGGCCCAGTGGGCGCTGCCGGAGTTGGGCATTCAGGAGAGACTTGCCGCTGACACGTCGGCA
>Ga0070681_10008290_pt1 | contig 10175 bp, 6 predicted proteins | sample KBSC83BmetaG_FD_65650 | JGI IMG/M metagenome (GOLD analysis project Ga0070681, IMG submission 65650) | Corn rhizosphere microbial communities from Kellogg Biological Station, Michigan, USA - KBS C8-3B metaG | ecosystem: Host-associated > Plants > Roots > Rhizosphere | place: USA: Michigan...
CCCAGCAGGAAGGCGATGGAGGTCATCAGGATCGGGCGGAGACGAAGTTTGACGGCGTCCAGGGTAGCGGGGATGATCCCCATGCCCCTATCCACCCGCTCCTTGGCAAATTCCACGATCAGGATAGCGTTCTTGGCCGACAACCCGATCAGGGTGATAAGCCCGATCTGGGCGTATACGTTGTTCGTCAGACGGGGTATCAGCGTCAATGTCAGGATAGCGCCAAAAACACCGATAGGAACGGCCAGGAGTACGGAGAAAGGCACCGCCCAGCTCTCATACAAGGCGGCCAGGAACAGGAACACAAACAGGATAGAAAGGGCAAAAATATAAACCGCACTGTTCCCCGACTTGATCTCCTGGAGGCTAAGACCGGAGAATTCGTATCCATAGCCTTCCGGGAGAGCCTTGGCCGCGGCCCGTTGAAGGGCCTCGATGGCCTGACCACTGCTAAAGCCCTGTTTGGCGCTGCCATCCACCTCCGCACTGCGGTAGATGTTGAAGTGAGAGATCAGGGGGGCGCTCTCGGTCACCTTATAGGAGACAACGGTGCTCAGGGGGATCATCGATCCGGCGGAGTTCTTCACATAATAATGATCGATACTATGGATCTCAGTCCGGAAGCCTGTATCCGCTTGGGCAACGACATAATAATTCCGGCCATAAAGGGTCAACTGGTTGATATAGGTACTGCCCATATACATCTGCATGGTATTGTAGACATCAGCCAGGTTCAACCCCAGCTTCTTGGCCTTTTCCCGGTCCACGTCGACCTGGTAGCCGGGAGTATGCGCGCTAAAGAAGGTAAAGGCCCCTCCTATCTCCGGCTGACGGTTGGCTTCGGCCACGAAGCCGTTGACCACCCGTTCGAAGGTCTTGATATCGTCGTTGGACTGACGTTGCTCGATCTGGATACTAAAACCACCGGCATTCCCCAGACCGGGGATGGCGGGAGGAGGGATGACGACTATCCTCGCCTCTTTGATGATCGCCAGACGCTTGTTCAGCTCGGCGATGACACCCTGCAACTGTTGGGATTTGTCCTTCCGCTCGTCCCAGGGCCTGAGCTGCATAAAGATCGTTCCACTGTTGGATTTGGAACCAAAGGTGAGGATATTCAGCCCCCCCAGCGCAGCCGTATGAAATACACCCGGGACATTTTGGGCAATGTGCTGGATGCTGTCGAGCACTGTCAAGGCACGGGTAGTAGAGCCGGCCTCGGGGATCTCGAAAGCCAGATAGACACGCCCTTCATCTTCCAAAGGGATAAATCCGGTGGGTTTGCTCTTGAACAACAACCAGTCCCCTGCCACGATACAGGCCAGCAGAACGATCACCAGCGGCGCGCGTTTTATCCAACCTTTTACACCCAGCGTATACCGGAGGGAGAAGCGGCGGAAGCCCTCGTTGAATTTATAGAATACTTTATTAAGCCCCCTTGACTGTTTGCCGATATGATGGGGGCGCAACAGTAACATACAAAGAGCCGGTGTCAGCGAAAGGGCCACAAAGGCCGATATCAGTACCGAGATAGCGATCGTGATAGCAAATTGCTGGTACAGGCGGCCGACCAGTCCGGGGATGAAACCAACGGGTACGAATACGGCCGCCAGGATCAGGGCGATGGCGATCACAGGACCGGAGATATCCTTCACCGCCCGGGCCGTGGCTTCTTTTGGCGAAAGATGTTCGGTGTCGATATAATGCTGGACGGCTTCCACCACCACGATCGCATCATCCACCACGATACCGATAGCCAGGACAAAGCCGAACATCGTCAGGGTATTGATGGTAAAGCCCAGCGGGATAAAGAAGATAAAGGTCCCTACGATCGACACCGGAATGGCCAGTACCGGGATCAGGGTCGACCGCCAGTTCTGCAGAAAGATAAAGACCACAAACGTCACCAGGCCCAGAGCGATAAGCAGGGTATGGACCACATCGTCGATGGATACCTTTACGACCGAGACGGATTCGAATGGTACGACATAGGCCACATCGGAAGGGAAATATTTCTTTTGCTCGGCCATTGCCTTGTAGACACCTTCCGCGGTGGCGAGGGCGTTACTGCCGGGGGCCTGGTATATCAGGAGATAAGAAGCGCGTTTGCCATCGACAAAGGAATTGGCGGTATAGCTGACCTTACCCAATTGGATCCGGGCCACGTCCTTCAGGTATACGATGGAGTTCTGCTGAGGGTTGGCGCGGATGATGATGTCGCCAAACTGCTTTTCGGTGTTCAGCCGGCTGTTGGTAAAGATGGTGAACTCGAAGGCCGAAGTCGACCGTTGAGGCGGAGCAGCCACCGATCCGGCCGCCACCTGGAGGTTTTGCTCGTTGATGGCATTCTGTACATCATTTACGGTAAGACCCAGTTGCGCCAGCTTATCGGTCTGAAGCCAGACCCGCATGGAAAAGTTGTCGGCCCGGCTGATCACATCCCCTACCCCCTGTACCCGCAGCAATACGTCGCGCAAATAGATGTTGGCATAGTTATCCATAAAGGGGACACTATGCGTTCCCTTGGGGGAGTAGATGGCCACCAGCATCAGGATGGCTGGGTTCCTTTTCAGCGTGGTGACACCAAGCCGTTGTACCTGCGAGGGCAGGGTCGGAAGCGCGATCCCTACCCTGTTCTGTATGTCCAGCGCCACGATATTGGGGTCGGCCCCGATATTCAGCGTGGCAGTGATCTGGGAGTTCCCATTGTTGGCGCTATTACTCTGGATATAGGCGATGCCGGGCACGCCGTTCACCTGGGTCTCGATGGTCGTGGTCGTGGTTTGTTCGACCGTCTGGGCATCGGCGCCCGTAAAGTTGCTGGTGATCTGTACGGTCGGCGGTGTAATATCCGGGTATTGGCTGATCGGCATATTCAGGATCGCCAGCGTTCCTACCAGCAGGATCACTACCGAAATAACGATCGCCGTTACGGGCCGTCTGAGAAATATATTGGATGATTTCATTCTTTCGTTCTTTGAATATTATAAATCCTGTCTGTGCGTCTATTTACCGGCGGGTGCTCCACCCGGTGCCGCCTTGGGGGCGCCAACCTGTACCGCCGAACTGTCCCGCAGCTTCTGTACGCCTTCGGTCACCACCTGGTCTCCTTCCTTCAGCCCGCTGCGTATGACTACTTTGTCGGCGATCCGGGTACCCAGGACAACCTTACGCTGAAGCGCTCTATTATCGCTGACGACAAAGACAAAGTATTCCCCCAACTGTTCGGTGACGGCCTTGAACGGGATCAGCAGGGAACTGTCACCCGCGTCATGTTTTACCCGCACATTGGTGGTGAGACCCGGTTTCAATTCCCCTTTGGGGTTGGGGAATACCAGTCTCGCTTTGAGGGTGCCTGTCTGTGGGTCGACGGCACGATCCAACAGGTATAGCTGACCGGGGTAAGAGTAAACGGACCCATCCGGCAACGTGGCGGTAAAGATGGAATCTTTCACCGCCCTGGCGCCCTTGTCCAGGTAGGCAGCAAACTTCGGGATCTCTGCCTGGTCGATAGCGATATCGATGGCCATCGGGTTGTCGGTAGAGATGGAGTTGAGCAGGGTCTGCGGATAGACGGAGGTACCGACCTTGACCTGCGAGATACCGATGGTACCATCAAAGGGAGCCGTGATCACGGAGTATTTCAGGTTCGTCTGTACGCTGGTGACATTTGCCTTTGCTGCTTCTACCTGCCGTTTGGCGGTCTCGAGATCGGCGAGCTGGTGGTCCAGCGTCTGACGGGCAATGGCGTCCTGCTTGGCCAGTTCCTGGTAGCGGTCGGCATCCTGTTGTACTTTGGCTAAGTTAGCCTTAGCCACATCGAGGTTGGCCGTGGCCTGCTCGACCGCCGCCTGGTATTGCTGCTGGTCTATCTCATATAACTTCTGTCCCCTGGAGACATGCTGTCCGTCCTTGAAATAGATACCGATGATATTGCCGGAGACCTGGGGTTTGATGTCCACCTGGTTCAGCGGTGTCACCGTGGCAGGATAGCTCTCGAAGTAAGTGGCGTTGCCGGACTGTACCGTGTAGACTCCTACGGCGGTAGGCGGCGGCGCCTGCTGTTGAGCGGCCTTGTTGTTCTCACATGCGCTGAATCCAAGACCCGCAATGACCAATATACCTCCAATCCATTGTATACTATTTCTCATATAAAAAGTTGATTTATCCATGATGATGTTAATGGGGTGTAATTAATAATATTGAATAGTTCCTAATGCTCGCTGAACATCTAATTTGCTGCTCAGCACCTGGTATAGCGCATCGCTGTAATTGGTTTGCGCGTTCTTCAGATCCGTCTCGGCCGTGATCACTTCCAGATAGGCCTTGATCCCCGATCGGTATTGCAGTTCGATCGTATTATACACTTCACTCGCCAGGGCGAGGTTCTCTTTGAGCACATAATAATTATTCAGGTATCCCTTATAAGCAGCCAGCGCTTGAGCATACTGCGTATTGATCGCCGTTTGCAGGTTGACGATATCAAAGTCCAGCCGGGTCACCTGCAATTCCGCGATCCGGATATTCTGCGTTCGTTTGGTACCCTGGAAGATGGGAAAGCTTAGCTGCAGACCCGCATAGGAATTCGGGAAATTGTCATTGTACAGTTTGGAGAACTGGCTGTTGAAGTAGTTGAAGTTATAAGCCCCGACGGCCGACAGCTCCGGAATATAGCTCCATTTATTATACTTGAGATTGGCCAGCTGCAATTTCTTTTGCGTCAGGAGACTCTGATATTCTATGCGTTTGGTATAGTCTACGGGAGCCAGCGTATCGATCAGCACCTCGCTTTCCATCTGCGTACTGTCATAGGACAGACGGATGGAATCCTGGCCGGTATATCCCATCAGCTGTTTCAGGACCGCATACCTGGCCTTCAGGGCCTCTTCATCGGAGCGTTTCTGGGCTTTGGAATTGTTGAGGGAGATCGTAGCACGCTTGTAGTCCGTCTTGTCGACCAGGCCGCCCTTATATTGATTGTAGGCATCTTTGAGATTGCGTTCCAGACGGGTGATGTCGTCATTGAGCACCTGGATCTGTTGCTGTGTCAGCAATACATCATAGAACGCCTTGCTCACATTTACCGTCACATCGATCTTGTCGCTGATCGTCATCTGCCGGACCTGCGTGCGGACATCGCCCTTGGTCTGTGCAGCCAGCAGCACATCACGGTTGAAAAGCGTTTGGCTCAGTCCCAGTTGTACATTTGACTGATTATAGGTACCGCTGGAAATAGTAGAACCGTTAAACGGTATCTTCGTCAATTGAAAATTGTTCTGGTAGTTGGCATTCAACTTGAGTTGAGGATACCAGTCCGCTAATTTGCTTTTTATTTCCCGGTCGGTGATCTGTTCATCCAGGTAGGCTTGCTGAATGAGCGGATAATGCTTTAGAGCATATTGTACAACGGCTTGAAGAGTAGCCTGCGGAGGTAAAGTGGTATCGACGCCTTTCTGCGCGCCCGCTGCCAAAGAAAAAAGGATAAATCCACTGCTGAGGAGTGCCATACTGAATTTCTTCTTCATAATTGTAAGTGTGCTATAGGTGATAACTTCTTTGGGCTTTCCAGGGATGGCAAAAATCGTTCAAATTCAAGGAATAGGAATTTCCGTTGATGGAATAGGGGACAAAATTAAACAAACGTTTGAATTAAACAAACGTTTAATCAATTTTTAAGCCCCGCCCAATCCCGCACCGGGATGCCGAAGGCATTTCGACCCTTGTTGCCAATGCGCTAATTTTCTACTAAACGACTTTCCGGCACATTATCCCCGTTATCTTTGATATACCCAAATACACCAGGAATAACACAGCAACACCATGGCCATCCACACTATCCTGGGTGCCGGCGGGATTATCGCCGACACTCTCTCGAAAGAGCTGATTGACAAGCAAATACCTGTTCGTCTGGTATCCAGACGGCCCATCGATCGCAAGGGGGCTACCTTTCAGGCAGCCGATCTTACCGATCCCGGACAGACCTTCCAGGCCGTCCGGGGGTCATCCATTGCCTATTTATGTGTCGGTCTTCCCTACCGTTACCCTACCTGGCGCCGGGACTGGCCGCGTATCATCGACAATGTCATCGCAGCCTGCCAAAAGACCCGGGTTCCGCTGATCTTCTTTGACAATGTTTATATGTATGGCAAGACAGAGGGTACTATGACGGAAGAGACACCTTATGCTCCCTCCAGCCGGAAAGGTGATCTCCGGGCACGGATCGCCACACAGCTGATGAGCGAGGTCCGAAAGGGTAATATTACAGCGACCATTGCCCGCTCGGCGGATTTTTATGGCCCGGGCGCCGATCGGACCAGCGTCCCCAACCTGCTGACATTTGCCCGGCTGGCAAAAGATCAAAAAGCACAATGGTTGGTCAATGCAGGAGTACGGCATTCTTATACCTACACACCGGATGCAGCCAAAGGCTTATACCTGCTGGCCAGTGATCCTAATTCCTGGAACCAGGTCTGGCATTTGCCGACGGCCTCGTCCCCCCTGACGGGAGTGGAGTTTATCAGGCAGGCAGCAAGCGCGCTGGGTAAGGAATCCAGGTATACGGTGTTGTCAAAGTGGATGGTCCGCTTAGGAGGTTTGTTTGATAAGACCATTGCTGAACTGTATGAAATGCTTTACCAATATGAGTTCGATTATCTATTCGACTCGACCAAATTTGAAAAAGCATTTCAATTCAGGCCAACTTCCTACGAAGAAGGTATAAAAGCAACAGCCAATGCGTTGAAGAACGGCACTGGCTTCTAATGTTGAAAAAAGAGCTTTAGGTAAACAGATCAGAAACGGGCTTCCCGGGTAAAGATAAAAAAAATATGAATACGCGCTTCTTTCCGACATGGACCCTGGCCGGCCTTCTTGCCGCTATCCTGACGGCTCCGGCACTGGGCCAATCTACCGATATCAAAGATATCTCCTGGTATATTCATGCTTCCCCCTTCCCCATGCCCGAGGTGGTTCAACCCCACTTCCCGAACAAGGACTTCAGATTGCCCGACTATGGAGGCAAAGGAGATGGAAAGACGCTGAATACCGATGCTTTCCGGGCGGCTATCCACGCCTGCTCCGAGGCCGGCGGCGGTCATGTGATCGTTCCGGCAGGCCAGTGGCTCACGGGTCCCATCGAGCTACGCAGTCATGTCGATCTTCATCTGGAAAAGGGGGCACAGGTATTATTCACCAAAGACCATTCCCAATATCCTATGCTGGGACGAGCGATCGCCTCTCCCGTATATGGCCGGGATCTCGAAGACATCGCGCTCACCGGAGACGGAGTGATGGATGGCGCCGGGGAAAGCTGGCGACCCATTAAAAAGATCAAGATGACACCGGAACAATGGCAGGGATTGCTGGCTTCGGGAGGTGTCGTCGATGAGGCGGGACAGATCTGGTGGCCAAGCCAGGAGGCGCGGGACAATGACCGGTTACGTCCTTATATGGTAAGCCTGATCGGCTGCAAACGGGTATTGGTCCAGGGCGTCACGCTGCGGAACTCGCCGAAATTTGTCTTCTGCCCCAATAATTGCACGGACCTGACACTGGATCATGCCAATATCTTTAACGAATGGTGGGCACAGAACGGCGACGGCATCGATATCAGCGCTTGCAAACGGGTTGTCATTTATCAATGTACCGTGAATGCCGGAGATGATGGCATTTGTATGAAATCCAGCGGCGCCCGGCCCGATGGTCCGGCGCTGGAGAACATAGTGATAGCCGGTTGTATCGTCTATAGGGCCCATGGCGGCTTCGTGATCGGTAGCAATACCGATGGCGGTATACATAACATCTTCGTCAGCGATTGTACTTTCTCCGGCACGGACGTGGGTCTGCGGTTTAAAAGTAATATGGGACGGGGTGGCCTGGTAAACGATATCTTTATCCGGAATATTTCCATGATGAATATCGCGGGTGCGGCGGTGCTGTTCGACACCTATTACGAAGATGTACCCGCCGGTACGACCCAGGACCCCAACCGGGCCCGGCCCACCGACAAGACACCGGAATTCAGGGATTTCCATATCAGCAACATAAACTGCCAGGGCGCCAAAACAGCGATCGCTATCACCGGGCTGCCACAGATGCCGGTAAGCCGTATATTCTTTGATAAGGTTACCATCACCGCCGGTAAAGGAGTCGTTGCCACCCAGGCCAAAGAGATCGACCTGCACAACGTAAAACTCTCGGTCAAACAACCACCGGTGATCCAGGCGGATGCTACCGCGGATATACGCGTACGTTAGCCAGCCCCTGCGCGGAGTCACCCTCGGGGCATCACTCCGGCCAATCCAGCCGGTCTTCCCTGCCGGCGCGGATCATCTCACCATAGTTCTGTTTCTTTAGCATAGCCGTAACCACGCGGGCTATCCGTTTAGCCCGGGTCTCCGGCGTCCTGGCAGTCTTGACCCAATTGCCGAAATAATTCTGATGGGATTTGGGCAGACTTTTAAAATAGACACTGGCCTCCGGCTCGTCGGCCAGACATTCAAGCAGGTCCTTGGGGGGTTCGATCGGCTTCTTATCCACTTCCAATTCTACTTTAAGGGCATCTCCCTTTCTTTTCCGGATAGCTTTGCGGATCGCGGCATTAAGGACCAGGAGATAATCGCCGTTACCCCGGGGCAGAAGAGCCATGGCCTTTACCGGGTGCAGGTCGAGATGGCCTTTGACACGGAAGGAAGTCTTCTTTCCGGGCATCAGCTCCTGCGCAAGCTTCATGGGGACGACAATGTAGGTCCATCCCGTTTTTTCGCCCTGCTCGCCGAACTGTAATATTTTGGTGTTAAAGCGGATCATCTTAAAAGAACCTTCCTTCACCGGTGATGGTCCGGAATTTCTTTGAAAAAAAATCGTCTACCGTCTCGTTGAACAACTTACTATAGGCCACCGGTGTGCTATGACCGGAATTCGGCAGTATCCAAAGATAGGAATGTGGGATGTTATCCGCGATCTCCAACGTATGCACCGGTTTGATGACATCATGATCTCCACCGATAACCAGCGTGGGACACTGGATCGCATGAAGGCTGGCAGGAGCTATATGCGGCTGGTCGCAAAGCAGACGGAGCAGCTTGAAATTATTCCTGGCCAGCGAGTCTCTCTCGTTCACCGGCTTTTTCGAAAGGGCAGCATACTCCGGTCGTACCATATCCCATACTTCCTGGTAGACAGCGGTTGTATCGGGCCGGAGGTTGGCACCGGTAACGGCCAGTTTTTTTACTTTTTCGGGGTGACGCATAGCCAACAGAAGACCGTTGATCCCCCCGTCGCTCCACCCGATCACAAAGGCGGAGTCTACCTTCAATTGATCCAGCAAAGCGGCAAGATCATCCGCCATCATTTCATACGTGAGGGAATCACCGCGATCGGCCGACCGGCCCTGCGAGCGACTGTCGGCAATGATCACTTTATACTTTGCGGAAAAATAAGGAATGTTCCGGGCGAAATTATTGATCGATCCACCGTTGCCATGAATGATCAACAACGGCTGCCCTTCACCATATATCTCACAATACATTTTAAAGCCACGGATCGTATAGAATTTGCCAGCGGCGTCATTCCTGCCGTAGTTGATCGTCTGACCAAAAGAACAGGCGGCGATCAGCAGAAGGCCTGCCAGGAGAGGATGATGTTTCTTCATCCTTAAAAATAAAAAATCCCGGACTGTCGCCAGGGATTTTTTTATTTCACTTTTTTTCTTTTTTTAAGCGCTGCCTCAATTCCTTTACGAAGATTGTCAAAGGTAGGCTTGCCCGTAAAAGGCTCATCGTTGATAAAGAAGGCCGGGACATCCCGAACTCCTTTGTCAAGCCCCTCGAGAAGATCGCTGCGGACCTGCCAGCCATACGTAGAGTCGACCAGATGATCCAGAAACTTCTTGTTCGAGACGCCTACATCCTTGGCATACTCCCGCAGACTGATAGCCCCCAGCCGCCGCCGGTGGGCGAAGAGCATGCTGTGCATTTCCCAGAACTTACCTTCCTGGGCAGCACCCAGCGAGGCCTCTGCCGCCTTCATAGCATGCTGATGGATCCTGGTAAGGGGAAAATGCCGGAAATTGAATCGCAACTTGCCGTCAAATTCCTTCAATAGCTTGTCTATCACATCATTAGCTTTAGCACATTCCTCACTCTCATAGTCCCCGTACTCCATCAATGTGACCG
>Ga0070681_10008291_pt1 | contig 10175 bp, 5 predicted proteins | sample KBSC83BmetaG_FD_65650 | JGI IMG/M metagenome (GOLD analysis project Ga0070681, IMG submission 65650) | Corn rhizosphere microbial communities from Kellogg Biological Station, Michigan, USA - KBS C8-3B metaG | ecosystem: Host-associated > Plants > Roots > Rhizosphere | place: USA: Michigan...
GTGAACGCCTACGTGATCAAGCCGGTGGACGTGGACCAGTTCTTCGAGGCCGTGCGCACGCTGGGCCGGTTCTGGGCGGTGCTGAACGAGGCGCCCGAGCCGAATTGATGCACAATGGAGGCCACCAGGGAGCGTTGTGGCGGGCCGTGCGCGAACGAGCGCCGTGCCTGCGGCCAACGCAGTGATGGGGGACACCATGCCGAACCGGCAGGTCAAGACGATGCCGACGATCCGCGTGCTGCAGGTCGAGGACAGCGAACTCGATGCCGAGCTGGTGCTGGCCGAGCTGGAAGCCGACGGCATCCACCATGAGGCGCGCCTGGTGGATGACGAGGCCGGCTACCTGGCAGCGCTGGCCGAGTTCGCCCCGCACATCGTGCTGTCCGACCTGAGCGTGCCGGGTTTCTCAGGCCAGCGAGCGCTGGAACTGCTGCGCGCGCGCGACGACGACCTGCCCTTCATCTTCGTCTCCGCGACCCTGGGCGAAGAAGCGGCGATCGAGGCACTGCGCAATGGTGCCACCGATTACATTCTCAAGCAGAATCCGGTGCGGCTGGCCAGCGCGGTGCGCCGCGCCCTGGCCGAAACCGCGGCGCGCCGGGCCAGCCGCCGCGCCGAGGCCGAACTGATCCGTTCGCAGCGCTTCGAGAGCCTGGCGATGCTGGCCGGCGGCCTCAGCCATGACCTGCGCAACCTGTTGCAGCCCTTGCTGCTGGCCGGCGACAGCCTGCAGGACTACCAGGACGATCCGCGCCTGGCGCGCCTGGGCAAGCTGGTGCGCGACTGCGGCAAGCGCGGGCTGGACATGGTGCATTCGATGCTCTCCTTCGCGCGCGGCGCCCGCCGCGCCGAGCAGGTGCGGCTGGGTGCGCTGATGAGCGCGTTCGACCTGCTGATGCAGGGCAGCGTGCCGCGATCGGTGACGATGGAGCTGGCCATCGACGATCCGGAGCTGTCGTTCGAGGGCAACCACACCGAGTTGCAGCAATGCCTGCTGAACCTGTGCCTCAACGCGATCCAGGCGATGCCCGACGGCGGCAAGCTGCGCATCGAGACCGCGCAGGCACGGCTGGCCGAAGACTTCTTCGTGGACGAGGAAGATCCTCGCCCGGGCCACTACCTGCGCATCAGCGTGGTCGATTCCGGGCCCGGCATGGATCAGGCCGTGCTGGAGCATTTGTTCGAACCGTTTTTCACCACCAAGGACGCCGGCACCGGCCTCGGCCTGATTTCGTGCCAGCGCATCGTGACCAGCCACGGCGGCGTGATGCGGGTGGACAGCCAGCCCGGCCGCGGCACCCGCTTCGACCTCTACATTCCGCTGGACGAACTGACGGTCGACGCCGCGGCGGCGGACGAGATGGAGGATCTGGAGGGCGCCGCCGAGCGCGTGCTGGTGGTGGTGGAGGAGGCCGGCCAGCTGTCGCTGCTGGCCGACACGCTGGACGCCTACGGCTACCAGGCGCACGCCAGCCAGAGCGGCACCGCCGCGCTGCAATGGATCGAGGCCGGCGGCCTGCCCGACCTGGTACTGCTCGATGCTGACATGAACCTGCTCACCGGCGTGCGCACCCTGGCCGCGCTGGTCGAGCACGGCTACCAGGGCGGCGTGATCCTGCTGGCACGCCCCGACGCGCCGCCGGATCTGCATGAACTGCCGCCGCTGGAGCACCTGGTCGTGATCGACAAGCCGATCAGCACCGGAACGCTGCTACGCGCGTTGCGCAAGGCGCTGGACGCCGCCGACGCGGGCCCTTGAGCGGCATGGCGCTTGCGCCTGGATCGCCTCACACCGGGCGCCGAGCCGCAACCGCCTCAGTCGATGCCGAGCTTCTTCAGCTTGTAGCGCAGGGCGCGGAAGGTGATGCCGAGTTTGCGGGCGGTCGCGGTCTTGTTGTAGCGCGATTCTTCCAGCGCCTTGACGATGGCGGTGCGCTCGATGTTGCTGATGTAGTCGTCCAGGCCGCCATCCGCGGCGCTGGGCGTCGCTGCTGCGGGCGATGGCGTGGCGGCACCGGCCGGTGCCGGGATATCCGCGGCGGCGGGCCGCGCGCTGCGCTGCGGCAGCATCAGGTCGGAGGCCTCGATGACGGTGCCGTCGCACATTGCCATCGCGCGCTCGAGAATGTTCTCGAGCTCGCGCACGTTGCCGGGGAAATCGTAGGCTTCCAGCGCATCACGCGCGGCCGGCGACAACTGGCCGATGCCGTCGCCGCTCTTGCCGGCCAGCGCCTTGAGGATGAAGGCCGACAGCTGCGGCACGTCGCCCCGGCGCTCGCGCAGCGGCGGCACGCGCAGCTCGATCACGTTGATGCGGTAGAACAGATCCTGCCGGAACTGGCCCTGCTCGACCAGCTGGCCCAGGTTCTTGTGGGTGGCCGAGAGGATGCGCACGTCGACCGGAATCTCGTCGCGGCCGCCGATCGGGCGCACCGCCTTCTCCTGGATCGCGCGCAGCAGCTTCACCTGCATGTGCAGCGGCAGCTCGGCCACCTCGTCGAGGAACAGCGTGCCGCCCTGGGCGGCCTGGAACAGGCCTTCCTTGTCGGCGCCGGCGCCGGTGAAGCTGCCCTTGCGATGGCCGAAGAATTCGCTTTCCATCAGCTCGGAGGGGATCGCGCCGCAGTTGACCGGCACGAACGGGCCGCTGGCGCGCGGGCCCTGCTCGTGGATCAGCCGCGCCACCAGCTCCTTGCCCACGCCGGATTCGCCGGCGATGTACACCGGCGCCTGGTTGCGCGCCAGCTTGGCGATGGTGGCGCGAACCTGCTCCATCGCCGGCGAGTCGCCGATCAGGCGATCGCCGAAACCGCCGGCTTTGGCGGCGGCGCCCTCGCGTTTCTCCTCGGCCAGTCGCAGCGCCGTGCGCACCAAGCCACGCAGCATCTGGATGTCGACCGGCTTGGAGACGAAGTCGAAGGCACCGGCCTTCAGCGCGTTCACCGCCGCGTCCACGTTGCCGTAGGCGGTAATCATCGCCACCGGCGTATCCGGGCACGTCTCGGCGATCAGCTCGATCACCTCCTGGCCGTTGCCATCGGGCAGGCGCATGTCGGTGAAGCACAGGTCGTAGGTGTTTTCAGCCAGTGCGCGCCGCGCCTCGGCCACGGTACCGACCGCCTCGACCTGCAGATCCATCCGCCCCAGCGTGATGGTGAGCAATTCGCGGATATCGCGTTCGTCGTCGATGACCAGGACGGTCTGCAGGCTCATGGTTGGTCGGTGTGGCAGGGGGATGCCTCCCAGAATACCCGGCCCCGCGTCGTGGGGCAAAGGCTGTGCGCGCAGGGCTAACGCCCCAGCCGACGGTCGAAGAAGCGCAGCATCACGGCATATGCCTGGCGCGATTCGGGCATTTCCGGGTCGGAAAAGAACGAATGCCACATGCCGTCCCAGACGTGCAGCTCGGTATCCACCCCGGCGGCAGCGAGCAGGGCCTGGCTGTGCAGCACCGAACTCATGGTGAAGTCGCGGCTGCCGGTGATCAGCAGGGTCGGCGGGAACTTCGCCAGCAGCGCCGGCGAGTTGGCGGGAAACACCAGCGGGTCGCTGGCGCTGGCGCCCTTGAAGTACGGCAGGTCGGCCAGCTTCAGCGGGCCGCTGGGCGGCGGATCACCGCTGAGCACCGACGCCGTATAGGCGGAATCGCCGTCCAGCTCGCTGATCGAGCCGCAGAAGGTGCCGATCGCGCCGGGTACCGGCAGTTTCTTCGTGATGATCCGCGCCACCGCCTCGCCGGTGAGCACGCCGCCGGCGGAGCAGCCGTAGATGCCGATGTTGTTCGCCGGGTACTGCTTGAGCAGGGCGCGGTAGACCGCCTCGACATCCTCGCTGGCGGCCGGGAACACATGCTCCGGCCCCTGCCGGTAGTCGACCGCGACCACCTTGATCCGGCCCAGGCCGGCCAGCGGGATCGACTCGACCAGGCCGCCGCTGTGCGCACCCCACAGGAAGGCGCCGCCGTGCAGGTTGATCAGCACGCGGTGCCGCTGCACGGCGGCGATGCCCTGCGCGGGTTCCACCACGTCGACGGGCACGCCGCCGATGGTCTCGGCGCGGATGCGTACGGGGTAGAGCTTCTCCATGCGCGTGGCGCGGTCGCGGTTGATCTTGTCGTAGTAGGCGCGGCTGGCGGCGATCGAGCCGATGCCCGGCGCGGCGCGGCTTTGCTCGAGCATGATCCGGAACTGCCGCCGCGCCTCGGGCGAGGCATACGCCGAGTACGGCACGACGTGCGCAGGCACGCTCACGTTGCCGCCGTTGTCGACAGCGGGGCGGGGCGATTGCGCGAACGCGGCGGCGGCGAGCAGGCCGGTGCCGAGCAGAAAGGTTCGCAGTATCCATCGGCGTGGCGTGGTGGGCATCGGCTTGCTCCTAGGCTGTGCGATGGCGGGTTTCAGCGTGGCTGGCGGGTCAGTACCGGCTTGCCGTGGGCATCGCGGCGGATCGTGATGTCGTAGCGCTTGCCGCGGAAGGCGACGTTCCGCAGCGTCAGCGATGTCCACGCCGGAGGCAGCATCGGCGGGTACGCCTGGGCCAGGCCGTCCGGCTCGATGCGCAGTCCGGAGAAACCGTAGACGATGTTCTGCAGCAGGCCGGCTGCCGCGGTAAGGAAGTAGCCGGTGTTGTTGGTCGCGGTCTCGGTGCGCACGTCGAATGGCGGCTTGATCACGTGGGCGGTGATATTGCGCTGGAACCATGCGCTGGCCGCCGCGCTGTCGCCCGCCGTGGCCGCGGCGATCGAGATCGGTGCCAGCCCCATGCTGTTGGGGTCGCGCTGCGAATGGGTGATCGGGGCCAGCGCGTAGTCGAGGTCGCGCCGGCGGGTCGCCGCGTCCATCGGCAGGTCGAGCGAGGGATACGCCAGCATCGGCAGCGCGCTGCCGGCCCAGGATTCGATGTCGTGCGGCACGCTGGGGTCGAAGTCGAGGTGGTGGCCTTCCGATTCGGAAAACGGCACAACCATGCGCGCGGCGATGTCCAACCAGCGCGGGTCGGGCGTGGCGCCCACGATTCCGGCTGCGGCGGTGGCGATGCGCAGTGCCTTGGCCGCGGAGACGTTGGTGAAGGTGTCGTTCGGCACGTCGTTGTAGTCCTCGTCGACCGAGGTGACGTGCAGGATTTCGTAGCGCTGCTGCGGCGCGTTCCAGCTCACCCGGCTGGCCCAGAACTCCGCAACGGCGCGGATTACCGGCCAGCCGTGCTGCTTCAGCCACGCCTTGTCGCCACTGGCCAGGTAGTACTGCCATTGCGCAATCGCGATGTCGGCGTTGACGTGGATCTCGCGCTCGCCCAGCACGTAGGCGAAGTGCGGGGTCTGCTCGCTGCCGTCCTGCGGATCGGCTTCCCACGGGTACATCGCGCCGCGCAGGCCGCGTTCGCGCGCGCGTTTTTCGGCGGCCGGCAGGGTGCGGCTGCGGAACATCACCAGCGATTTCGCCCGCTGCGGATGCAGCAGCAACAGCGCGGGGAACACCCACGAGTCGCTATCCCAGAACACGTGGCCGGCGTAGCCGGGCGTCATGCCGCAGGCGCCGGTCGGCCATGCCGTGTCGACGGTGGTGTTCGACAGCAGGTAGTAGAGATCCGCGTGCACGATCCGCTGCGCCTGCGCGTCGCCGTCGATGCGGATGTCGCTTTTCCACAGCGTGTGCCATGCCGCCCGGTGCGCGGCGAGCAACGCGTCGAAACCGCGTTCGCGCGCCGCCTTCGCCAGCGTGAGGTCGGCGTTCGCATCGCCGCCCCAGCCTTCGCGCGACGCGGCGACGTACTTGGTGAAGACGTAGGTGGTGCCCTTGTGCACCGGCACACGCAGGTTCAGGGCCAGGCGGTAGTCGCTGCGGTAGAACCGCGATTCACGCGGCTTCACCCCGTCCGGCAACTGGATCGCCGCGGCCTCGGCCATGGCCAGGCCCTGTTCGGCGCGGCCGTCCAGTCGCAGCGTGAGGTCGCGTGCATCGCCGTCGCTGTCGAGCACATGGGTATCGCCGTGGTACCACAGCGGCGCGCGATCCGGCGTGGCGGGTGGAATCGCCTGCAGCCTCAGGTTGTGCGAGGCGACCTGTTCCTGCATCTGCTCGCCGGTGAGCTTGGCCAGCGCAAAGCGCGGCTGGTGCGGTGCCCAGGTGTTGAGCGCGAAGGACAGCTCGATCTCGCCGTCGAAGTCGGGCGTGATCGAGAGTCGCGTGGCAGCCAGGTGCGGCGAGGCCTGGCTGACGAAGGTCGTCACTTCCACCGCCGTGGTCCTGCCGTGATCGAGGTAGCGGTAGTGCGTGGTCAGCGTGGCATCGCGCAGGTTCAGCGTTTGCCGATAGTCCTGGAAGACCGCCGGCGAGAGCTCGACCTGGTTCATCCAGTAGTGGCCGGCGGCGGACTGGCCGGCGCTGTAGTCGATCTCGCTCCAGCCGGGAATCGCCGCGGGCCGCGCGATGTCGCCCTTCGTGTAATCCATGAAGGCGACCATGTAGGCGAGGTTGCCCTCGGTGCCGCGCGGCGCGGTCATCGTGGAGAAATAGCCGTTGGCCAGCTGACCGGGAAAGTAGCTGGCGAAATCCTTCGAGGTGGCGGTCAGCAGGAAGGCGGGGTCGGTCTGCCCGTGCGCGATCGCCGCGACGCCACAGGCGGCCAGTGCGATGAGCCGGCAGAACGTCTGGTGTCGCCGCTTCATGTCGCCGCGCCTCCGGCGTCACAACGCCGTTCGGGTCAGCCGCACCTTGCCGTCGGTGCCGCGGTCGATGCGGATGTCGTAGCGCTTGCCGCGGAAGGCGACGTTCTTCAGCGTCATCGACGTCCACGCCGGCGGCAGCACTGGCGCGTACGCCTGGGCCAGCCCGCCGTCCTCGATGCGCAGGCCGCTGAGGCCGTAGACGAAGCTCTGCACGAAGCCGGCCGAGCTGGACAGCAGGTAGCCGGCGTTGTTGGCCACGGTCTCGGTGCGCACGTTGAACGGCGGCTTCAGGAAGCCGACCAGGTTGCGATCGATCCACTCGCCGGCGGCCTTGCCGTCGTCGAGTTCGGCCTCGCCCACGGCGAGCATCACCATCATCATCTCGTTGGGGTCGTCGCCGTGGGTCTTCAGCGCTTCCAGCTGGAAGTCGAAATCGTTGCGGCGCACCTGCGGCGACATCGGCAGGTCGAGGTTCGGGTACATCAGCCAGATCAGCGAGGAGCCCATCCATGTGATCTTGTCGTGCGGCACCGAGGCGTCGAAATCGAGGTGGCGCTGGTGCTGCCCGTCGAACGGGATATACATCTTCGCGGCGATCGTCGACCACTGCGGGTCGGGCGTGGCGCCGACCAGCTTGGCCGCCTTGACCGCGATGCGCAGCGCCTTGCGCGCCGCGGCGTTGGTGAACGAGTCGTTCGGCACGTCGTCGTAGGCTTCGTCGGGCGAGGTGACATGGTGGATCTCGTAGCGATCCTGCGCCTTGTTCCAGGTAACCCGGCTGGCCCAGAACTGCGCGATCTCGTGGATCACCGGCCAGCCGTACTGTTTCAGCCAGGCCTGGTCGCCGGTGGCCAGGTAGTACTGCCACTGGGCGATCGCGATGTCCGCGTTGACGTGGATCTCGCGCCACACGCCGTAGGCGAAGTGCGGCGTGTAATCCACGCCGGTTTCCGGATCGGCCTCCCACGGATACATCGTGCCTTTCGCGCCGTATTGTTTCGCGCGTTCGCGCGCCGGCTGCATGGTGCGGGCGCGGAACATCACGATCGGCTTGGCGCGCTGCGGATGCAGCAGGAGCAGGGCGGGGAATACCCACGAATCGCTGTCCCAGAACGCGTGGCCGGCGTAGCCCGGGGTTAGCGCGCAGGCACCCATCGGCCAGGCCGTGCCCACCGTGGTGTTGGACAGCAGGTAATACAGATCCGAATGCACGGCGCGCTGCACGTCGGGGGCGCCATCGATCACGATGTCGGATTGCCACAGCGCATGCCAGGCGGCCCGGTGCTCGGCGAGCAGCGTGTCGAAACCGGTGCGGCGCGCGGCGGTGGCCAGCGCGACGTCGGCGCGGGCGTCGCCGCCCCAGTCCTCGCGCGAGATCGCGACGTACTTGGTGAAGGCGTAGGTGCGGCCCTTGCGCACTTTCGCGGTGAGGTTCAGCGACAGCTTGGTTGGGCCTTTTTCCAGTTGCACGCTCTCCACGTCGAGGCCGGCGGGCAGCTCGATCGCCGCGGCTTCGGCCATCGCCAGGCCGTGCTCGGCGCGGCCGTCCAGCCACACGGTCAGGGTCTTGGTGTCGCCGTCGCTGGCCAGCACGCGGGTGTAGCCGGGGTACCACACGGCGGCGCGGTCGGGTGTCGGCACCGGCTTGTTCTGCAGGGTCTGGCCGCTGGCGATCACCGCGGCGATCATCTGGTCGCCGGTCATCGTGGCGATCGGGAAGCGCGGCTGGTGCTCCGACCACAGCCGGATCGGAAACGTGAGCTGCACGCTGCCGTCGAACTGCGGGGTGATCGCCAGCCGGGTGGCGGCGAGGTGGTGCGCCGCCTGGCTGACGAAGGTGGTGACCTGCACGTCGGTCGACTTGTTGGCGTACACGAAGCGGTAGCTCGTCGACAGTGTGCCGTCGTGCATGTTCAGCGTCTGCGCGTAGTCGGCGAAGATCTTCGGGTCGAGCCGGATCGCGTTGAGCCAGCCGCCGCCGGGGTTGTAGTCGATCTCGCTCCAGCCGGGGATAGCCGCCGGGCGCGCGATGTCGCCGGGCTTGTAGTCCATGAACGCGACCATGTAGGCGCGATCGGGCTCGGTGCCGCGCACCGAGGTCATGCTGGAGAAGTAGCCGTTGGCGAGGTAGCTGGGGAAGTAACTGTCGAAGTTCGCCGCGGTGCCGGTGAGCAGGAAGCTGGGGTCGGTGGCGGCATGCGCCGGCATGGCGAGCGCGGCGAACAGGAACAGGCCGGCGAGGGAGACGTGGCGTGGCTTCATGGTCGCTCCGGGTGACGGGTCATTTCGCGGCAAGCCGGATCGCCGGGGTGGCGCCGGCGCGATCGGTCTCGCGCTTGAAGAAGAACAGGGTGACCAGGATCAGGCTCATCGGCAGCAGCGAGAAATAGAACGCATGGATGCCGCCAACGCTGGCGAACACCCTGGCCGTGATGTACGAACCCAGCGTGCCGCCGAGCGCGGAGAACACCACGATCAGCCCGGTCATCGCCGCGTGCATCGGCTTGGGCAGCGAGCTCAGCGCCACCGAGTTGATCACCGGGTAGATCGGCGCCATCAACAGGCCGATCAGCGGGATGAGGTACGCCGCCAGCGGTGCGTTGAACCAGCCCACGTCGGGCCGTGCCACCACGCCGCGGGCCAGCGGCAGCACCACCAGCACCAGCACGCCCATGCCGATCACGCAGACGTTGAGCAACACGTACCAGCGCACCCGCTTCAGCACGACGCCGGCAAGGAGGCGGCCCAGCGCGGTCATCCCGGCCAGGATGCTGGCGAACTGGATGCTCATCGCGTTCGGCAGCTTCAGGATCTCGTTGTTGAAGGTGGGCAGCCAGGTGCCGAAACTCTGCTCGATCAGCACGTACAGGAAGGCCGAGGCGAGGAACACGTAGACCAGCGGGCGCACGAACAGGCGCAGCATCTCCATGATCGCGTCGAGGAACGAGTTGTTGTGCCCTTGCGCATGCGCGGCGCTCTCGTCCATCCGGCTGGTGGCCAGCAGTGCGATCACCAGCACGCAGGCGCCGGCCAGCAGCCAATACACGTTGAACCACGCCGGATCGCCCGGGTTGGCCGGGTCGACGAACGCGCTGAAGACCCAGTTGCCGGCCAGCACGCCGACCATGAACAGGCCCTCGATGGTGTTGGTCAGCCGCGAATGCGCGGTGCGGTCGGCGGTAAGCAGGCCGATCGAGGAATACACGCCGACCTTGGCCAGCGCGAACGAGAAACCCACGCAAGCAAACAGCAGCCGCGTGGTCAGGAAACTGGGGTAGAGCGGCATCAGCAGGCAGGCGCCGCCGACGATCGCCAGTGCCAGCATCATCGAACGCCGGTAGCCGAACATCGGCAGGAACGAGGCGACCAGGAACGAGGTGAACGCGATCGTCAGATCCTTGTAGCGTTCCAGTGCGCTGGCCGCGGGCTTGTCGATGCCGAACGTGGCGATCGACTGCAGGATCACCGTGCCGACGCTGTTGAGCAGGATCGCGAAGATCATGTAGAT
>Ga0070681_10008292_pt1 | contig 10174 bp, 9 predicted proteins | sample KBSC83BmetaG_FD_65650 | JGI IMG/M metagenome (GOLD analysis project Ga0070681, IMG submission 65650) | Corn rhizosphere microbial communities from Kellogg Biological Station, Michigan, USA - KBS C8-3B metaG | ecosystem: Host-associated > Plants > Roots > Rhizosphere | place: USA: Michigan...
CCAGGGGAGTGGCGGACATAAGCACTCGTGAAGATGCTGTAGGGTGGGCAGAGCGAAGCGTGCCACCATCACTCTCCAAACGACCCGGCCATGTCCTTCAAGTCACCGCCCCAATCGGGCGGCAGCAAACCGCGCTCGACGAACCGATGAAAGCTGGTATGAGGCCAGTCCGCGACACGGGTCACGTGCCCATGCTTGACGGGGTTGAAGTGAATGTAGTCGATGTGGCGCTCAAGGTCGGCGTCATCGCGAATAGTGTGCTCCCAGTAGCGACGCTGCCAGACCCCCTTCTCCCGCCTGGACGTTTTACTTTGCGAGCGTGGCCGTGCGTCCAGACCGCGTGAAAAGCCGGCCTTGATGAGATTCCATCGCGTAGAGAAATCCGGATCATCCTCCGGCAGCGCCCAAACGGCGTGGATGTGATCTGGCAAGACGCAAATCGCGATAGTCTCGAAGGGACGACGCTCGTGAACAGTCCGATAAGCCTTTCGCAAGCGATCAATTTCCTCGATCAGCAAGTTACTCGAACGGTCCGCAAGAACGACCGTGAAAAAGAAAACGCCGCCTCTTACGATTGCGCGACGATAATTCGGCATATCTGCTCATAACATGGTTGATAATGGTGGGCACGCTTCGCTTTGCCCACCCTACAATTTCCTGCGCGGGGCATGACAACGGAGTTTGAGACACACCTACTCCTTCCCGCGGCATGATCTGTCCGGGTTTTGCATCGTCCTCGTCCCCTCAAAAGAAGAGGGCGCGGGGAAGGCCGGGTGCTCAGCCGCACCCATGGCCCGCCTGCAACAAAAAAAGCAGGCGGCAGTCACCACAGGTACGCGCCGAAACATCCGGCCTTCCCTGCGCGATGGTTTTAACGGCTGCTCCGTACTCTCCCCGGGGTGCCGGGCTTGATAGCCCCCGTCGCAAGCGGATTGCTCCAACTTGCTTGACGCCAGCATCGGGGCGCCAGGACCACACGGCTTGGCCGTCCGCATCGACACGCCTCGTCCAGGCGCGCCAGTGCGTCCATCGCATCCCGCTCCCAACGTCCGTGACGATCGCGAAACGCCCCTCTTGGTGAGGGCGGGACGACCGAAGATAATCATACGTTTCTGAAAAACGGAAGAGGAATATTTTTCGCGCGAGGGCTTGACATGATTTCTGATAAAGCGAAGTGATTTGCCCGACTACGCCCAAACCTCAAGGCCCTTCATTCCGAGGTGCCCCGCGTGGGCTGCGAGATCAGGGTCAAAGGGCAGCTCGGATGATTTTAGAGCGGGTTGCGCACTTGACATCCGTCGAACGCCATCCATCTACCATCCAAGCAGATGGTAATAGGATGGTACATGCCATGACCAGCAATATCCGGGAACTCCGGCCAAAACCCCCTGACAGCGAAAAAATCACGATCAATCTTGGCTATGTCGACCTCGGTCATGTCGACCTCTTGGTGCAGGAAGGATTTTACTCGAACCGTACCGATTTCATTCGGACGGCAATCCGCAACCAGCTCGAACGTCACGCGGACGTTGCCAAGAAGTCCGCGGCCCGAAAAGGCCTGGACCTCGGTCTGCGGAATTTCACCCGCGAGGATCTCGAAGCGGTGCAGCGCGCCGGCGAGATGCTGCACATCAATGTCCTCGGTCTTGCCAGTATCGCCCAGGACGTCACGCCCGAGCTTGCTCGCGCCACAATCGCGTCCGTCAGCGTGCTTGGGGCTTTGCATGCGAGTCCCGCCGTCAAGGCTGCACTCGCCGACAGGACAAGCTGACGGGCGACGCGCATCGGATCGCGACGATTTCCGCTGGAACAGATCGTTTTCATAGAGGGGCTCATCAGCTTCAGGGCAAACGAAAATTTGGAGACAAACAACATGTTGAACCAGGACGTCATGCGCGAAGCCACACGTCTAACGCGCGCCGGCCAACTCACAGAGGCCACCCAGCTCATCCAGCACATGCTTCGCGGTGAGAGCGCACCAGACGAGACAGTGCGCACCGGACACCTTGCCCTCGCGGGACGAGAGCCGCCCATCATTGACGCGGAGGCCAATACTATCGAGGAGACGGATCCTCCGCCGTCAGCACGGGCGACGGCCGCTCAAGCGCGCTTTTTCCGCGAGTTGCTGGATCGCACAAAGGAGCGCTCCAGGCTCGGACTGCGGGGTGTGACCAAGCGCGCCCCGCCGACGGCCGCGGAGATCGCGCCCGAGGGCACACGATTCATCGAAGGGACGTACAGCAATGCGGCGGGAAGCCGCGACTACCGGCTCTTCATTCCGAGCCGCTACCAGGGCGAGCCGCTTCCTTTGGTCGTGATGCTACACGGCTGCACCCAGTCGCCCGAAGATTTCGCCGCCGGTACCAGGATGAACTTCATTGCAGAAGAGCAAAGCTGCCTTGTGGTCTATCCCGCACAACACAGCGAAGCGAACCCAGCGAAATGCTGGAACTGGTTTCGCGCATCTGACCAGCAGCGAGGCACGGGTGAACCGTCGCTCGTCGCGGGAATTACGCGCCAAATCATGCGCGACTATTCGGTTGATCCAACGCGCGTCTATGTTGGCGGACTGTCGGCCGGAGCGGCGGCGGCTGTGGTCATGGGGGCAACGTACAACGAGCTATACGCGGCCATCGGCGTACATTCTGGCCTCGCCTGTGGGGCTGCCAGTGACCTACCCTCGGCGTTTGTCGCCATGCGACAAGGTGGCGGGTCCGATGGCAACGTCATTCAAGGTGACGGGCCACCTGTCCCGACCATCGTTTTCCACGGCGATCGCGACGTCACCGTGCATCCAAGCAATGGCAATCAGATTGTCGAGCAGTCCAGCAAAACGACGCGCACAAAGAGGAAGGTGCATCGCGGGCGGGTAGCTGGAGGATATGCCTACACCCGCACGAACCACCTCGACTCGAGCGGCCGCGCGATCCTCGAGCACTGGAACATTCACGGCGCCGGACACGCATGGTCGGGAGGCAGCCCTGCCGGCTCCTACACCGATCCGCGAGGACCAGACGCAACGAGGGAAATGCTGCGTTTCTTCCTCGAGCATACGTTGCCAGCAGCAGCCAGGCCGGACTAGCCTGGTCCGTTGCGGCCGCGTGCTGCCCTGATCGCGGCCCTGCTCGTTGCCCCGGGAAGAGTCGTGCCGCGCGGTGACAACTCACAAACAAAAGCCGAGCGTCTTCTCGAAGCTCCCTAGACGATGTTCTCAGCGGTGCGGCGCCGGGCCGCCGGTTCCGGTTTTCAAGATCGGGCCCGCTTGACGCAGATCAACACAACTTCTCGCCTTGCCTGTGAGTTGATAGTTTGGGTGGACGACCGGAGGCTCGCAGACGGTATTGCGTTCCGCTAGCATGACCAGGATGATCATCCCACAGGCAACCATCCATGTCGTCGACGACGATCCATCTTTTCGCGTCGCGATTGCCCGGTTGCTTCGGGCTGCCGGTTACCAGGTCGTAGTCTATGAATCTGGCCAACAGCTTCTGGCAAATCCACCGGGGATGGAAGCGGGTTGCATATTGCTCGACATGCGCATGCCCGACCTCGATGGGCTCGACCTGCAGGAGCGGTTGAACGAAACCGGCTCTACCCTACCTATCATATTTCTGACCGGGCACGGGAGCGTTGAAACCAGCGTGCAGGCGATCAAGGTCGGCGCCGAAGATGTCCTGTCAAAGCCGGTACCGAAAACCACATTGCTCGAGGCCGTTGAGCGGGCCATCCTGCGATACCGTGAGCGCACCGACCAGCGGACAAAATCGGCAATCCCGAGCACCGCACTATCGGGTAATTCTCCTGTCGAACTTGCGGGCGGGCTGGACGCAAGATTCTGTGAGATCATGGATGCCGCGCCGGTGATGATCTGGGTGTCCGGCCCAGACAAGCAATGCGTCTGGTTCAACCGGCCATGGCTGGCTTTTACCGGCCGCGACATCCAGCAAGAACTCGGTAACGGCTGGTCGGAGGGCGTTCATCCGAGGGATTTCGATCGCTGCATTGAAACCTACGTGAGCCACTTTGATGCACGGAAAGAATTCCGGATGGAATATCGGCTGCGTCGCCATGATCACACGTATCGTTGGATTGATGACACTGGAATTCCGCGCTATGCGCGGGACGGTTCCTTTCTCGGATACATCGGCTCCTGCACTGATATCCATGAGTACAGAGAAACTCAAAGCGAACTACGCCGTCGGGTCATCGAGATCGCTCGGATGACGCGACGTGCCGATGCTGCGGCGATCGCCTCGTTGTTTGCACACGAATTGAATCAGCCTTTGGCAGCCATCTTGAGCAATCTCGAAACCGCAGAGGTGGACGTTGAAGGACTTCCTGCTGCCGCTGGCTTAAAGGAGATTCTCTCCGATATTCGTCGCGACAACATCCGTGCGGCACAAATCATCCGTCATATGCAGAACCTGTTGCGAAGCGACGAGCCGGACGTACAACAAATCGACTTGAACGACGTCGTGTGCGTCGTTCATGAGATTTTGAAACCACATGCGGCTGAAGTTGGAGTCGAAATGAAAATGCAGCCCTGGCAACGCATGCTCGCGGTGCGCGCTGATCCAGCTTGGCTTCAGCAGGTTGTATTGAATTTGGCTTTGAATGCGATGGACGCCACCATGAATAGTTTTCCCGGCCAGCGCCGCATTGTGATGGCGACCCGCCAGGTCGGTCAAACCAAGGCAGGGCTTTCTGTCTCAGATACGGGAACAGGCATTCCAGCACAAGAGCTTGCGAGCATCTTCGAACCATTCGCCTCAAAGCGAAGCGGTTCGGGGCTTGGGCTGTCCACGTCGCGCGGAATCGTTGAGAGCTTTGGCGGAAAGATATGGGCGAAGAACAAGGCGGGCGGTGGTGCGATCTTTCAAGTCACGTTACCCTTGCTCGGGGCATAGTTGGTCCCAGTCGCTTAGCGCGTGACGCCGAATGGATCGGCACATGACCTGCGGCACCCCCTTGCGGCAACTTGATCGACCGGCGACGAGCCGGACCCGAGCCCCTCGATACCTCGTACACCAATGTAACACACCAACTAGAGGCAAAGGCCGAGCAGGCTGATGTGGCATTTCGAGGCGGCCTGCTTTTTCGAGGCGACCACCTCGCGCTTCACGACGGGTTCCTCCTTCGCGCGCGCGATCAGCCTCTCCCCGCCCTTCCTGCCTTTGGGCAGCTTCGGCTCGTAATCGCCGGCGATCTCCATGGCCCAATAGGTGCGCTTGCCGCTGGCGTCCTTTGCGCTCGCAATCCCGACGCGCGTCGCTCTTGCCAGCAAGAGGTTCTTGCGATGCTCGCTGGAATCGATCCACTGGCCGAGGGTCTTTTCGAAATTATCGTAGCCGTAGGCGATGTTCTCGGCGGCGCGGCCGGCCTTCGACGGTGCGATCCTTCTCGCGAATGAGCCGAGTACGTCGTGGCCGAGATGGTCTTTATCAGCCATTGCGCGAGCCTGATCGAGCGCAATGCGGTCGAGCGTGGCGTCGCGCACGACCTTCGCCTCGCCATGCTTGAGGCGATAGTTCGAGATCAGCTCGGCGGGCGACCCGGCCGCCGCCAACGAGGCGGACAGCATCAGCACAATCCCCGCAAGCCCCGCTCTGACGGCGTGGCCTATCATCGTCTTTGAAAGCCCCAAGTCGAAAACCCAAGTCGCCAAAAATCAGAACCGATATGCCCCGACATTTCTGCGTTGGCAATGTGGGCGCTTCAAGGCAGAAAGTCGAAGGCCCACCTGTGGCCTGGGCCGCACCTCTGGTTACCGCGAATTAACATCCCCGTCAGGAGATCTTAATTCACCCGACAGCGCGCCGTAATGAGCCGTGCGTTACCTCTCCATCAAGGGCGCGGCCCATACCAATCCGGAGAGATGATACAATGACCCCTTCAAGCAATACCCCTCCTCGCAAAATTCTGTCCGCGCGGCGCCTGACGCTGCTCGGTTCCGTCGCCGTGGTCGGCGCCGCGCTGGCGTTCGGCGGCGTCGGAAACACTCAGTTTACCCAGCCCGCCCGTGCCGAGACGACGCAGACGCAACAGCAGGGTCCGGCCGGATTTGCCGACCTGATCGCCAAGGTGAAGCCCGCGGTGATTTCAGTGCGCGTCAAGATCGACGAGAGCGCCAACAGCAACGTGCCGCAGATGAACGACGAGGAAGGCATGCCGCCGTTCATGCAGGGCTCGCCATTCGAAAAATTCTTCCGCCGCCATGGCTTCGAGAACGGCCCGCGCGGGGAGATGCCGCATCATGAGATGGTCACCGGCGTCGGCTCGGGCTTCTTCATCTCCGCCGACGGCTACGCCGTCACCAACAACCACGTCGTCGACCACGCCAGCTCCGTCGAGGTGACTACCGACGACGGCAAGATCTACACCGCGAAGGTGATCGGCACCGACCCCAAGACCGACCTCGCGCTGATCAAGGTCGACGGCAAGAGCGACTTCGCCTACGCCAATTTCGAGACCGAGACGCCGCGTGTCGGCGACTGGGTGGTCGCGGTCGGCAACCCCTACGGCCTCGGCGGCACCGTGACCGCCGGCATCATCTCGGCGGAGGGACGCGACATCGGCTCCGGCCCCTATGACTACATGCAGATCGATGCGCCCATCAACAAGGGCAATTCGGGCGGACCGACCTTCAACATCAAGGGCAACGTGGTCGGCGTCAACACCGCGATCTATTCGCCGTCGGGCGGATCGGTCGGCATCGGCTTCGACATTCCGGCGGCGACCGTGAAGACGGTGGTGGCGCAGCTCAAGGACAAGGGCAGCGTGACCCGCGCCTGGCTCGGCGTGCAGGTGCAGCCGGTGACATCCGGCATTGCCGAAAGCCTCGGCATGAAGAACGCGACCGGCGCGCTGGTTGACGACGCGAAGCCGGATACGCCGGCGGCGAAGGCCGGGATCCAGGCCGGCGACATCATCACCGCCGTCAACGGCAACGCCATCAAGGATTCGCGCACCCTGGCGCGCGAAATTTCCGGCATGGCGCCGGGAAGCGCGGTGAAGCTCGACATCCTGCGCAAGGGAGAGTCGAAGAACATCAACGTGACGCTCGCAACGATGCCGGGCCAGCCCGAGAAGCAGGCCAAGGCGAACGATAACGGCGAGACGTCGGGCACGCCGCATCTTGGCGTCGCGGTGGCGCCGGCCAGCGAGGTCGCGGGCGCGGGCGAGAAGGGCGTCGTGATCACCGCGGTCGATCCGGACGGACCGGCAGCGGAGCGCGGGCTGAAATCCGGCGACGTGATCCTCGACGTGGCCGGCAAGAGCGTCAGCTCCGTTGGCGAATTGCGCAGCGCGCTGAAGGACGCCAAGTCCGGCGGCAAGAAGGACGTGCTGATGCGGATCAAGACCGCCGACAACACGCATTTCGTCGCGGTGCCGATCGGCTAGCCAAACCCCGATCCGCACAAAAAAGAAAGCCCCGCGCGAGCGGGGCTTTCCGTTGTTTGGGTATGCGCTTCGATCAGTAGCGCGCGACGATCGGGCCGCCGAAGCGGTAGTTGACGCGCACCGTGACGAGGTCGGCATCCTGCCTGACGTCGACGTTGCGGGTGTTGACGCCGGTGGCCACGCTGGTCATGGCATAGTTGTTGGTGCCCATGAACAGGTGATCGTATTCGAGCGCGGCCGACCAGTTCGGCGCGAAGCCGTATTCGATGCCGGCGCCGACGGTGCCGCCCCAGCGGGTGTCGGTGGCGCGATCGAAGACAGCGCCGGTGGCCGTCACAAGGCCGTCATAGCGGTTGTCGGTAACAGCAGCGCCGCCCTTCACATAGCCCAGCACGTTGTTCCAGGCATAACCGACCTGGCCGGTGAAGAGGCCGAAGGCGTCGATGCGGGTGCGGTTGGTCGCACCGGCGGTCACCAGGCTGAAGTTGGAGCCGGAGAAGTCCGCCCAGTTGCCTTGCGCTTCCAGGCCGAACACCCAGGGGCCGGCCTGCCAGCGATAGCCGAGCTGGCCACCGACCGTGCCGCCCGAGGCATCATGGCATCCTTCCGAAACCCGCGTGACCGCGACGCCCAGCGTTGACGTGCGCGTCCAGCAATTGTGGCTCGTTCCCCAACCGGCGTTGCCGCCGGCGTAGAAGCCGCTCCAATTGTACATCGCCATGACCATCGGCGGTGCCTTGTAATAGCCCGGCGCAAGGTCGGCGGCCGAAGCCGCGGCGGTGCCCAGCACAAGAGCGGATGCAACGAGAACCATTTTCTTCATGACGACTACTCCCCAATATGAAATCGTTGAGACGGCGCGACCCTCGCAGCGAGACTGTTCCAATCCGTTAAATTGGTGTGGCGCAAACATCACAGGGATCGCCAGAGTCGCCATATTGGACAGCGATGCGGCAGACGTGGTTAACGCGACCGCATCCAACTTTGCGCGCGCGTGGAACTGAATCTCACTCTCCCCGTTCTGAAAGGAAAAGGGAGGGTGAGATGCGCAAGGCGATCGATCAACTGGATGCAGAGGAGCGCGCGGCGCTGCTCTATATCGCGGATCTCGGGACAGCGGTGTCCGTGTCCGCTCTGGTCGTCGGCCTCGTGAGGCTGTTCGTTGACGTCCTGTAAACCATAAGAAGCGGACGCGTGTTAAGCGACGAGACGCCCATCGTCGCTCGTCCGCAATGGTGATGCGTCTCAGCCGGCCGCGGGCTTGCGCGCCCTGGTCCGGTCCTCGCCCTTGTCTTTTGGCCTGTCTTTTCCTTTGCCTTCGCGCTCCAGCGCCTCCCGGATCCTCCCGAATTCCTCCAGCGACGCCTTGTCGACGCGGGGAAAGCGCAGGTTCAGGCTGTCGAGTGCGGTGACAATGGTCGAGCCGATCACCACGCGAGCGAACCATTTGTGATCGGCCGGCACCACATACCACGGCGCATGCCTGCTCGAGGTGTGGCGGATCATGTCCTGATAGGCCGCCTGGTAGCGCGGCCACAGCGCGCGCTCGGCGATGTCGGCCATCGAAAACTTCCAGTTCTTCGAAGGCTCATCCAGCCGGTCGAGGAAGCGCTCGCGCTGCTCTTTCCTTGACACGTTCAGGAAGAATTTGAGGATCACCGTGCCCTGGCGCGAAAGATAGCGCTCGAAGGCCGCGATATCCTCGTAACGCTCGCGCCAGATGTTCTTCGTCACCAGCTTCGGAGGGATTTTCTCCTTGGCCAGCGCCTCGCGATGGACGCGCACCACCAGGCATTCCTCATAGTAGGAGCGGTTGAAGATGCCGATCCGGCCGCGCTGCGGAAGCGCGATCACGCTGCGCCACATGAAGTCATGGTCGAGTTCATGGTTGTTCGGCTGCTTGAATGAGGTGACCTCGCAGCCCTGCGGATTGACGCCTTCGAACACGCTCTTGATCGCGGAGTCCTTGCCTGCCGCGTCCATGCCCTGGAAGATCAGGAGCAGCGACCAGCGGTCCTGCGCATAGAGCTTTTCCTGGAAGCTGGACAGCCGCTTGCGGTTGGCCTCGATGATCTTCTCACCCGCTGCCTTGTCGAGCCCGCCCTTCTCGTTGGTCTTGTGGGAAATGAGCTGGAATTTACGCGAGCCGTCGACACGAAACGGCGTGATGAACGGATCGAGCTCGGCGCCGAGCGGTTTCGATGGCTTCTTGCTCATCGTAGCGTCCTTTCCCGTCATTGCGAGCGAAGCGAAGCAATCCATCTCACCGCAAGCGGAGGTATGGATTGCTTCGTCGCTTCGCTCCTCGCAATGACGATACCCATTAGATACCGAACTGATGCTCCAGATAGGCCGTGATGAAGCGCGGCATGCTGGGGCGGAAATCCCCTGCGCCGCGCACCAGATGGATGGCTGACAGCTCGGGATGCGCCTGCCGCGCCAGATTGGCCTCGATGCGGGCCTTCAGCGCCTCCCCCGACATCTCGACCGAGAGAATGCAGATGATCGCGACTGCCCGGCCGACCACCACACAATCCCAATCCGCGCTGGCGCGGTAATCCGCCCGCTTCAGTCCGGTTTCCTCCTCGATCTCGCGCGTCATGCTGCCGAACATGTCAACCACACCGTCGGCGACATCGTTGGGGTCAGGCGTGCCCGACGGAAAATAGATGCGGCCCGCATTCGTGGTATGGGCAGCCATCTCGCCGAGCACGAAGGCGCCGTCGGCGGTGCGCAGCGCGCCCATGCCAAAGCCGTTGAAGACCTCGCGGTC
>Ga0070681_10008293_pt1 | contig 10174 bp, 6 predicted proteins | sample KBSC83BmetaG_FD_65650 | JGI IMG/M metagenome (GOLD analysis project Ga0070681, IMG submission 65650) | Corn rhizosphere microbial communities from Kellogg Biological Station, Michigan, USA - KBS C8-3B metaG | ecosystem: Host-associated > Plants > Roots > Rhizosphere | place: USA: Michigan...
TCGTAGGGGACGTAAGTACAGATGGATCGTAGGGGACGGCTTTTAAGCCGTCCCGATGTACAGATGGATCGTAGGGGGACGGCTTTTAAGCCGTCCCGATGCTCGTTACGGCATCCCTTATATATCCACGAATGTAGATGTATCGATAAAAGTTCTTGCACGGGTTTTTGCCCGTCTGGTATAACGGCTCGAACGTGCCGCTGAACTCGTTCCAGACGTCGGGTAGCAGTCCCACCGAACGCGATCATCGTTGTCGTGTCGGCATTCTCGGTTTTGGCACGGTCGGGTCGACCGTCGCCCGCCGCCTCACTGGCCCCGATCCCATCCCGCAGCTCAAACTGACGCACATTTCCGACCGGCGCGCCCGCGACAAGCGCGCTCGTCAGCCCGAAGCGATCGCCAGCATCAACTGGACCGAGCGATTCGACGACCTTCTGGCCAGCGACGTCGACATCGTCATTGAAACCGTGTCCGGCGGCGAACCCGCTGTCGACTATATCCGCGCGGCGCTTCTCGCCGGCAAATCCGTTGTGACGGCGAACAAGAAGGTGATGGCGCACCAGGGGCACGCGCTGTTGACGCTCGCCGAGCGTCAGGGGCGGCAGCTTCGATTCGAAGCGGCGGTCGGGGGCGCCATGCCGATCGTGCGCGTGCTGGGCAACGGCGTCTCCGGTGACCGTGTGACCGCGTTTTCCGCGATCCTGAATGCGACGAGCAACGCGGTACTGTCGCGGATGGAAGCGGAGGGCTGCGACATCGATGAAGCGATCGCATCCGCCTGCGCCAGTGGCTACGCTGAAATCGATCCGTCGCTCGATCTGGACGGCAGCGACGCCGTCGCGAAGCTCGTGATTCTCTGTGCGCTGGCGTTCAAGTTGCGTGTCGATCCGGACGCGATCGAAACGAGAACCACAGCCGGTATCGGTCTGGAGTCGTTCAAGCGCGCACGCCTGCGCGGTGGCACGATCCGTCAGATTGCCCACGCTTCGTACGATCCGGCGCAGGGCATTCTCACCGCGTGGGTCGCGCCGATCGTCGTCGCGACCACGTCGATTTTCGCCAACATGACCGGGCCGCAGAATGCGGCGGTCATCACCTGCGCGTATGCCGGCGACATCGTGCTGAGCGGCCAGGGTGCCGGCGGCGACGCCCCAGCCGTCGCCATTCTGGGCGATGTGCTTGAAATTGCGCGCGACCGGGCGGCGATCGTGCCCGCGCCGGTGCTCGTCGAACCGCGCGAAATCAGGGGATTGTCGGAACAATCATTTGCGGAGGCCGTGTGACCGCCCTTATCGGATTGCAGTGTCACCTGTGTAAGTCGGTGTTTGCCGCCGAAGCCACCTACGTCTGCGAGAAGTGTCTCGGTCCGCTCGAACCGATCTACGACTACGCCGTGATCAAAGGCCTGACGCGCGAAATCATCGCCTCGCGTCCGAAAAATCTCTGGCGTTATCGCGAGCTGCTGCCGATCGTCGGCGAGCCGCAGACCGGCTTTCACTCGGGGTTCACGCCGCTCGTGCGCTGCTCACGCCTTGCCGAGCGGCTCGGTTTGAGCGAGCTGTACATCAAGGACGATTCCGTCAACCATCCGACGTTGTCGTACAAGGATCGCGTCGTCTCGGTGGCCGCCACACGTGCCAAAGAGCTCGGCTTCGACGTGCTCGCCTGTGCGTCAACCGGCAATCTCGCCAACTCGGTTTCGGCCCACGCTGCCCGTCTCGGCATGGAATGCTGCGTGTTCATTCCAGACAATCTCGAAGCAGGAAAGCTCCTGGGCTCCGCGATTTTCGGTCCGACGATTCTCGCGATCGCGGGGAACTATGACGATGTGAACCGCTTGTGTACGCAAGTGGCCGACCGGTACGGCTGGGGATTCGTGAACATCAACCTGCGGTCGTATTACGCCGAGGGTGCCAAGACCATGGGGTTTGAAATCGTCGAGCAGTTGGGCTGGCGATATCCGACGCACCTGGTCTCACCTGTGGCGGGCGGAACGCTGTTGCCCCGAATTGTCCGCGGCCTTCGCGAGCTGCGCGAAGTGGGACTCGTGGACGGCGAATTGCCGCACATACACGCGGCCCAGGCGGCGGGTTGTTCGCCGGTCGTCAACGCGATTCACGCCGGCATCGACTACCCGGAGCCGGTCAAGCCGGACACGATCGCGAAGTCGATCGCCATCGGCAATCCCGCCGATGGTTACCAGGTTGTGCAGACGGTCCGCTCGACTGGCGGAACCGGTGCGGCGGTGACCGACCAGCAGATTGTCGATGCCATCCGTCTGCTGGCAGAAACCGAAGGGATCTTCACCGAGCCTGCAGGTGGCACGACGCTGGCCGGCGCGATCGATCTCGTACGCAAGGGCGTCATCCGTCCCGACGAATCAGTCGTCGTGTGCATCACGGGCAACGGCTACAAGACCGCCGAGGTCGTGTCAGGGAAGCTCAATGAACCTGTGCGCCTGAGTCGTGCGTTCAAGGAATTCCAGGCCTGGTGGGAATCGCGAGAGCCGGCGACGGCCGCGCACTGAAGACAGGTCCGGCTAAAGCCGGACACTGCGCCTGACGGTCCGGCTGAAGCCGGACACTACGCCGGAGGGTTCCGGTCACGCAATGTAGGGGACGGCCTTTAGGCCGTCCCATCCGGCGACTACGCAATATTTCGCTTCGCGTCTGCCAGCACCGCTCGTGAGACAGGTTGATGAGTCTTTCGCCGGCGCGCGAAGGCGAGCCACACTGCCGCAAGCCCCAGTCCCGTGCCGCCTCTAATCGCCCAGGTCGCTGCGGCGTCCACGGAAGCCGCGGGCTTCGGCAGATTCTTTCCATCGTAACGAAGCACCGGATTCAGGTAGAGCACCGTCTGCGGCGAAGTGATCACCGTGCGGACATAGGTGTCGTTCGCCGCCATCGTATAGCTTGCCGAAACGGCGTTCTTGACGGTTTTGCGAATCGCGCCGTCCTGGCCCACGAACTTGAACGTCGACTCGGCACCGTTCACGGACACGCTGATCGTGCCGTCGGAGACATCCACACGATCAAGCACGGTCAGATTGGCCGATTCAATCGCGCCGGTTCTGAGCACGGCGTATGACCGTCCTGCCTTCAGCGCGCCGACTACGTCAGAGGTGGACGTAGTGGAGGCATCCACCATGTTCCAGCCCGCGGCAGTCCGTCGCGAATCCGTCAAATCGTGCGTATCGTCATTGGCCAACGCCCACACCGGGTGACCGGTTGAGAGCGCGGCATCCCACGGGTCCTCGACGGCGAATGGCCCATTCACCACTTCAATCAAGTCGTAGGTTGTCAGCTGCTGTAAATCGTCGGTGGTATACGCGTCGCGTGTGTTGGGGTGCGCGAGCGCCACGAGGTCGGCTGTCTCTTTCACGCGGTCGATTACGTATTGCTCGTGGCTGAGCGACTGCCAGAAGAGGAAATCGAGCCACTGGACCGAGTGGGCGCCAATCGCGAGCTGGTGCCGCTTGCCGACGTTGTACCCGTGCTCGTAGATCGGCATCGTTTCGACGCCGTAGTGCGCGGCGATGCGCTGATAGTCGGAGACCCCGGGCACCGTGTACCCCAGGCTGCGATAGCGTTGAACGACTTCCTGGTCGGTTTGCTGTCCGTTCGTCAGGCCAACCCACGCACGACCATGTGCGTGCAGGTTGGTGCGCTGCCAGGTGCCGGCCAGCTGTGCGTAGGGATTGAAGATGGCTGATCCGCCGAAACGGGTGGGCTCGGGGAATCGATAAATCGGACCCCAGACGTAGGGTCCCGCGACGACAAGCACGAAACCGAGGGCGACGCTCTTCAACAGGCGTGCTAACCAAGGTGTACGCGTCTTGTGCACTGACCAGCATTGTACCGTGACTTAACGGTTCTCCGACACTCGATAAGCTCCCCCTTGTAACGGCGCGCTGCGGATGTGGCAACGGCTGCTGAGCGTCAGCGTGGGCAGCCCGGAATTTCACCCGAATTCCCACGATTTTGTCTGCGTGATTCCGGTTCGCGCGCGCGCGGTCGATATCTAGAAGAGCAGGAAGAGCGTGACCGAAGCCGTCATCGAACAGGACGAATCGCTCGTCATCACCGTCTGGAGTGAGCACGCCGAACAGCTGTTCGGATGGACTACTGAGGAAGTGCTCGGCCGTCACGCGAGGTCGCTGGTTCCCGAACGGAACCGCCACCGGCACGATCGCGCGCTGCAAAATCTCCTGGACAGCGGGACCACCGCGGCGTTCACGCAGACCATCACCGCGCTTCACCGCAACGGGCGCGAGTTCAAGGTCGAAACGACAGCAACAATCGTCGCCCACGAGGGCGCGGGCCGGCGTATCCGTGTCGTCGCTCGATTGAAGCAGGAAGCCGTCGCAGCGCGGTTGGAGGAAGCGGAACAGACATTTCGCGATCTGATCGATCGCCTGGAAGACGGGTACTTCGAAGTGGATCTGGCAGGCGTGTTCAAGTCGGTCAACGGCGCCTACTGCCGGATGACGGGACGCACCCAGAATGAACTCCTGGGCAACAGCTTCAAGACGTTGTTTCCCGACGAAGACACCGTCAAGGCGACGGTTACGCTCTACGCGAAGGTGTACGAGACCGGCGAACCGCTCAAGGCGTTCGAACATACGGTCACGCGAAAGGACGGCACGCGGCGGATCGTCGAAGACACGGTCAGCCTCAAACGCGACGGCAAAGGCCAGCCGGTCGGCTTCATCGGGATCAGGCGCGACTGCACCGATCGTCGCCTTGCGGCCGAGAAGCTTCGGCTGAGCGAAGAGCGATACCGGGCTGTTCTGGAACGCATCGAAGACGGCTATTTCGAAATCGATTTGAGCCGCAGAGGCCGCTACGAGTACGTCAACGACGCGTTCTGCCGCACGACCGGCTACTCGCGGGAAGAGCTCATCGGGCAGAGCTACGAGAAGTTTTTCGATCCTGAAACCGTTCAGCTCCTCTACAAGACCTATCACCAGGTGTATCTGACGGGCGAGCCGCTGAAGTCGCTCGAGTACTCGCTCATCGCCAAAGATGGCAGTCTGCGCTTTGTGGAGGAATCGGTCAGCCTGCGAAAGGAAGCCTCGGGAGCGGTGGTCGGCTTCATGGGGATTCGCCGCGACGTCACCGCCCGCCGGCTCGTGGCGCAGCAGCTCGCCGCCGCCAAGGAATCCGCCGAAGCGGCCAGCATGGCGAAGAGCGAGTTCCTGGCGAACATGAGCCACGAGATCCGCACGCCGATGAACGGCATTATCGGCATGACCGAGCTCGCCCTCGACACCGAACTGACGCCGTATCAGTTCGAATGCCTGTCGACGGTTCGTTCGTCCGCCGAATCGCTGCTGACCATTCTCAACGACATCCTCGACTTCTCGAAGATCGAGTCACGCAAGCTTGATCTCGAGCAGGTACCCTTCTCACTCGAAGCCGTCATCGAGGAAACGGTCAAGCCACTGGCGGTGCGGGCGCATCAAAAAGGTCTGGAATTCATCACTGACATCCCGCCGGAAATCCATACTTCGCTGGTGGGCGATCCGGTGCGGGTCCGTCAGGTACTCACGAATCTGCTCGTGAATGCCATCAAATTTACTGAGCAGGGTCATGTGATGCTTACCGTTCGGGAAGAGGCGATTCGCGAGCGCCGCGTGATGCTTCGGTTCTCGATTGCCGATACCGGCATCGGCATCCCCCGCGACAAGCAGCAGACGATCTTCGAAGCCTTCAGCCAGGCCGATGGTTCGACGACGCGGCGATTTGGTGGTACCGGCCTCGGGCTGGCTATTTCATCGACGCTGGTCCGTATGATGGGCGGCCATATCACCGTGCACAGTACGCCCAATGAGGGCAGTACATTCGAGTTCTCCCTTGGATTTCACGTGTCCTCCGACGAGGCGGCCCTTCCCGCCCCGACGCGCCTTCATAGACTTCGAACGCTGATCGTCGACGACAACACGGTGAATCGGAACATTTTCGAGGCCCAGTTGCAGCGGTGGGGGATGGCACCAGTCGCTGTCGCAGGCGGCAAGGAAGCCATCGAGACGCTCACCGCTGCGCATCGCCACGGCACGCCGTTCCGTCTGATGTTGCTCGACGCGCAGATGCCCAACGTCGACGGCTTCGAGGTGGCGGCCCAGGTCGCACGCCACCCGGAGCTCGCCGGCATCACCATCATGATGCTGACGTCGGGTGGTCGTTACGGCGACTCGTCACGATGTCGAGAGCTCGGCATTTCGAGTTACTTGTCAAAGCCGGTCAAACAGTCGGATCTCTTCGATGCGATCTGTGCGGCGCTTGACGGCACGCCCCAGGCGGCACCGAAACGCGTCGCTGTACCGATCTCGTCGGAACAGGTCCGGTGCAGGAAAGTGCTGCTGGCCGAGGACAACGTCGTCAATCAGCGTGTAGCCCTGGGGCTTTTGCAACGGCGCGGGCACGAGGTGACCGTCGTGTCAACCGGTGTGGAAGCGCTCGAGGCGTTGAAGCAGGGCAGGTTTGACGTCGTGCTGATGGACGTGCAGATGCCGGTAATGGGTGGCTTCGAAGCGACGGCGGCGATCCGGCGGGCCGAGGCTGAGACCGGCGAGCATCTTCGCGTCGTCGCGATGACAGCACATGCGATGAGCGGCGATCGCGAACGCTGCCTCGCAGCTGGAATGGACGGCTATCTGCCGAAGCCGATCGATCCGGCCGCCCTGTTCGCGGCCGTCGAGAAGGCTGGGGAGGGTGACGTCAGCTCTGCGGCTTGACGAGCGCGTACTCGAGGCTGTCGACCAGCGCCTGAAGGCTCGCTTCGACGATATTGTCGTTGACGCCGACCGTGCCCCACTCCGACACGCCGTCGCTTGATTCGATGAGCACGCGCGTCCGCGCCGCGGTCCCGCTCGTGGAATCGATGATTCGGACCTTGTAGTCGGTGAGGTGGACGTGCTCGAGTTGCCGGTAGTAGCGCACCAGCGCCGCGCGAAGCGCCGCGTCGAGCGCGTTGACCGGCCCGTCGCCCTCGGCGACTCGATGTTCCGACTCAGCGCCGACCCGGACCTTTACCACGGCTTCGCAGACCGAGGCGTCGCCTTCCCGCCGCACCGACACGTGGTAGGCGTCGACCACGAACGGCGGGTCGGTGTGCGTGAGCGCTTTCCGGATCAACAGCGCGAGCGAGCCGTCGGCCGCTTCGAATTCGTAGCCCTGATGCTCGAGGGTCTTGATCCGGTTCAACATGTCGCGCAGCTCGGGCGTCGCGTTCGTCACATCGAAGCCGAGCTCCCGCGCCTTGAGGACGATGTTGCTGCGTCCGGCCAGATCACTGATCAGCACGTGACGCGAGTTGCCGACGAGGGTCGGGTCAATGTGCTCGTAGCTGCGGATCACTTTCTGGACCGCATTCACGTGCGTCCCGCCTTTGTGCGAGAAGGCCGCCGCTCCGACCCACGGCTGGCGCGGATTCGGCCGGATGTTGGCCGTCTCGTCGACAAACTGCGACAGCTCCTTCAGCTGCGGGAGCGAATCGGCCGGAATCGACGACTTCTTCAGCTTCAGCTGCACGATCGGGATCACGCTGGTCAGATTGCAGTTGCCCGTGCGCTCGCCGTATCCGTTCATCGTGCCCTGAACGTGCGAAGCGCCCGCTTCGATGGCCGCCATGGCGTTGGCCACGCCCAGACCGATGTCGTCGTGCGTGTGAATGCCGATCCGTCCTTTGAGGTGCGTGCGCGCGTGGCGGGTGATCTCGACGATCTCGGAGGGCAGCGACCCGCCGTTGGTGTCGCACAGCACGATGAGGTCGGCGCCGGCCTGCTCGGCGGCTTGCCAGGTTTTGGTCGCGTAGTCGCGATCTTCCTTGAAGCCATCGAAGGCGTGCTCGGCGTCGTAGACGACGAACTTCCCATGTTCCTTCAGAAAGCGCACGGTGTCGGCGATCATCGCGAGATTTTCTTCGGGAGTCGTCTGCAGAACCTCGCGGACGTGCAGCATCCAGGTCTTGCCGAAGATCGTCACGACGGGCGTTTCCGCGTCGATGAGCAGTTTCACCTGCTCGTCATTGCACGCCGAAACGTCTTTCCGGCGAGTCGAGCCAAACGCCGCAAGCTTCGCGCGGTGGAACGTCCGGTGCTTCGCCTGCTCGAAAAACTCGATGTCCTTCGGGTTGGAGCCCGGCCATCCACCTTCGATGAAGTGGACACCGAATGCATCCAGACGCTCAGCAATGCGCAGTTTGTCGGCGACGGAGAACGTGACTCCTTCCCCCTGCGTACCGTCGCGCAGGGTGGTGTCGTAGATTTCGATGTCGGGCATCATGCGGGAACGTAGGGGCGGCCTTCAGGCCGTCCCGATGGTGCTATTGTACCAATCGGGATTCCAAAAGGTTTGAATATGGGTCATCGGGTGTGGTTCACGGCGGGCAGCATCGCAGTCGTCGGCGCCCTTGGTGTTATCGGCAGCCCACGATCTGTGGTGCAGGCGAAGGAATCGGTCACCTTTACCGAAGATGTCGCCCCCATTGTGTTCAGTAGATGCGCAACCTGCCATCGTCCCGGCGAAGCAGCGCCATTTTCGCTGCTGACGTACGACGATGTGAAGCGGCGAGGAACGCTGATCGCCAAGGCGGTCACGTCGCGCGCGATGCCACCGTGGAAAGCGGTGGTGAGCGACTATCCGTACAAAGACGATCGCCGTCTGAGCGAAAACGAGATCGACACGATCAAGCGTTGGGTGGATGCGAAGATGCCGGAGGGCGATCCGGCGAAGCTGCCAGCGATGCCGCCCTTTACTCCTGGATGGCAACTCGGCCCGCCCGATCTCGTGGTTTCGATGAGCGAACCATTCGAGGTTCCGGCGTACGGCCCGGACATTTACCGCAATTTCGTCGTGCCGCTGAATCTCACCGAAGACAAGTGGGTACGTGCGGTGGATTTTCGTCCGTCGGCGCGAAGCGTCGTGCACCACAGCCTCTTTTTCCTGGACGGTACGGGCACCGCGCGCCAGGCTGATGGGCGCGATTCCAAGCCAGGATTTCCCGGAGAGATGGGCGGCTTCTCCGGCGCGCGGGGTCAATTGATACGCATGCTGTCCGGCGGGAATCTCGCCGGCCGGAATGCCAATTCGATGGCCGACGAATCGCGTGCAGTCGGGACGCTCGGCGGGTGGGCGCTCGGCGCCAACGCGAAGGCATTGCCTGACGGGCTCGCGTTCTTCGTGCCGAAGGAAGCGGACCTCGTGCTGTCCACGCACTTCCACCCATCAGGAAAAGTCGAGCAGGAAGCCTCGACGGTCGGGTTGTACTTTGCCCCGGCGCCGCCGACTCAGGCGTTTGCCGGCCTCGCGCTGCCGCCGCTCTTTGGCGTGTTCGAGGGCATCGAGATTCCAGCAGGCGAGAAAGAGTACACGATTCGCGATTCGTTCACGCTGCCGGTCGATGTCAAAGCGTTCAACGTCGGCGCCCACGCACACTACCTGGCGAAGCGGATGAAGCTGACGGCGACGTTCCCCGACGGCGCGACCAAAACGCTCTTGCAAATCGACGACTGGGACTTCGCGTGGCAGGATCAATATCCGTTCGAGCAGTTTGTGGCGTTGCCGAAAGGCACGCGGCTCGATGGATCGATTACCTATGACAACTCGGCTGAGAATCCGCGCAATCCCAGCAACCCACCGAAACGCGTGACCTGGGGCGAGCAGTCGACCGACGAAATGGGATCGGTCGGATTACTGGTGGTCGCCGCGAATGAAGACGAGATGCCGGAACTGCAGCAGGTCTACGCGCAACACGTGCGTCAGGCCGCGATGACGCGTCCGGGGCTGCGACGGCTGATGCAGTCGATGCCGCTGCGCCAACCCCAACGCCAATAACTTGCCAGTAGCCACGAAGACACGAGGAACACGAAGGCCTCTTCATAAGAGTTCTTCGTGGCCTTCGTGGCTTACGTCATCGATTGATCCAACAATTCCACAATGTGCATCACCCGGTAGCTGTGTCCCGCCTGCGCCGCCGCTGACCGAATCTGCAGGATACACCCCGGATTCGAGGTGACGACGAGATCCGGCGACGATTTCGCGATGTTGTCGGCCTTGCGCTTTCCGAGCTGAGAGGCCATTTCCGGCTGCACCAGGTTGAAGATCCCGGCGCTGCCGCAGCAAATCTCGCTCTCCTCGAACGGCACGACGCTCACCCCCGGAATCGACGAAAG